>Ga0075434_100001359_pt1 | contig 20534 bp, 41 predicted proteins | sample RhiMethybrSRZTD3_FD_75298 | JGI IMG/M metagenome (GOLD analysis project Ga0075434, IMG submission 75298) | Populus rhizosphere microbial communities from Tennessee, USA - Rhizosphere MetaG P. TD hybrid SRZTD3 | ecosystem: Host-associated > Plants > Roots > Rhizosphere > Soil | place: USA... | reverse complement strand
ACGCCGGCCCGGTGAACTGCCCGACGATGTGCTTGCGAAGCGTCGGGCTCTCGGCCGCGGCCGCACCCCTCAGCTCGAACGTGGCCCGCAGGGTCTCCTTGTAGCCGGCCCATTCGAGCCTCGCCCGGCCGTACGCGAGCCCGACAGGAAAGATCGGCACGAGCCAGACGAAGAAGAAGACGGGCGCGCCGAGCTCGCGCCGCTGGCGCATGTGCACGCGCTCGTGCCGGAGCAGGATCGCCTTCTCGACGTCCGAGAGCTCCGCCCAGTGGTCGCCCACGTAGACGGTGTCGCCGATGGTGGTCGCGTAGTGGGAGAGGAAGCGGTCGTTCTGGCCGAGCGTGACCACGCGGACGATCTTGTCGATCGCCAGCATGAGCTTCGAGTCGCGCTTCTGGACGATCTTGAAGTCGGGGAATTCCTGGCGGATCTGCGCGATCAGCGCCTGATAGGGCTGACCGACCGCGAGCGCTTCCGGGGCGCCGAGCGCCGCGTAGCTCATCCGGGCTTGGGCTTGCGGAAGAAGAAGTACCAGGCCGCGCCGGCGACGAGGGCGCCTGCGCCGACCATGTAGTACGCGAGCGGGACGCCGCCCGAGCCGCCCTTGAGAAGCGGCGTGCAGCGCGACGGGTTGTACGGGCCTCCCGCCTTCTTGGAGGCGATCTCCTGCTTCATGCAGGCGGACCACTCCGGGGTGCCGAAGGTGATGGTGGGGCCTGCACCGAGACCGGCATAACCGTGCACTTGGGAACCTCCGGATAGAAGCGTACACGCCCGCCCGATGGCCGTCCACTGGGCAGATGCGCTAGCCTGCACGGATGATGATCCTCGAAGTGCTCGGTGTCATCGCCATCGCGGGCCTCTTCCTCTGGGCGGTCAACAGCATCATCCCGATGCAGCCCCAGTTCAAGAACGCCCTGAACGTCCTCGCAATCGTGGCCCTCGGGATCCTCGTGATCTCGCTTCTCCTGCCGGGCCTCACCGCCTCGATCATGGCGATCCGGATCGGGAGCACGCCGGCAGTGCACGTGCTCGGGATCATCGCGATCGCCGGACTCGTCCTCTGGGGCATCAACGCCATCGTCCCGATGCAGCCCAAGTTCAAGCAGGTCATGAACATCGTGGCGGTGGTCCTGCTCTGCGTCTGGCTGATCACGCTCTTCGTGCCGAGCCTCACCAGCCACATCGGGCACTGACCCATGCGCCGCGCCATCTTCGTCCTCAGCCTCGTCGCCGGCTGCGACGGCTGCGAGGACTCGCCCATCCCCACCGCCGGCCCGGCGACGTCCAGCCGTGGCTCTGGCGCCGGGGGCTCCGCCGGCGCCGGCGGCTGCGCCACGGCCGACTTCGCCTGCTGCGTCGGCAGCGTCGAGTCGGTCCCGACCTGCAAGGACGGTGCGCTCAGCTGCCCCGAGGGCGCCATCACCGCCGAGATCGGCGGCTGCCCGGACGCGTCCCGCGGCGGCGGGTCGGCCGTCAGCGCGACGGCAGCGTCGTCGAGCGCCGCGTCCTCGGCCGCCCAGGGATCCGGAGGCGCGCCGCCGTGCGACGAGCTCGCGTGCGACTCCTCATGCCTTCCGGCCGGCCTCTGCGGCAGCTGCGACGCCGGGTGCGTCTGCGGCCCCTGCTTCTAGCCGGGCGCCGAGGTGGGTTTCGCGCCCGCGGGCGCGGCCGGCGAGATGGGCGTCCACCCGCTGCATCCCGAACTCCAGGCTGGAGCGGCCGACGTCCTCCTTCGTGAGCTCCTTCACGAGCCGCTCGACGTGCCGGAGGGCCGCGTCCTGCCGCTCGTCGGAGATCCGGACGAGCGCGCGCGAGTCCTCGGCGCCGCCGTGGCGCGCGCGCTGGAGCTGGTCCTTGATCCCGTACACGAACCCGAGCCGCCACGAGCTCGCCCCGAGCGGGCCTTGCCCCTTCGTCTCCGAGAGCCCGAGCCGGGCGATGTCGACCGACAGCCACGCGAAGAGCGCGCGCACGATCGCGATGTCGTCGGGCCGGCCGGCGAGGAGCGTGTCCTCGCGCCGTTTCTTTCCCCTCTCCTTCGGGAGCTGGCGGCGGAAGCAGACGACGCCGTAGTGGGCGGCGAGCACGTGCAGGAGCGCCGAGCGCCAGGGCTGGCGCTTCGTGTAGGCGTAGGCCGGCTCGGCCGAGAGCACGACCTCGGTCGACGGCCGGGCGCCGGCCGCCTCGATCTGCTCTTCGCGCAGCTGGTAGCGGGCGATCATCCGGTCGAGCGCGAGCGCCGCCGCCTCGGCCTCGTGGGGCGAGCCTCGGCGCGAGAGCGTCCGGAGCGCGTGCGCCCGCTTCAGGATGACTTCGAGCGCGGGCTTCATGGCGGAAGCCGCCGAGTGCCGAGTCCGTCGATGTAGAGCGACTCGATCGTCTCGCGCCACGATGCGACCAGGGCGCGCTGTTGCTCCAGCACGTCCTCGCCCGGTCGCCTCTCCGTGAACCCATCGGTCCGGTGAAACCCGCGCGCGCCCGCGAAGGCGTAGAGGTCGCGCTCCTGCATCCGCCAGGCGCATCCGTAGCCCCAGGCGCTCACGACGCCCGCCGCCGACGGTAGACCGGCACGGCTTCGCCAGGCTGCGGCCGCGGCTTCTTCTCCCGCTTCGCCCGCTCCGACGGTGGGATGCGCACGACGCGGTCCTCTCGCGCCCACGTGCGGCTCTGGTCGGTCGTGGATTCGAGCTCGACCCAGCCCATCTCACGGAAGACGACCTTCCAGGTCTCGCGCACGGCGCGACCGTGGGGCCTGTCGATGTCGAGCACCCGCTCGTTCTGGAAGTGGTAGCTCGTCTTGCACTGCGGGCCGGCGGCGTCGCAGAGCGCGCACCGGAGGCGCACCTCCTGGCCGATCATGCCGCCCGTCCCGGCCGGCTGATGTAGGCGAGCGCCTGCGTCCAGCCGCTGTCTGCGATGCCGTCCCAGGCCGAGGTCCCCCAGTGCCGGCCGGCCTTGACCGCGAAGGTGCCGAGCGCGATCCAGGTGAGGTGGGAGCCCTTCCAGCGCTTCTGCAGGATGCGCCGCGTCCTCCGGTCCATGAACCTCGCCTTCACGCGGCGTCCTCCAGATACCCACACGCCGTGGCCTTGGTGGCCCTGACCGCGGCGCCGCAGACGGCGCACGGCTTTCGCTTGCCGGTCGGCCGGCCCTGTACGTAGAGCGGCAGCGGCGGCGCGCGGTAGCCGGTCACGTTGCCGGCCGCGTCCTTCGTCGAGCGGTAGCCCATGATCGAGAGCTTCTTGCCGGAGCGCGTCGGGGGCTTGTCGGCTTCGAGCCGGGCCACCTCGGCGAAGACCTCGGGGAGCTCCCGCGCGAGCGTCTTCCAGTCCGTGAGCGATCCGTACGGGCAGAAAACGCACGCGCTCTTGCGCGGCACCGGGTAGCCAGCCGCGCGCACGAGCGCTTCGCACCGACAGCGGCAGAGGCCCTTCTCGATGAGAGGGAAGCGGTTTTTGCGGTGGCCCTTCTCCTCGCCGGCGTTCGGGTCCTGCGCGGCCCGGCGCTCCTCGCCGGCCTCGAACCCGATCCAGACGCGCACGTCCTCACCCGGGAACCGGTCGGACATCCACCGCTCGAACCGCTCGACCTTGGCGATCCGGGTGCAGATCCGGTTCGGGCCGGCGACGGGGATCTGGTGGCGCGCCTGCATCCAGGCGAAGAGCGACGAGGCCCCGCGCACCGGGTAGCTCTCGGTGTCGAGCCACACGAACTCGATGCCATGGGCCGCGCAGAGCGGCATCACCACCTCGCGCATGTGCCGGTAGGTGCCGGGCCACTCGCCGGGCGCCGCGCCGTCGGAGACGTCGACGAAGACGCACACCTCGGGCGGCGCGCCGTCCGCAATGGCCGTGAGCAGCATCGCGAACGAGTCGAGGCCGCCGCCGTAGGAGAGGACCTCACGCATGGCGCAGCCTCGCGTCGATCGGCTTCCAGCCCTCGGGGGCCGGCGCCGTCAGGTCGGGCTCGTAGAGCACAGCCTTGTAGCCGCGGCCGTAGCCGGGCAGCGCGCCGTCGGGCTCGATCTTGTAGAAGCCGCTCTTCGGATCCTCGATGCTCGTGGCGGCCGCGGTCGCGAGCTCTTGCTCCCACGACGTGAGGTCGTAGTAGCTCCTCCAGCCGCTCTTCCGGAGCGCCTCCTGGGTCAGCCGGAAGAAACGCTCGCCGGTGCAGAGGTCCACCACGTCCCAGCCGTGCTTCTTGCCCGAGCCTCGCTCCCGCTTGCATTCGACGATGCCGCGGAGGCCCAGGCGCTCGGCGCGCGCCTTTTGCGCCTCGCCCCAGAAGCCTTCGAGCGCAGTCTCGATCGCCGACACTTCCTCGACGGCGACGCGGAGCGCGATGGTTGCGTCGACGAGCGCCGGCGAGCCGGCCGTGTACCGAGGCGCGACCGTGCAGTAGTCGCTCACGGCGCCACCCCGACCGTCTTCTTGACCAGGCCCGAGCGCTGGATCTCCAGGATGACTTCCTCCTGCTTCAGCGACCGCGCGATCTCCTCGGCGAGCTCGACCATCTGCTTCTCGAACGCCTTCTGGCTCGCGCCGGTGGTGTTGAGCACGATCACCTGAGCACCCTTCTCGTCGACGGTCTTGCCCGTCTTGCTGCTCGTGTAGATCCCCTTCTGCAGGACGAAGCTCGCATCGGGCTTCTGCTCCTGGCGCTTGCGCACGCGCTTGACTACCTTCACGAGGTCGTCGACGTCCCAGCGCGGCTTCTTGCCGACGTTGAAGCCGACGAAGAGGCGCGCCGCCCAGACCGGGCCCTTGCCCTCCCAGAGAGCGGGGTTGGCGATGGCCTCGCGCCCCTCGACGAGGAGCTTGCCGTTCGGGCGGAAGCTGCCGTGGTGCGTCGGCGCCAGCCAGTGGGCCGTGCCGATGTTGGCGTCGATTCTCATGGCGTCCTCGATTCTACCGCGTCGGGCTCCAGGCCCTTGAACAGATTCGGCCGCGTGAAGACCGCGTGCGCCAGGCGCGCGCCGAAGAGGCAGAGCGCCTCGTGGTAGGCGTGGTCGAGGTGGTGGCCCTTCTCGTGCGCCAGCTCGTGGAGCACGAACCGCATGACTGCCGGGTCCAGGATGAACCGCCCGAACCAGTCCCGGCCGAGCGCGGCCGCGTTGATGGTCAGCACCCGGAACGGCGCGCCCTGATAGCAGCCGTTGAAGCGCCAGCCGGGGTCGTCGGCGATCTTGATGATCAGGTGGTCCGAGAGCCGCTGCGGCTGCGGATCCTCGAAGAGCATGTCCGCGATGACGCAGATGGCGGAAGCCATCCGCCGCATCTCCGGCGTCCAGTCGCACGGTTCGAGGAGCTTCAGGGGCTTGTCGGCGTCCCTGTCGAACGGTTTCGGAGTCGGGAAGACGCGCCCGGCCGGGGCGAGCGCGCCGGCTTCCTTCACGCGCTGGCGGAGCTCCGGCGGCAGGGCCAGCTGCTGGACCACGACGTGGCCGTGCGAGACCGCTTCCTTCTCGGCCTGCCGGTCGCTCGGGTCGGCGCCGACGCGCTCGGTGCCGTAGCGCAGATCCATGACCGTGTGGACAGCCTGGTCGGCCGAGCGCACGCTGCCGGCGCCGTCGGTCACCCACGCGGCCGCCGCCACCTCGGGCGTGAAGCGCTCGGTCTTCGACATGGCGTTCAGGACCTCGGCCCGGAGGTCCCGGAGGTAGCCCGGGGTCACGTTGTCGCGCTCCATGTTGAGCGGCACGCGCTGCATCACCTGGACGTCCCAGGTGTCCCCCGTCTCGACGACGGGGACCGAGAGCTCGTAGAGCCGGGCCGGCTGGCCAGGCAAGGGCTCGTAGACCCGGACCGTGGTCTTGCGCACGCTCCGCCGGAGCGGTTCGCCAGCGCCGCCGATCTCCGTCACGAGCGCGGTCTCGAACTCGCAGACCGGAGTCCGCGGCCGGACCGGCTCGCCGTTGAAGGTGACGTCGAGCCCGTCCTTGACGAGCAGCGTGCGCGCGGCCTGGGCGATCTCGGCCTGCTCCTCGCGCGTCAGGCGCAAGACGCCCCAGAACTCGCTCCCCTCCTTCGTCTTCTCCTTGGCGTTGACCCAGCGCTCGCCGTCCTCCGAGAACGTGACCGAGCCGGTCGTCGATCGGATCTGCGCCTCGATGCAGCGGCAGAGCACGAGCTTCTCCCCGATGTCGTAGCGGCCGCCCTTCGTGGCGTCCGCCTTCTTCGGGCTCTCGGCGAAGAGGGTGTAGGCGTGCCTGAGATCCGGGAAGCCGTCCGGGTCGTTGTCCCGGACACGGAGCTCGGCGTGCGGGCGGCCGGAGACGGGCGTGAGCTCCATCTCGATCTTGGTCGCGCGTGTGTCGTCGGCGTTTTGGTAGAGCTCGAAGAGGGCGTAGGCGATCCCGCGCCGCTCAAGGACGAGCGCCATCCCGCTCTTGTCGACCGCGAACCAGCTGGTCGTCGGCTTTGCCATCAGTCGTTCCTTCCGTCGTTGTCGTTCGCTGCGGTGACGTAGCTCATCGGGTAGCGCCGGCCGTGGAAGAGGGTCCAGCACCGGATGAGACGTGGCCACGGGCGCCACTCCGCCGCCGTCCTCCGCTTGTAGAAGGCCATCGTCACTCCCTGCTCCCGCCGAAGTACGGCGAGTCGTCTCGGTCCTTGGGGTGGGGGTTCTTCCGGGCGTCGGCACGGACGCAGCGCGGGCACTGCCAGGCGCGGCCGACGTAGACCCAGCGCGGGCCTACGAGTCCGACGAAGCCGCAGCTCCCGCAGCGACGCGCCTGCTTCATACGCCAGCCTCGGCCTTGACGCGGCGGCACCAGCACTCCGGGTGCGTGCAGTCGAGGCCCCGGGCGCGCGCCTGCTGGGTGTGCACCCGCACGAACTCGTGGTCGACCAGGCGGACCACGTCCTCGACCGCGGCCCAGTAGTTGACGTTGCCGTGGGCGCGCATCGTCACCGTGCTCTTGCCAGGCGGACGCGGCAGCTCCGCGAGCAGCATGTAGCCCATGCCGCGGACCACGTAGACCTTGCCGACTTCGAGAGGGTCCGGGCGGGTCATGCGGTCTTCTTTCTGTCGCGCGCCGGCCGCTCTCCGGGCGGCAGGCAGGCGACGATGTGGCACCGGACGCAGTCGTGGTCGGTGACGCCGCTATGGCGCGGGTCGTGATCCTTCGTGAGGTCGTAGTCCTCGACGGCCTTGCGGATCGCGGCGAGGAACTTGTAGAATGGCCGGTCGTGGTCCACGTCGTCGTCGGAGTCGTAGACGAGGCGGGAGACGATGTAGCCCCCGCCGGGCGCGGGGCCGAGGTTGAAGTTGCCGTCCACTCCGGTCAGAGGGTCGCACCCGAACTCGACAACGCGCACGCGCGTCACCACCCGCGGCAAGCTGGGCAGGCGCAGCTCGTCGGCATGCAGAATGCCGAGCGCGATATCGATGGCCGCGTCTTCGGCCATGCCGGGCGCGAACACGTGACGCACGCACGTGTTGTGCTGGTCCAGGATGTGGTAGCGCCGCTGAGGCGGCAGGTTTCCGAGCATGGTCGTGTCCTCCACGGGCGCTCCCGAGCGGGCCAAGGAGCCAGAACTCCCGCCCGGGGGCGCCTGCGCAAGACGCGACGTCACTTGCCGCTCCAGCCGGCGCGGATGGCGCGCAGGCGCACCTCGTCCGTGCTGAGCCTGACGCCCGGCGGCACGACGAAGGTGACGCGGCAGATGTCGATCGTGACGTCGAGGAGGAAGTCCTCCGCGATGTCGCGCCCGAAGCGCGCCGCCTCGTCCGCTTCCTCGAACGTCAGCTCGTGGCGAGTGCCCTCGCGCCAGCGCTCGTTCATGGCAGGGCTCGGATGAAGTCGGCCATGGAGCCCGGGTGCGGCACCGCGCCGCGCGCGCCCTTAACGGAGCGGCGCCAGAGGCCCTCGATGGTGGTCAGGTGCGGCCTGGCGCGGTCCTCCATCTCGATGATGCGCGCCGTCAGCTCCGGGTGCTTTCTGTGGAGCGTGACGAGCTCGGCGGGCTTGCTCGCCGGGCAGTAGAAGCACGCGCTCTTCTCGGGCACGGGCAGGCCCGCGCCCTGGATCTCCTCGATGCAGCGCTCGCGGGTCCAGCCCCACTCCCGGAGCGGGTATACGTACGTATACCGGCGGTCGTCCTTCAGCCGCCAGGCGCGCTTCGAGTCCTGCGGGCCCGCGTCGTAGCCGATGGCCTTCGTGACCCGGAGGCCCACCTTCCACGCGGCGCGCGCCGGCGCCCAGGCCGCGCAGTAGGCGTCCTGGGGCTCGCGCTTCCACTTCTTCGAGCACGCCTTGTAGCCGAACGCGAGCGACGGCAGGGTCTCGTGCTCCAGGCAGTTTTCCCCGAGCGTCGTGTAGACGCCGCCGCTCACGCGCGAGCGCGTGGGCTTGCGCCGGACGGTGACGACCGTGGGCCAGCCGCGTGCGGCGAGCCAGCCGTCGATGACGGTCCGGTAGTCGTACGTCTCCGGCTTCTCGTCGCCGGTGTCGGCGAAGAGGATGAGGTCCGGCCGCTGGCCGCGGGCGTGGAGCCCGAGCAGCATGGCGGTCGAATCGACCCCCTGGCCGTAGGCGACGATGAACGGGGCCGTCATGACTTCGTGCCTGTGGGCCAGATGTCGGCGAGGTCCGCCGGCGCGGCGTCGAGCACGCACGGCACAACGGCGCGTGCGATCCCGCGGGTCGTCGGCTGCATCGCGAGGACCACGGCGCGCATGGCGCGGACCGCCATGGTCTGGCCCTGGTCGTCGGCGACGGCGTAGAGCTCCAGGAGGTGCGCGAACGCTTGCAGCGCGCGGCGGTCCTGGCCGGTGAGCGGGGCGAGGTAGGTCCCCCCGTGGCGATGCTTCAGCCACGAGAAGGCGTCCTGGCAGATCGGCTTGTCGGCCATCAGCGCACCCTCCTGAGAATGCAGGTCACGGCTTCACCTCCGGAAGCCAGGCAGAAGACGGCTCTTTTCTGCGGTACGAGGCGTTGTAGCGCGACGTCCCGATGTGCGGGCCCGAGACGACGTAGCTCCACGTGCACTCGGGGATGGTCTCGCCGGCCTTCTCCGCCATGACGCTGGCGACCATGCAGGCGTCTCCCGCCCGGACGAACTTGCCCACGAGCTCCACGTGGCCGTGGCCGTTGTGCATGTGGAGCTCGACGCGGCAGCTCTGCTTGCGGGCGGTCATCGCACCCTCCTGAAGATGGTACGCGGCTGCGCGCCACCGCCGTAGAAGATGACGCCGCCGGGCGCGAGCGCCCGGATCTCGTCCGGGTCCACCTCGGGGTTTTCGTCCCTGGGGTTATCGTCCAGGAACTCCTGGAGGTCGACCGGCTCGCCGTCGAGCGTGTACTCCGCCGCGACCGGAGGCGGCGGGTCGAGGCCGCGACGCTCCCGGTCGGCGCGGGCGACTTCGTGGCACGCCACGTAGTACGGATCGCCGTGCTCGGCGCGCTCGCGCTCCCGCAGCTCGATCTCGACGATCTGGCGGTCGGTGGCCCGCCGGCAGAAGCCGGCGAAGCTGTCTCGCTCCGCTTCGCTCATTCGTCCCATGGCTACGTCTCCTCGTACTCGGCCTTGCGCGAGAGGCGCCCGGGCGGGTGGGTGGCGTTGTACTCCCGGCACAGCCGGCGAGCTTCGTCCTCGGTCTCCACGCGCTCGGCGATCGTGTGCTTCTTGCCGAGGCACGGCTCTCGCCCGTCCGGCCACTCCGGGTTGTCCTTCCAAAACGTGCGCGTGAACACGTGGTAGCTCACGGCCGGCTCGCTTTCAGCGCTGTCTGGATGTTCCGGCGGAGCCGCTTGGCGTCGTCGTCGAGCCACCTGAAGAGGTTCGGGTGGACGCGCCGCGCCCGCGACTCGGGCACGCGCTTGCACTTCGTGCGAAGCACCTCGATCGAGACGCCGCCGGAGGCCGGCATCGAATTCGGCTCGGCCATCGCGGCGACGTACGCCTCGTACTCGCCGTGCGCGTAGTTGTCGGGGAAGATCGCCAGGCAGTTGCCGGTCGACCGACGCTTGCGCGCGTCGTGGAACTCCTCGTAGAACCGGACGCCCTTCATGCGGCCGCCTTTCCGATGGCGACGACGCTGGACGCGTCGGTCATCTGGGCGGCGCCGAGCTCCACGTACGCGGTCGCGCGGTCGCGGAGCGGAGCGCCAGGGTAGACCGAGCACTCGATGGCCACGGTCCAGAGGCGGGCGCCGAGGACGCCCAGCTCGCCGAGCGCCGCGTTCTGGGCGTGGTGATTGCCGTCCTCGCCGTCGGTCACGAGCACGACGTCGGCGCCGACTTGGCCCTTCTTCGTCAGCTCGCGCACCTGCTCGGCCGCGTTCGAGAGCGCCATGCCGATGGCGGTCCCGCCGCCCATGAAGTGGCGGATCATGTCGACCACGGCGCCGGCGTCGCCGGGCTTGATCGGTCGGACGACCACGGACGTCGAGTAGTGGATGACCACCACGTCGCGCTTCTCCTCGAAGGCGATGCGCATGAGCGCGATGGCGGCGGCGCGGGCCCATTCGTTCCGGTAGCCGCGCATGCTGCTCGATTCGTCCAGGGCCATCACGAGCGGGCCCTTGCTGACGTGGGAGGAGCCCCGGACCGCGTACTGGAGCGCGCGGGACTCGATGATCCGGACGAGCACGGGCAATTCCAGGTCCGGATCCATCATCTGGGCGTGCTCGGTTGGGAGCAGGCGCGGGATGTTGTTGCCCATCTCGACGGAGTGGACCTCCTCGGGGATGCCGTGGACACGGCCGGCCCGGGCGCCAGAGAGCGCCGCGTGCATCCGGCCGGCGAGGCGCGCCACGCGCTCCACGTCGGCCGTGTTGCCGCCGCCGACGGCGACGTCCTGGAGCGTCACCCAGGCATTATCGAGGCTCCAGCCGAAGCCGGATGCGAGCTCCACGGTCGCGGTCGCGCGGTCGTGAAAGAGCGCCCAGGCCTGGCGCGCATGGTCGCGGAGCGCCACGCCGGTCAGGCGCGCCGTGCCGCGGAGCGCCGCGTCCCAGTGCATCGAGAACGCGTACGCGCACGCCACGTCCGAGCCCGCGAGCAGGCTCGCGTACTCGGTCGGCGCGGTGTCGCGCACGGCCTCGGCGTAGCTGCCCACCGTGGGCTCGCCGTCGTCGCAGACGGCCGCCCAGAGGGCAGCCGCGAGCGCGAGATCGCGCTTTGCCGCTTCGCCGACGACGCGGTGTCGCCGGCGTGCTTCTTGGAATCGCATGCTGTCCTCCTTTCTGGGTTAGGGCATCCCGCTGTAGCGCTGGCTCACGAGGTCTTCCTTGAGCTGCTGATTCGCAGCCTTGAGGGCCGCGACCTTGCGCTCCACCTTCTCGTGCGCGCGGCGCGTGAGCTTGCCGGCGTACTGCTGAACCTTCTTGCCGGCGCTCGCCAGCGTCGTCATCAGCATCGGGATCGCGGCGTAGTACGCCGCGGGATCGGTCGGCCTGGCCTCGTAGGCCCGGAGCGCGTCGTCGATGATGTCGAGCGCTTCGCGCGCGGGGCCGAGATCCACGGTCTTGAGCGTGGCCTCGACCGGGCCGATCTCGGCCTGCTTCGACCAGAGACCGAACCGGAGCGCGTAGAGGTGGTCTTTCTCCACCTCGGGCGCGCCGTCGAGCCAGGCCGCAGCCTGGAGCACGCCGCAAAGCTGGATCCAGCGGCGGTCGGACACGATCACGCCGTCGCGCGTCAGGAGCGCCTTGAGCCGCTCCATCTCGTCGTAGATCGCGTCTGGGATGACCACGGCGCCGACGGCGCGGGTCACCGCGTCCCATTCGGCGACGGTGATCGTCGCCGGGGGCGTGAAGCTCGGGCGAGCCTTGAGCATGCCCTTCCAGGCGTGCGGGGAGTCGACGTACGAGACCACGTAGCGGAGCAGGAACCGGTCGAAGAGGGCGCCGAGGGTTTCATCCTCGGGCATCTCGTTCGAGGCGCCGCACGCCATGCGGAGCGGACTGGGCTTGCCCTTGTAGGTCCGCTCGTTCAGGACCGAGAGCGTCGAGTTGAGCACGGCGCTGTTGGCCTTGAACGTCTCGTCCAGGAAGGCCACCTCGCAGCCGGGCAGGTGCCCGTCCGTCGAGCGCTCGAATCGGTCCTGTTTCAGGGCCGAGAGCTTGGCCGGGCCGCACACCTCGTCCTCGGTCGAGAACTTGGTGAGCAGCGTGGAGAAGTACCGGGCGCCCGAGATGCAGCGGGTCAGCGCACCGATGAGGTGCGACTTGCCGGTGCCGGGCGGACCGAGCAGCAAGGGATGCTGCTGGCAGAGCGCCGAGAGCATGATGCACTCGACGGCGTCGTCGCGCTCGACGTACGTCCGGAGCATCGCGTCGCGGATCGCGGCGAAACGCCTCCGGAGGTCGCCGAGATCCACCGCGGGCGCGGCGGACGCGAGACCGTTCTGAGAGGGTGAGAGATCATCCACGTGGTGGCTCCTTCGTGGTGCATGCCGGAATTGGCATGGCGCAGCAGCCGGACGCGTCGCACCAAGATGGAGCTTCGTCCGAGGACTCGGCAGATCGGGCGCGATCGGCCCGGCCGCTGCGCCATGCCCCCGAGCGCACTCGGGGGACATGCCGCCGTTCTCGCACGGCGGAGCGTAGTCTCGTTTCTATGGCGGGGACCATCCGCCACAAGCGTTCAGCGGGGGCGCTCGCGGTTACGCGGCGTCACTCGCTTTTGGGAAGTCGAACGCGTCGGCGTCCTTGTCGAGGCGCTTGCGGAACTTGTCCTGGAGCGCGGCGGTCTCGGACTTCAGCTGGTCGAGCCAGCCGCCGAGGATGTCGGCGTAGAGCTCGCTCTTGACGACCAGGGCGTCGCAGTCGGCGACGCGGTGTTCCACGGTCGACTCGCGGGTCTTCTCGTTGAAGGCCGCAAGCTCCTTCTTGAGCGCGGCGAGATCCGACTCCAGGCTGGCCTTGACCATGTGGCCCGTGGCCTTCGTCGAGCGGTGGTCGTCCGACATCGGGTAGGACAGATCCACGAACCCGAACGGCAGGAGCTTCTGGGCAAGCCGCTCCCAGATCGCGGCCGATCCCGGCCGGAGGAAGTAGACGCCGCCACGCTTGCGCATGTTGACGCCCGCGAGCGGGCCCGTGAGCACGGAGATCGCGGCCGACGTGACGTCGGTGGTCTCCGCGTAGGTGAGCAGCTCCCGCGCGTCGAGCGCGATGCGCTCCGCGATCTCGAAGCAGCCGGTTTCGGCGTGGCCGTTCTCGGGCGAGAGCGCGAGCACGGTGTCGGCGACGACGCGGATCCGCGCGCCGCAGACGAAGTTGTCACCGGCCTCGTCGGCGGTCGCGTTCGGCGACTGCCGGTAGATGCCGATGGCGTGCGGCGTGTCCTTGTGCGGACGCGCGAACGCCTTGATGATGATGTCCTTCGGGACCGGCTTCCCAGCCGCGCGCGAGAGCGCGCTCCGGGCCTCGATCGCGGTCGGCACGTGCTCGCCGAAACCTTCGGACTCGAACGCCGCGCGCAAGTCGGCGCGCGGGATCCGGATCCGTTCGGCGTCGTACGTGACGACGTCTCCGAGGTGGCGCGCGCCTTCCGAGAGCGCACGCTCGCCGGTCGCACGCAATCGCGTGACGACCTCGTTACCCATGACTCTGCTCCTTTCGCAGATTGGACTCCGTGCATCGGAGACCAAAGCGAGCCCACGAGGACCGCCGAGGGGGGTCGGACAGAGATCCCCGTAGGCTCGCTTTGAGCACCGATGAGAGAGCGCACGCACGTCGGGCGGCTGGCCGGGACCACGCGGCGCGCGGGCTATGTGCGCACGCCGGATGGGACCGCAGCACCGCGCCGCCCGACGGGCAAGCGCACGTGGCTCCTAGATAGACCTTCCTTCCTCGCGCACCTTGCGCGCACCGATCGACTTGAGAAACTGCCGAGCCAGGCGGACCTTGCTCGGATCGCACTCGATCGCGCGGCGACCCTTCTCGCCGCGGACCTTGAACGTGAAGCGGACGACGGGCAGCATCAGCGCAGCCCCGCCCGCGATCGCGTGCGGTCCGGCTCGATGTCGCGCAGATCCGAGACGCAGACCCGCTCGACCCTGATCTCGCCCGTGCCGACGTCGTCGTAGAAGTCGACGAAGGCGTGCGGCGACTTGTAGAGAATGGCCGGATCGAGCTCGACGTGGACACGTCGGCCGAGCCAGCCAACCCTGGCAGTGCAGTACATGGCCTTCTCCTGGTAAGCGCGCGCAAGACCGCGCGACGCGTTGAGGAAGTGGGAGGGGCGTCGGGGGTTGAACCCGACTCACCGCGGCTGATCAAGCCGTGGATCAGCACGTGGACCGGGCGACCGGACGGGTGATCAAGCCCATCCCATCGCCAGGCCACGTGCAGGCGACCACTCGCCGCCCCTACACGGAACGCTAGCAGCGACGAGCGGCCGCTGGCGAGAACGAAGCACGCCCCGCGTGCTCCTGGCCAGCTAGCGCGCGGCAGAGACAGCGCGCCCAGTAGGGCGCAGCGCTCCGCCGCGCGCATCGCACGGCCTCGCCAGCGGCCCCCGTGAGCCGCCAACCGTTGCTCCGGCGCGGCGCCCCACCGGGCCAACCGAACCGAACCATCAACCCATGTTCCCTCGCGGCGCCCCATCTGCATACGTGACGATAAGGGTGATTATCATCACGTGTCCAGAATTATCGTCACGTATGGCCGCTTTATCGTCACGTATCACGAGGGGCGCCGCGAGGGAGCAAAGGGTGCAAGGCGACGGACGGCGGCGCAAGGGGCGCCGCGACGGAGCCTGAGATGAGGCCCACGGGGGCCGGATGGCGCGGGATGCCGCGCCGCAAGGGGAGTCACTCACATGCTCAAGCTCACAGAGGAGCAGCGGGACGCCGTCCTGCCCGCTCCGTTCGTTCCGAAGCGCAACGCTGCGCCCGCGTCGCCACTCGACGCGGTCGCCCGGGCCAACGCGGCCCGCAAGGTGTACGTCTACGTCGAGCCGACGGTGCGCATCGACGCGCCCTCGCCCGAGGGCGCGCCGATCGCGGCGCCCGCTCCGGAGCCGCTCGACGGCTTCACCGCCGTCCTCATGCTCGGCGGCGAGGCCTACGACTCGGTCCCGCTCAAGGGGATCCGCCGGGGCCTCCTGGACGTCGCGATCCGCGCCGACCGGGCCCTGCTCGACTCCGGCGCCGATGCCGTCGCGGTCCTCGGGCCGGACGGCTCGGTCGTCCTCCACACCACGCGAGCGGCCGCCGAGCGGCGCGCCGCTGGCGAGACGCTTGCGGCCGAGCGGTCCAAGGACCGCGCGGAGCGTCAGGCGGCCCGGGGACCCGTCTGCAAGTCGCAGAACTACAACCGCTCGTCCCTCTGGGCCAAGGCGAAGCAGACCCGCGTCGTCCTCCCGCGCTGAACCCTCGCGCGGATCTCCCCGGTCGGGCCGGAAGGCTCGGCCGGCCGGGGGCCATTCTCCGGCGCGTGCCCACGGCACGCTGCCGAGCGGCGCCCGACCGCCTCGGGCTCTCTCTCGACAGGAGCATTCTCATGCCTCGGACCATCTCCCTCCGGCGCGCCGCCAAGTGCGCCGACTGCGGCGCGGATCTGCCCGTCGGCACCCGCGCCAAGTGGTACCGGAACGGCGCCGTCTACGGCCTGACGTGCCACGAGCGCCCGGCGAACCTGCCGCGCCGCGCGGCGCGCGCGCCCGCGTGGATGGCCACCGTCGACGATCCGGCCGCCTTCGACTTCGGCGCGTACGTGCCGCAGCCGGAAACCTCCGGCTGCGAGGACTGACCGTGCTCCGGTCAGTAGCCTTCGTCACGGGCGGCATGGTCCACGCCGGGATCCGCCCGAAGTCCACCGGCGACGGCTGGCGCGTCCGCACGCCCGGCCGTCCGCAGTCCGCGGCTCTCTTCGCCGCGCGCTGCCTGACGAGCGGCGTCACGCTGCTCGCCAAGGTCGAGGACGACTCCGGCAAGCGCACGCTCGTGATCTGCCGCTCGGGCAAGGTCGGGCGCGGCGCGCGCAAACTCCTCGCGATGCTCCTCTCCGATGACGAGCATCGTCTGCTGCTGCTGTTCGCGGTCTCGCGCCGCACCATGTACGGGAAGGGAGGCTAGCTCGCATGCCATCGATCTCCACGTCCGCGCCCACGGGCGCACCCGCGCCCGCCACGACCTCGATCCGCTACTGGTTCTCGGTCTGGGGCGGCCCCTGGTACGCGTGCGGCTGGTGCTTCGGGGAGACCCACGAGCTCGCGCTCGACGACGCGATCCGTCACGTCAAGCGCTGGCAGCCCCAGATCCAGCACGGCAACGTCACGCTCCAGTCGGACGAGCGTCCCTACGACGACGATCGTCCGCCCGCGAAGTACCACGACTTCCCCAAGGTCGTGTTCGCGCACGGCCCTACCTCGTAGGCCCGCGCGTGCCGCTCGTCCGGGTGACACCGGACGGGCGGGCCAACGGCGCCCTGTTGCGCCCAGAAAGGACCGTATGCGACTGACCGAATCGGGCAGCTTCGCGCTCACGCGCGCGGAGCTCGTCGCCCTGATGACCCACGCGTCCAGCGACTGCACGCGGGCGCACGTCAACGCCGTCCTCTTCGACGTCGGCCGCGGCCGCGTCGTGGCGACCGACGGACACCGGCTCGCCGTCTGCGAGGCGCGCGGAGCGCCCGGCCCGAGGCCGGACGTCTCCTACCTGATCTCGCTCGACGACTGCAAGGCGGCCGTCCGGAGCGCGAAGCAGAAGGTGCATACCATCTGCTTCGACATCGTGCGGCGTCCGGAGAAGAAGGACGACGTCGGCACGGTCGAGATCCGGATCGTCGACACGAGCATCTACCCGGATCCGTTCGATCCGAGCTTCCCGGACGCGCTCCAGGTGCGCATGCGCCCGCGCCCCGTCAACGCCCAGTTTCCTCCGGTCGACCAGGTCCTCCGGAAGCTGCCCCACAAGGGCCAGCCGGCCACGTCCTTCTACGCCGTGAACGCCGCGTACCTCGCGGATCTCTCGGTCGTGGTCAAGGCCGGCGACAACGATCGGTGCGGCGGCGTAGCGCTGTTCCTGCCCGAGCCCAGCGACGAGCTGGGCCCGATGTTGGCGCGCGTGCGTGGGCACGACTGCGAGTGGACCGTCCTCATCATGCCGATGCGCGCCGACGATCCGCGCGAGGCCGCGCCCGAGCCGGTCGAGGAAGCTCCGGCCGTCCGTCCGAAGGTGGTCGCGCTCCGGCGCCCCGCCTGAACGCTTGCTCCGGAAGACTCCGCCCCGGGCCGAGGTGATACTCGGCTCGGGGGCCAGGGCGCACCCGCGCCCGCTCTCGCCAACCCCAACGCCCGAAAGGAGGGCGCGATGTCAAACCAGCCGTACTACAGCCGCCCCGACGTGGTGGCTGCGCTCGGTCCGATCGAGTGCGCTCGTCGCGAGCGCGAGGAGGCCGAGCTCTCCCGCGCGTTTGGGCTGCGGACCGCGCCCATTCTCGCCCGCCAGGGATTCCGCTGGGCGGAATGCGCCGACGCGGCCGGCGCGCGCTTCGAGATGCTGCGCATCGACGATCGCACGATCGACGGCGGATTCTGCAAGCTCTGGGTCGTGCCGCTGTTCGAGCAGGCGGGCGACGAGCCGCGGTGCCACTGCGCCGCCGGCGGCGCCGGTTGCCAGGGCGGCAAGCTCATGCGCGACTGCCGGTGCTGGAACGTCTACGACTACGAGTGCGCGCCGTGCGGTCTCTGCAAGGAGACGCGGCCGCTCAGGCCCGATCCGTACGGCGGCGCGCCCGTGTGCGAGAGCTGCTACGTGCCCCAGCCGAAGGAGGCCGACTGTGGATGATCCCATGATCTCCGCGGCCGCTCTTGACGGTTGGCGGGTCATGCTCTGCCGCGGCGAGGACGGCACGATGCTCGTGCAGGTCGACTCCCCGAAGGACAAGGACTGCGACGCCGATGGTGCGCCGCGCTGCCGCGTCTACCTGAACGACGCGGACGAGCCACTCTACGAGAATCCGCGCCTCCGCTGCTGCGCCGAGTGCGGCGAGACAATCCGCGAGGACGACTCACCGGGCGTGCTCGTGCATGCCGGCGAGGACGGCCACGAACGCGACGCGGACCACACCCCCTACGAATCGGAGGGACCATGAAGCGCATCGAACAGATCATCGCCGCCGCCCGCGCGCACGGCGAGGACTCGGAGCCCGACCACGAAGTGGGCGATCTCCAGGAGGTCCTACGCGCGTGCTGGTCCACGATGACGCAGAAGGCGCGCCTGAGCGTAGCCGCGAAGTTCGCGGACCTCGTCGACGACTGGGGGCCGGAGGACACATGAACGGCGACATCGAGGGCACCGACGACTGCGGCTGCGAGCCGTGGCACGAGACCGGCATCATGACCGGCGCGCGCTTCCCCTGGGAGGACGAGACCGGCTACGCGTGCATCGCCCACTGCGACTGCGCGCCCGGGCTAGCGTTCCGCTACGACGACGACGCGGCCGTGGCGCTGTCCGCGCTCACCGGCCGCGCCGTCCAGCTCGTCGACTGCGGCGCGCGCTCGCACTTTGTTCTCTGCAACGTGGACGGCTCGCCCATGACCACGGCGCAAGGCGACGCGTTCAAGGCGGCCTGGCGCGCGGCCCACCCGGCCACGAACCCACCGCCGCGCGACCCGAACGCGTGCGCCGACCCCGCCTGCGAGCGCTGTCCGCGTATCGCGCGCGGCGAGACCTGCTCGCCGGATTGCGCCGGATGGGTCCTCGACCAGCGCGGCCGCGTCGAGCCATGCGACGCCTGCGGGCTCTACGTCGACGAGCAGGCTGCCGCGGAGGCCGACGCCTTCCTCGTGGCGCACTGCCCGGGGACCCGCGTCTACCTCTGCGAAACGCTCGACCAGCACGGGTCGTTCTACGCCGTGCTCGCCGACGACTCCACCGACACCCCTTGGACCGATGACGAGGCCCGACGCATCGCCTGCGACGCGGTGCGCCGCGAGGGCTTCATCGTCGCATCAGGATAAACCATGCACCACCCCGACAACGACAATGCGCTCGGCTCCGCGGACGTCGCGGCGCTGCTCTACGGCTTCACCGCGCTGCTCAACCTGACGCGGGAGCCGGATCTCCGGTTCAAGCGCGGCGGCACCTACACGGTGATCTCGGCGCACACGAAGACCGGCCGGACGTGGATCAAGAAGCACGTTCACTACGAGCCGTGGCAGAAGCGCCCGGAGGGGATCTACGCCGAGCCGCGCATGGCCGCAGACATCGCCGGCGCCGTCCAGGCCGCTGGCCTCAACTGGAGGTGGCGATGAACCGTCCCGACCTCACGCACCACGGCGTCCCGATGCACCTCTGCCGCTTCGCGCTCGGCCACATCGTGGCCACGCCCGGCGTGCTCGATGCCGTGCCCGTGGATGAGCTCCTCGGGGCTCTCCGCCGGCACGTCACCTGCGACTTCGGCGACGTCTCCGAGAGCGACCGGCGCGCCAGCGAGCACGCGGTCATCAACGCCGACGACTACATCCTCTCGGTCTACGCGACCGCCGACTACTCGGCGCGGTTCTACGTCGTGACTGAGCACGACCGGAGCGTGACCACACTCTGCCTCCCGGAGGAGCGATGACGCACACGATCCTTCCGACGAGTCTGAATTTGTGGGTCCTCGCGAACCTCGCGAAGCGCATCGAGGTGACTGGTCCGGTGTCCCGCGTTGCGCCAGGCGAGGCGACGCACCTCCGCCGGTGCATCAAGGCGGGGCTTCTGACGCCGGGTCGGACCCTGACCCTCACGCCGGCCGGCATCGCGGCGATCGAGCCGTTCCGTTGCGCGTGCGGCGCGATCTCGACGATCGAGAACAAGCCTTGCCGCGCGTGCTGCATGGCGCGCCGGCACACGGAGGGACGATGAGAAAGCTCGACCAGAAGGACCTGGCGCCGCTCGTCGGCGCCATCATCGGCGCGTACCTCGCGACCGGCAAGGACCTCACCGCGCGCGAGCTCGCGGCCCGGATGTGCTGGACCGAGTCCAAGGTCCGCCGCTACCTGACCGCCGGCCCGGGCGGCGGTCCGCCCGACGGGATCCGCGCGTTCAAGGAGGCGCGCACGAGCTACTCCAGGGACTACCCCGGGATGGAGGCCGGCGTACACCAGGTGACAACGTACGGGCCCACGCGCGAGCGGCTCCGCGACTTCATCCTGCTGCTGCAGAAGATCGAGCGGCGCGAGCGTGGGTCCGGTCCCGACAAGACGATCGACCGACTCGTGCCGTTCACCCCGAACGCGCCCGCCGCGGACAAGGAGCGACCATGACGCGCGAATGGTGCAGACAGACCTCGGGCATCTACGTCCGAGAAGTCGGGATCCACCCATCGGTCACCCGCTGGGAGATCATCCGCGGCCGCACCGGCTGGGTGATCTTCCGTGCCAACCGGCAGCTCACGATCTGTCGCTCCCTCAAGCTGGCGAAGCGGCTGGCGAACGCCATCATCGCCGGGGCCGACCCCATGGCAGAAGTGGCGGACGGATGACCCCCGACCTCCAGAGCTACGACGTCCTGCTCGTCAACTCCAGCGCCGGCAAGGACAGCCAGGCCATGCTCGACCAGGTGGTCGCGCTGGCCGCTGCGGCTGGG
>Ga0075434_100001358_pt1 | contig 20536 bp, 17 predicted proteins | sample RhiMethybrSRZTD3_FD_75298 | JGI IMG/M metagenome (GOLD analysis project Ga0075434, IMG submission 75298) | Populus rhizosphere microbial communities from Tennessee, USA - Rhizosphere MetaG P. TD hybrid SRZTD3 | ecosystem: Host-associated > Plants > Roots > Rhizosphere > Soil | place: USA... | reverse complement strand
AGTCGGACGACAGACCGTGGTTCTTCACCTGCTTGTCGACCAGGTGATCGGTCGCGATCTTCAGCTTCTCTTCTTCGGTGTAGCCCGCGATCTCGAGCACCTCCATGCGGTCTCTCAGCGCCGCTGGAACGGGATCGAGGATGTTCGCCGTCGTGATGAACAGCACCTCCGACAGATCGAACGGCACATCGAGGTAGTGATCCCGGAACGTGTTGTTCTGCTCCGGATCGAGCACCTCGAGGAGCGCGGACGAGGGATCGCCGCGGAAGTCGGAGCCGAGCTTGTCGATTTCATCGAGGATGAAGACGGGATTCTTCGACTCGGCCCGGCGCAGTCCCTGGATGACCTGTCCCGGCAGCGCGCCGATGTACGTGCGGCGATGACCGCGGATTTCAGCCTCGTCGCGCATGCCGCCGAGCGACACGCGAACGAACTTGCGGCCGAGCGATTCGGCGATCGATCGCGCGAGCGACGTCTTGCCGACGCCGGGAGGGCCGACGAAGCAGAGGATCGGGCCCTTCACTTCGGGATTGAGCTTGCGGACCGCGAGGTATTCGAGAATGCGATCTTTCGCCTTCTCCAGGCCGGAGTGATCGGCGTCGAGGATCTGTTTGGTTTTCAGCAGATCGATCACTTCGTCGGTCCGCTTCGACCACGGCAGCGCGACGAGCCAGTCGAGATACGTGCGCGAGACGGTGTATTCAGCCGCGGCCACCGGCATCTTCGACAGCCGATCGAGCTCGCGGAGCGCTTCCTTTTTCACCAGCTCCGGCATGCCCGCGGCTTCGATCTTCTCCTGGAGCTCTTCGATCTCCTTCGTCTGATCGTCGCCTTCGCCGAGCTCCTTCTGGATCGCCTTCATCTGCTCGCGCAGGAAGTACTCGCGCTGGTTCTTGCCGACCTCCGACTGCACCTGGGACTGGATCTTCGATCCGAGCTCGAGGACCTCGAGCTCTTTGATGAGGATCCGGTTCAGGCTGTCCATGCGCGCGCGGATGTCGAGCGTCTCGAGCACTTCCTGCTTCACCGCCGTGCTGATGGTCGACAGCGATGAGGCGATGAAGTCTGCAAGCCGTCCCGGCTCCGTGATGTTCATCGCGAGCGTCTGGAGATCGTCGGAGAGCAGCGGCGAGAGCGAGACGACCTGCTGGAAGTTCGTCTTGATGTTGCGCGCGAGCGCGTCGATCTCGAGTCGGTCCGCGTCGTTGGTGTCCTCGAGGGCCGCGCTGACGCGCGCGCGCAGATAGGGCTGCGTCGAGGTGATCTCTTCGAGCTTCAGACGCGCGAGCCCCTGGACGATCAGTCGGAGGCTGCCGTCCGGCAGCTTGAACATCTTGTGGATGTGCGTCGCCGTGCCGACGCTGTACAGATCGTCCTGCGTCGGTTCTTCGACCGACGCGTCACGCTGGGTGAAGACCGCGATCAGCTTGCCGTTCGCAATCGCATCGTCGATGAGCCGTACGGAGCTCTCGCGCGCCACGGCGAGCGGCATGAACGAATTCGGAAAGAGGACGGTGTCGCGAAGCGGGAGGATCGGCAGCTCTGATGGAATCGACAGCGGCCGGTCGCCGATCGAGACGTCCTCGGGTTTGAGGTTCTCGATTTGATCGCTCACGGCGATCACTCCTTGGGGACCCTCGAGGGTCCGCCACGACCAGTGGGAAAAAAAGCGCCGGCGGGGAAGGAACTGGGCTCCGCCGCCGGCGGAGCCCAAAAACTCTGTTGGGACGCCGACTTCTTACATATCGAGGAAGAGCGAGCTGGCGCCGCGGCGCGCAGCCGTCTGGCGCTCGCGCCGTTCGGCGTTTTCGCGCGCCTCCTCGCAATCCTTGCAGCGCACCGCGAAGGGGAGCGCGCGCAGGCGCTTCTCCCCGATTTCGTCGCCGCAGTCGAAGCAGTAACCGTAGTTCCCGTGCTCGAGCCGCGCAAGGGCGTCGTTGATCTTGTTGAGCGTCTCCGACTTCATCTGAACGAGCGCGAACTCGATATCTTCCTGAATGTCGGCCTCGGCGCTCTCTACGGCGTCGAGCACCTCGTTGAGCTTGCCGCCCCAGGCGCCCTCTTCCCGCACGCCGCGCATTTTGCCCTGAACCTCGGCCTGGATCTCGCGGCGACGGTTGTCGAGCATCTGCTTCAATTCGATATAGCGGGCCTCGGACATCCGCTGTTCCGTGTCCGCCTTCTGAGTGTCCTTCATACGCCGCTCCTTCCTAACCGCTTCTAAGATTGCCGCCAACTATGCAAATGAACTGCCAATAATATACTGAACTAGAGTCATATCGCAGACAGCTGCCTGAGCAACGGCCGCTTGCGAGTGTCCACGACGGGTTTCATCGATTGTCCGCGCAGCTGTCCACGGCCGGTCGCAGCCCATCCGATGAAAGCTGTTTTGTTACAATCGATTACCGAATCGTCTTTTGCTGAATCTACCATTTGTTCAAAAACCAGCAATCCCTTAGACGCCGGCATCGGTCAGACGGTTCGGCTCCCCGCTACGGATTTGTTGTCCGTTTTGGTGGACGATTCCGCGTGGCTGAGGCGTGACGAAGTTGCGACGATCTGCGTGGATATGAACGTCGAAATTCGCTACTGGACGCGAGTCGTCTTGATGGTGGCGTTCGGAACGACGCCCCGCTCGACCAGCAGCTGGCCGCTGCGCGGGCTGCCGGTCTTCAGCCACTTCTCGTAGAGCCGCAGCACGTCGGAGTTCGACGAGCATGAGGTGCGCTCGCTGACCTCGGACAGCACGTCGACGAAGCCGACGAACTTCGCGGCTAGCTCGGCAAAGACGGGCGAGAACGTGTCGGTTTCGTTGCGGCTCAACGCACCGTAGGCGTAACCGCCGATTGTGACGTAGTAATCCACGTCCACGAGTTTGCGATTCAGCGAATCGGAGAAGAAGCCGGAGACGAAGAGCGAAACGTCGCCGATGTTTTTGAGGCTGGCGCGCTGCCGCATGCCGCCGGCTTCGAGCGCGCGCGCGAGGCGCACGGCAAGCGGCGCCGAATCGTGCTCCGAGTCGGCGGCGGGCCGCTCGACGAAGCTTGCGAGCAGCTGCACCAGATAAAAGGATGTCAGTTCGTTCGCCGACAGTCCCTGGTGCTCGATCGCACCTTCGACGAGTTCCTTGAAGTACTCGACGGCCGATTCACGTCGAAACATACACCTCCGGCGAGTGCAAGGCGCGTTCCGATGAGTACTGCGGGATTTCGGCCCGAATTATACAATACTGCCTGCCTGTGCTGTGCCCTCTGTGCCGAACCCGTCGTGCGCGCCGCAGCTGCCCTGCGCTCGGACAACAAATTTGTTCGGTGTGCTGCGCCACGAAACGCCTCGTCGAGATCCAGTGTCCGAGCGACTGCGTCTACCTCGCTGCCGCGCGCGAGCATCCGTCGGCTGCGGCCGTGCGCCAACATCAGCACGACGTCGCCACGATGATGCACGCGATGCGCGATCTCAATCAGCGTCAGTCGCAGCTGTTCGTCGTCGTCGCAACGTTCCTCGTGCGCTATCAGGCGCCGGAGCTCCAGCCGCTCGTCGACGAGGACGTGTCGGAAGCGGCGGCAGCGCTCGCGGCGACGTTCGAGACAGCGTCGCGCGGCGTCATCTACGATCATCGGCCCGCGTCGCTCTCGGCGGAGCGTCTCGCGAGCTCGCTGAAGCCCGTACTCCTCGAGGCGGGCGCCGGCGGCGGATCCGTGTTCGAGCGCGATGCGTGCGTCGTGCTTCGGCGATTCGAGGAAGCCGTGCGCGAGCCGCGCGCGTCGGACGCGGCGACTCGCCGCGCGTTCCTCGATCTCCTCGTCCGCATCACGGCCGGCACGGCCAGCAGCGGAAAGCCCGGCGAGCCGCCGTCACCACCGGAACGCTCGTCTTTAATCGTTCCCTAACTGCTATACTTATCGTTTTGACTATCAGCGTTCAGCAGTCCCCTGACGGCCGGTGGCTCCGAGCTGATCGCTGACAGCTGCCCGGCTGAAAATACCCGAGATTCGAGAGCTGCGAAATGGCCAAAAAGTGTGAGGTCTGTGGAAAAACGCCCGTCGTCGGCCGCCAGGTGAGCCACGCGCACAACGTGAGCGCGCGGCGGTTCGAGCCGAATCTTCAGACGGTGCGCGCGATGATCAACGGCGGCATCAAACGCATCCGCGTCTGCACGCGCTGCCTGCGTTCGGGCAAGGTGACGAAGGCGGCGTGAAGCAGGCCGTCGCGAGCGCCAGCGCGCCCAAAGCGATCGGTCCGTACTCGCAGGCGATTCGGGCCGGTCATCTCGTCTTCGTGTCAGGCCAGATTCCGCTCGATCCCGCAACAGGAACTATCGTCGAAGGGGACATCGCCGCGCAGACGCGCCGCGTCATGGAGAACCTCGCGGCGGTGCTCGCCGCCGCTGGCCTGTCGTTCGCGCACGTCGTGCGCACGACGATCTTCCTTGCGGACATGAACGACTTCTCGACGGTGAACGAGGCGTACGGCAAGTACTTCGCGGAGCCGTACCCGGCGCGCGCTACGGTGCAGGTCGCACGGCTTCCGCGTGACGTCCGCGTGGAGATCGACGTGATCGCGAGTGATGAATAAGGGCGGTAGAATTTGGAATTTGGAATTTGGAATTTGGAATGCATGTCACGCATTCCAAATTCTGAATTCCAAATTCCTAATTACGCCGCTCACCCTATCCAGCCCGTCCCGCCCTCTCGACACCGATCACCCCGTCGACGCCACGCACCGCTTTGATCACCTTCTCCAGGTGTTTCAGGTCGGCGATCTCCACGGTCATGTCGATGCGCGCGCGCTTGTCGTCGTCGGTGCGCGCTTCCATGTTCTTGATGTTCGTGTTGATGTCGGCGATCTTCGCGCTCACGGCGGCAAGCAATCCCTTCCGATCCTCGACCTCCATCGTCAGTTTGACCGTGTAGCGGCCGGCGTCGCCGACCGGCGCCTTGTCCCATTCGACGTCGATGCGCCGCTCGGGGTCGTACAGCAGGTTGACGACGTTCGGACAGGTGGCCGAGTGGACCGAGACGCCTTTGCCGCGCGTGATGTAGCCGACGATCTTCTCGCCGCGGATCGGATTGCAGCAGCGCGCCCGGAACACCATGAGATCGTCGAAGCCGCGCACCTTGATCTTCTCTTCGCCCGCGCCGAGCACGCGCCGCACGACGGAGGCGACCGCGCCTTCGGGCGGCTTCTCGTGGAGCTTCTCGGGCGGCACGAGGCGGACGAGCACCTGCTTGGGCTGAACCTTGCCGTAGCCGATCGCTGAAAAGAGATCGTCGGTCTTCGCGACGGCGAAGTCGTTCAGCACGCGCGACCAGCTCTCGCCTTCCGCGATCGTCTTCGGATTGAGGTCGTAGCGGCGCGCTTCCTTGTCGAACAGCTTGCGGCCGAGTTCGACGGCACGCGCCTTCTCTTCCGACTGAATGAGATGTTTGATCTTGTTGCGCGCGCGCGACGTCGCGACGAAGTTCAGCCAGTCGCGGCTCGGCTTGTGGCCGCTCTGCGTGATGATCTCGACGATGTCGCCGTTCTTGAGGCGCGTGCGGAGCGGCACCATCTTGCCGTTGACGCGGGCGCCGACGCACTGATGTCCGACGTCGGTGTGGATCGCGTACGCGAAATCGATGGCCGACGCGCCGCGCGGCAGTGCCTTCACCTGCCCTTTCGGCGTGAACGTGTAGACGTCCTCGGGATAGAGCTCGACCTTCAGGTTCTGGATGAACTCCTGCGGATCACGGACCTCCTGCTGGTACTCGAGCAGCTGCCGCATCCACTGGAAGTAGCGCTCGTCGCGCTGATCGCCGACGCGGCCTTCCTTGTACTTCCAGTGCGCGGCGATCCCTTCCTCCGCCATCCGGTGCATCTCGATCGTGCGGATCTGCACTTCGAACGGCATGCCGTGCTCGCTGATGACCGACGTGTGCAGCGACTGATAGGCGTTCGGCCGCGGCATGGCGATGAAGTCCTTGATGCGTCCCGGCACCGGCGACCACGTCTGATGAATGATGCCGAGCGCCGCGTAGCAGTCCTTCACGCTGTCGGTGATGATGCGGAGCGCGACGAAGTCGTACACCTGATCGAGCTCGATCTTCTGCTTCTTCAGCTTCTGGCTGATGCTCCACAGACGCTTGATGCGTCCGTCGATCTGCGTGATGGGCACCTGCGCTTCCGCGAGCTTCGCGCCGATCGTGGTCTTCAGCTCCTCGATGAGCCCTTCGGTCTGGCGCCGCTTCGCGTCGACGCGCGCGCGCAGCGCCTCGTACGACTGCGGATCGAGATAGCGGAACGACAGCTCCTCGAGCTCGTTCTTCACCTTGCTCATGCCGAGGCGATTCGCAATCGGCGCGTAGATGTCGCGCGTCTCCTGCGCGATCTTCACGCGGCGATCCTCGGGGAGATGGTTGAGCGTCCGCATGTTGTGCAGGCGATCGGCGAGCTTCACCAGGATGACCCTGATGTCGTCGACCATCGCGAGCAGCATCTTCCGGAAGTTCTCGGCCTGGCGCTCTTCGCTCGACGAGAACGGGATCGCGCTGATCTTCGTCACGCCCTCGACGACGTGCGCGACCTCCGGGCCGAAGAGCTCGCGGATCCGCTCGATCGTCGTGAGCGTGTCCTCGACGACGTCGTGGAGCAGGCCGGCGGCAATCGCCACCGCGTCGAGCTTCATCTCCGCGAGAAAGTCGGCGACGGCGAGCGGATGGATCAGGTACGGTTCGCCGGAATGGCGCACCTGTCCGCGGTGCTCGAAGGCGGAAAACACGTACGCGCGCCTGAGCAGCTCGACGTCAGCGTCCGGGCTGTAGGCCCGGACTTTTTCCAGCAGATCTTCGAAGCGAATCATGGAAACCGGTGTCTAAACCAATAATAAACCGTGCCTTGACGTACGATTTTTTGCTTCACTATACTGGCCCGGTTTCGGCATCGGAAATTTCAGTCTCCGTAGGGGGTTAAATGCGTTCTCTGTCGGGTGCATCGCTGGCGTGCGTTGCCGTGGTGGCCCTGGCGTCTCTCACCACGTTGGTTGGCTGCGCGCAGGTCGGTGAGATCAAGGCGAAAAAAGCGTTCAAGGCCGCCAACCAGGCCTATCAGCAGCAGGACTATAAGAAGGCCGCCGATCTGTACGAGGAGGCCGTCGCCGCCGACCCCAACCTGGCGCAGGCGTACTTCTTCCTCGGCAACAGCTACGACAATCAGTTCAAGCCGAGCCGGAAGGGCGAGGCCGCGAACGATGCGTTCCTGCAGAAGGCGGTCGACAATTATCAGAAAGCGGCCGAGAAGCTCTCCGCGTCCGACAAGCCGGAGGACAAGAAGCTCGGCAAGCTCTCGCTGGAGTACCTCGTGGCCGCGTACGGTCCGGACAAGATGAACGATCCGGCGAAGGCCGAACCGGTCGTGCAGAAGATGATCCAGATGGAACCGGGCGAGCCCGCGAACTACTTCCAGCTCGCAAAGATCTACGAGGACGCGGGCGCGTACGAAGAAGCCGAGAAGGTGTACCAGCAGGCGAAGCAGGCGAAGCCGAACGACCCGGCCGTCTACATGCAGCTCGCCGGCTACTACAACCGGCAGGGCGCGTTCGACAAGACGATCGAAGCGCTCGAAGAGCGTGCCCAGAAAGAGCCGAACAATCCCGAGGCGTTCTACACGATCTCGACCTATTACTGGGACAAGGCGTATCGCGACTTCAAGTTGAAGGAAAACGAGAAGCGCGACTTCGTGCAGAAGGGCATCGAAGCCGTCGATCACGCGCTGCAGATCAAGCCGGATTACATGGAGGCGCTCGTCTACAAGAACCTCCTGCTGCGGCTGCAGGCGAACCTCGAAAAAGATCCGTCCAAGCAGCAGGCGCTGATCAAGCAGGCCGATCAACTTCGCGACAAGGCCCAGGAACTGCGGAAGCAGAAAGCGGCGGGCGCGACGAACTGAATGCTCGCCTGAAAGGCTCGCGCTACTCCTAGAAGGCTCGCGCTACTCCTGAAAGGCTCGCGCTCTTCCTGACAGCGCTCGCGCTACGATCGTTTGGATCAAAGGCCGTCGGGCCAGCGCCCGACGGCCTTTTTCGTCTCACCTGCGTTACACAGCCGCGCTAGAATTACGCGTCTTTTCGTAACTTCCGTCCCTTTTTGCAGGAGTCAGCAATGAGCCATGTGAGCAGGTCGCGCGTGATGTGCGCGATCGGAGCGTTGCTCGTGCTCTTCGTCATGCCGCGGCCGATCGACGCGCAGGGCGTGACCACGAGCGCCATTACGGGCGTCGTCAAGGACGCGCAGGGCGCGGTCATCCCGGGCGTCACCATCACCGCGACCCACGTTCCGTCCGGCACGACGTACGAAGCGGTCACCCAGGCCGACGGACGCTACTTCATCCAGGGCATGCGCGTCGGCGGGCCGTACAAGATCAACGCCGCGCTCACCGGATTCGGCAACGAAGTAAAGGAGAACGTGACGCTTAACCTCGGCGTCGCGCAGGATCTCGACTTCACCCTGAAAGTCGCCGCGATCTCCGAGAACATCACCGTCGTCGGCACGAGCGATCCGGTGTTCAGCTCGACGCACACCGGGGCTGCCACCGCGGTCACCAGAGAAGAGCTGGCGACCCTGCCGACGATTTCCGGCCGCATCAACGACATGGCGCGGCTCTCGCCGCAGTACGGCGGCGGCAACAGCGGGACGTTCGCGGGCCAGGACAACCGGATGAACAACATCACGGTCGACGGCTCGTATTTCAACAACTCCTTCGGGCTGGCCGGCCAGCCGGGCGATCGCACCGGCGTCGCGCCGATTTCGCTCGAGGCGATCGAGCAGGTGCAGGTGAGCGTCGCGCCGTTCGACGTTCGTCAGGGCAACTTCGTCGGCGCCGGACTCAACACCGTGACGCGAAGCGGAACGAACAACTTCACCGGCTCGGTCTACCATCGCACGCGGAACGAATCGTTCGTCGGCAAGGAGGCGTTCGGCCTGCCGTTCAACCCCGGGACGTTCGACACGACGAACACCGGCGAGTGGGTCGGCGGGCCGATCGTGAAGAACAAGCTGTTCTTCTTCGAAAGCTTCGAGAATCAGGAAGACACGCGGCCGCTGACGACGTTTCTCTCGAACCCCGGCGGCGCGCCGGCAACGGGGAACACGACGCGAGTTCTCGGATCGGATCTGACCTCGATCAGCTCGTTCCTCTCTTCGAAGTTCAACTACGATCCCGGTCCGTTCGACAACATCCCGAAGAACACGCCCGGCAAACCCTTCCTGATCAAAGGCGACTACAACCTGAGCAGCGCGAACAAGGTGACCGTCCGGTACAACCAGCTGAAGTCCAGCACCGACGTTCTGGTGTCGAATTCGGGATCGCTTGGCAACAGCCGTCCGACCAATACGACGAACTTCCTCAGCTTCCAGCGATCGAACTACTCGATTCTCGAGAACATCAAGTCGGGGATCGGCGAGTGGAATTCGGTGATTGCGAACTCGCTGTCGAACAATCTCATCATCGGCTACACGCATCAGGACGAGAGCCGCGGCGACATCGGCAAGCTGTTCCCCTTCGTCGACATCCTCGACGGCAACGGCGTCACCTACACGTCCGTGGGATCGGAGCCGTTCACGCCGAACAACGAGCTCCGCTACAACACGTTCCAGGCGCAGGACAGCTTCACGAAATTCGGCGCGACGCATTCGCTCACCTTCGGCGCGGCCGTGGAGAAGTATCACTCGGAAAACGTGTTCTTCCCTGGCAAGCAGAGCGTCTACGTCTACAACACGCTCGCCGATTTCATGGCCGACGCAAATGGCTACCTTGCGAATCCGAACCGCACCACGTCCGCCGTTCCGGTGCGCCGGTTCCAGGTGCGCTACATGAACATTCCGGGACTCGAGAAGCCGATCCAGCCGCTGGACGTGTGGTACAGCAGCGGCTACGCGCAGGATGAGTGGCGGCCGCGGTCGGACCTGACGGTCACCGCCGGCATCCGCATGGACGTGCCGGCGTTCGGCAATACCGCGTACGACAATCCGAATGTCGACGCGCTGACCTTCCGCGATCAGAACGGCTCGCCGGTCCAGTACAACACCGGCGCGCTGCCGAAATCGACGCCGCTGTGGTCGCCGCGCGTCGGCTTCAACTGGGACGTCAGCGCGGATCAGACGACCCAGATTCGTGGCGGCACGGGGGTGTTCACTGGTAAGCCGGCGTACGTGTGGATCTCGAATCAGATCGGCAACACCGGCGTGCTCACCGGACTCATCGACACCGTCACCGCGACGAGCGCGTTCCCGTTCAATCCGAACCCCGACGCGTACAAGCCGGCGAACGTCACCGGCGCGCCCGCGGCGAGCGTCGACCTCGCGGTCACCGACTCGAACTTCAAGTTCCCGCAGACGTGGCGCAGCAACGTCGCGCTCGATCGGCGGCTGCCGTGGGGGCTCGTCGGAACGGGCGAGTTCATCCTCAACCGCGACGTGAACGGGATGGCGTACATCAACGCGAACCTGCCTGCCGCGCAGTCCGCCTTCACCGGACAGGACAATCGGCCGCGCTGGGTTGGCGCATCGTGCGTCGCGCCGACGGCAGGTCCGTGCCAGACGCGCATCAACAACGTGGCCGGCAATCAGATCGTCCAGAACATCGTTCTGCAGAATCAGAGCGTCGGACGATCGTGGAACGTCGCGACGAGCCTGACGAAGCCGATGACGCGCGGCTTCACGATCAAGGGCGCGTACAGCTACGGCCAGGCGAAGAACACGGTCGACCCGGGTTCCATCGCGGCGGGATCGTGGACGAACAATCCGATCGTGTTCGATCCGAACAACCCGGCGCTCGCCTTTTCGCAGAATTCACCGGGCCACCGCTACTTCATCGCCTCGTCGTACTCTCATGAGTACTTCGGGTTCGGCGCCACGACCGTGGCGGCCTTCTTCGAGGGACGCCAGAACCTCGTGAACGGCAGCACGAACTCGAGCTACATCTTCTCCGGGGACATGAACGGCGACGGCGCGACGGCCAACGATCTCATCTACATCCCGCGCGACATTTCCGAGATGAACTTCACGTCGCTGACCGTCGGGACGAGAGCGTTCACGCCCGCCGAGCAGGCCGCGGCGTTCGAGGCCTACATCCAGCAGGACGACTACCTGCGCAATCACCGCGGTCAGTTTGCGGAGCGCGGCGGAGTGTTCAATCCGATCGTGAACCGCCTCGACCTGAGCATCATGCAGGACGTGTTTCACAGCATCGCGGGACACCGTCACTCGGGTCAGATCCGTCTGGACATCACCAACTTCGGCAACCTGCTGAATCACGACTGGGGCGTCGGTCAGCAGATCATCCAGAACCGGATTCTCTCGCCGCAGGGCGTCGACGCACAGGGACGCGCGCTGTATCGCCTCGCGACCGTGAACACCGCGTCAGGTCCGGCCTTGATCAGCAAGACGTTCCAGACGACGGCCGGTGTGACCGACGTGTATGTGATGATGCTGAGCTTCAGATACACGTTTCAATAATGGCCGTTGGTTGTTGGTTGTTGGTCATTGGTCACTGGTCAGTTCAATGACCAGTGACCAACGACCGTGATTTTGGCCCGATGAATCCGGAACTCGAGACCTACCTCGATCAACTGCTCTCGATCACGCAGGACGTCCCCGGGCTCATCGGCAAGCTTTCCCACGAGCAATTCAACTGGCGGCCGGCGCCGGAGCGCTGGTCGATCGCCGAATGCTTCGATCACCTGAACGCGTCGGCGCGCGGCTTCGTGCCGGCGATGGACGCGGCGATTGCCGACGCGCGCGCACGCAGGCTCGAGTCGCAGGGACCGTTCACCTATCCGCTCATCGAGCGCGTGTTCGTCCGCGTGAACGAGCCGCCGCCGAAGCTCACCTTCCGCGCGCCGAGAGCGCTCAAGCCGTCACCCGGCAAAGAGGTCGACCTCGTGCTCGGCGAGTTCATGAACTGGCAGACCGCGCTCGGCGAGCGGATCCGCCGCGCCGACGGCATCGACCTGCGCCGCGCGCGTCACAAATCGCCGGTCGGTCCTCTGAAGTGGAGTCTGGGAACGATGTTCGCCGTCGTCCTCGCCCACGAGCGGCGGCACACGTGGCAAGCCAGGCAGGTGAGAAGAGAGATCGGCTTTCCTGTGTAAAGACGTGAAATTAGGAATTTGGAATTTGGAATTTGGAATGCGTACAAGAGATCAGGTGCTCGACAATGCGAGAACAAACAAGGCCGCACGCATTCCAAATTCCAAATTCTGAATTCCTACCGACCACAAAAAAGGCCGCTCGGGAAACCCGAGCGGCCGTACGCATTCCAAATTCCAAATTCCAAATTCCTAATTACTCCCTGTACTCGCCCCGCCGGCTTTCCGCATGCCCTCGGTGACGATGCCGACCTTCTCCACGCCGGCGCCCTTGGCGGCGTCGATCACGTCGACGATGTCCTTGTAGCGCAGCGCACCCGCGCCGATGAGGAACATCGTCTTGTCCTTGCGCTGATCGTAGATGTTGCGGAGCCGCGTCTCGAGCTCCTGCATCGTGACGTCCTGCTTGTTCACCGAGATCCGGCGATCGGCGGTGAAGTCGAGCACGATCTGGCTGACGTCAGGCGTGGCGTCGGTTGTCTTCTTGCTCTCGGCCGGCAGGTTGATGTCGAGGCCCTTCTGCGTGAGCGGCAGCGCCGCCATGAAGATGACGATGAGCACGAGCAGCACGTCGATGAGCGGCGTGATGTTCATGTCGGCGCTGGCATGCGGCGTCTCGCCACGAACGACCTTGTCGGCGCCGTAGTGTTGATGCGCGTGTGCCATTATTTGCCTCCCGCCGCGCCGCTGGGCCCGCGCTTCGGGTCGGTAACGAGCCCGACGTCCTCGATGCCGGCCTGGCGGAGCTGATCCATCGCCGCCATCACGGTGCCGTAGTCGACGTCCTCGTCAGCCTTGATGAGGACGACCTTCTCTTTCTTGTTCTCGAGGATCTCGTTGATCTTCGTCGCGAGCTCGCCTTCCTGAATCGGCTTGGCGTTCAGGTAGATGCGCTTGTCGGAGGCGATCGCGATGACCGTCTGGTCCTGCGTCTCCGGCTTGTCCACGGTGTTCCCGGCCGTCGGCAGCTTGACGCTGACGCCCTGCTGCAGCAGCGGGGCGACGATCATCATGATGATGAGCAGCACCAGCATGACGTCGCAGAGCGGCGTCACGTTGATATCGGACTTGACTCCGCCCTTGGCGCCGCCAAGATCCATTGCCATAACGCTGATCTCCTGTATTGCGGACTGAGGATTGCGGATTGCGGATTTATTGGATGATTGAATCCTCAATCAATCCGCAATCCGCGATCCGCAAATCCGCACTACGCTGTTTTCCTGATGAAGTAGTCGACCAGCTCCGACGAGGAGTTGTCCATCTCGACGTTGAAGTACTCGATGCGGCCGGTGAGGTAGTTGTAGAACCACACCGCCGGAATCGCGACGACGAGTCCGAGCGCCGTTTCGACGAGCGCTTCCGCAATACCGGCCGACACCGCGCCGATGCCGCCCGATCCGCTGGCCGCGATGCCCTGGAACGCCGTGATGACGCCGACCACCGTGCCGAGCAGTCCGACGAACGGTGCGGTCGATCCGATCGTGGCGAGCGCCGAAATGCCCTTCTTCAGGTCCGACGCCGTCAACGCCGACGCGCGCTGAATCGACCGGCGCACCGTGTCCATGAGGTCTTCGCGCGACAGGTTGGCACCGCTCTCCTGCTGGAACTGATACTCCTGCAGGCCGGCGAGCACGACCTTCGCGAGGTGGCTGTAGCGGTAATTCTTCGAGGCGGACAGCGCGATCGCATCCTTCAGGCGGCCTTCCTTCAGATGCTTCGCAACCTGCGGGGCGAACGTCTTCGACTGATTACGCGCCTGCGTGAACGTGAAGATGCGTTCGATCGCGACGCCGAACGACCACATGGACATGAAGAACAGCACGAACGCCACGCCCTTGGCCACGAGTCCCATCTGTTGCCACATTGCGACTAAATCCACGGTCGTTCCTCCATACGAATTGTCGAAGTTAACAGTCGACGGTCCACAGTCCACAGTCAGTCGACAGTTCCCGTTGACTCGGTGTCGACTGTCGACTGTCGACTGTTGACTTCCCCATTCCTACTGCAAAGTGAAATTCACCGTCACCGTCATGATGACCGGCACCGGCACCCCGTTGAGCGTCGTCGGCGTGAACTCCCACTGGCGCACCGCGTCGAGCGCGGCCGCGTCGAGCAGCGGGATGGAGCGGAGGACCTTCGCCTCCTGCACCTTGCCGTTCGGGCCGATCGTCGCTTCGATGATGACGACGCCCTGCACGCGCGCCGACTGCGCGATCGCCGGATACACCGGCTTGACGTCCTTCGTCTTCTGCGGCGCGCGAATCTGACCGCCGACGCGGACGGGCGCGGCCGGAGGCGGCGGCGGCGGCGGGGGCGGCGCAGCTTCGAGACCGCCGACGATGCCGCCGGCAACACCGCCGACGACGCCGCCTTCGACGCCGCCGACGACGCCTTTCACGCCGCTCTCGATTCCCGTTTCAGGTTTGATCTCGCGCGGCGCCTCGACCGGCGCGGCGGCGGGATTCACCTCCGGCATCGGCTTCGGCGCGGCCGCGGCCGCGGGGGGCGGCGGGGGCGGCGGCGGGGGCGGAGGCGGCGGCGGCGTCGCCATGAACGCCATCATCGTTGGCGGCGTCGGCAGCACGTCAGCTGCCATCAGCGGAATGATGATCACGGCCGCGATGATCGCCGTATGGACGATGATCGACAGCGGGACCGTATACCACTTCTTGCTGCCCACCTTGATCGACGGCTCGACGACATCGCCGAACATGTCACGTGGCACGGGCTTTACTCCTCCTCGAGAACGTACAAGCTGCCGCGAAAAGCGCAGATTATAGTCACGTCAAAAACGCAGAGTCAACGAACTCTCAGAGGGCTTAGACACCACTTTTGCGCAAACGGCCTACGGTCAAAGCCGGGCCGGCGCGTGTGGCCGAGCGTCGCAAATAGTGGTCACGATGCGCGGGGAGCGGCGACCTGTCCGATCCTCATCCTGTAGAACGATCGCCAGACGAAAATCAGCGACACGACGAAGAAGAGCGCCGACAGACTGAGGGTGACTCGGGTTCCGGAGCCCCGGGCGAGGTTCACGGCGAGCGAAACCGCCAGCAAGCCGAACAGCGTGGTGAATTTGATGACGGGGTTCATGGCGACTGACGAGGTGTCCTTGAACGGATCGCCGACCGTGTCACCGACCACCGTGGCCGCGTGGAGTTCGGTCCCTTTCGCTTTCAGTTCGACCTCGACAATCTTCTTCGCGTTGTCCCAGGCGCCGCCGGCGTTCGCCATGAAGATGGCCTGGTACAGCCCAAACATCGCGATGGAGATGAGATAGCCGATGAAGAAGAACGGCTCGAAGAACGCGAACGCGAGCGTCGCGAAGAATACCGTGAGGAAGATATTGAACATGCCGCGCTGCGCGTACTGCGTACAGATTTCGACGACCTTCTTGCTGTCGTGGACCGACGCCTTCTCCACGCCGTCCAGCCTGATGTTCGCCTTGATGAACTCCACCGCACGATACGCGCCGGTGCTCACCGCCTGCGTTGCGGCGCCGGTGAACCAGTAGATGATAGCCCCGCCGGTGATGAGTCCGAGCAGGAACGGCGGGTGAAGGATTGACAGCTTGTCGACGTCGCGCGTCAGATCCGCCGTCAGCGACATGATGATCGAGAAGATCATCGTTGTCGCGCCGACGACGGCCGTGCCGATGAGCACGGGCTTCGCGGTCGCCTTGAACGTGTTGCCGGCGCCGTCGTTTTCCTCGAGCAGCTCCTTCGCGCGGTCGAACCGCACGTCGAACCCGTAATTCCGCTTCAACTCCTCCCGAACGCCGGGCACCTGCTCGATGACGGAGAGCTCGAACACCGACTGCGCGTTGTCGGTGACCGGTCCGTACGAGTCGACCGCAATCGTGACGGGCCCCATGCCGAGAAATCCGAACGCGACCAGACCGAACGCAAACACCGCGGGCGCCGTCATGAGGGCCGCGAGGCCGAATGTGCTCACGTAGTACGCGATCGCCATCAGCGTCACGATGCTCAGGCCGAGCCAGTAGGCGCTGAAGTTGCCGGCAACGAAGCCTGAGAGGATGTTGAGCGACGCGCCGCCTTCCTCCGACGACGTGACGACTTCCTTCACGTGCGCCGAATCAACGGACGTGAAGACCTTCACGAGCTCGGGGATGATCGCGCCGGCGAGCGTCCCGCACGTGATCACGGTCGACAGCTTCCACCACAGCGTGCCGTCGCCGAGATCCGGAATCAGCAGGAACGACACGAGATAGGTGAGCGCGACCGAGACGATCGACGTGAGCCACACGAGCGAGGTGAGCGGCGTCTCGAAGTTCATCCGGTCGGCCGCGCTGAACCGCGCCCGGGCGATCGCCTCGTTGATGAAATACGACAGCGCGCTCGCGACGATCATCATGATGCGCATCACGAAGATCCACACGAGCAGCTGGACCTGGACGCGCGCGTTCGGCACGGCGAGCAGAATGAACGTGATGAGCGCGACGCCGGTGACGCCGTAGGTTTCGAACCCGTCGGCGCTCGGACCGACCGAGTCGCCCGCGTTGTCGCCCGTGCAGTCCGCAATGACCCCCGGATTCCGCGCGTCGTCTTCCTTGATGTTGAAGACGATCTTCATCAGGTCGGAGCCGATGTCGGCGATCTTCGTGAAGATGCCGCCGGCGATTCTGAGCGCCGCCGCGCCGAGCGATTCGCCGATGGCAAATCCGATGAAGCACGGCCCGGCGTAATCGCGCGGGATGAACAGCAGGATGCACAGCATCAGCAGCAGCTCGACGCTGATGAGCAGCATGCCGATGCTCATGCCGGCGCGCAGCGGGATCGCGTAGATGGGATACGGCTTGCCGCGAAGGCTGGCGAACGCCGCGCGCGAGTTCGCGAACGTGTTGACCCGGATGCCGAACCACGCGACGCCGTAGCTGCCGGCGATGCCGATGAGACTGAACAGCAGGATGACAGGCAGCGTCACCGAGACCGGTTTGCCGGGCACCGGCGCGAGCCAGCCGAAGTACGCGGCGATGATGACCGCGATGAACGCCCACAGGATGATGATGAACTTGCCCTGCGTGATGAGGTACGTCTTGCACGTCTCGTAGATCAGCTCCGAGACCTCGCGCATCGACGGGTGCACCGGCAGATTCTTCAGCTGCGTGAACGTCACGAGGCCGAACAGCAGGCCGAGGCCGCACACGAAGAGGCCGCCCGTCAACAGCGTACGGCCGTTGACGCCGCGAAAATCGACCGCCGCGAGATCGGGCAGCACGAGATTCGCTTCGCCGCCCTCGTGCGCGCGCTCGGTTCTCGTTTCGGTCTGCGGCGGCTGCGCCGCGAAGACCGGCCGAGCACCCGCGGCGATGGCGGTCAGCAGCAATACCAGGACGACGAGTCGTCCCAGGAGTTTCTGAACGGTCACGATGATGTCACCTCGCGCATAGAGCAGCCCGTTCGGGCGATCTGCAAAACCTCGAATTATATGCGTACCTTGGGCGGGAGCGCCATGCCGCCGGTGAGGAAGATCCGGATTCCGTCCTCGACCGAGATGTCGGGAAAGATCGCGCGCGCGCGTTCGCAGATGACGACGTCGCCGAGATAGAGGTTGTTCGTCGGTACGAACACCGCCATCAGCGCCTCGGGTCCGCTTCCGCGATCAACGGTGAACTCGCGCGTGAGAAACCCCAGCGTGAAACCGCGGCGCGGATCCTCGATCATCACTACGCGCTTGAAGCCGGATTCGTTGTCGGGCGAGAACGCCGCAATCAGTTGACGCACCGGCGAGTAGATCGTTTTGAACACCGGCACCTTCAGCAGCCACCCTTCGGTCCGTTGCAGCACGCGGCGGCCGATCACGTTGCGCGCGAACGCGCCGACGAGCACGATCGCGATCGCCGTCGACGCGATGCCGAGGCCCGGAATTCTCCGGCCGAGCAGGCGGTCGTACAACGGCGTGGTGAGACCGTCGACGACGGTGAAGAGCCAGATGAACGCAGCGACGCTGATGAACAGCGGCACCGTGACGAAGAAGCCGGCGATGAAGCTACGCCGCAGCCATTGCATAAATCCAAATCACGGTCGCCGCGGCAAGAGCGATGCGGTACCACCCGAACGCGCTCAGCGTGTGGTTGGCGAGGTACTGAATGAAGTATTTCACGGCGAGATATCCGACGATCGCGGACACCACGACACCGATCGCGAACAGCATGGCCGTGTCGCCCAGCCCGGCCTTGAGCAGCTTAGGCGCCTCGCTCGCGGCCGCGCCCAGAATCGCCGGAATCGCGAGCAGGAAGATGAACCGCGCCGCATCCTTTCGTCTCAGCCCGAGCAGCAGCGCGACGGTGATCGTCGCCCCGGAGCGCGACACGCCGGGGATGAGCGCAACGGCCTGCGCGCAGCCTATCAGGAATGCTTCGGTCATGGTCAACGATCGATCGGTGCGGGACTTGCTGCCGGCGCGCTCCGCCACGAAGAACAGCGCGCCGCCGGTCGCGAGTGCGATGGCCGCAACGAGCGGCGTCCGCAGTTGATCCTCGATCTGGTTCTTGAACAACAGGCCGGCGATCACCGCCGGGATCGTGCCGACGACGAGCAGCCAGATCAGCCGCGCGTCCTCGTCGATCGACGGCGTGAAGAGGTGCGGCAGCGCGGCAATCATGCGGAGGATGTCGGAGCGGAAGTAGATCAGCACCGCGACGAGCGTGCCGACGTGGCACGCCACGTCGAACGCGAGGCCGAACTTGTCGCCGTCGAAGCCGAAGAAGGCGCGGGCGAGGATCAGGTGGGCCGAGCTCGAGACCGGCAGGAACTCGGTCGCTCCCTGCACGATCCCGAGGATCGCGGCCTGAAGAGTGTCAGGCATTCGAACGTTTGAAGCGGTCGGCTTTCAGCGATCAACCATCAACCATCAGCCATCAGCCATCGCTTATGACGCGCGTGCCTTACGCTGCGGCTTCTGCTTGCGTGCCGGCTGTACGGCAACCGGTCGAGCCGCCGGCGTCGTCGGCGCAGTCGGCGTCGTCGGCGCGTGTGCGGCGGCGCGCGTCGGCGCCTTGCCGCGCCACAGGCTGACGATGGCCGCGGCGATGAAAACGCTCGAATACGTGCCGGTGATGATGCCGACGATCATCGTGAACGCGAAGCCGTGCAGCACCTCGCCGCCGAAGAAGAACAGCGCGAGCGCCGTGAGGAGCGCGGTGCCCGACGTGATGATCGTCCGGCTCAGCGTCTGGTTCACTGAGACGTTGATCACGTGGTCCAGCGTATCGCGCCGCATCGACCGCAGGTTCTCGCGGATTCGATCGAAGATGACGATCGTGTCGTTCGTCGAATAGCCGGTCATCGTCAGAATGGCGGCGATGACGTTCAGCGTCATGTCGTAACGGAAGAACGCGAGAAACGCGAGCGTGATGAGCAGGTCGTGAATGGTCGCCACGACCGCGCCGACGCCGAAGCTGAACTGGAACCGGAACGCCAGATATAGAAGGATGCCGACGAGCGAGAGCACCGTCGCCCAGATCCCCTTGCTGGTCAGCTCGCGGCCGACGGTCGGCCCGACGATCTCCGTCCCCTGGCGGCTGAAGGCCGCGAGGTTCGCCTTGCGGAGCGCGTCTTCCACCTGATTGGCGGTGCCGGTCAGCGACGCGCCGGATTCGGCGCCAATCTGCGGAACGCGGACCATCACCTGGCGCTGCTCCGGAGCGCCGTACGCCTGCACGACGGTGTTCTGACCGCCGCCCGGGAAGTACTTGTCGAGCGCCGCGCGCACCTGCTGCACCGACACCGGCTGATCGAACCGCTCGATGACGACGGTGCCGCCGGCGAACTCGACGCCTTTCGGGATCCCCTTCGTCGCGATCGTGACGATGCCCGCGATGATGATGATCCACGAGAGCGCGATCGCGTGCCAGCGCCAGCGGAGGAAGTTGTAGTCCGTGTGCTTGAAAATATGCATATTGCGAAGCTTTCAGCTGATCCCCGCGAGCGTCAGATACTCAATGTGGCGACTTGATGCCGGCGCGCCAGCGCCATCTCGAACAGCGTCTTCGACACGAAAATCGACGTGAACAGATTCGAGATCAGACCGATGAACAGCGTGACGGCGAATCCGCGGATCGGTCCGGTGCCGAACTGGAACAGGAACGCGCACGAGATGAGCGCCGCGACGTGCGTGTCGACCAGCGTCCAGAACACGCGGCTGAAGCCGGCGTTGATCGAGGCGCGCACGCCCCGCTGCGCCTCGAGCTCCTCCTTGATGCGCTCGAAGATCAGCACGTTCGAGTCGACGCCGATGCCCATCGTCAGCACGAAGCCGGCGATGCCCGGGAGCGTCATCACGGCCCCGACGTACGCCATCAGCCCGAGCAGGATCACAAGGTTGAAGATGAGCGCGACGACGGCGTTGATGCCCGAGAGCCTGTAATAAACGAGCATGAACGAGATGACCAGCATC
>Ga0075434_100001357_pt1 | contig 20541 bp, 16 predicted proteins | sample RhiMethybrSRZTD3_FD_75298 | JGI IMG/M metagenome (GOLD analysis project Ga0075434, IMG submission 75298) | Populus rhizosphere microbial communities from Tennessee, USA - Rhizosphere MetaG P. TD hybrid SRZTD3 | ecosystem: Host-associated > Plants > Roots > Rhizosphere > Soil | place: USA... | reverse complement strand
CTCGGCTTCGAGCGCGAAGTCGATCATCATGATCGCGTTCTTCTTCACGATGCCGATCAGGAGAATGATGCCGATGATCGCCACCACGCCGAGCTGGCTGCCGGCGAGGATCAGCGCGGCGAGCGCGCCGACGGTCGCGGTCGGCAGCGTGGAGAGGATCGTCACCGGGTGGATGTAGCTCTCGTAGAGCACGCCCAGCACGATGTACATCGTCACCACCGCCGCGAGCACGAGCAGCAGCGTCGCGCCGAGCGAATCGCGGAACGACGCCGCCGCGCCCTGGAAGCTCGACTGCACCGCCTCGGGCAAGCCGATGTCGCGCTCGACCTGGCCGATGGCGTCGACCGCGTCGCCCAGCGACGCGCCGCGCGCCAGGTTGAACGAGATCGTCGCCGCCGGGAACTGGCCGCTGTGGTTGATCGAGAGCGGCGCGCTGCCCGTCGAGATGCGCGCGATCGCCTCGAGCGGCACCTGCTGGCCGGACGACGCGGCGACGCGGATCTCCTTCAGCGCGTCGGGGCCGAGGCGGAACTCGGGCTTCACTTCCAGCACCACGCGGTACTGCGTCGCCTGGGTGAAGATGGTCGAGATCAGGCGCTGGCCGAACGCGTTGTAGAGCGCGACGTCGATCGCCGCCGGCGTGATGCCCAGGCGCCCGGCGGTGTCGCGGTCGATCTCGACGTACGCCTGCAGCCCCTGATCCTGCAGGTCGCTGGCGACGTCGCGCAGCGCCGGCAGCGTCGCGAGCCGCTCGACGAGGCGCGGCACCCAGTCCGAAAGCACCTTGGCGTCGGCCGCTTCCAGCGTGTACTGGTACTGGGTGCGGCTGACGCGGTTCTCGACGGTGAGGTCCTGCACCGGCTGCATGTAGAGCTTGATCCCGGGCACCTTGTCGAGCTCGCTCTGCAGCCGCCGGATCACCTCGGAGGCGTGCAGCCCGCGCGCGGCGAGCGGCTTCAGGTTGATCAGCATGCGGCCGCTGTTCAGCGTCACGTTGCTGCCGTCGACGCCGATGAAGGACGAGAGGCTCTCCACCGCCGGGTCGGCGAGGATCACCTTCGCCAGCGCCTCCTGGCGCTCGGCCATCGCCGGGAACGACACCGTCTGCGACGCCTCCGAGATGCCCTGGATCACCCCCGTGTCCTGCACCGGGAAGAAGCCCTTCGGCACGACGAAATAGAGCAGCACGGTGAGCAGCAGCGCCGCGAGCCAGACGAGCAGCGTCGCGCCCTGGCGCTCGAGCACCCATTCGAGCGCCAGGTCGTAATGCGCAATGACCCGGTCGAAGAAATTGGGCTGACCGGGCTTCGTTTTCTTCAGGAGCTTGGCGCACATCATCGGCGTCAGCGTGAGCGAGACCACCGCCGAGATGAGAATGGCGACGGCGAGCGTCACGGCGAACTCGCGGAACAGGCGCCCGACCACGTCGCCCATGAAAAGCAGCGGGATCAGCACCGCCACCAGCGAGAAGGTGAGCGAGATGATGGTGAAGGCGATCTGCTGCGAGCCCTTGAGCGCCGCGGCGAGCGGCGCCTCGCCCGCCTCGACGTAGCGCGCAATGTTCTCGATCACCACGATCGCGTCGTCGACCACGAAGCCGGCGGCGACCACCAGCGCCATCAGCGTCAAGTTGTTGATCGAGAAGCCGGCGAGGTACATGAAGCCGAAGGTGCCGACCAGCGACAGCGGCACCGCCACGCTGGGAATGACGGTCGCCGGCAGGTTGCGTAGAAAGACGAAAATCACCGCCACCACCAGCGCGACGGCGAGCAGCAGCTCGATCTGCACGTCGCGCACCGAGGCGCGGATGGTCACGGTGCGGTCGGTGAGCACCGCGACGTCGATCGCCGCCGGCAGCGACGCCTGCAGCTGCGGCAGCTGGCGCTTGATGCGATCGACCACGTCGATCACGTTGGCGCCGGGCTGGCGCTGGATGTTGAGGATCACCGCCGGCACCTCGTTCATCCACGCCGCGAGGCGCGCGTTCTCCGCGGCGTCGACCACGTCGGCGACGTCCGAGAGGTAGACCGGCGCGCCGTTGCGGTAGGCGACGACGATGTCCCTGTACTCGCGCGCCGAGGCGAGCTGGTCGTTGGCGTCGATCGTGTAGGCACGCGCCGGGCCGTCGAGGCTGCCTTTGGCGCGCTTCACGTTCGCCGTGGCGATCGCCCCGCGCAGGTCCTCGAGGCCGAGGCCGTTGGCGGCGAGCGCCTTCGGGTTCGCCTGCACGCGCACCGCCGGGCGCTGCCCGCCGGAAAGGGTGACGAGGCCCACGCCCGCCACCTGCGAGAGGCGCTGCGCGAGCCGGGTGTCGGCGAGGTTCTGGATCTCGGGCAGCGTCAGCGTGCGCGAGGACAAGCCCAGGGTGAGGATCGGCGCGTCGGCCGGGTTCACCTTGCTGTACACCGGCGGCGCCGGCAGGTCCGCCGGCAACAGGTTCGAGCCGGCATTGATCGCCGCCTGCACGCCCTGCTCCGCGACGTCGAGCGGCACGGCGAGGTCGAACTGCAGCGTGATCACCGAGGCGCCGCCTGAGCTCGACGAGAGCATCTGCTTCAGGCCGGGCGTCTGGCCGAACTGGCGCTCGAGCGGCGCGGTCACCGACGAGGCCATCACCTCCGGGCTCGCGCCGGGATAGAAGGTGAACACCTGGATCGTCGGGTAGTCGACCTGCGGCAGCGCCGAGATCGGCAGCTGGCGATAGGCGACAAAGCCGGCGAGCAGTACCGCCACCATGAGCAGCGAGGTGGCGATCGGCCGGAGCACGAAGAGGCGCGAGGGGTTCACTCGCCGCCGCCGGCCTTCTTGCCGCCCTTGCCGGCACCGGGCTTGCGCGGCGCGGGCTTGATCTCGGGACGCGCGCCGCTGACCTCGACCTGCGCGCCCGGACGCAGCCGGTCGGTGCCGTCGGTCACCACCGTCTCGCCCGCCTGCAGGCCGCCCGCGATGGCCTGGCGCTGGCCGTCGAGCGGCCCGAGCCGCACCGGCCGCGGCATCACCGTGTTGTCCTGCCGCACCACGTAGACGAACATGCCCTGCGCGCCGCGCTGCACCGCCGGCGCGGGCACGATCACGGTGTCCTTCAGCGTGTCGAGCTTCATGCGCACGTTGACGAACTGGTTGGGGAAGAGCCCGCCGTCGTCATTCGCGAACTGCGCCTTCAGCTTCACCGTGCCGGTCTGCGGATCGACCTGGTTGTCGGCCGAGGCGAGCGCGCCGTCGGCGAGCTTGGCCTTCTGTTCGCGGTCCCAGGCCTCGACCGGCAGCGGGTCGCCCGACTGCAGGCGCTTGAGCACCGCAGGCAGCATGTCCTGCGGCACGGTGAACACCACCGTCACCGGCTGCAGCTGGGTGATGACGACCAGGCCATTTGCATCGCCCGCGCGCACGATGTTGCCCGGATCGACCAGGCGCAGGCCGATGCGGCCGGCGATCGGCGCGCCGATGCGCGAATAAGCGAGCTGCAGCTTGGCGTTCTCGATCTGGCTCTGGTCCACCTGCACCGCGCCTTCGTACTGGCGCACCAGCGAAGCCTGCGTGTCGACCTGCTGCCTGGCGATCGAGTCCTGCTGGAACAGCGTGCGGTAGCGATCGAGGTCGAGCCTGGCGTTCTCGAGCAGCGCGCGATCGCGCGCGAGCTGCCCCTGCGCCTGCTGCAGCTGCACCTGGTAGGGCCGCGGATCGATCTCGGCGAGGAGCTGCCCCGCCTGCACGATCTGCCCCTCGTCGAACAGCACGCGCAGCAGCTCGCCGTCGACCCGGCTCTTCACCGTGACGGTCTTGAGCGGCGTGACCGTGCCAAGGCCATTGACGATCACGTCGATGTCGCCGACGGTCGCGGCCACCGCGACCACCGGGGTGGCGGTGCGCTGCGGCCCGCCCTTGCCAGGCGCCTGCGCTGCGGCCGCCGGCTCGCGGGTCCACAGGTAATAGGCTCCACCGCCGAAGACGGCCAGCGTCAGGACGATGACGGCGAGTCTTTTCTTCATAGCTCGAGCTTGTAGCCGACGCCGTAGATCGAGCGCACCAGCTCCTGCCCCGGGCGCACTTCCTCCAGCTTGCGGCGCAGGTTCTTCACGTGCGCGTCGACCGTGCGGTCGGTGACCACGCGGTGGTCCTCGTAGAGCTGCGCGAGCAGCTTGTCGCGAGGGAAAACGCGTCCCGGCACGGCGGCGAGCGCGCGCAGCAAGCGGAACTCGACCGGAGTGAGGTCGATGGCGCGGCCATCCAGCCTCGCTTCATGCTTCTCCTCGTTCAGCACCAGGCCGCTCGCCGACGCAGGCCTGCGGCGCAGGATCGCCTTGACGCGAGCCACCAGCTCGCGCGCGCTGAAGGGCTTGCACACGTAGTCGTCGGCGCCCAGATCGAGGCCGATGAGGCGGTCGATCTCCTCGACCTTGGCCGTCACCATCACGATCGGCACGTCGGAGAACGTGCGCAGCTCCTTGCAGATCTCGAGGCCGTCGCGCCCCGGGAGCATCAGGTCGAGCAGGATCAGGTCAGGATGGTGGGCGCGCACCCAGGCCACCACTTCCCGGCCATCGCCGATCTGGTGCGGCGCGAAGCCCTCGGCGCGCAGGTAGTCGGCCTCGAGCGCCGCGAGCTTCGGCTCGTCCTCGACGATCAGGATCTTGTTCATGCCGCCGCCGGCAAGGTGACCGAGACGCGCAGGCCGCCGAGCGGCGATGGCGCTGCGGAGATGTCGCCGCCGTGCGCGCTGGCGATGCTGCGGCAGATCGACAGGCCGAGGCCTGCGCCGCCATTGGCACGGCTGCGCGAGGCATCGACGCGGTAGAAGCGCTCGAAGAGATGCGGCAGCGCGTCGGCGGGCACGCCCGGCGCCGAGTCCTCGACGTCGATTGCCACCCGGTTGCCGCCGTCGCGCAGGGTGACGCGGACCTTGCCGCCGCGGTCGGTGTAGCGCGCCGCGTTCTCGAGCAGGTTGCGCAGCATCTGCAGCAGCCGGTCGGCGTCGGCGAAGACGCGGGCGCCGGCGTCGAGCTCGGTCTCGAGCGCGAGGCCGCGCTCGGCGACGCGATCGCGGAAGGACTCGACCGCCTGCTCGACGAGCGGCGCCACCTCCAGCGTCTGCTTGCGGTAGGCGAGCGCGCCGACGTCGGCGAGCGCAAGCTGGTTCAGGTCGTCGACCAGCTTGGAAAGCGCGGCGGCTTCGGCGCGCAGCGAGGCGAGGGAATCCCTGTTCAGCGGCCGCACGCCGTCCTCGAGCGCCTCGAGCTCGGCCGAAAGCACGGCGAGCGGCGTGCGCAGCTCGTGCGACACGTCGGCCATGAAGCGACGGCGCAGCGCCTCGTTGCGCTCGAGCGTCTCGGCCAGGCGGTTGAAGTCGCCGGCCAGGCGGCCGAGCTCGTCGCGCGAGCCGACCGTGACGCGCGTGTCGTAGGCCCCGGCGGCGAGGCGGTGCGTCGCTTCGGCGATGCGCTTCACCGGGCGGATGAAGATCCTGGCGACGAAGAAAGCCACCGCGGCCGCGAGCGCCACCGCGAACGCCGCGATCAGCCACGCGGCGCGCATCTGCTGCTGCTGGAAGGCGAGGTCGGCGCCGGTGGAGATGCGCCGCGACGGCGAGCGCGCGATCCAGCCGACCACGCGGTCCGCGACGATCACGGGACGCATTGCCGACTCGCCGAGCTCCGGGTTGCCGAGCACGGTGCGGCGCTCGGCGTCGAGCACCGTCAGGCGCTGGGTGGCCTGCGGCGGGGTGGCAAGCGCGCGCAGGCGCGCGTAGTCGCCCTGCAGGAAGCTCCAGTCGCCGCTGCGGCGGTACTCGTCGGCGAGGCGCAGCGCGAGCGACTCCAGGCTCTGCGCCTCGACCTGGCTCAGGTAGCCGAAGAATCCCGACTGGAACGACAGGCGCGTGGCGAGCGCCATCGCCGCCGCGGCGACCGCGCTCGCGGCGAGGATGGCGAGAAAGAGCTTCAGCGTGATGCCGGGCCTCACCGCGCGATGGTCCCAGCGCGCCCGTTGCCCATCAAGCCGCGGCGGCCGCCGCGGCCCGGGTTTCACGAAGAATTCACATTCTCGGCGCGCCACAGCTGGCCGTGCAGCGCCGCCTCGAGCTCGGCGGCCTGGCGCGGCGCCGACAGGCGCGCGTGGCTGATGAGGCGCGTCAGCAGGTTGTTGGTGCGCGCGAGCGAGCGCAGCAGGCTCGCGTGGATCGCGCGCTGCACGCGCACCGAGGTGCCCGAATCGCCCTCGTAGAGGCGCGAGAACTCGCGCGCCGGCAGCTCGAGCAGGCAGGCGCGCTCGCGCACGCGCGCGCCGGCGGCGTGCGCCGCGCCCTCGAGCACCGCCAGGTAGCCCACCAGCTCGCCCGGGCCGGCGATGGCGACCCTGCGCTCCAGGTTTTCAAGCCGGGAAAACACCTCGATCGCGCCCCGCACGACGAGGTAGCAGCCTTCCGCGCGCTGGCCGGGCGCGAACAGCGCCCCGCCCCGCTCGACCTCGAAGGCGCGGCCGATCGCCGCGACCTCTTCGATCTCGAGCGCATCGAACCCCTCGAAGAAGCGAAGCAAGGGCAGGAAGCCGCGCCACTCGAACGAGGGTTTTGCAGCCTTTGCCGCCGCGGTTGCAGGCGGGCCTGAAGGACGGTCTTCCGCCGCCGAGTGGCTGCGTACCTTGGCATTCAGCGTGCGCAGCTTGGCGGCGAGCACGCGGGTCAGCGAGCGCTGCAGCTCGAGCGCCGCGCCGTCGCGGCTCGCGACCAGGGCGCGGAAGTCCTCGCGCTCGACGAACCAGCCCTCGACCGCGGTGCGCGCGACGACGCTCGCCGAGCACACGCCGCGCTCGATCAGCGCCATCTCGCCAAAGATGTCGCCCTCGCCAAGCTCGGCGACGGTGGTGGTGCCGCCGCCGGGCAGCGCGACCTGCGCTTCGACGCGCCCCTGCTTGATGACGTAGGCGCCGCGCGAGGGATCGCCCTGGCGCACGAGGCGCGCGCCGGCCGGGAACGAGACCGGCCGTGAAACGGAAAGCAGCTTCTCGGAGAAATCCAGGCGGCCATGATACCAACCGGCACGATCTCGTCCGGTACACTCGCCGCGTCTTGACGCCCCAGATCGATCCCAGCCGCCTGCTCGAGCTCGTCGCCGCGGTGGCGCGCGAGGCGCGGCCGCACGTCGAGGCCTACGTCGCGCTCGACAGCTCGCTCGAGCGCGACCTCGGGCTCGACAGCCTGGCGCGCGTCGAGCTGGTGCTGCGCATCGAGCGCGAGTTCTCCGCCAGCCTGCCCGAGCAGGCGCTCGCCTCGAGCGAGACGCCGCGCGACCTCTTGCGCTTCGTGCTGGCGAGCGCGGGGCAGGCGCCGGCGAGCGCCGACCGCAGCGTGGCGAGCCTCGCGCAGTCGACCGGCGTGCGCCCGCCCGAGCATGCGCAGACGCTTACCGAGGCGCTCGAGTACCACGTCGAGCGCCAGCCCGATCGCCTCGCGGTGCACTTGTACGGCGAAGGCGGCGCCGAGCAGCCGCTCTCCTACCGCGCGCTGTGGCAGGGCTCGCTCGCCTACGCGGCGAAGCTCGTCGACGCCGGCCTCTCGCCCGGCCAGACGGTGGCAATCATGCTGCCGACGTCGAAGGAGTACCTCTTCTGCTTCTACGGCACTTTGCTCGCCGGCGGCATCCCGGTGCCGCTCTATCCGCCGGCGCGCCTGACCACGATCGAGGACCACCTCACGCGCCACGTCGGCATCCTCAAGAGCTGCGGCGCCGCGATCATGGTGACGATCCCGGAGGCGAAGCCGATCGCGTGGCTGCTGCGCGCGCAGGTGGAATCGCTCAGGGCGGTCCTGGTACCCGGAGACTTTGAACCAGATAAGGCCTTTACGCCGATCAGAGGCTCCTCCGGCCAGATCGGCTTCCTGCAGTACACCTCGGGTTCGACCGGCCAGCCGAAAGGCGTGGTGCTGACGCACGCCAACCTGCTCGCCAACGTGCGCGCAATGGGCAAGGCGGCGCGCGCCGGCAGCGAGGACGTGTTCGTGAGCTGGCTGCCGCTCTACCACGACATGGGCCTGATCGGCGGCTGCTTCGCCACCATGTACCTCGGCTTCCCGGTGGTGCTGATGTCGCCGCTCGCGTTCCTCTCGCGCCCGAGCCAGTGGCTGCGCGCGATCCACCGCCATCGCGGCACGATCTCGGGCGGGCCGAACTTCTCCTACGAGCTGTGCCTTCGGCGCATCCCCGAGGCGGAGCTCGAGGGACTCGACCTCTCGTCGTGGCGGTTCGCTTTCAACGGCGCCGAGCCGGTGAGCCCGGAGACCATTGCCCAGTTCGAGACGCGCTTCGCCAAATGGGGCTTCGGCAAAAACGTGGTCTCGCCGGTCTACGGCCTCGCGGAAGCATCGGTCGGCCTCGCCTTCACGCCGCCGGGGGAGCCCTGGCAGGTCGACGCGCTCGACCGCGAGCGCTTCGCGACGAGCGGCGAGGCGGTGCTCGCGGCGCCCGACGACCCGTCGCCGCAGAAAGTCGTGATGTGCGGCACCGTCATTCCGGACCACGACCTGCGCGTGGTCGACGCCGCCGGGCTCGAGCTGCCCGACCGCTCCGAGGGGCGCCTGCAGTTCCGTGGTCCGTCGGCGACCAGCGGCTACTACCGCAATCCGCAGGCGACCAAGGAGCTGTTCGATCACGAGTGGGTCAACACCGGCGACCGCGCCTACCTCGATGCGGGACGCCTCTACATCACCGGGCGCGAGAAGGACATCATCATCCGCGGCGGGCGCAACATCAGCCCCTACGAGCTGGAGGAGGCGGTGGGCGATCTCGAGGGCGTGCGCCGCGGCTGCGTCGCGGTGTTCGGCAGCGCCAGCTCGGCCGAGGGCACCGAGCGCGTGGTGGTGCTCGCCGAGACGCGCGAGCGCGACCCCGCGCGCCACGCCGAGCTGAAGAGCAGGATCAACGAGCTTGCCCTCTCGCTGATCGGCGCGCCGGTCGACGACATCGTGCTCGCGCCGCCGCAGACCGTGCCCAAGACCTCGAGCGGCAAGATCCGCCGCATCGCGGCGCGCGAGTACTACGAGCGCGGCCCGAGCGCGGTGAAGCCGCACGCGGTGTGGTGGCAGTTCGCGCGCCTGATCGCCGCCGGCGTGCGGCCGCAGCTGCGCCGCGGCTGGCGCGCCTTCCGCGGCCTCGCCTTCGCCCTGTGGTCGTGGTTCCTGCTCGTCATCTTCCTGGTGGTGGTGATCTCGGTCGCGCTGGTGTCGCCGGGGAGGCGCACCTGGGGCGTTGCGCAGTTCCTCGCGCGCGGGTTCTTCCGCCTGTGCCGCATCCCGGTGCTGGTGCGCGGGCTGGAGAACCTGCCGGCGCGCGGCCCCTACGTCGTCGCCTCCAACCACACCAGCTACATGGACGGCGTGGTGCTGGTGGCGGTGCTGCCCTGGCGCGACAACGCGTTCGTCGCCAAGCGCGAGCTTGCCGACAACGCGATTACGCGCGTCTTCGTCGGCGGCCTGGGTGCCTACTTCGTCGAGCGCTTCGACGTGCAGAAGAGCGCCGAGCACGCCGACGAGCTCGCCGGCGCCGCGCAGCAGGGCAAGACGCTGATCGTGTTCCCCGAGGGCACACTGCTGCGCCACACCGGCCTCCTGCCCTTCCGCACCGGCGCCTTCCAGACCGCGGCGCAGGCGCGGATCCCGGTGGTGCCGGTCGCGCTGCGCGGCGTGCGCTCGGTGCTGCGCGACGAGACGTGGTACCTGCGGCGCGCGCCCATCGCGGTGACGATCGGCGCGCCGGTGGCGCCCGAGGGCAGCGACTGGAACGCGGCGGTCAAGCTGCGCGAGCGGGTGCGCGCGCAGATCCTCAAGACCTGCGGCGAGCCGGACCTCGCCGCCTAGTCGGTCTTCGCCAGCCAGTCCCGCACGGCGGCATTGAAGCCCTCCGGGTCCTGCACCATGATCCAGTGGCCGGTCTTGAAGGCGACGACGCGGTTGCGGGGTTGCGCGGTGAGCCGCTCGAGCCAGGCGCGCGAATGGAACATGAAGGGCTTCTTTTCGCCGTAGAGGAAGAGCATCGGGCAGTGCGGCTCGAACGCGCGCAGCCCGCGCACGCCGCCGGCGACGCCGAGCCAGCGCACCGCGTACGGGTATCCCATCTTCCAGCTGATCGAGGCCTGTTCGGTCGGGCAGCGAAAAGCGCGCGCGAGCCGGCGCGCCATCGCGTCGCCGACGCGCCCGCCAATGCGCCAGGCGAGCGCGAGCCAGACCTGGTAGGCGATGATGCCGAGCATCTGGCGCGCGCTCAGCTCCGCCCGGTGGCGGCGCGAGCCGCCGTCGCCGACGTCGACACCCACCACGCGCTCGACCATCGCCGGATAGCGCGCCGCGAACTGGTAGCCGTAGAAGCAGCCCCAGTCGTGCAGCAGCAGCGTCACCTTCAGCCCCGGGCAGGCGCGCTCGACGACGCGGCGGATCGTTTCGACCACCTCGTCGAGCGAATAGGCGCGACCCGGCTGCGCGGCGTCGAAGCCCGGAAGCGTGAAGCGCAAGCAGCGGTAGCGGTCCTGGAGCGCCGCGACCTGCGGGTCCCACAGCCGATAGGTGTCGGGCCAGCCGTGGATCATCACCACGGCCTTGGCGCCGCGGCCCTCGAGCACCACCTCGACGTTGTCGACTCTCAGGCGGTGCGCAGGCTCCCCTCGACGCAGGTCACCGCCTCGCCGCCCAGCCAGATGTCGCGCTCGTCGACGCGCATGTAGATCCGGCCGTCGCGGCCGATGGACATGCCTTGACGTGCGGTGTACTCGCCTTGCGCTCTGCCGAAATGCCGCAGGTAGGCGGCGACGCTGATGTTGCCGCTGCCGCACACCGGATCCTCCGGAATGCCCTGCAGCGGCGCGAACGAGCGCACGTGCAGCTTCGAGTCGAACACCGTGACCCCCGTCGCATCGTGCTCGCGCGAGAGCTGCGCCATGGCCCCGGTGTCGACCGCGGCAACGTCCTTCACCTCGGCGGTGAGCCATACCGGCCCCACCTCGACGCGCAGCGCCCTGCCGCCCAGGACCGGCCGCTCGAGCTCGCGGATCTTCGGCTGCGGCGAGCGCACGAAGATTTTGCCGTCCTCGGCTAGCAGCTCGAGCACGCCTGCGCCGCACTCCTGTTTCAATGATTTCCTGGAAGAAACGAACCCGCTTTCCAGAGCCGCATGCGCGGTCCCGATGGTCGGATGCCCGGCGAACGGCAGCTCGCGGCTCGGGGTGAAGATGCGCACGCGATAATCGGCCTTGTCGCTCTTGAGGAGGAACGTGGTCTCGGACAGGTTGGTCCAGCGCGCGATGCGCTGCATCGCCTCCGCATCGAGCCCCTCCGCGTCGAGCACCACCGCGACCGGGTTGCCGCGGAAGGGCTGCGCCGTGAAAACGTCGACCTGCTTGAATCTGCGCATCATTCGTCCTGCATCACGCGCTCTGCGCGCCTGGGATAGATGATCGCCTCGGCGTGGCGGTACATCGCCTGTACCTCGGCGTCGTCGCGATAGGCGGGGCGAGTGCCGGTCGCAGCCGCGAGCAGCTCGGCCTCGATGTTGCGCCGGGTCTCGGCGACCAGCGTGTTCAGCCGGTGGTACGCCTCCGAAAGATTGCGGCCAAGAGAGGTGACGCCGTGGCCGACCAGCACGACCGTATTGGTGTTCTGGATGAAGTCCCTGACGCCGCTCACGTCGGCCTCGACGTCGACGTTGGCGGGCACGTAATGCACCGGCTTGCCGAGGACGAACGGCGGATCGAGCGAGAGCATGCGCACTTCCCGGAAGCCCGCCGCGAGGAAGGCGATGAGCGAGTCGTCGTGCACGTGCACGGTGGCGTGGATGTCGGGCCGCAGGCGCAGGATCTCGCGCGACAGGTTGTGGCCGACGCTCGTCACCTTGTCTCCGCAGAGCACGCGGCTGGTCGGAATGTCGGTGATGACGATGTTGCGCTCGTCCATCTCCTCGAGCGACAGCTCGGCGTGCTTGGTGTAGGCCAGGCCGTGCTCGAACTCCGGATGCGGCACGCGCATGACGATATTGCCAAGGGTGTTGTGCACGTAGCCGCGCGCGGCGAGCAGGCGCGCGTAGCGCAGGAAGACCTTGCAGAGCTCGGGATCGGGGCGGATCACGCCCCAGATGCTACTTCAGGATCCGCAACAGATTGTGATGCGCGTCGGTGAAGGTCGGCAGGTTCGGGCGATCGTCGATCTCCTCCGACACGTCGTCGATGCGCGGCCAGGCGAGGAGCTTGCGGTTGCGCGTCACGATCACCTGGTCGGTGGCCGAGTACCAGTACTCGGGGCCCTCGGCGAGCTCGGGGTTGTCGGAGATGTTGACCGCCTCCATGCCGAACTCGGCCGCCAGGCGCTTCACCACCGGCAGCAGGTCGATGTAGCGGTTGGTGGCCTGGAACACGATCGCGCCGTCGGGCTTGATGTGCTTCACGTACAGCGCCATCGCCTCGCGCGTCACAAGATGCATGGGGATCGAGTCGCCCGAGAAGGCGTCGATGCCGAGCACGTCGTAGCCGCGCGGCGGCTCGCGCTCGAGCGAGAGCCGGCCATCGCCCAGGATCACCTCGGTCTTGGCAGGGGTATCGGCGAGGAAGGTGAACTCCTGATAGGCAATGTCCACCACCCGCGGGCTGATCTCGTAGAAGGCGAGCCGGTCGCCGGGGCGCATCCAGGCGGCGATCACGCCGGCGCCCAGGCCGATGACCCCCACCGAAAGCTTCTGCCTGGGCCGCATCTCGCGCAGCGAAGTGAAGAGGCGCCCGTAGCCCGAGCCCGGGCCGAAGTAGTCGGCGGGCGTGTTGCGGAACGCGCCGCCCAGGAGCTGCCCGCCGTGCATGATGCCGCCGTGGTACATCGCGCGGTAGGGCACCGGCTCCGGGTGGTCGGCGGTGCGCACCACGCCGTAGAAGTCGCGCTCCATCACGCGCATGCCGCGGCTGTAGTCGATCGCGCCGATGGAGACGAACACCAGCGTCAGCAACGCGACCACGCCCGAGCCGTAGAGCAAGACGCCCTTCATGCGCGACATCAGCAGCAGCGCGAGCGCCACCAGCGCGATGCCGAGCTCGAAATAGCCCGGCAGCACGAGCGGCGCCGCGATCGCCACCAGCACCGCGCCGAGCGCGCCGCCGAGCGACACCATCAGGTAGAAGCGCGTCAGGTGCGCCGGGTCGGGCTTGGCGCGCGCCAGCTCGCCGTGGCAGAACATGCACGCGAGGAACAGGCCGACGAGATAGAGCGGCGCGGCGACGCGCAGCTCGAGCGAGGGCACGAACCACGCCATGAGCGGCGCGGCCACGAACAGCGCGCCGATGAAGAAGCGCCGCACGTACCAGCGCGGATGGTCGAAGGCGAGAATGAAGGTGACGAGGTACAGCGCGAGCGGCAGCACCCAGAGGAACGGCACGCTGGAGATGTTCTGCGTGATGTGGTTGGTGACCGCGAGCAGCATCACCGAGCCCATCGCCGACAGGGCAAGCCATGCCCCTTGCTCACGCAGCGACAGCGGCGCCAGCGCGGCACGCGCAGCGCGCGAAGTTTCCCGGGTGCCGTTTGCGGACATGAGACCCACCGCGCCGCACAGCACGGCGAAGCCGGCGTAGAGGAACGACCAGCCCCAGGCCAGGCTCTTCAGGTCGAACATCGGCTCGAAGAGCAGCGGGAAGCCGAGCAGGGCGAGCAGCGAGGCGAAATTCGAGAGGGCGAACAGGCGGTAGGGCACGGCGCTCTGGAAGCGGCGCCAGTACCACGCCTGCAGGAGCGGCGTGGTGGTCGAGAGCAGGAAGTACGGCAGGCCGATGGTGGCCGCGAGGAGCAGCAGGATGCGGCCGATCGGCTCCTCGGCGCCCTGCGGCTTCCAGCCGCTCGCGGCGATGATCGGCAGGCAGGCGAGCGACACGGCGAGCAGCGCGAGGTGCAGGAAACCCTGGCGCCGCGAGCCGAGGCGCGAGGTCCAGTCGGCGTAGGCGTAGCCGGCGAGCAGCACGCTCTGGAAGAACACCAGGCAGGTGGTCCAGACCGCGGCCGAGCCGCCGAACCACGGCAGGATCTGCTTGGCGATGATCGGCTGCACCAGGAAGAGCAGGAACGACGACAGGAAGATCGTCGCCGCGTAGGGCGCGACCACCGCGAAGGGGGTGCGGATTACTTCAGTACGGATTTGAGCGTCCTGCCCATCTCGGCGGGGTTGCGCGTGGTCTTGATGCCGCACTCTTCCATCACCGCCAGCTTCTCCTGCGCGGTGCCGCGACCGCCGGAGATGATGGCGCCGGCATGGCCCATGCGCTTGCCCGGCGGCGCGGTGACCCCGGCGATGAAGCCGACCACCGGCTTCTTCATGTTCTCCTTCACCCAGCGCGCGGCGTTTTCCTCGTCCGAGCCGCCGATTTCGCCCACCATCACCACCGCCTCGGTCTTCGGGTCGTCGTTGAACATCCGAAGAACGTCGATGTGCTTCAACCCGTTGACCGGATCGCCGCCGATGCCGACGCAGGTCGACTGCCCGAGGCCCAGCTCGGTGAGCTGCCCGACCGCTTCATAGGTGAGCGTGCCCGAGCGCGACACCACCCCCACCGGCCCCCGCTTGTGGATGTGGCCCGGCATGATGCCGATCTTGATCTCGTCGGGGGTGATCACGCCGGGGCAGTTCGGCCCGACGAGCAGCGTGCGACGGCCTTGCATGCGGTGCTTGGTGCGCACCATGTCGCGCACCGGGATGCCCTCGGTGATGCAGATCACGAGGTCGAGGTCCGCCGCCACCGCCTCCTCGATCGCCGCCGCGGCAAAAGGCGGCGGCACGTAGATCACCGAGACGTTCGCGCCGGTCGCCTTCTTCGCATCGGCCACGGTGCCGAAGATCGGGATGCCCTCGAAGTCCTCCCCCGCCTTCTTCGGGTTGACGCCCGCGACGAAGCACGCTCTTCCGTTGGCATAGGCCCGGCTGGTCTGCGTGTGGAACTGGCCCGTCTTGCCGGTGATGCCCTGAGTCATCACCCGTGTGTTCTTGTCGATCAGGATGCTCATTTCTTCTTTTTCTTTCCCTTCGCTTTCCGCTTCGGCGCCGACCTGGCTTTCTTTTTGGGCTTGGCCGTCGGCGCAGCTTTCTTCCTCACGGCCGCGACCACCTTCTTGCCCGCCTCCGCCATGTTGTCGGCCGAGATGATCGGCAGCCCGGAATCCTTGAGGATTTTCTTGCCCAGCTCCTCGTTGGTGCCCTTCATGCGCACCACGAGCGGGATGGAAAGCTTCACCTCGCGCGCCGCCGCGACCACGCCGTTGGCGATGGTGTCGCACTTCATGATGCCGCCGAAGATGTTGACCAGGATCGCCTTCACCTTGCGGTTCGACAGCATGATCTTGAACGCGGCGGTGACCTTCTCCGCGGTCGCGCCGCCGCCGACGTCGAGGAAGTTGGCCGGCGCGCCGCCGAACAGCTTGATCGTGTCCATCGTCGCCATGGCGAGGCCGGCGCCGTTGACCATGCAGGCGATGTTGCCGTCGAGGGAGATGTAGTTCAGGTCGTACTTCGACGCCTCGATCTCGAGCGGGTCCTCCTCGTCGAGGTCGCGCAGCTGCTGGATCTCGGGATGGCGGAAGAGCGCGTTGTCGTCGAAGTTGAGCTTCGCGTCGAGCGCGATGACGCGGTTGTTCCCGGTGAGGACGAGCGGGTTGATCTCCGCCAGGGAAGCGTCGGTGGCGTCGAAGCACTTGTAGAGCGCCTTGAACACCGCGCGGCCTTCGGCGAGCGCGGCCTGCGGGATGCCGATGCCCAGCGCGATCTCGTCGGCGTCGGCGTCGCTGAGCCCCTGCGCCGGGTCGATGAACACCTTCTTGATCTTTTCCGGCGTCCTGGCGGCGACCTCCTCGATGTCCATCCCGCCCTCGGAGGACGCCATCAGCACCACTTTCTGCGTGCCGCGGTCGACCACCATGCCGGCGTAGAGCTCCTTCTTGATGTCCGCGCCCTCTTCGATCAGGAGCCGCCGCACCTTCTGGCCGCTGGGGCCGGTCTGGTGGGTCTTGAGCTGCATGCCGAGGATCGAGGAAGCATATTTCTTCACCTCGTCCAGCGACTTTGCGACCTTGACCCCGCCGCCCTTGCCGCGGCCGCCGGCGTGGATCTGCGCCTTCACCACCCAGAGCTTGCCGCCGATCTTCTTTGCCGCCTCGAGCGCTTCGTCGACCGTCATGGCGGGAAAGCCGCGCGGCGTGGGCATGCCGTACTCGCGGAAGATCTGCTTGCCCTGGTACTCGTGGATCTTCACGCGGCCTTGCCTTTGAACCACTTGGGGTACCACTGCCGCACCGTCTCGCTGCTGGTCTCGAGCGCGTGGCACTGATCGAGCTGGAACGGCTTCTTGCCGTCCTCGCGCTCCTCCTTCATCTCGCCGGCGAAGGTCTGGATCGCCGCGGTCGGAAGGCCCGTGAGCAGCTCGGTGAGGTGCGTGCAGCCTTTGGTGCTGCCGACCAGCTCCCAGGTCGCCTTGCGGAAGCCGCGCATGAGATTCAGGCCGATCAGCTTACGGTAGGCGGGCGCGATGCTCTCGCAGCCGCCGGGATAAGGCACGGCATCGGAAGAGGTGACGGCGTCGAGGATGGTCATCGTCCGGTCGATGGTCACGCGCAGCCACATGTCGTGGATCCCCTGCCCTGCGCGGCGCACGCCGGTCTTCAGCTGGTAGTCGTGATTCTTGGTGTCGAGCAGGTGCGCCTCGATGTCCCACAGCCCGTCGGCGCGCTTGTAGCCTTCGTAGCGCACGCGTCGCGTGTGGGTGAGCTCGCGCTCGACCTCGGGAACCGGCAGCGGCATGGGCGGGCATTCTAGCAATTGTTTTCCGCGCTGCGCGGCAGATGCTAACCTCGCCGCATGCCGAGCATCGTCAACACCGCCGGCCGGCAGCGCATGCTGGGACAGCGCATCGTCAGGGGCTACGTGCAGCTCGCGCAACAGCTGCACGCCGAGCAGGCGCGCGCGCAGCTCGGCGAATCGATCCGCGAGTTCGAGCGTCAGCTCGCGGCTCTCGCGGTCGCCTCGCAGGCGCTGACGCGCGAGACGCTCGCCGAGCTCGAGCGCCGCTGGCAGGAATTCCGCCGCCTCGCCGGCTCGCATCCCTCGAGCGAAGCGGTGCTCGCGCTGCGCGAGGCGGGAGAACGGCTCCTGCAGGCGGCCGAGCGGCACACCGCGGCGCTCGAAACGCGGCACGCGTCGGCCGCCGCGCGCAACATCAACGTCGCGGGCCGGCTGCGGATGCTCGCGCAGCGGGTCGCGCTGTGCCACCTGCTGGAGATGCGCGACGAGGTCAACGCGGCGTGCGCGAGCTTTGCCGCGGCGCTGCGCGAGCTGCGGGACGGCGCGATGCAGCCGGCCGTGCGCGCCGAGCTGCGCGCGGTGGGCGAGCTGTGGAACGAGCTGACCGAGCTGGTCGCGGTCGAAAACGAACACCGCGCCGACGTGGTCGAGGCCGCCGAGCGCCTCGCCGAGCGCGCCGAGGGCCTGGTGGCGCTCTACGACCAGAACGGTTGATGCGCTACGTCCTCGCGCTCGATCAGGGAACGACCAGCTCGCGCGCGATCCTGTTCGACGAGCGCGGCGCGATCAAGAGCGTGGCGCAGCGCGAATTCCGCCAGATCTTCCCGCAGCCCGGCTGGGTGGAGCACGACCCGAGGGAAATCCTCGCCACCCAGCGCGCCTGCGCGCGCGAGGCGCTCGGCAAGAGCGGCGTCTCGCTCAAGGACCTGATGGCGCTCGGCATCACCAACCAGCGCGAGACCACGCTGCTGTGGGACCGGCAAAGCGGCGAGCCGCTGCACAACGCCATCGTGTGGCAGGACCGGCGCACCGCGGCGCGCTGCGCGGAGCTGAAGGAGATCGGCGCCGAAAGCCTGGTGCGCGAGCGCACCGGCCTGGTGATCGATCCCTATTTCAGCGGCACCAAGCTCGCCTGGCTGCTCGACGAGATCCCCGGCGCGCGCTCGCGTGCCGAGCGCGGCGAGCTTGCGTTCGGCACCGTCGACACCTGGCTCGTCTGGCACCTCACCGGCAACCGCACGCACGTCACCGACCCGTCGAACGCCTCGCGCACGCTGCTCTTCAACATCCACATGGGCGACTGGGATCCCGAGCTCCTCCAGCTCCTGGATGTGCCGCGCGCCATCCTCCCCGAGGTGCACCCTTCTGCGCACGCCTTCGGCATGCTGCCCAAGGGCGAGCTGGGCGAGCCGCTCATCATCGGCGGCATCGCCGGCGACCAGCAGGCGGCGCTCTTCGGCCAGGCCTGCCACAAGCCCGGCATGGCGAAGAACACCTACGGCACCGGCTGCTTCATGCTGCTGCATACCGGCGACAAGGTGGTGCAGTCCAAGAACGGCCTGGTCGCCACCTCGGCGGCCCAGACCGCGGGCAAGGAGTTCGCGCTCGAGGGCAGCGTGTTCATCGGCGGCGCGGTGGTGCAGTGGCTGCGCGACCAGCTGGGCTTTTTCTCCTCGTCGAGCGAAGTGGAAAAGCTGGCCGCCAGCGTGCTCGATTCGGGCGACGTCTACCTGGTGCCCGCGTTCACGGGCCTCGGCGCGCCCTACTGGGACCCGCACGCGCGCGGCGCGATACTGGGGCTCACGCGCGGCAGCTCCAGGGCGCACCTCGCGCGCGCCGCGCTCGAATCGATCGCCTACCAGAGCGCCGAGATCCTGGAGGCGATGCAGGCGGACTCGGGCGAGAAGCTCACCGAGCTGCGTGTCGACGGTGGCGCGGCGGCGAACGACCTGTTGATGCAGTTTCAAGCTGATTTATTGGGAGTCCCCGTGGTCAGGCCGCGCGTGCTCGAGACCACCGCCCTCGGCGCCGCCTACCTCGCCGGGCTCACCGTAGACCTATGGAAATCGCGCGACGAGCTCGCCGCGCAGTGGCAGGCCGACAAGCGCTTCGAGCCGCACCTGGCGCGCGGCGAGGCAGCGTCGAGGGTGGCGCGCTGGCGCGAGGCGGTGAAGCGCTCGCGCGGCTGGGCAACCGGCTAGCGCTTCGGCTCCGGCTTCTCGCGCCTCAGGTCCTGCATGCCGTCGTAGACGGCGCGCTCGATGTCCTCCGAGTCCTCCTGCCGGTCCTTCGGCGGCTGCGCCGGCTTCTTCTCCTTTTCCTGCCGCGGCTTGGCTTTCTTCATTGCTTTGGCTCCACGTCGAGCCGCGCCACCCAGCCCTCGAGCCCGCGCGCCGCGGCCGGATAGCGCGCGAGCACCAGCGGATCGTGCCCGGGGATGACGTGCGCGCGCGAGCTCGCGAGCGCGTAGCACTTGGCATGGCCGGCAAGCATCTCGGCGACGTTGTAGACGATCGGGAACGGCCGCGCTTCCTCCATGTTGGCGTAGAAGTGCGAGGCGTCCGAGGCGAGCACCACCCAGCCGCGCTTGGTGCGCACGCGCGTGATCTGCAGGCCCATGGTGTGGCCACCGACGTGGTGCACGCTGATGCCCGGCGCCACCTCCGACTCGCCGTCGTGGAACTGCACCCGCCCCTCGTACACGCGGCGCACCATCGCCACCACGTCGTCGGGCTCGAAGGCCATGCGCAGCGGCGCATGGCACATACAGCGACCGGTGCTGAACTGCATCTCGCGGTCCTGCACGTGGAAGCGCGCTTTCGGGAAAAGCGCGTGGTTGCCGCAGTGGTCGTAGTGCATGTGGCTGATGATCACGTCGGTCACCGCGGCCGCGTCGATGTCGAGCGCGCGCAGGCTCTCGGCCGGGTCGCGCAGGAACTGCCGGCCGCGGCGCCTGCCCATCTCGGCGTCGAAGCCGGTGTCCAGGACGAAAGTGCGGCCGCCGCCGCGGATCGCCCACACGAAGTAATCGAGCGGCATCGGCCGGTCGTGGGGGTCGCCGCCGATGAAGTTCTCGGCCGCGCGCCGCTCGTGGTGCGCATAGCGCACGGCGTAGATCTCGTAGGCCGTGTCAGCCATGGGGCTTCACCTCCACGCCTGCCCATTCCTCGATGCAGCGCACGACGTGGGTGAAGTCGGCGTCGCCGCCCATGTGCGCCGCGCTGTAGGCCCAGAGCTGGCGCACGGCGGAGCCGACCCACATCGGCACCCCCAACTCCTCGGCCACCTCGACGCACAGCCTCACGTCCTTGTACATGAGCGCGTTGGTGAAGCCGAAGTCGAAGGTGCGCGGCAGGATGCATTTCGGGAACTTCGCCTCGGTCGCGGTGTTGCGGCCGCTGCCGGCGTTGATGACCTCGATCATCAGCTTCGGATCGAGCCCCGCCTTCGTGCCCATGACCACCGCCTCGGAGGTAATGGCCATCGCCGTCGCGGAGAGCAGGTTGTTGGCGAGCTTCATCGTCTGCCCGAGGCCGGGCTTGTCGCCGAGATAGAACACCGGGCCGAACACCTTCAGCACCGGCTCGAGCGCGGCGCGCTTGTCCGGCGCGCAAGCGAGCATCACGGCGAGCGTGCCCTTCTGCGCGCCCGAGACGCCGCCGCTCACCGGCGCATCGACCGCGCTGATGCCCTTCTGCGCGAGGCCCGCGGCGATCTCGCGCGCCATGCGCGGCCCCGTGGTCGA
>Ga0075434_100001356_pt1 | contig 20544 bp, 19 predicted proteins | sample RhiMethybrSRZTD3_FD_75298 | JGI IMG/M metagenome (GOLD analysis project Ga0075434, IMG submission 75298) | Populus rhizosphere microbial communities from Tennessee, USA - Rhizosphere MetaG P. TD hybrid SRZTD3 | ecosystem: Host-associated > Plants > Roots > Rhizosphere > Soil | place: USA... | reverse complement strand
GGTTCACCGACATGCCGGCCGGCAACGGCACCATGACGACGGTGATCATGCCCAAGGACGATCTGATGACCGTCGTGGCACCGGGGCCGTTCGGCGTCGATGTAAACCCGCCGGCGGGCGACCCGCTGCGGCGCGGGGTCAAGCGCTTCCTGGCATCGCCCAACTTCATGGGCGCCTCTTTCACAACCGCGCTAGACAACGCCAATGTCGAGAAGGCGCTGGACGAATTCTCCGGTGCCACCATCGGGTTGGTGGCGCAGGGCTCGATGGGCCATGCGCTCGCCGATCATTTGAAACGCGGCAAGCTCGGCAACGCCACCTTCGTGGACGCGACCGATCTCGTCGACAATATCATGGTGATCAAGAGCGACGAGGAGATCGCCGCGATCCGCGCGACCGCGCTGCTGCAGGATCGCGCCATGCGCGCCGCCTTCGATGCGGTCCGGCCGGGCATACGCGATATCGAGATCACTGCGGTCGCGGAATATTGCACGCGCGTTGCCGGCGCCGAATATGGCCTGCTCATGGGCGCGTCCTCGCCGATCGGGCAGGCCGTGATGATCCAGCCGCGCCATCTGCAGAATCGCGTCATCCGCGAAGGCGACCAGTTCGTGCTGCTGGTCGAGACCACGGGTCCCGGCGGCTTCTTCTGCGAGCTTGGCCGCACCTGCGTGCTCGGCAAGGCGACCCAAAGCATGAAGGACGAGTTTGCGTTTGCGTTCGAGGCACAGCAACACACCGCCTCGATGCTGAAGCCCGGCGCTTCATGCGCCGACATCTGGAACGCCTACAACGATTTCATGGCCAAGAACGGCCGCCCGAGGGAGAACCGCCTCTATTGCCACGGCCAGGGCTATCACCTGGTCGAGCGGCCGCTGGTGCGCTTCGACGAAACCATGCCGATTGCGGCGGGCATGAACATCGCGGTGCACCCGATGTATCACTCCAAGGATACATATACGTGGATCTGCGACAATTTCCTGGTTGGCGAGAACGGCACCGAGCGGCTGCACACGTTTCAGCAGGAGATTGTAGAGTTGGGGTAAACTCCTCCAGTTGCGAAGACGCGTGTGTTGTCGTCCCCGCGCAGGCGAGGACCCATAGCCACCGCGCTTTCGAGTCGCGCCGGCCAAGCCAAACTCAATCGCCAGGACACGGCGTATGCGTCCCCGCCTGCGCGGGGACGACAAGAGAAACTCCACCACATCCCCCAAACGACTGATTTGTGCTGCGTATCACATCTCCCGACGGCGCAACCATCTAGGCTCCTTCCATCGATCACATGGGGATTGAACCCCGCAATCGGAGGGAGCGAGCCATGACAACCAATCAGAGTCCAAAGTCGTCCGCGTTGTTGAAAATCGTGCGCGTCGCCACCACGCTGGCTGCCGTCGTGATGTTTTCTCACACCGCCAACGCCGACCCCCGGCCCGGCGGCATCTGGGGCAATCCGCCACCGGCGAAGCCGACGAATCGAGAGCTGCTGGCCAGTAACGTTCGCAAGGCCCAACAGTACGGAACGCAAACTGCGGTCCAAACTCCGCTCAAGAATGCCGCCGTCTACAAAGTCCCGTGCGCGAGGTGCGAATACCACCGCCCGCCCATGCTGGTGCGCTCCGGCAAGCCGGGCCGATGATGAAATCACAGCGAGACTTTGTTCGATTCAATCCAATCGGATCAAAGTCGACAGATCAAATCGCCTCGAAGTTCGATGACTTCAAGAGCTCGCCGTTACGCGCGACGTAGCTCTTGGCGAACGCCTCGAACTGCGCTGTCGTTTCCGAGACCGGCTCGATGCCGAGCTTGGCGAGCTGGCCTTCGGTCTTAAGCTCCTGCACGGCGCTGTTGATCGTGGTGTTGAGCTGCGCGACCAGCTCTGCTGGCAGCTTCTTCGGTCCCCACACGCCATACCACGACGAATGGTCCATGCCGGGCAGCCCGCTTTCGGCCGCGGTCGGATAGTCTGGCGCGAGCGGCGTGCGCTTGGCGGTCGTAACCGCAAGACCTTTGACCTGCTTGGCATTGGCGAGCGGCAGCAGCGCCAGCACAGGATCGATCATCAGCTGCACGTGGCCACCCGCGACATCGTTCAAGGCCGGCGCCGTCCCGCGATAGGGCTGGATCGGCAGATTGAGTCCGGCGAGGCGGTTGAAGTCGAGCTCGGCCAGATGTCCCGGTGCGCCGAGAGCTGACGTGGCGAAATTCCATTTCTCCGGTGCCTTGCGGGCTTCGGCAATGAGCTCGGCAATGTTATTCGCCGCAACCTTGGGGGACACGATCAGCATCATCGGCGCCTCGCCGACGCGGGCGATCGCAGCAAAGTCATCGATCGGGTCGTAAGGCGCATTCTTCATCACCTGTCGCGCCATCACGTGGGTTCCAGCCGAGAAGAGGAGCGTCGTTCCGTCGGGCTCGGCGTTCTTGACCACATTGCCACCGAGCGAGCCGTTGGCGCCGGCCCGGTTGTCGACAACGATAGTAAGGCCGTTCTTCTGTCGCAGCTTCTCGGACAGGAGCCGCGCGAACACGTCGACGCCACCGCCGGCCGCGAACGGCACGATGATCTTGATCGGGCGATCGCCAAGCTTGCGAACCTGCGATGCAAGAGCGGGCGCTGCTATGATGGAAGCCGACGCCGCGGCCAGCGACGACAGAATGAATTGGCGGCGCGCGATAATCGGCATGCTGAATTGAGATTTGCTTGCCTTGGTCCTCAACTTGGACATTGCCCATCTCCCTTCACTCAGAGCCATAACGGCTGAGACTTTATTGTTCGGCGGAGCGAATCTCGCTCCGCCGTTCACGCTATGTCGTGCGTTAGGCTGCGCGCGAGCGGGCTGACGCTTGCCCGATGAGTCCCGCCGAACGCAGTGCGTCGGCGATCTCGATCTCGGCGCCGGGCTCGAGCGGCAACAGCGGAGAGCGGACGGTGGCATGCTCGAGGATGCCGCGCGCGACTAGCCCCCATTTGAGCGCGACCGTGCCTTCCATGTGCGAGCCGCGATGATAGACGGTGCGCGTCACCGCCAGCAGCTTGTCATGGATCGCGCGCGCCTTCGGATAGTCCTTGGCCTTGCCGGCCGCGATCATCTCGATCAGCGGCTCGGGCGTGAGACTGCCATAGCCCACCAGCGCGCCATCCACGTCGAACATGGTGTGCAGCAGATATTCGTCGTGGCAGGTGAGAAGCTGCAGATTGGGACGCTCACGACGGATGACCGGAATTTCCGTGTCCCACCGGCGCATGTTGCGCACGCCGTTCTTCATGGCGAACACGCCCGGCAGCGCGGAGATATCGAGCTGAGTCTCAAGATTGTAGGTCGCCTTGGTCGCGTCCGGGTACTGGAACAGGATCAGCGGCAGACCGCTCTCCTGATAGATCGCGCGATAGCGGTCCTGCGGCGCACCCTTCTGGTAGCCGAAGCGCAGCCAGCCGTGCGATGGATAGACGAGCCCGGCCTCGGCCCCGGCCTTGACGGCGCGCTTGGCCTCGAGCGCCGCGACCTTGGTGCCTTCGAGCGTGATGCCGGCGATGACGGGGATCTTGCCCTCGACTGACTTCACGAAGCTTTCGATCACGGAGATCTGCTCGTCGGGCGAAAGAAAAGTGCCCTCCCCGGCGTGGCCGAGAACGACCAGGCCTTTGACGCCCTGGAAGCTGCCGAGCCAGGAGCCGAGCCGCTGGATGGCGGCGTGGTCGACCTCACCGTCGCGGGTGAAGGGGGTCACGGGCGCGGGAACGAGGCCTCTGAGATCAAGGGCTTCCATGTTGGTTTCCTCCGATGAGATCGATGCTGCCGGATCGTTTCGCGGGCACTTGAGGACCGCGTGTCGATCGCGTGCGTGGACAGTATGAGGAAGAGCCTCCATGCCGGAAGACACAGACCAGGCATTTCAGATATAATAGATCTGGCATAGGTGGAGGCCGCCCGTGGAATACGCCGCCTGGAAGCTCTTCATCGACGCCGCCGAGCTCGGCAGCCTCAGCAAGGTGGCCCTGGCCTACGGAACGAGTCAGCCGCACATCAGTCGCAGGATCAGCGAGCTCGAGCAGGAGTGCGGTGGGCGGCTGTTCGAGCGGACCGGTCGCGGCGTCATGCTGACCGAGCTTGGTCAGCGCATCGTCCCAAAGGTGCGCGCGTGGCTCGCCAGCACCGACGAGCTCACGAACGACGTACGTACCTCGGCCGGCACGCCGATCGGCAAGGTGCGGATTGGTAGTCTGCCATCGACCGCGCATCCGCTGGTGAGCACGCTTCATAAACAGCTGAGAGATCGATACCCGCTCATTCAGCTCTCCGTGCGCGAAGGGCAAGGGGCGCAGCTCGAGACGTGGCTGGAGGACGGCAGCGTCGATCTTGCGATCCTGTACCGGACCGGCGCATCACCGGCAAATGGCGATGCTTATCTGGTCGAGACATCGACCTATCTGGTCAGCGCGGCCGGCGACCCGCTGACATCTCGCAAGACTGTCCCGTTCTCGGCACTGCACAATCTGCCGCTCGTGCTGTTTTGCCGCCCGAGCAGCTGGCGCAACCACCTCGAGCAGATCAGCGCCGAGCGCAAGATTTCGCTCACCGTCGCGCTCGAAGCCGACTCGCTCAGCTTGCAGACGCACATCGTCTCCGCAGGTGGCATGTACGCGTTGCTCGGGCCCTACGCGATCGCAGCCGCGTCGAAGGACTGCCGGCTGCAATCCTCGAAGCTGGTCGAGCCGGTGGTCACCCGGCATATTGCGCTCGCGATGTCGCGCCATGGCAGCATGACACTGGCGTGCCGGACCGTGATGCAGGTGGTGCGGGAAATTGCGAAGTCCGGAGCAGCGGGACTACGGCGGGTATAATGCCTCACTTCAGGCGATGAGATGCGAAGGTCCGTGCAACAATGTGGCACTGCTCTCACATCTACACCGCAACATTCGCGTGACGCACAGATGTGCGCACGCCGAAGCGCTCAAGTCGGAACGACAGCAATAGCCTCAGCAATCTCAAATCGATTCACTTCGTCTTGCTGAAATATTTCAGATCGGGCGGCTGCTGGTCCTTCTTGGTGGGCATCAGATGCCCGTCGGCGCTGAGGAAATAATTGTCCTTGCCGATCTTGATATGCTGGTTGTGCTCGGCACAGACATGCTCGCGCCAGACCGGCCGCGCGCCGCCCACGCGGCGATAGTTCTTGGTGATCGTCCACGGCCGCGTAAAGGCGTTGTCGATCACGGTGATCTCGTCGTGCAGAATGCCGGGCTCTGACTTGTCGAAATAGATCCGCTCCTTGACGACGGTCTGGTTGTCGTCGTGCAGCGGCAGGCCAGTCGTCTCCAGCGCCCGCGGGCCCTTGAAGCCGCGCGTCTCCACTAGCAGCACGTCATACTTGCCGTCGCCGTCCTCATCGATCCACCGGCCGATGGAATAGCCTTGGTAGGATGGCTCGATCTCGGCCGGCCACTCGCGGCCGTCGGTGTAGATGCGCCGATTGTCGTAGATGTGGTCGATGAGAACGTAGGTGGTGTCAGGCGTGACCACGATCTCCATCGGGGAATAGACATTCATGATGCGCGGCATGCCGGGCGGCATGCAGGTCACGGACGGATCAAGTCCCGGCCCGCCGGCCGCAAGGTCCTTGAGCCCCGCCTCGAAGCGGGCCTGATATTCCGGCGTCAGCGGCGCCTGCTGCCCGAGGCCGGCGGGCTTGCTCGGATCGAACCGTGTCGGATCGCCGGGCTCGGTGCGGCGCCACTGGCCCTTCAAATCGGGATATTTCGAATCATCCCAGGCGCGCGCGTCCGGGAGCGTCGAGACAAACGTCAGCGCAAACGCAATGAACGCGAATGAGCGCCGGTGGCGCATGATTAACCTCCCACTATGCGACATCTCGTCTGCGGCATGTCGCCGCCTGATTGAGCCGGGTTTCTTGGATGACCCCGGATTGACCTTGATGGTAGTTCGATTTTCAACTGGCCGGAAGCCCGATCGCCAAAGCCGCACGCGGAGAACGCCATGAAGGTTCAACGTCGCAAATTCCTGCAACTCGCCGCGGGCGGTGGCGCGCTGTTGGCGAGCCCTTACGTCGCCCGCGCGCAGGCCTATCCAACCCAGCCGGTGCGCATCATCGCCGGATTTCCGCCCGGCGGACCGAGCGACCTGCTGGCGCGCCTGATGGGCCAGTATCTCTCCGAGCGCCTCGGGCAGCCCTTCATTGTCGAGAACCGGCCCGGCGCCGCGAGCAACCTCGCGACTGAGGCGGTCGCGCGTGCGCCTGCCGATGGCCACACCTTGCTCGTCGCCGTCACCACCAACGCGATCAACGCGACGCTCTATGACAATCTGAAGTTCGACTTCGTGCGCGATATCGCGCCGATCTCCGGCCTCATTCGCTTCGCCACGCTCATGGAGGTCAATCCAGCGTTTCCGGCGAAGACCCTCCCCGAGTTCATCGCCTATGCGAAGGCCCACCCCGGCGAGATCAACATGGCGTCGGCAGGCCCTGGATCGATCCAGCATGTCTGCGGCGAGCTGTTCAAGATCATGGCGGGCGTCGATCTCGTGCACGTGTCGTATCGCGGCGTTCCGCCCGCGCTTGCCGATCTCATGGGCGGCCGCGTGCATGTGACATTCGATCCGATTCCTTCCTCGATCGAATATGTCAGGACCGGCAAGCTGCGCGCGCTCGCGGTCAGCACCGGAACGCGCTCGGAGCTTCTTCCGGATGTGCCGACCGTGAGTGAGGTCGTGCTGGGCTATGAAGCGAGCGCCTGGAATGGCCTCGCGGCGCCGCGCAATACGCCTGCGCCAATCATCGAGAGGCTGAACCGCGAAATCAATGCTGGGCTCGCCGATCCCAAAATCAAGGCGCAGCTTGCCAATCTGGGCGGCACGGTGATCGCCGGCTCATCGGCCGATTTCAGCACGTTCATCACGGCCGAGGTCGAGAAGTGGGGCAAGGTGGTGAGAACCGCAGGTATCAAGCCGGAGTGATGGGACGAGGTCCGGTTGCTCTTGTGACTGCCCTGTGGGCTCAAAGTCCTAGCATCGGCCTCTTTGGTTGCTACCAGCTTGCAGGCATAAGCAAGATTTTGCGCGTCCACTTGCCCGAGATTTTTGCACGATCCGTCGAATTTTTCTATATTTCGAGAACCGAGCGTGCGTGCTCGCGCGACTAAGGTGATCGCGGCCTTTCGGGCGCATCCCGCGCATTGGACGCTCGATGCCTCCGATCTGCCCCTGAGGGGATGGCCGCAGAGAATCGCAAGGCATGCCAAGACGGCGATGCCCGAGCAAACATTGCATTCGATCTGACTGATGCCATGGAAAGGGATCTCTGTGTAGATCCGTTCCCGCAAGAAGCGATCAACGCGACTGCGCGGTGCAATCACATTCCAGAAGTCCGCTCAGCGAGGTCGCCCAAATCAAGTCCGCTCAGGTCACGCCGTCCTCTATCTGGTCGAAAGTCAATGGAGGAAAACATGCGTGCATCGATGCTTCGCAGAATGAGCCGTTCGGCTCCAGCCACCATGATTGGAGCCTGGATTGCAGTCGGCGCGCCCGCGTCGGCGCTCGCCAATGTCATCACCGATTGGGACGAGAAGGCTGTCACTGTCGTTTCGCCCATGGCCGGCCTTGGCGGCACCGTGCCGTACATGGCTCAGCGTTTCATGGGCATGGTCCACTGCGCGATGTTCGACGCGGTCAATTCGATCGAGCGGCGCTACCAGCCCTATCTGGTGCAGCTCCCGGCGGATCCCGGCACATCGAAGGAGGCCGCTGCCGCTGCAGCTGCCGCTGCGGTCCTGGCAACGATTGATTCGAAAACGTCAGATGAGATCCATGGAGCGCTCGCAGCCTACCTTGCGGCGATTCCCGATGGGCCGGCGAAAACGGATGGCGTCAAGCTTGGCGAGGCCGTTGCCGCGAAGGTCCTGGAAGCGCGGGCGAACGACGGCTCCGGTGCGCCCGATGACTACCGGCCACGGACCTCGCCTGGCGTCTATGTGCCGACCGCGTACACGCTGGCCCCATGGTGGCCGAACATGAAACCATTCGTCATGACCAAGGGATCACAATTTCGGCCGGGCCCGCCGGTCGCGCTGGACAGCAACGAGTGGGCAACCGACTACAACGAGATCAAGGAATATGGCGCACTGAACAGCACCAAGCGAACGGCCGAGCAGACCGAGACGGCTCGGTTCTGGCTGATTGGAGCACCCGCTGCCTATCACCCCTTCGTGCGTCAGCTCGTGACCGCAAAGCAGATGGATGTCGTCGACAGCGCGCGGTTCATGACGCTGGTGGCGGCCGGGCTCAACGACGCGATCATCGCGGTGTTGGACGCCAAATATAACTATGGGTTCTGGCGGCCGGTCACCGCCATTCGCAATGGCGATATCGACAACAACGCCGCCACCGATCGTGAGGCGACCTGGCAGCCGATCGCTCCGACGCCAATGCACCCGGAATATCCGTGCGCACACTGCATCCTGAGCGGCAGCGTCGCGGGTGTCGTCAAAACGGCGCTTGGCACCGTCGACATTCCCGAGGTCGCGACAACTAGCCCCACGGCGCCGGGTGTGACGCACCGTTGGACCAACATGACGGCCTTTACCGACGAGGTCGCCAACGCCCGTATCTGGGCGGGCTTCCACTATCGCTTCTCGACCCGCGTCGGGACCGATATGGGGCTGCGGATCGGTGAATACGCCGTGCGAAACGTGATGCAGCCCGTGAGCACTGCGGCGCCCCGCTAAAATAAAGCTTCGGCCGGGCTCGCAGAACCGCGCCCGGCCGAGTGATGTGGAAGCCTTTCGCTGTCGTCTGGGCGCAAGCGCCAAGGCATGCATCTCGGAGCCGCACGCAGGCACGTTGCTGGAGACGGGCAGAGCGGCGCCGCAACGTTCCCTCCCCCCTTGTGGGGGGGGGGAACCGTGGGGCACGCACCTTCGCATCTCACACAATGTGCCGATGGCGAGTTTCCAAAGATGTGCGCGCCTTAACCGCCTGCGCGGGAACGACAACAACAAAAACAGCAGTCCCCTCACTGAATCCTGATATTCCCCGCCTTCGCCACCTCGGCCCATTGCTTGAGCTCGCGCGCAATCAGCGCGGCGTATTCCTCCGTGGTGCTGCCGACCGGGAACACCTCGTGTGCGACCATCTTCTCGCGCACGTCGGGCAGCTTCACGATCTCGATCAGCTCGCTCTCGAGCTTCTTGATGATCGGCTTCGGTGTCGCAGCCGGCGCCACCAGGCCCTGCCAGAACTCCACCACCATGTCGTTGATGCCGGCTTCCGCCATCGTCGGCACGTCGGGATAGGACGGTAGGCGCTTCGCCGAGGTGACCGCGAGCGGCCGCACGCGGCCGTCCTGGATCGGACCGGTGGCCGGCCCCGAATCCGAAAGCGACATCAGGATGTCGCCGCGCATGAGCGCGATCATGGCTTCCGAGTTGGCACGATAGGCGATGTACTGGAATTTCGTTCCGGTGCGCAGCTCGAACAGCTTCTGCACCACCTGGAAGATCGGCCCGGAGGCACCGGCATTGGCCTTGTCGGGATTGGCCTTGGCGTAGGCGACGAGCTCGGCCGCGCTCTTGATCGGCGTCGCGGCATTCACGGTCAGGATCAGCGGAAACTGTGCGATGTTCGAGATCGGCGCAAAGTCGCGCTGGGTGTCGTAGCTGAGATTGGCCACCACTGCCGGGTTGACGGTCAGCATGCCGATCGAGCCCATCAGCAAGGTGTGGCCGTCGGGCGCCGAGCGGATCACGGCCTGCGCGGCGAGCATCGAGTTCGCGCCGGGCTTGTTTTCGATGATCACCGACTGCCCCAGGCGATCCTGCAGCTTCTGACCGACGAGGCGTGCGAGATAATCGGTACCGCCACCGGCCGCATTGGCCACCACGATCGAGATGGTGCGGGTCGGATAGCGCAGGTCCTGCGCCAGCACGGCTGCAAGGCCGGCGCTAAGAAGACCCACCAAAGCAAAGCCCACAAGAGCGAAGCGACGATAGGCCATGATCCCTGCTCCTTCCGCGAGCCGTGTTCTCCTGAGTGAGGACGGAATGGCGGCCGGCGTCAAGATCGGGAGAGCGCCCTGCGACCGCATGCGCAGCCCGCATCGCGCCGATGCTTGGCGCGGCTGGCCCAACGCCTGCGGGTGATCTACAACGCAAAGGCCGGCTGAGAGAACCGGAGGGAACACGGAACACGCCTGACCAATGGATGCCCGCACTGAACCCGGTCAGGTGACATCCCTGTCGCACAAGCAGGCGCGCCCGATTGTCTTTGGCATGCTGCTGCCGGTGTTCATGGGCTCGCTCGACAACACCATCCTGGCGAGCGCGTTGCCGACCATCGGGCGTGAATTTGGCGACGTCCACAATCTGCCCTGGCTGATCACCATCTACCTGCTGGCTTCGACCGCCGTCGTGCCACTCTACGGCAAGATGTCGGACATCTACGGCCGGCAGTTCGCGCTGCGGATCGCGATCGCGCTCTACATGCTGGGCTCGCTCGCCTGCGCGCTCGCGCCCTCGATGCTGGCGCTCATCCTCGGACGGGCGCTGCACGGCCTTGGTGGCGGCGGGCTCGCCTCGATGGGAGCGGTGGTGCTCGGCGATGTCAGCGCTCCCAAGGAGCGCGGGCGCTACTACGCCTATTTCGCAGTGGTCTACACCACCGCCGGCGCCTCCGGACCGGTGCTCGGCGGCTTTCTCTCCGACTATCTGCACTGGTCGGCGATCTTCTGGCTCAATATCGGGCTCGGCATCGCGGCCGCCGTGGTGACGACCATTTTGTTGCGCCGGTTGCCGCGGCATGAGCGGCCGCACCGGCTCGACATCATCGGCGCGCTCTTGATTGTGTGCGCCAGTGTCTCGTTCATGCTCGGCCTCAATCTCGGGGGCCGCAGCTATTCTTGGAGCTCCCCCGAGATCATCGCGCTGTTTGCAACCGCGGTCGTGATCGGCGCGGCCTTCGTCTGGCGGCTCCTCACCGCGCCCGAGCCACTGATCCCGATCGCGGTGCTGCGAAACCCGAGCGTGGTCTGCTGCGTGGTGGCACATTCATTCGGCTGGGGCTCGATCATCGGCCTCAATATCTTCCTGCCGACCTATCTGCAGAGTGTGGTCGGGTTGTCGCCCACCGATGCGGGACTGAGCCTGATGGTGCTGATGATCGCCCTCAATACGAGCGCGGGCGTCGGCGGCATCCTTCTCGGGAAAATGCAGCACTACAAGTCGCTGCCGATCGCCGGCCTGATCCTCTCGATCGCAGCGACCGCCGCGCTCGCCACCTGGGTCGAGAGCCTCAATCTGTTCTGGTTCGAAATGCTGCTGCTTCTGATCGGCATCGGCTTCGGGCCGGCGCCCGGCCTCGCCCAGGTCGCCATGCAGAACAATGTCCCGCGCCATCAGCTCGGCATCGCGGTCGGCACCATGAACTTCACACGCAACCTGCTCGCCACCATGCTGGTGGCAACGTTCGGGGCGATCGTGGCGGCGTCCATCGCGGCCGGTGGTAGCCATGCGGGCGGCGGGCTGGGCGGGCCACTCGATCACGCTGCGGTCGAGGCGTTCCGCCGGGTGTTCTTCGGCGTCACCGGCACGCTCGCGGTCGCGCTGATTGCAATCCTGCTGCTGGAGGAAAAGCCGCTGCAGACCGGCGTCGAGCAGGAAGGCGCGTAGCGTGTGTGAGGTGCGAAGGTCGGTGCCACACGGTTCCCTCCCCCCTTGTGGGGGAGGGACAGGGAGAGGGGTGGCGACGAAACTGCGAGCGCGAGGTTTCTCTCGTCCATTGACTCGCGAACGGTGGCTGGCTGCAGATATGGAACTGAAGCCGAGCGTGTTCTACCCCTCTCCCTGTCCCTCCCCCACAAGGGGGGAGGGAACGCTGTGGCACTGCTCTGCCCAACCGCAAGCAGCATTTGCGTTCATTCTCGTAGATAGGCGCATGCCCCGCCGCTTGCGCGGGGACGAACGGCATTAGGCCCTGCCGCGATGGACGCGACCACAACAGCAACCTACCTCAGCCACCGCGAGACGCGCGTCATCGTCTGCGGCGTGCTGCTGCCGCTGTTCATGGGCTCGATCGACAACACCATCCTGGCGAGCGCGCTGCCGACCATCGGTCACGATTTCGGCGACGTGCAAGGTCTGCCCTGGCTGATCACCATCTATCTGCTCGCCGCCACCGCCGCGATGCCGCTCTACGGCAAGATCGCCGACATCCATGGCCGCCGCTTCGCCCTTTACGTGGCGATTGCGCTGCAAATGGTGGGCTCCATCGTGTGCGCGCTCGCGCCTTCGATCTTCATCCTCATTCTCGGCCGCGCGCTGCAGGGCCTCGGCGGCTCCGGCCTTTCCGCGGTCTCCGTAATCGTGCTCGGCGACGCCGCCGCCCCCAAGGATCGCGGCCGCTACTACGCCTATTTCTCGATCGTCTACACCACCGCGGGCGCCTGCGGGCCCGCGCTCGGCGGTTTCATCGCCGACAAGCTGCACTGGTCGCTGATTTTCTGGCTCAATATTCCAATGGGGCTCATCGCGCTACTGATCACAGCGACCATCCTGCGCCGGCTGCCGCGCAACGAGCGCCCGCATCGCCTCGACGTGATCGGCGCGATTCTGATCGTGACTGCAAGTGTGTCGTTCATGCTCGGGCTCAATCTCGGCGGCAGGACCTATCCGTGGCTGTCAACGCCGGTGCTAACGCTGTTCGTAGCCGCACTGGTCATCGGAGCGGGCTTCGTGTGGCGGCTCCTCACCGCGCCCGAGCCGCTCATTCCGATCGCGATCCTCACCAATCGGATCGTGCGCTGGTCAGTGATCGCCAACTCGTTCGGCTGGTCCGCGATCATCGGGCTCAACATCTTCCTGCCGATGTATCTCCAAAGCGTGATCGGATTCTCTCCCACCGCTGCCGGCCTGAGCCTGATGGTGCTGATGATGAGCCTCAACTCGAGCGCCGGGCTGTGCGGACAGGTGCTCGGCCGCGTCACGCATTACAAGATCCTGCCGATGGTCATGCTGGTGATCGCGTTCGGCGCCGTGGTGCTGCTCGCGCTGTGGGCCGACCGCATGACGCTTCTGTCGTTCCAGGTGCTGCTGTTCCTGATCGGCGCGGGCTTCGGGCCGGTGCCGTCACTGTGCACGGTCGCGATCCAGAACGCGGTCGAGCGCCATCAGCTGGGGATCGCGGTCGGAACGCTGTCATTCGCGCGCAACCTGTTTGCCACCATGCTGATTGCGTTGCTTGGCGTCATTGTGCTTGCGGTCACCACCTCGTTGGCGCCGGGCGGGGCCGGTGAGTTTGGCGGCGCACTGCCGCCGGCCGCTGCCGAGGCCGCGGAGGCGTTTCGCCGGGTGTTCATCGTGGTGGCGGCCTGCTTCGCGGTCGCCTTCGTGGCACTGATTCTCATCGAGGAAAAACCGCTGCGATCGGGAGAGGTAAGGGAGGAATCATAGTGGCCGCCAGGCCGCAGGGCGGCAGATACCGTCAGATACCCCCGGGATTCACTACTTAACGGTATAATATTACATGGTTAAGGGGCTTTCCAGCCGCGAAGTCGTCACATTATGCGCGCCTGCTTCGACGCATGTGCTTGAAGTGGGTATGCGTTGGGTTGGGCACAATTCTGGGGTGACAACTGGGGACGACCGGACATGGGTATCTTTGGGCGTAAGGTGAACGGCCTCGACCGGATCGGTGCGGAGGTCGAGGGCGGGATTCGCGAGCTGGTGAGTCGTGACGTCGCAGAGCCGCGGCGGCAGATCGCCAACCACAGCAACCACGGCAACGACAGCGAAGCCGTGATCAACAATCTTGGCCTGCTGCTGCAGCGCGTATCCGTCAATTCGGTCAACGAGATCGATGAGCTGATCGCCGAGCTCAAGATGTTGCGCGAGCAGCTCCAGCATGACGGCGAGCGCATGGCGCGCGAGATCGTAGGCTATGCGAGCCTCAGCCAGGCTGCCATGCAGTCCACCAAGATCCTCACGGACGGGCTCACCAATCGCAAGGGCGAGTCCTAAGCGATCTCTATACGAGTGTTGGACCATGATCCGATGAGTCGGATCATGGTCTTGTTTTTTTTATCAGCGTGATTGCTCAGTTTCAGGCGCGGGGGTCGATCGCTTCGATCATTGCTTCTACCGCTGCCTCCGATTTCAGCCTGTTCTCGCGCACCAGCGTCCGCCACGTGAAAAAGCTCAGCGCCAACTCCAGCATCGCGCGCTGCTTTGCGGTTAGTTTCGTGCCGAGCACCTCCCGATAGCTCGTCATGGTTGGCCCAAAGCTCTCGGCGGCGGTTTCCCTCGTCAACGCGTGAACTTCCGCATCACGCAGCACGCAAGCAAGCAATTCGGCGTTGCGCTCATACCAGCCGTAGATCGCGCGCAGCCCAACGCGCAGACGCTCGCCACGATCCTCGATCGCCCGCCATGGTTCGGCAGCCGGCAGCGGATCGCGTTCCGCGACCAACCCGGAGCAAGCGAGAAAGACGCTGCGGTCGTCCGGGAAGTGCGCGTAGAAGGTATGGCGCTGAACACCGGCCCGTTCGGCGATCATGCTGACTGTCGTTCGCGCCGGGCCGACGCTTGAATGCAGATCAACTGCGGCCTCGACGATCCGTTGCCGGGTCTGCGCCTGCTGCTCGGCGCGGCGCTTAAGGGTGTAAGTGCGTGTCATGGCGATTTTGGTTCATGCCAATTTAAGTACACAGACATGTGTAATCAATATTGACAGCTGCCGCTGATTTCAATACACACATGCGTATCATCAAAATGGAATGTCGTCCACCACTGCCCCCGCCGCCCCCCAACCCTTTGAAACAAGGAGATATTCGTGGAAACCCGGATCAGCGAAATCGCCAACGGCATCTACCGGCTGTCAACCTTTGTGCCCGACATCGCCCCACCGGCGGGCTTCTGTTTCAACCAGTTCCTCGTGCTGGGTGACGAGCCGCTGATGTTTCACACCGGATTGCGCAAGATGTTTCCGCTCAACCGCGACGCGGTGAGCAGGCTCATTCCGCTGGAGCGCCTGCGCTGGATCACCTTCGGCCATTACGAGGCCGACGAATGCGGCGCCATGAATGAATGGCTCGCCGTCGCTCCACAGGCGCAGGCCGCCCACGGACAGACCGGTTGCCTGGTGTCGCTGAACGACATGGCCGACCGCGCGCCGCGCGTGCTCAACGATGGTGAAACGATCGACCTCGGCGGCGGCAAGCGGGTGCGCTACATCGATACGCCGCACACGCCGCATGGCTGGGACGCCGGCGTGCTGTATGAGGAGTCGACGCAGACCTTGATGTGTGGCGACCTGTTCACCCAACTCGGGAACGGACCTGCCCTGACCGACGGCGATATCGTCGGGCCGGCCATCGCGGCCGAGGATCTGTTCCAATATTCCGCCCTCAATCCGAACATGGGCACGACCATCCGCGGGCTGTCGAATCTCGCGCCGCGCACGCTTGCGCTCATGCATGGGCCGTCGTTCAGTGGCGATGGCGCGGCGGCTTTGCGCGCACTCGCAGACGACTACGACCGGCGTGTCGGTCATGCGTTCGCGGTTCCGCGGAGCGCAGCCGCGTAGTGCCTGATGCTGAAGCCCTGCCCCGGATTTGAGCCGGGGTGGAGGCCGGTTTTCGAGAAGATCAGGCTCTGATCGGATCGATGTCTCGTCAGACAAAACCTGGCCCGAAAGTCGCGGGACAATACGTCAGTTCCAGCGCGCCTACTTCTCGCCCTCGCACACGTAGGCCCAGAGTGCCTCCACCTCCGCAGGCTTGAGAACGCCAACCCAAGCGGGCATGGCGTTCACGCCCTGACTGACCGACGCGACAAACCGATCATGCTGGTCGTGCGGGAACTGCCGCAAGTCAAAGGCGCCGATGTCTTCGTCTGGGTTTTGCATGTGCTGGCCATGGCAGATGGCGCAGTTGCGCGAGTAGAGCGATGACCCTGCCTGGACTTCTTCCGGCGCGAAGTCCTCCGCCATGAGCGGCTGCGCGGACAATGCGAGCGATAGAAGGACCAACGCCGCGCTGGCGTGATGCATGCTTCCCCCCTTTGCCCCAGGATTCCCCAGGTGCCTCCCTAGACTGAGGTGATTGGTAACAATTTTCGCAGAACGCTGGAAGACCTGCCTCAAGGGCTGGACCATAGCTCGATCGCGAACTCTGATCAGGCTTAGCTCTACAAACCGGCCCGCCGATAGCAGGCAGGCAGCAACCGCATTCAGTGGATACTGGGGATAACTCGGAAGCGGAGCGAACGGAAGTACTCGGGTCGCATTGATTGGTTACGCCTTACAAACTCCGAGGAGTGCTCCAATGCGTGAGCGCATATCACTGCCTTCGACCCTGCCTGCCGGTTCAAAATATGTCATCGAATGCCGCCGAAAAAAGAAGGGGTCGATGTTAATGCATCGACATGTGGAATTGCCGGACGGCCAGCGCGTGGAGCTAGCACCTCGACTGTTTCCCAGCAACAGTACATCATCGAGACGTTCGACGCGCGTCCGTTGCGCACGTCGAGGCGCTGGTCGATGAATCTAGCGGGATATTTGTATGGTACGGGCCAATCGGTCGCATCGCTCGGCTTCCCGCAAACGGTTTGTGTTTACTACCTGGTTGAATCGCGCGAGACGCGGATTATTAGTTTAGACGAGGCGCTGATGCAGTCGTTCGGCACGACGTAGCTGTGCTTTGTGGAACTTACGGGGATTTCGAAAGTTACGCCCTTTTGGGTGCGGAGCATATGTACGTTGTGACCCGGCCCAAAGGAGCGGCTGACGGGTCTGTAGCCGAATATCAGTAAATAAACGGCCCGACCATGAGGGTACTGACTAGCGGAGAGGAGCTGGGCGTTTCATCGCGCGTCGAAACATTCGCATAAGCCCTAAGGCAGAGGGTTAAATCGATGGAATGGACCATTGAACAGGTGCAGAGCACCCAAGACGATCGTTTCGCTGGCAGCGGTTTCAGCATCTGCAACCGGCACGGCGCACCGATACTAACCTTCGGTTACCTCACGGACCGGGAGGCAACAGAGGCTCGCGAAAAAATCGTAGCCGCACTCCGCTGCGCAAAATTTGTTGGTTGACGCACGGCGTCGGCACAAGTCGATAGCATTGCCCAGACGCGGCCGATCGGCCGCCGACCATCCGTTTGACGCGTTCCTCTGCCGCCGTCCGAATCCTTTGCCACTGCCCATGAGTCGCTTGCTCTCGGAACCGCTGAAAACATCGAGGGCTTGCCCTTGGCCGATGGCGAGTTGTCCGCTTCTGTACGCGGTTAGGGGCTAAGCAGTGATCAGCCCGCGCGTTCCACTATCCGAATAGTGAGCATCCGCGCTCAATGCGCCTTGGCAAAGATTGCGTCGTAATACGACTGCGTGACGCTGGTGATTTCCCACCAATGCTTGTTGAGATCCTGCAGCTTGAACGAGCGGACGCCGGCCTTCTCCTCCACCGGCTCGACTTTCCTGATGCCGTAGGTTGACTGCTGGGCGAGCGCGGCCGCGTGCGCTGCGTCGACGTCGGCGGCGCCCGGGACCGACAGCTTGAAGCGGTTCTGCGGCCCCTGCTCCTTGGCTTCCGAGTCCGGCACGCAGACGCAGACCACCGACCATGGTCCGCCCTTCCAGAGATACTGCGCCTCAGGCAGCGGACGCACGACGTCGATGCCAAGAAACTCAGTCAGAAAGCGGCGTGTCGCCGCCAAGTCGCTGCATTCGATCGTGCCGTGCGACAGCAGCTCGGGTTTGACCAGACTATTCATGACAATCGACCTTCTGCTTGTGCGCCGGCGACATGCTTGAGCACGATCTTTTCCGAAAACCGGCCTGGTGCAGCTTCCCTTGAGTTCATGCACCCGGGGTCTCTCCCGGCCTCATGGTGAGGAGCCGCCAGCTTCGGCTTCGCCAGATTCCGCAATCTTGTGCGCGGCGTCTCGAACCATGGGGCCGCCCCATCCTTCGAGACGGGCGCCACGCTATGTTTGTATGTGTTGAAAGCACATGTGTTGGCGCCCTCCTCAGGATGAGGCGGATAAAAACCTCGGCATGTGCCACCGTGATTCATGTCTATCCAACAAAATCCGCACTAATGCTGATCGCCCTTCTCGCGCAGCGCCGTATAGAGCAGCTCAGGCGTGCGGTACTCGATCTCCCACCAGTTGCTGTCGCCGTCGACGAAATAGAACGCATAGGAGCCGTGGCGGAAACGCGGCTTCTGCACGCGGCCGAGACCGAAATCCTTCTGCCGCTCGTTGATCTTCTCGAACGCGTCATCGACTGCGGCCTGGCTGGTCACGAACACGCCCCAGTGATTGAGCATCTCCTGCGGAGTCTCGATCGTCGGCACCTCGCGTGCCTCCAGCACCCAGTAGGGCTTGCCGGCGAGCGGCCCGCCCGGCTGATGCCCCTGCTCGCGAATGAGCAGCGTTCCCGGCTCAGCCTCCACGCATTCGAGCCCCAGGAGCTCCTCGCACATCCGGCGCGCGCGCTTGAGGTCGGTGGTGACGAAGGTGCCGCTCACGAGCTGCGTCGGCTTGACGTGCGAGGCGGTCGCGGCTGCGGGCTTGGTGGCAACAGTCATGATCGGGTTACTCCACTCGATACAGCCGATTACAGGTCCAGGATCAGCGTCTCGCCCGGCATCGCGCGCGACACGCAGACCTGAATTTCGCGCTCGCGCTGCGCATCGGTCAACACCTCGTCGCGATGGTCGGCCTTGCCGCCGAGCAGCCTGACCCGGCAGGTGCCGCACACCCCCTCGGTGCACAGCGTCTTGATCTTGATGCCGTTGGCCTTGAGCACGGTCAGGATCGAGCGATCAGCCGGCACCATTAATGTCTTGCCGGTCCGCGCGAGCGTAATCTCGAACGGCTGATCGGTGCTGCGCGGCGCGATGTCGCTCTCCGAGCCGCGGAACAGCTCGTAGTGCACCGAGCCCTTCGGCCAGTCGCGGGTGACCTCGCGCACCGCCCGGATGAGGCCCGCCGGTCCACAGACATAGACATGCGCCGCCGACGGCCGGCTGGCCAGAAGCTTTCCGACATCAAGGCCGCGCGCGATATCACCGCCGTCGAGATAGAGCCGCAGCCGATCGCCTGCGAGCGCACGCAGATCGTTGAGATAGGCGGCGCGGCCCTCGTCGCGAGCGCAATAGTGCAGCACAAAGTTGGCGCCACGGGCGACAAGCCGATGCGCCATGGCCTTGAGCGGCGTGATCCCGATGCCGCCCGCAATCAAGATGTGTGTATCGCCCGCCTCGTTGAGCGGGAAATTGTTGATCGGCTCCGACGAGGTCAGCCGGTCGCCCTGCCGCAAATGGTCGTGCACCCAGACAGATCCACCGCGGCTGTCGGCCTCGCGCAGCACCGCGATCACATAGCGATGGGTCTCGGTCGGATCGTTGAGCATCGAGAACGAGCGCTCCAGGCCATTGCCGAGCGCGACATCGATGTGAGCACCAGCGGTGAACGGCGGCAGCGCGCCACCGTCCGCGAAAGTCAGCTCGACCTGCCTGATCGACGGCGTGATCGCCGTCACGCTCGCGACTTCCAGATTCAGCGACACACGCAACTCTCCGGCACGTTCCCACGCTCCACGAAAGAGGCCGGCCGCAGCCCTGCCCGAAGGCGGCTACGGCCGGCCCGAACCAGCCTTACTCTAACGACGCCAGCGTCCCGGCGCTACGGGAGCTTCGAGCGGTCGACCGCGGCGCCGCGCATGATCACCTGCGAGATCTTGCGGGTGTTCTTGATGTCGTCGAGCGGGTTGGCGTCGAGGACGAGGATGTCGGCGTTCTTGCCCACTTCGAGCGTGCCGGTGTCGGTCATCTTCAGGAACTCGGCCGCGTTTTTGGTTGCCGCGATGATGACCTGCATGGGCGCCATGCCGGCGATCACCATGTCCTCTGCCTCCTCGTGCGGACCCCATGCCCGGTTGCCGTCGGTCCCGAGCACGAGCTTGATGCCGGCCGCGCTGATCTTTGCCGTGTTGCGCGCCTGGATTCCGTAAGCGCGCTGCGCCGCCTGCCGGTCGGTGTTGGCTTCTTCGAGCTTGGCATAATCGGCGTCGGGAAGGCTTGCCTTCAGCCAGCTGATGTCCTTCTTCACGCCGCGATCCGGCAGGTTGGGGTTCACGACGAGGTTCGGATTCGACTTGTACAGCGTCAGCATCTCATCGTCGATGTCCTTGTCGCGCACGCTGTGTGCAAACGCATCGAGTTTGGCCCGAATGAGCCGCTTGCCGTCACTCTCGTTGAAGATGTGCGCGGTGACGCGGAGGCCGGCCTTGTGCGCCTCGTCGATGGCGGCCTCGTACATGGACGGCAGCACCTTGTCGAACTTGCCGTCGCGGTCGTCGACCCAGACCTTGATGATATCGACCTTGTTCTGCACGTTGGTCTGCACCGCCTTGCGCGCTTCCTCGACGCTGTTGATCTGGAGTACCGCCGGGCGGTCCTCAAACCTGGCGATGCCCTTTCCGGCGCTGAAGAAACGCGCCATGCCTGGGGTGTCCTTGTTGCGCATGTCAAGCAG
>Ga0075434_100001353_pt1 | contig 20574 bp, 24 predicted proteins | sample RhiMethybrSRZTD3_FD_75298 | JGI IMG/M metagenome (GOLD analysis project Ga0075434, IMG submission 75298) | Populus rhizosphere microbial communities from Tennessee, USA - Rhizosphere MetaG P. TD hybrid SRZTD3 | ecosystem: Host-associated > Plants > Roots > Rhizosphere > Soil | place: USA... | reverse complement strand
CGGAGGATCTCCTTGGCCTGGATGTCGATGTCCGTGGCCTGCCCCTGCACGCCGCCCAGGGGCTGGTGGATCATGATACGCGCATGAGGGAGGGCGAAGCGCTTACCCTTGGCGCCCGCGCACAGCAGCAGAGCGCCCATGGAGGCGGCCTGACCCATGCAGATGGTCGAGATGGCCGGCTTCACGTACTGCATGGTGTCGTAGATGGCCATGCCCGCCGTCACCGAGCCGCCCGGCGAGTTGATGTACAGCGAGATGTCCTTGTCGGGATCCTCAGCTTCGAGGAAGAGCATCTGGGCGATGACGAGATTGGCGATCTCGTCCTCGATGTAGGTCGGGAGGAAGATGATCCGCTCCTTGAGCAGGCGCGAGAAGATGTCGAAGGCCCGCTCGCCGCGGGGTGTCTGCTCCACCACCATTGGAACCAAGCCCATTGGGCGCCTCCTGGGTGCCATGTGGCCAGTGTACCCTAGGCCGTCACGCTAGACTTCGAGATGAGAAATTCGAGCGTCCGCGACTCGCGGAGGTTGTGCTTGAGCCCCTCCAGGTCGCCATTCTGGCTCATGATCCGCCGGACGGCGGGGGCGGGGCGGTTGTTGGCCACCGCGATCTTCTCCACCTCGGCGTCGATGTCGGCGTCGGTGGGGATGAGCCCCTCCTTCTCGGCGATGGCCTCCAGCACGAGTGACCGCCGCACCGCCTTCTCCGCTCCCGGCTTCAGCTCCTCCAGCAGCTTGCCGTAGTCCCACGGCAGCTTGCCGGGGTCGATGCCCTGGCGCCGCATGCGCTCCCGGGTGTGCTCGATGAGGTGGCCGACCTGGCGGAGCACCAGCGCGTCGGGCACCTCGATCGGATGCCCGGCCAGCATCGCCTCGATGACCGCGTCCTCCAGCGCGCGCCGGTTCTCCGCGTCACGCCGGGACTGGAGGCCCTTGCGCACCTCGTCCCTGAGCGCGGCCAGGGTGTCGAACTGGCCCATCGTCTTGGCCAGCTCGTCGTCGAGGGCGGGCAGGATCTTCTCCTTCACCTCGCTCACCTTCACGCTGGCCACGCCCGACTTGCCGCGCAGCCCCTCGTTCCGGTGGTCGTCGGGGAAGCGCACGTTCGCCGTGCGTTCGCCGCCCGCGGCGAGCCCGATCACCGCCTCCTCGACCTCGCGCATCACCGCTCCGGAGCCGACGAGAAAGCTGTAGCCCGTCTGGGTCACCGGATCCATGCCCTCGGGGGTGAGGCTATAGTCCATGATCACGAGGTCGTTGATGTCCGCGGGACGCTCCACCGTGCGGTACTCCGCGTGCTGCTCGCGCAGGCTCTCGAGGGCCTCGTCGACCTCACGCTCCTCGAAAGACTTGGGCTGGTGCTTCACGGCGAGCCCCGTGTACTGGCCGAGGGTGATGGCGGGCTTGATCTCGACGAGCGCCTCGAACTTGAGGGGCGCGCCCTCCTCGAGGGTCACTTCCTTCAGGTCGGGCTCCTCCACGGGACGGAGCTGCGTCTCCTCGAGGGCCTGGCGATAGACGTCTGGGATGAGGTGCCGGGCAACCTCCTGGCGCACGTCGTCGGAGAAGTGGAGCTTGATCATGCCCCGCGGCACCTTGCCCTTGCGAAAACCGGGGAGCTTGGCCTCCTTCTGGACGCGGTTGAAGGCCTTCTCCCACGCCTTGCTGACGACGTCCGGGGTTTCCTCGACCTGCAGGCGGCGCTTGCAGGCGCCAAGCTCTTCGACGGCGACTTTCATGCCGGCTCCTGGATGAGAAGGGCTGGTGCGAGAGGGGGGAGTTGAACCCCCACGGGTTTGACCCTCTGGATCCTAAGTCCAGCGCGTCTGCCAGTTCCGCCACTCTCGCAGATGTGAGGGCAAGGATACCACAAGGCAACAACGGCGCCGCCGGGCGATCCGCCAGTCTCCTCAGGGAGTTATGTCAACCGAGAGGCCGGGCTAGGCGTGGGGCCGGCCGAGCGCGGAGGACGGGATGGGCGACCAGGCGACGATGGCCTCGAGCCAGCCCAGATCGCGCGCGCTGAAGGCCGGCGCGGTGGGATCGCGAGGCAGGAGCCAGCGCTGCACGTAGAGCGCGCCCACGAGAAGCTTGCGGAAGTCCTGGGCGCGGTCGCGCAGCACCTGCCCTTCGTGGAGGAGGAGGCTGGCCGCGAGAAGATGGTAGAGCTGATCGGCGGCGGGCTTGGCCTCGAGCTCGGCTTCCTCGCGGGACAGCGGCGCCCAGGCGTCGATGCGGTGCTTGAGGGACTCGACGGACTGTTGCACGAGGTCGACCCAGGGCTTGGCCGCGGGTTCCGTCAGCTGCTGGAGCCGCCCGCCGATGGCGGCGAAGAGCGGCTCGTGGCAGCGCTCGCGTACGATGGCGCGCTGCACGTCGAGGGCCACGATGGGGGTAGCGCCCTCCCAGATCGAACCGAGATAGGCATCGCGCACGAGGCGCGCGTTGACCCACTCCTCGATGTAGCCGTTGCCGCCCCGCACGTTCATCGCCTCGCTCGTCACCGTGCGCGCCCGCGCGGTGATCCAACACTTGGCGATGGGGGTGAGGATGCGGAAGAGCTGCCGGTCCTCGGCCGAGCCGCGATTCCAGCGGTCGAAGATCGCCGCCGAGCTGAAGACGACGGAGGCGGCGGCCTCCACGTCGAGGAGCATCTCCAGCACGCTGGCGCGCAGTAGCGGCAGGGCGAGGAGCGGGCCGCCGAAGGCCGCCCGCCCGCGCGCGTGCACGAGCGACTCCAGGAGCGCCCGGCGCATGATGCCCGCCGCGCGCATGGCGTTGGACAGCCGCGAGAGGTTGACCATCTCCATCATCTGCTTGAATCCCGCGTCGACGTCTCCCACCACGTAGGCCACTGCGCCCTGATAGCTCACCTCGCCCGAAGCCATGGAGCGTGAGCCGAACTTGTCCTTCAGCCGGTTGATGATCCAGGCGTTCTTGCTGCCGTCGGGCAGGCGCTTCGGCACGAGGAACATGCCGAGTCCTCGCGTGCCCGCGGGCGCGCCCTCGGGCCGCGCCAGGGTGAGGGCAACGTCGGTGTTGGCGTTGGAGCAGAACCACTTGTCGCCCCAGAGCCGCCACGTCCCGTCGCGGTCCTTGCGGGCGATGGTGGTGGCCGCGCCCACGTCGGAGCCGCCGGTCTTCTCCGTCATCCACTGCGTGCCCTGGAGGAGCTGATCGAAATCCGTGCTGGTCAGCCGCGGGATCCAGGCCGCCTTCAGCTCGGGGCTGCCGTAGTGCTCGAGCATCCGCGCCGCCGAGTCCGTCATGTTGACGGGACAGAGTAGCCCGAACTCAGACTGGGCGAAGAGATACGAGAGCGCGTATTTCACGGTCTGGGGCACGCGCCCCGGCCAGCCGAGCACGCCGTCGCGATGCGAGAGCGCGGCGAGACCGAAGCGGCTGAAGGCGATGCGCTCCATGGCCTTGTACGAGGGATGGAAGACCACCTCGTCTACGCGCCGGCCGCCCTGGTCGAAGGCGCGCAGGGCGGGCGGATTCTTGTCCGCCAGCGCTGCCAGCTCGTCCAGCTCGCCACCCGCCACCTCGCCCATCGCGGTGACATGCGGGCGCGCGCGCTCGAACGTCACGGCGTCCATCACGAGCTCGCAAAGGAACTGGAGGTTCCTGTCCTCGAGGTAGAAGTTGAGGCCGCGCGTGGTCGGCATGGCGTCCTGCGCGGGTAGCGGCGCGGGGCTGGTCAGGCTCACCGCGCGGCTCCGCCGGGAAGCGGGGCGCCGTCCATGCCATCCCAGGGCAACCCGAGATGGGCGAGGACGGTGGGCGCGATGTTCAGGTGGGAGACGGGCGACGCGACATCCGCGCCATCGCGATAGCCGGGACCGCTCGCGAAGAGGAACGGCCGCTGCTCGTTGGGGCCGATCCCGCCGTGCTGGCCGCAGCCCGTGAATTCCCGCCCCTCGAGATCGGCCGCGATGTCGCCGAAGCCCCACACCCCGAACTCGTTCGGCCGGTTCTCGGCGCGCAGCGAGACGGCGGCGGCCACGGGCCCGCCCACGGGCAGCGCGACCTGGGCGAGCTCGGCTCCCATGAAGAGCTGCCCCACCCAGTCCTGCGTCTTCAGGAAGCGACGGAGATCGTCCTCGCCGACCTTGGCGTCCCGCGCGCGATAGATGATGGTCGCCGTCCCGTTGGGAGCGGTGACCATGTCGGTGGAGTCGCGCCCCGCCTTGAGACCGGCTTCGACGAGCAGGTCGTCCACGTCGATGGTGCGCGCCGTCGTCTCCATGCCGTGATCCGAGCAGATGATCAGCAGCGTCTCGTCGTCGAGCGCGCGCAGGGTGTCGAGCACCTGCTGCACGCAGCGGTCGGCGGCGCGGATGGCCGCCAGATGCGCGGGAGAGCCCAGCGGCGACTTGTGTCCCGTGTAGTCCGGCTCGGAAAGCCAGAGGACACTCAGCGCGGGCCGACGGTCGCGCAGCACCTCCTCGCAGAAGCGCGCCGTCATCACCGCGTCTCCCGCCTCGCCCTTCTGGATATCGAGGTGCTCGGCGTCAGGCACGGGGACGACACCGGGACCGAAGGAGCCTGCGGTGTGATAGACGTGGCCGAAGCCGTCGGGATCCTGGAAATAGGCGGCGCCCGCGGAGACGTTCGACATCACGATGGCCCCGCCGTGGCCGGCGAGACGCTCGGCGAGAGTGGGAGCGAGGAGCGTGCGTCCCGTCGCCTTGCGCATCCGCTCGCGAAACTCCGGCTTGGCCGCGGAGAGGCAGACCAGCCCCGCCCCCTCGTCGAGGACCATGGTGTTGCCGAGGAGGCCGTGCCGGCCCGGATGACAGCCGGTGGCGATGGAGGCGGAGGTGACGCGCGTCACCGAGGGGAAGACGCCTCGGCAGCCCGTGTAGCGCGTGACGGCACCCCCGGGGAGACTGGCGAGGGTGGGAGCCGTGTCGGGGCGGATCATGTCCGCGCGAAGGCTGTCGCAGACTACGATGACGGCACGACGTGAGGAAGCAGGCACGAGGGCAGCGTACCAGACTTTGGGCACGCGGAGACGGCTCGACAACCAGGCCCCGGCTCTCTACTATGCGCGATGTCTTTCCCTCGATGCCGTGCCAGAAAAGGAGCGGCCCATGGCGGGGCTGATCGCCGTGTGTGGGCTCGCCGCCCTCACCGTTCACCGTGCAGCCGCACCTTGACGCGCCGGTGGAGCTTCCCCTACCCTCTCGCCGGGAGGACACCCATGCGATCACTGCTCATCGCGCTCATGGTTGGCGCCGTGCTCACGGGCTGCAACACTGTCGCTGGCATGAAGCAGGACACCAACGCCGCCGTGGACTACACGTACGACAAGAAAGAGGAGTACCAGAAGGCGCTCGCCAATCAGATGCGCGAGCTGGATGCCAAGACCGACGAGCTCAAGGCGAAGGCGGCGAAGTCGAGCGACTCCGCCAAGGCGGAGTTCAACCGGAGCATGGAGTCGCTCGACAGGCAGAAGGCCGTGCTCAACGAGAAGATGGCGGCGGTGAAGACGTCCACCGCCTCGACCTGGAACGACGTCAAGGCGGGAGCGGACTCCGCCATGAACTCCGTGAAGCAGGCCTACGAGAAGGCCAAGGCGAGCTTGCCGTAAGGGACGTGCACCAGCGTCGGACCCCCTCACCCTACCCTCTCCTCCGAGGGGGAGAGGGCGAACAGGTCCGCATGGAGTGTGGGCCTACTGTTCCACTTCGAGCGCGGGCTTCGCCCGCGCCATCTGATCGCGGGGGAGGTTCGGGGTGGAGCCCCCTCCGAGTGCCTTAGGCGTACTGGAGGCCCATGACCTCGGCGACGAGGGCAGGGCGGTCCTTCCCCTCCACCTCCATCACCATCTCCGACGTGATGCGCACGCCGTTGCCCTCGACGTCTTCTACGTTCTTGATGGTCTGCTTGAGCCGGACGCGCGAGCCCGCGGGCACCGTGCTCGTGAAGCGCACCTTGTTGGAGCCGTAGTTGATGCCACGCGTGCGCTTCTCCACCTTGAGGAGCTGGGGCACGAGGCGGGGCAGGAGCGAGAGCGTCAGGTAGCCGTGAGCGATGGTCTTGCCTCCGGGCATCTCCTTCTTCGCGCGCTCCACGTCCACGTGGATCCACTGGTGATCGCCGGTGGCCTCCGCGAACTTGTCGATCATGGCCTGATCAACGGTGAGCCAGTCGGAGGGACCGAGCGTCTCGCCAATGTGCTTCTTCAAATCCTGCGGCGTCTGAACGATGAGCATGCCGGCTCCTCGACTAGGGATGGCAACTGTGCGTCCGGGCGCCGATTATGCCTCATCCCGCGGTCTCCCACCAGCACCGGTCCCCTCGACCCCCGTGGTATATTGGCCTCCATCATGAGTGCCCCGAAGCGGCGGAAGACCGTGACCGTGGACGTGGGCGGCATCAAGGTAGGCAGCGAGCGGCCCATCGTCGTCCAGTCCATGACCAACACCGACACGGCCGACGTGGCGGGGACGGTGGCCCAGGTGCAGGCGCTCCACGCCGCGGGCAGCGAGCTGGTGCGCGTGACCGTGAACAACGACGAGGCCGCGCGGACGGTGCCGGAGATCGTCAAGCAGGTGCAGGTGCCGATCATCGGCGACTTCCACTACAACGGCCACGTCCTCCTGACGAAGTATCCGGCGTGCGCCAAGGCGCTCGCCAAGTACCGCATCAACCCGGGCAATGTCGGCGGCAAGCACCACGACGACAACTTCAACGCCATCGTCAAGGTGGCCATCGACAACGGCAAGCCCGTCCGCATCGGCGTCAACTGGGGCAGCCTCGACCAGAACCTCCTCACGAGCATGATGGACGCCAACTCCAAGCTGCGCGAGCCGCTCAGCGCCCGCGACGTGACCATGAATGCCATGGTAGAGAGCGCCATCCAGTCCGCGGAGCTGGCCGAGCAGACCGGTCTCGCCCACGATCGCATCATCCTCTCCGCCAAAGTCTCGGGCGTGCAGGACCTCGTCGATGTCTATCGCAAGCTGGCGCCGCGCTCCGATTACCCGCTCCACCTCGGGCTCACGGAAGCCGGCATGAGCACCAAAGGCGTCGTGGCCAGCACCGCGGGGCTCTCCATCCTGCTCCAGGAAGGCATCGGCGACACCATCCGCGTCTCGCTCACGCCCAAACCCGGCGGGGACCGGACCGAGGAGGTGCAGGTCGCCCAGCAGATCCTTCAGTCCATGGGACTCCGTAACTTCATCCCGCAGGTCACGGCGTGCCCCGGCTGCGGGCGCACGACCTCCACGTTCTTCCAGGAGATGGCCGAGCAGATCCAGACCTATCTCCGCGAGCAGATGCCGGTCTGGAAGTCGAAGTACGCAGGCGTCGAGGAGCTGAACGTCGCCGTGATGGGGTGCGTCGTCAACGGTCCGGGCGAGAGCAAGCACGCGCACATCGGCATCTCGCTCCCCGGCACCTTCGAGGAGCCCAAGGCGCCCGTCTTCGTGGACGGCGCCCTCAAGCTGACGCTCAAGGGCGACCGGATCGTCGCCGAGTTCCTCGAGATCCTCGACGATTACGTCGCGAAGCGCTACGCGGTCGCGAAGAAGTAGCCGGGCCCGCCTCATTTCCACGCACGTTCCCGCCTGGCGCACCGTTGCGCCCCGTTTCCGCGATGCTCTCGGGCTCGCCCTCTCGGGCCTTCCCGTGCAGATCGCGGCGGAGCGCCGCTACATCCGGCGCCCGCGGCGGAGAGAGATCCGGCGCGCCTTCGCCGAGGGCGCCACCATCTACCTGCCGCAGATCCACCAGGTGCTGCCGCGGGTGGCGCGGCTCATGGCGGCGCTCCGCGCCACGCGCTTCGGCCCCGGGCGCGAGGAGTGCTCGTTTCTCTTCCTCGTCAACGGCACGGGGCGCCCGGGCCTGGGCCTTCACCATGACGGCGATGTCGACAGCGTGTGGCTCCAGATCGAGGGACAGCGCACGGTAACGACCGGCCCCCCTGTGCCACGTGGCACTCCCCAGGATCTCGACGAGCGCGCGATCGGCCGCGGCTGGGTCACGCGGGACCTGGCGCCCGGCTCGCTGTTCTACCTGCCCCCGCGCACTCCCCACCGCGTCGTGTGTCACGGCCGCTCGCTCGCGTTTTCCCTCACCTGGAAGACGCGCGTGACACCGCTCACGGGCGCCCGCGCGGCGCGGGCCCTCACACGGTGGGACGTGGCCTCCGGCCGGGCGAAGCCCATGCCTCGTGGCTCGCTCGACAAGGTCTGGACCCAGGTGCCCGCCTGTCCTGGCCCGGTGGACCGGCGGCGCGGCGATTTCCCGCTCTGGCTCCCGGGAGGTGTGCTGCGGCTCCCCGCCCGCTCTCACGCGCTCGCGCGCCGACTCTCCTCGATGCCGACACTGCGGCGCTCCACGCTGGGCGCGGCCGGGCAGCCCCTCCTCGACGCGGGCGTCCTCGGCCCGCGCGACCTGCCCCTTCACATCGTGCCGGCCAAACCCAAGACTCTCGACGGCTGGCGATTCGCCTGATCGAAAGGAGATCCACCGCTCTCATGGCACTCACGTACGAGATCAACGCTGAGCAGAAGAACATCCGGGTCACGGCCACGGGCGAGATCTCGCCCGAGCAGCTCGTCGACCTCCACCATCACTTCGCGGCCACCCCCGCCGTCCAGGCGGATTTCTCGATCCTCTTCGACCTCCGCCAGGCGCAGGCTCCCCGCGACGGTTTCACCACGGACGGCGTGCGGACCCTCGCCGCCCTCCCGACCATCCTCGACCCGGCCTCGCGTCGGGCCGTCGTGGTGCGCACCGACCTCGGCTTCGGCATCGCCCGCATGTACGGCCTCCGGCGGGGCGATCGCATGACGGCCTTCGAGGTCTTCCGCGACCTCGATGAAGCGGAGCGGTGGATCGAGCAGGGCTGATGGTGCCGGCCGCCCAGCCCGGCTCTCGGCCTTGACAGCAGTTCGATAGTTTCATAGTATTCGAAATATGAAAACTATCGCCCGGCTACCCCTGTCCCAGCTGGAGGCCGACGAGACCCACGTCGAGGCGTTCAAGGCCCTCGGCCATCTCTCCCGCCTCCAGGTGTTCTTCTACCTCGTGCGCGCCGGTCGGGAAGTTCCCGCGGGTGAGATCCAGACCGCCGTAGAGATTCCCGGCCCGACCCTCTCGCACCACCTGGATGCGCTCCGGCGCGCCGGGCTCGTGGAGAGCCGGAAGGAAGAGCGGTACGTCTACTACTCCGTGCAGCGGGAGACGGCGACCACCCTGGCCCGCCTGCTCACCGCCTGCTGCTGAAGGAGGCCCCCATGAGCGCGAAGGTCCACCTGCACCTCCATGTATCGAATCTTGGCAAGAGCCGCAACTTCTACGAGCGTTTCCTCGGCGCGGGGCCCGTCAAGGTGAAGGCGGGCTACGTGAAGTTCCTCCCCGAATGGGCGCCCGTGAACCTCGCCCTCTCGGAAGGCCGGCACGCCGCGGAGGGCGCGGTGAACCATGTCGGCGTTCAGGTCGACACGGTGAGCGCGGTCATGGACCACCTCGCCCGCGTCAAGGCAGCCGGCCTGCCCGTGCGGGAAGAGATGGGAGTGAACTGCTGCCACGCCAATCAGGACAAGTTCTGGGTCCAGGACCCGGACGGCGTGGAGTGGGAGGTGTACCACCTCAACTACGACCTCGAGGGCGAGGCTCCCGTCGTCAGGAAGCCGCAGGGGCTTCAGCTGGCCAAGAGCGGCGACTGCTGCGGCCCAGCGGGCTGCGCGTCGTGAGGAGACGGACATGAGCGACGCCGACATGAAGCAGATCGTGAAGGACAAGTACGGCAAGGCCGCGCTCAAGGTGACGGCGAGCAGCAGCGCTTCGTGCTGCGGGAGTAGCGTCTCCGACCGAGACGCGGATCCCGTCACCTCAGGGCTCTACACGGAGAACGAGACGGCATGCGTACCGGCCGAGGCGGCGGCCGCCTCGCTCGGGTGTGGCAATCCCACGGCGCTCGCCGAGCTCGAGGCCGGCGAGACCGTGCTGGATCTGGGCTCGGGCGGTGGCATCGATGTGCTCCTCTCCGCCCGGCGCGTGGGGCCCATGGGGAAAGCGTACGGGCTCGACATGACGGACGAGATGCTGGCGCTCGCTCGCGACAACCAGCAAAAGGCAGGGGTTCAGAACGTGGAGTTCCTCAAGGGCGAGATCGAGCAGATCCCTCTGCCCGAGGCCAGCGTGGACGTGGTCATCTCCAATTGCGTGATCAATCTCTCGGCCGACAAGGATCGCGTGCTGGCCGAAGCCTTCCGCGTGCTCAAGCCGGGCGGGCGCTTCGCCGTGTCCGACGTCGTGGTGCGCGGCGAAGTGCCGCCGGTCATCCGCAAGAGCGTCGAGCTCTGGATCGGCTGCGTGGCCGGCGCGCTCGAGGAGCAGGAGTACCGCGACAAGCTCGCCGAGGCAGGTTTCGAGGGGATCGATGTGGAGCCGACCCGCGTCTACCGGATGGAGGACGCGCGTGATTTCCTGGCCGGCTCCGGCATCGACGCCGACGCGGTCGCGCCACAGGTCGAGGGCAAGTTCATGAGCGCGTTCATTCGCGCGCGCAAGCCTCACGCGAGGTGAGTCAGGCGCCGCCGCACCGCTTCGACCTCGGGCGGCGCGCGGTCGCGGAAGCCGTGGGGACGGCGTTGCTGCTGGCCACGGTGATCGGCTCCGGTGTCATGGGGGAGCGCCTGGCCGGCGGCAATGTGGCCGTGGCGCTCCTGGCCAATACCCTGGCGACGGGCGCCGCGCTGGTCGCCCTCATCCTGACCTTCGGTCCAATCTCGGGCGCTCATTTCAACCCCGCGGTCACGCTTTCGGATGCGTGGCAAGGCGGCCTGGGGTGGCGTGACGTGCTCCCTTACATCGGAGCGCAGCTGACCGGCGCCTTCGCCGGGGTCGCAGCCGCCCATGTGATGTTCGAGCTGCCGCTCTACTTCGCCTCTCAGCACGCGCGGCCGGGCGCGGCCCAGATGTTCAGCGAGTTCGTGGCCACGTTCGGGTTGCTCGCCGTCATCTGGGGGTGCGTCCGGGCGCGGCCGTCCATGGTGCCGTTCGCGGTCGCGGCCTACATCACCGCCGCCTACTGGTTCACGGCTTCCACGTCGTTCGCCAACCCGGCGGTCACGCTGGCTCGCGCGGCGTCGGATACCTTCGCGGGCATTCGGCCCTCCGATGCGCCAGGATTCATCGTGGCGCAGCTCTTTGGCGCCGCCGCCGCCACCGGGCTCTTCCGGTGGCTGGTCCCCGCGCTGCCCGAGTCTGCGCCCGACGTCGTGGTGCGCTCGCGATGAGCATCCTCGCCCCGGGTAGCGGCGGATGGCTCCTCGCCATCTGCCTCTCCCGCGTGGGGGCCTACATGGGCGACTCTCCGATCTACTCGACCGCGATCACCGAGGTGGTGGCGCCCGCCTACCGCGGAGCTGCGCTTGCGTTGCGTTCCCTGCTCGGTTATGGGGCGGGTGCCATCGCGCCTTTGCTCTTCGGGGCGATCCTCGATTGGTACGGGATCGACCACGCAGGCGCGTGGGGATGGGCGTTCGTGAGCCTCGGGATCGCGGGGGCTGGCGCGGTGGCCTCTGCGGTGCTCTTGTACCGCACGCCGGAAGCGGCGGTCCTGCATCAGCGTCGCGTGCTGCGCTCCGTGGCTGCCCAATGAGACCAGTCCGGACCCGGCTGGCGACCGCTGCCGATGCGGCCGCCATTGCGGCGATCTACAACGAGGGGATCGCGGATCGCATCGCGACCTTCGAGACGGAGCCGCGCACCACCGAGCAGTTGACGCAGCAACTCGCCGACAAGGGCGACCGGTTCCCCACGGTGGTGGTGGAGCGCGACGGGCGCGTCGTGGCGTGGGCGAGCGCCGGGCCCTACCGCAGTCGCCCCGCCTATGCCGGCGTGGCCGAGCACTCCGTGTACGTGGCGCGCGCGGCCCGCGGAACCGGGGCGGGCCGGGAGGCTCTGGAGGCGCTGTGCCGGGCGTACGCGGAGCGCGGGTTCTGGAAAATCGTCTCGCGGATCTTCCCCGAGAACACGGCAAGCCTGGCCCTTCACACGCGGTGCGGCTTCCGAGTCGTCGGCACGTATCAACGGCACGGCAAGCTCGAGGGCCAGTGGCGGGACTGCGTCATCGTGGAACGTCTGATCGACGAGCCGCCGGGAGGCTGACATGACCAGATCGCGGGTGCTGTTCCTCTGCACGCACAACTCGGCCCGGAGCCAGATGGCCGAGGGGCTGCTTCGGTACATGGCCGGCGACCGCTTCGAGGCGGGCAGCGCGGGGACGGAGAAGACCTCCGTGCATCCGCTGGCCGTCCGTGCCATGGCGGAGGTGGGCATCGACATCTCGGCTCACAGCTCGAAGCGCTACGAGGACGTCGAAGGGCACGGTTGGGACTGTGTCATCACCGTGTGCGACGACGCCAACGAGCGCTGCCCGATCGTGCCGGGCTCGGTGAAGCGGCTTCACTGGTCGTTCGAGGACCCTTCGCGGGCCTCCGGTGACGAGGCGCACCGTCTCGCCGTGTTCCGCCGCGTGCGCGACCAGATCCGGGCCCGCCTGACGACGTGGCTGAACAATCCGTGACGGCCTCGAGCCCCCACTGGCTGCCCTGAGCCCGGCTCGTCTCGTCACCTGCGTGTGCACGGCGCAGGTCTGCGCCCAGATTGGCGCGTACACGTGGCCGGCGCTCCTGCCCGGGTTCCTCGCCGACTGGCATCTGACCAACAGCGAGGCGGGCTGGATCACCGGGGTCTTCTACGCGGCCTACACGCTCTCCGTGCCGGTGCTCGTCACGTTGACGGATCGTGTCGACGCCCGCGTCGTCTACCTGTCCGGCGTCGCGCTCACGATAGCGAGCCACATGGGCTTCGCGGCCTTGGCAGACGGCTTCTGGAGCGCGTTCGCGGCCCGCACGCTGGCCGGGGTGGGGTGGGCCGGAACGTACATGACGGGATTGAAGCTCCTGGCCGATCGAGTGGATCCCGTCCTCATGTCGCGCGCGGTCGCCGGCCATGCAGCGAGCATCGGCATCGCCGGCGCGCTCTCCTTCACGTTCGCCGGCACCCTCGGCCACTGGTACGGCTGGCGAGGAGCATTCGTGGGAGCGGGCCTGGCCGCGCTGGCTGCCTGGGTCGTCGTGTACTGGTGGGCACCCCCGCGTGAGCGCCACCATTTCGCGACGTCGCCGGCGGCGCTCTTCGACTTCCGCCCCGTGCTCCGCAATCGCTCGGCCATGGCGTACGCCCTGGCCTACTGCGCGCACACGTGGGAAATGAACGCATTGCGGGGCTGGGCCGTGACGTTCCTGACCTACGTGGCCACGGTGACCGGCGAGGCGAGCCCCTGGATCGCCCCCACTCTCGTCGCCACCACCATGGGCCTTGTGGGAACGGGGGCGAGCGTGGCCGGAAACGAGGCGTCGATCAGACTCGGCCGCCAGCGGATGGTGCGGCTGGCCATGCTGTGCTGCGCGATCTGCGCCGCTGTCATCGGATTCCTCGGCTCACGATCGTACCCGCTGGCGGCTATCCTGGTCCTCGCCTATGGGCTCTTGATCTGGCTCGACTCCTCCTCGCTGACTGCCGGAGCGGCGGGTAGCGCGGATCCGTCACGCCGCGGTGCCACCCTGGCCCTTCACTCGATGGCCGGCTACGCGGGTGGCTTCGTCGGGCCGATTGTGATCGGCTGGATTCTCGACCGGGCCGGCGGCATGTCGTCTTTCGGTTGGGGACTGGCATTTCTGCACGTCGGCGTTGTGGTGCTGATGGGCCGATTCGCATTCGTATGGCTTGCTCCCCGCGACCTCGCGGGCGACAGGGCCGAGCGGCAGCTCGAAAGCACGTGACCATCGTAGACCGCCCGCCATGCCTGTGACCATCACCGCCGAACGTCCTGACACACCTGAGGCCACCGCGCTCATCAACGAGCTGCAGACGCACCTCGAGTCGTTCTACCCGCCCGAGAGCCGCCACGGGTTCAGCGTGGACAAGCTCATCGCACAGGGCGTCGCGTTCTTCGTCCTGCGTGTCGACGGCCGGGCGGCCGGCTGCGGCGGCATCATGCTCGTCGGGAAGGAATACGGCGAGATCAAGCGCATGTATGTGCGGCCCGAGTTCCGCGGTCGCGACTACGGCAAGCGGCTGATCGACCACCTCGCCGCGCACGCGCGCAGCCACGGCGTCACGCTGCTGCGGCTCGAGACGGGCATTCACCAGCAGGCGGCCATCCGCCTGTACGAGCAATACGGCTTCCGACGGATCCCACCGTTCGGCCCCTACTTCGAGGATCCGCTCAGCCGCTGCTACGAGATGTCACTCGCCTAGGGGGCGTCAGGCGGTGGCGGTGCGCCGGCACCGCGTGAGCTGGCGCTCCAGAAAGCGGCGCTCCGGCTCCGAACAGGGACGAGCCAGCGCCTCCTCGTAGTAGCGCGCAGCCCGCTCGACGTCCCCGGCCTCGCGCCAGAGTCGGCCGAGCGCTGCGGGCAAGAGATAGTAGCGGCTCAAGGCAGGGTCGGATTCCACGCGCTCGATCGCTGCGATGCCCGCCGCCGGGCCCTTCGCCATCGCCAGTGCGATGGCCCGGTTCAGCTCGACGACCGGCGACGGCTTGAGCGCCAGCAGGTCGTCGTAGAGTCGCACGATGGCGTCCCAGTCAGTCGAGGCTTCGTCCGGGGCCGCGGCATGCGTCGCTGCGATGGCCGCCTCGACGTGGTACGCGGTGATCCGGTCCCCTGAAGCCGCGCGCTCGAGATGGCCGAGCCCACGGCCGATCAGTGTCTGATCCCAGGCGCGGCGATCCTGTTCGCCGAGGAGAAGAAGGTCACCGCTCTCGTCCACGCGCGCCGGCAGGCGGCTCGCCTGCAGCAGCATGAGTGCGAGGAGCGCGTGTACCTCGGGCAGATCCGAGGCGGGATTGCCGGCGAGGATCTCCGTCAGCCGTATCGATTCGCCGCACAGGTCCGCCCGGGTCAGGTTTTCCCCGCCGTGGGCGCTGTAGCCCTCGTTGAAGAGCAGGTACAGCACGTCGAGCACGCTGGTCAGCCGCTCTCCGCGCTCCGCCTCGGGCGGGATCTCGATGGCGATAGCCTGCTCGCGGATCTGGCGTTTGGCACGCACCAGGCGCTGCGCGATAGTCTCCGGCTCGGCGAGGAAAGCCGCCGCCACTTCGTCGACGCTGAATCCCCCGACCGTCTTGAGCGTGAGGGCCACACGGGCGGGCGGAGGCAGCGCGGGGTGGCAGCACATGAACATCATGGCCAGCTCGTCGTCGCCCAGCGCCGTCGACTGCTCTGGCAGCGCCTCGGCCGCGGCGCTTTCGAGCTCGCGGAGCTTGCCGCGCAAGGATGCCTCGCGCCGCAGGAGATCGATCGCGCGATTCCTCGCCACCTGGAAGAGCCAGCCCCGCGGCTCGGCGGGCACGCCGCTGTACGGCCAGATCGAGAGCGCGCGCACGAGCGCGTCCTGCACCGCCTCCTCGGCGAGGTCAAGGCGCGCCGCCCCGAGCCGGCGCGCCAGCCGTGCCACTATCTGCCCCGCGCTGTGGCGGAAGAGATGCTCGACGAGCGCGTCGACCCCGGACGTCACGCTGCGCTCAGCTCCGCCGGCTCGTGTCCTCGATCTCGCGCACCTCGATGCTGCCGGGACCCTCGAGATGAGGATGGGTCGAGAGGATCTTGAGCATCTCGTCGTAGCTGCCGGCCTCGATCAGCCAGAAGCCGCCCACGATCTCCTTGGACTCGATGTACGGCCCGTCGGTCACGGCCATCTTGCCCGAGTTGCCCCGCAGCACGCGGCCCTCGCCGAAGCGAAGCTTCTCGGCGTTCAGGACGCGGCCCGCCTTGCGGAGGTCGTCGCTCCACGACATGTACTTCTGGATCACCCTCTGCATGTCCTGCGGGCTCAGCGTGCTGGGCACGCCCGGGCCCCGAAGCAGCGCCAGATATTTGGCCATGGTGAGCCTCCTTTCGTCTCCTAAACGAACGGGGGCGCGGGAAATCGACAGGTCCGACCGCCCCTCACCTTCTCAGCCCTCGCCTCCCCGCTCGAGGCGAGCGCCTCGGCTCGAACTGCGGCCCTCTCCCCCGATGGGGGAGAGGGAGAGAGGGCTACGCGAGCTGGGGCCAGACGACCATGCCCGTGCCCGAGCGCCAGGCCAAGGCGGGCATGTAGGCGAGCACCTCGGCCGGGCCCCTCGTGAAGGCCAGTACGAGCGTCCACGCGATCAGCTCCGCCGTCCCGCCCGATCCGGCTGCCTCCATGCGCTCGAGCGTGCACTCGCGCAGGAGAGCCTGATGATCGCCACGCTTCAGGAGATCCAGGAACCAGAGATCGAACTCCTCGTCTACCCAGAAGTAGCGCGGACCTCCCGGCTCGTGCGATAGCCCTCCCGTCGCGAGCACCGCGATGCGCTCCGGGCCAGGATAGGCCTCGAGCATCTCGCGCAGCGTCGTGCCCACCTGATACGCGCGCTCCGGCGTGGGAATGGGCGGCACCGTGCAGTTCATGGTCACCGGCACCAGAGGAATCGAGCCCGTCGGATTCAGATAGTGCATGGGCACGGACACGCCATCGTCGAACTGCATCTCGCGGAGATACGCAAAGGCCAGACGCCGCCGGGCGCCCTCGTTGACGATGTAGCGCGCCAGCGCCGGGTGCCCGGGGATCCGGTACTGCTTCATGTCCAGCCACTCGTCGTACCACTCGGCCGGACCCACGTGCTCGGGCCCGATGCCCACCGTGTACTCCGGCGTGTTGTTGATGGGCCAGTTCAGGAGATGATCGTTGCTGAAGACCACCACGACATCGGGCCTGGCCTGGGCAACGCGCTCGCGCATCTCGCCCATCGCGCGGAGAGCCTGCTCCTGGTAGTCCTTGGGCGCGCGGTCGAACCACCCCGTCAAGCCCGGCGAGTGCGTCATGGCCATGGCGGCGACGATCTGGGCCATGGCTCAGCGCCCCCGCTTCTCGAGCTCGGCCTGGAGGCGCTCGGACCTGGCCGCCTCCTCCGGATACGCGCGCTTGTAGGCCTCGAGCGCAGGATGGGCGTTCGAGTTGGCCGCGGCGCCATAGAAGAGCCGCAGGATCTGCGGCACGTAGTACTGGTGGACACCCAGCTCGTGGAGCCGGCGGACGTCCTTGTCCCTCACCGCTTCGTATTCTTCCCGGCTCAGGCCGAACTGCCGCGCCACACCTTGGAGATCGCTGAGCCAGCGGGCACGCAGCGTGGCGTCCCGACGCACGTGGTACATCATCTCGTTCGTCGGCAGCGTCTTGTCGCAGCGGTCGACGTTACCCATCGCTCGTCCCCTTCAGCACCTTCGGATTGACCTTGATGAACATGATCACGCAGCGGGTCGTCCCGAGATTGCGCACGTCGTGGAGCACCGCATTGGGAAACTTCACGATCGAGCCCGCCGGCACCACCACCTCCTCGCCGCCGATGTTCATGTTGGCGGTGCCCTCGAGCACGTAGATCGCCTCTTCCTCTTTGGGATGCTGGTGCATCACCGTCGACTGGCCGGGCTCGTAGCAGGCGATCTCCGACCAGAGCTGATCGGACTTGAAGAGCATCTTGCGCACGCGCTTGTCGGGCGCGAAGTCCTTGAGGGCGTGGAGATCGAACAGCTGCGCGACCCCCTTCACCGTGGCCACCGCTGTCTCGTCCATGAGCTGGCCTCCTTGCCTCGGGCCCGCATCATAGCCCCAACCCGCCGCCCCGGCTACCAGCCCAACTAGGCAAGCCGCAGGGCAGGGGGCGGAGAAGGGTCCAGATGCGAGGCGGCGCCCGACGGCCGCCGGCGAGGCGTAGTCTCTCTACGTTGAGCCGGCGGTCGAGGGCGCCAACGCAGCAGATCGGCCCCTTGTCGGCCGCCTGCCTAGCTCTTGACGGATCCCGCAGTCAGCCCCGCCACGTAGTAGTCCACGAAGAAGGAATAGATGATGGCCACGGGCACGGAGCCGAGGAGGGCGGCCGCCATGAGCTGCCCCCAGTAGAAGACGTCGCCGCGGATGAGCTCGGTGATGGCCCCCACGGGCACCGTGCGCACGTCGCTCTTGGCGAGGAAGATCAGGGCGTAGAGAAACTCGTTCTGGGCGAGGGTGAAGGCGAAGATGCCCGCGGAGAGCAGACCGGGCGTGCAGAGCGGGAGCACGATGCGCGCCATGGCTTGGAAGCGGCTGGCCCCGTCGATGCGCGCGGCCTCCTCGAGCTCGCGCGGCACGCTCTTGAAGTAGCCCATGAGGAGCCACGCGCAGAAGGGAATCAGGAGCGTGGGGTACGTGAGCATGACCGCGGTGAGGGTGTTCCCGAGGTCGAGCCGGTTGATGATGTCCGCCATGGGAATGAAGAGGAGGGGCTGGGGCACGAGGTACGTGGCGGCGACGCCGATGGCCACGATGGCCGCCCCGGGGAACTTCATGCGGGCGAGCGGATACGCCATCATGGTGCCGAGAATCAGCGACACGACCGTGGTGACCACGGCCACCAGCAGGGTGTTGTAGGTCCAGGTGACGAAGTTCGTCTCGGAGAGCAGGTCGTAGTAGTGCTTGAGTGTGGGCTGATGCACGATGAGCGGCATCACCTTCTGGCTGTACAGCTCGCGGTTCGGCTTGATGGAGGTGATGAGCATCCAGTAGAAGGGGAAGAGCATCAGGATCATGCACACCACGAGGGGAAGGTAGAGCCGCACCAGTCGCGTGCCGAAGCGACGCCCGCCAACCATCACTCGCGCCTCAGGTAGAGGGTGAGCCCGATGATGAGAAGGATGAGGGCCGGCAGCATGGTCAGCGCGGCCGCCGCACCCATGCCGAGCTGGCCGGCGGACATCCCGAGATCGTAGGCATAGGTGACGAAGACCTGGGTGGCGTTGGCCGGCCCGCCGTGGGTGAGCGCGTAGACGATCTGAAAGTCCGCGAAGGTGAAGATCACCGAGAACATCGTCACGATGATCAGGATGGGCTTGATGATGGGCATGGTCACGTGCCAGAAGCGCTGGTTGATGCTGGCTCCGTCGATGGCGGCCGCCTCGTAGAGATCGGGCGAGATGGTCTGGAGCCCCGCGAGGATGCTGATGCCGTAGAAGGGAATGCCGCGCCACGTGTTCACGATGATGATGGCGACCATGGCGAGGGTGGCGTTGCCGAGCCACGAGAAGCCCTTGGCCACGAGGCCCGTGTTCACCAGCGTCCAGTTGATCACGCTGAAGGTGGGATCGAAGATCCACATCCAGGCGATGGTGCTGAGGATGGTGGGCACGATGAAGGGCAGGAGGAGGAGGGCGCGCACGATGTTGCGGGCGCGGAAAGCCTGGTTCATCACCAGGGCCATGCCGAGGCCGCCCAGGAGCTTCAACACGGTGGTGACGGCCACGTAGAGGAAGGTGTTGCGGGTCACCTGCCAGAACACCGCGTCGTGGGCGAGGTTGACGAAGTTGGCCAGACCCACGAAGAGTCCGGGCTTGGCCACGGGCCGATCTTGCAGGCTCAGGTAGATGCCGTAGAAGAAGGGGTAGGCGACGAAAGCGAGGAGGAAGAGCACACCGGGGGCGAGCATGATCCAGCTGAACGCGCCCTCGCGCTCGAGCACGCGACGCGGCGACACCCGCCGGTCCACCGCCGGGGCCGGGCGGGCAATCGACGCGGGCCCTACGGCCATGGCTACTTCGCTTTGTAGATCTGCTTGAGCTGGGCGACGGCGGTGGCGATGACGTCCTTCGTGGCATCGCCGCGGCACGCCTTGGCGAACATGTCCACCACCACGTACTTGGCCACGCTCTCGGACATGGCATGGCTCGGAGGCCCAGGCCAGCCGGGCAACCGAGAGGTCTTCAACGACTCCTTGTACGGGATGTAGCGCGGCTCCGGATTCCACATGGGGTGGTTGTCGTACGAGTGGAGGAACGGCGCGTAGTAGGCGTCGCCGGCAGTGAGCCAGGCGGAAAGCTGCTTGTCGTCATACAGCCACTTGACGAACGCCTTGGCCGCCGCCTGATCCGGGGCGTGGGTGAGGATGGCGTGGGACTGTGGGTTCAGCATGTGATAGCGACCCTTGGGCCCGTTCGGGTTCAGCGCGTGGTCGGTTACCTTGGCGATCTCGGGGAAGTCACGCTTGCCGACCACCAGGATGGAGGAGGCATTGTTGGTGCAGGAGATCTGCTCGCCGAAGAACGCCTTGTTGTTGTTCACGTCGGTCCAGCCCAGCACGTCCTCGAACATCGTCTCCTTGTAGAAGCGACGGCAGAAGTCGACGGCAGCGGCCGTCTCGCTCGAGTCGAGGAGCACGGTCTTGCCGTCCTTGTCCACCTCGCGCCCGCCGTAGGACCAGAGCAGCGGGTAGAGCCAGCCGTGGTTGTCGCCGAAGCCGTGGCCGAGCTCGAAGCCGAAGGGGTGCCCGGCCTTCTTGAGGAGGCGCCCGGCGGCCAGCAGGTCTTCCCAATTGTCGGGGAACTTGTTGACGCCAGCCTGCTTGAACCAGTCGGTGCGGTACACCTCGAGCTGGCCGATGTTCCCCCACGGCAGGGCCTTCCACTTCTTGTTGATGACCACGGCTTCGGTGACCGTCTCGTACCAGCCCCCGAGGTTCTTCCCCGTCTCGGTCGCGATGTCGGTCACG
>Ga0075434_100001352_pt1 | contig 20583 bp, 26 predicted proteins | sample RhiMethybrSRZTD3_FD_75298 | JGI IMG/M metagenome (GOLD analysis project Ga0075434, IMG submission 75298) | Populus rhizosphere microbial communities from Tennessee, USA - Rhizosphere MetaG P. TD hybrid SRZTD3 | ecosystem: Host-associated > Plants > Roots > Rhizosphere > Soil | place: USA... | reverse complement strand
CCGGACCGAGCTGCTGACCGACCTGGCCTCCTGACGGGCGCGCGCGACGGCGCCGCGCGGGTCTACTGCATGATCATGAACCAGATGTAGTAGACGACCGTCAGCAGGAAGCCGAACCAGAGGGTGCCCTTGATGGTGGCGAGCGGCTTGGCCCCGCCCTGGCCCGGAGTGCCGACCAGGGCGTTGATCTCCACCAGCACCATGATCGCGAGGGCCACGATCCAGAAGACGAGCCCGGACTTCCCCACCGTCAGCCCGGCCAGATGGCTCGCCGACCCCATGAAGAACAGCATCGGGACGGACAGCACGACGTTGGTGCGGGAGGCGAGGCCCCCGCGGGCGCCGGCCGCGGCGGCGGCCGGATTGGCCGGCTTGCCCGCCGCGGTGTCGAGCGCGTTCTGGATCACGATCTTGTTCTTGGGCCAGATCACGAACCACACGTTGGCCCACATGATCGACCCGAGGAGGGCGCCCAGCAGGATCTTCCAGGTGCCGGGGTCCTGGATCCCGCGAATCCCGATCCAGTAGTGCAGGAGATAGAGCCAGCCGGACAGGAACGTGATCATGGCGCCCCACCGGAACCACCAGAGCGCCCGCGGCAGGAGCTTCTGCTGGGCCCCCGAGCGTACGCCGGGCTCGGTCTCGGCGAAGAAGGGGACCTGAACGAGGTTGAAATAGTAGAGCAGGCCGATCCAAGTGATTCCCGCCAGGAAGTGGATCCATCGCAAGAGGAACAGCCAACCTTCGGTGCTCATCAGCGCCATCGTCACCCTCCTGGGAGGCCTACAGGTCAGTAACTGCGCCTAGCCCTCGTCTTCATCTGCGTCGTCCTCGGTGTCCTCCGCGTCGTCGTCTTCGTCCTCGTCGTCTAGGTCGTCGTCGTCGAAGTCGTCGTCATCGTCGAAGTCGTCCTCGTCGTCGTCATCGACGTCGTCGTCCTCGTCGAGGTCGTCGTCCTCCGCGTCCTCGTCGTCGTCTTCCTCCTCGACCTCTTCATCGGCCAGGCCCACCAGCGGCTGCTCGTCTGCTTCGATCCACGGGCGATTTCCGAGGCGGATCATGCGACTCCTCCAGACGTGAAGCTCGTTACGCTCGGCCGGGATTATAGCAAAGGGGTCTTGGCTGTCCACGCCAAATTGGCCCCGCGAGGCCACTTATCCACTTATCCCCACTCGTCCACAACACGAGAATTGCACGTGCTGATGCGGCTTCGCGGTCGCGACGATGCGAACGCGCAGGTCTGGCGCGGCCGCGACGCGGCGGCGCGCGCGGTGGTCACGTCCGGCGCGGTGATTCGCGCGCGGATGCGAGCCTTCCCGCATTTCCACGGCCCGTGGGCGAGCTTGACGATTCCACGCTCCGACGCCTACGATGCGCGGGACGCCGGGTGGCGTCACGAGGAGATCAACGAATGCCATTGTTCGCGGTCGAGCGTGACCTGAGCCAGATACCTCCGGAGCGCTTCCGGACCGAGCTGAAGGGACTCGCGGGCGTCTGCGCGCGTCTGAAGGGCTCGGGGAAGCGCGTGCGCTACATCAGCAGCGCGGTGTTTCCGGCGGAGGCGCGGGGCCTCTGCCTGTTCGGGGCCGAGCAGCCGCAGTGGGTCCACGAGGCGAACCAGGCCGCCGGGTTGCCTTACTCGCGGATCTTCGCCGTCCTCGATCTGACTCCGACCGGAGTGCGGCGCGACCTCTCGTGCCGCCGGCGTCCCGCCGAGGCGCCGACCGTCGGCGCCCGTGCGAGTGGGAGCGTGCCGGGCTCCCCGGGCTCGGTGAGCGAGGAGATCACCCGCTGGTCCGACGAGGGCCGGCACCTCCTGCAGACGCTGGGCGGATGGCTCGAGGCGGCGGGCTCCATCCACGCGGAGACGGAGACGCTCGAGCGCGAGCGGGCCGTGCTCGCGGATGAGCTGCGCCGGCTCGAGGAGGACAACGAGACCCTCCGAGCCCAGCGTGACGAGCTCCACGACGCGGTGCAGACGATCGCGAGCCAGATGACGCGCGCCGCCGACGAGCTCCTCTACCGCTTCGGCACCCAGCGTGGCGCGCCGGGCCATCTGGCGCCCCGGTGAGTCCGGATCCGAGCCCGCGCCGCCGCATCCTGGTGGTCGACGACGACGAGCGCGAGCGCGCCGCCTCGATCAAGGCGCTCGGGGAGACCGGCCACGTGGTCGACTCCGCGGCGAGCAAGGCCGAGGTGGTCACGCTGCTCGCCCAGCACAACTACGACCTCGTGCTGGCCGACCTCAAGATGCCGGGGATCAACGGCCCCGCCTTCTACCAGATGCTGAAGGAAGCCTGCCGCGGCGCCATCCCGCCGGTCATCTTCTCGCTCCAGCGCGGCTACACGCCGGAGTACGCGAACTTCCTCATGCGTCTGGCCGCGCCCGTCCTGACGAAGCCGCTGCCCGCCGCCGAGCTCCGCCAGATGGTGGAGCGCTGCCTCGCGCGCCCCACGTCTTCGGTCGTCTCCTGACGCCTCCCCGCCGACGGCGGGGCCTCCGCCGCGGTTGTCCAGCGCGGCCGGGCACAATTCGGGACGTGGCCGCAGCCGGGCGTGTTAGTATTCCGCCCTGCAACTGCGCGTAGTTCCTACCAAGGCGGCGTAGCTCAGGTGGCAGAGCAGGGGTCTCATAAGCCCCGTGTCGGAGGTTCGAGTCCTCCCGCCGCCACCAAATCGCCGGCCGGCCCCGCCCGCCGCCCCGCTTGAGCGCGGCCTTGTTTACCCGGTAGTTCCTTCCGCGCCGAGCGGTGGGCAGGCGCGGAGCCACCTCTTCTCGATCGCGAAGGCCGGATTGTCGCCGAATCGTCCTGGCATCGGGATTGCGGCGGTGTCCGCCAGTCTCGCCACCCTCACCAGTCTCGGAGGAGGACGGCCATGAACATCGGCGGAGTCGTGATGGCGGTCGTCGTTGGCGTCGGGTGCCTCGGATGCGTGAGCGGGTCGGGCGAGCGGGCGCGTGCCCTCGAGATCCGCACCGCGCGGCCGGACGCGGCGGCGGGCGAGGCGATCAACGGCGCGGTCACGGTCCAGCCCGAGCAGGTGTTCAAGAAGTGATCGACTCGCCGCGAGCCCGCTCGCGTGCTATCACGATGGCATGCGACACGTGCTGTTCGTCGGTGACGTGCAAGGCTGCGCCGCCGAGCTGCGCGACCTCCTCGAGGTCGCGGGATTCGACCCGGGTCGGCATCGTCTCGCGCTCTGCGGCGATCTGATCAACCGCGGGCCCGACAGCGCCGGCGTCCTCGAGCTCGCGCGCCGCCTTGACGCCCGGGCGGTCATCGGCAATCACGAGGTGGCGCTGCTCGAGGGTGAGCGGTCGGCGACCCTCGACGTGGTCCGGCAGCAGCTCGGCGACTCCCTGGGACAATGGCTGGCCTGGCTCGAGTCGCGCCCGCTGTTCATCCGGGAGGACGGCTACATCCTGGTCCACGCGGGCATCGCGCCGGGCAAGCGTCCCGAACAGTGCACGCGGACCGAGCTTACCGAGATCCGCACTGTCGACGGCCGGCCCTGGTTCGACTTCTGGCCAGGCCCGGAGACCGTCATCTTCGGGCACTGGGCGCAGCGGGGAAAGGTCGACCTCCCGCTGTGCAAGGGCCTCGATACCGGATGCGTCTACGGCGGCCGGCTCACCGGCCTCTGGTGGCCGCGGCTCGAATGGGTGTCGGTGCCGGCCCGGCGGCGCTGGTTCGAGCGCGCCGGGCCGGGAGGGGCTTGACGTCGTAGGTTGCGTTACCGTAACGTCCCGCCCTACTCCGCACCGGCGGAACTTGATAGATTCCGCCCAGCGAGGGGATTGGTGATGCAAGAGCAGCTGTGGCCTTCGCGGGAGGAGTCGGCGGCCATGAATCTGCGCCGGGCGATCTCGGAGACCCGGGGTGACTTCGTGGTCGAGTGGATCGAGCGCGGGACGGAGGGGTACTTCGTCCTCTTCCGGAGAGGCAACGTGGTGCATCGCGAGCCGGGGATCGGCCTCGCGGTCCTGGAGCAGGATGGTCATCTGGACGAGATCCGGCAGCTCGTCCAGCGGGTGAAGGGCGCCTTCGATCGGAGAGGGTAGGCCCGCCGGCGGTCAGGGCTTGCGGTTGAGGGAGCGCTCCCGCTCTTCCCACTGCCGCTGGACGCGACGTTGCTGTTGCCGCTCCGAGACAACGTGGACGACCCCCAGGAGGACGCTGAACACCACCGCCGCCGCGATCCCGAAGACAGCGAGCATCATGGGCGGCACCGGCGGACGACCGAGCTCATGATTCGATCCTACCGCAGCGGGTAAATCATCGCCAAATAAGCCCGGACACGGTTGAAGTCCCCCCGGCCGTCCGCTAGACTACTCGCGCGTGACCCCCAGCCCGCCCAAGGGAGCGACCACATGAGCGACCAGATCCTGGTCGAGCAGGACGGTCCAATCGCGACCGTCGTGTTCAACCGGCCCAAGATGCGCAACGCCATCAGCCTCGCGATGTGGTCGGAGATCGCGATGGTCACCGAGCGGCTCTCGAAGGACGACTCGGTGCGGGCCATCGTCTACCGCGGGGCGGGGACCGACGCCTTCGCGTCCGGCGCTGACATCTCCGAGTTCCAGGAGAACCGCAAGGACACCGCCACCGCGCTCAACTACAACAAGCAGACCGAGGCCGCCTACTCCTCGATCCGCCTCTGCCCGAAGCCTACCGTCGCGATGGTGTTCGGCTATTGCATGGGCGGCGCCATGGCGTTGGCCATGGCCGCCGACTTCCGCTTCGCGGCCGCGGGCTCCAAGTTCGGCATCCCCGCCGCCCGGCTCAGCATCATCTACGGCCTCGATCCGGTGCACCAGCTGGTGGACCTGGTGGGGCCCGCCTACGCCAAGGACATTCTCTACTCGGCCCGGACGGTGGACGCGGAGGAGGCGCTGCGCATCGGCTTCATCCAGCGGCTGGTGCCGGTGGCGGAGCTCGAGGCCTACACCTACGAGTACCTGAAGAAGGTCGCGGCCAACGCGCCGCTGTCGGTGCGGGGCACCAAGGCGCAGGTGCAGGCGATCTTCGAGGGGATCAACGAGGCCCACCGGGAGCACCTCCGCGACCTGGGCATCGCCACTTTCGACAGCGAGGACTACCGGGAGGGCACGCGCGCCTTCCTCGAGAAGCGGGCGCCCCGGTTCCAGGGGCGGTAGCCTCTGCGGGTCACCGTCCTCTCCTCGACTCCCCTCAATCCGCTGGAGGGGAGCGGCACCTTCGTCGGCATCGCCGGGCTGGCCCAGGGGCTGACCCAGCTCGGCCACCAGGTCACGGTGCGCCCGCTCGGCCGGCGCACCGGGTTCCACACCCTGGACCGCTGGCTCTATAACGCGGCGGTGGCCCTGCGCCCGCCCCGCGAGACGGACCTGGTGCTGGGCGTCGACCTCGACGGGTTCCTGTGGGCCCGCCGGCGGACCCTGCCGTTCGTGGCGAGCCTCAAGGGCATCATCGCGGACGAGCTCAAGAACGAGCGCGGGCGCGTACGCGCGCTGCTCGCGGTCCAGGCCCGCTGGGAACGGCGCAACGTGACGCGCGCCGACCTCGTCATGGTGACGAGCCGCTACTCCGCCGAGGTCGCCCAGCGCGAGTACGGGGTGCCGCCGGAGCGGATCGCGGTGGTGCCGGAGCCCATCGACCTCGAGGTGTGGGACGACCAGTTCTGGCGCGCCCCGCGGCGGCAGCGCGCCGCCCCGGTGGTGCTCTGCGTGGCGCGGATGTATCCCCGCAAGCGCATCGAGGACCTGATGCGCGCCGCCGGCATCCTCCGCGCGCGCATCCCCGGCATCCAGGTGCGGGTGGTGGGCCGCGGGCCGGAGTGGCCGGTGCTCTCGCGCCTGCACGCCGAGCTGGGCCTGGGCGACGCGGTGGCGCTGCTGGGCGATCTCACCCGCGAGCGTCTCGCCGAGGAGTACGCCAACGCCGGGGTGTTCTGCCTGCCATCGGTACAGGAGGGGTTCGGCATCGTCTTCCTCGAGGCGATGGCCGCCGAGCTGCCGGTGGTGGCCTGCCGGATCGCCGCGGTCCCGGAAGTCGTGCTCGACGGGGTCACCGGCCTTCTGGCGCCCCCGCGGGACCCGGGGGCGCTCGCCGGGCTCGTCGAGCGGCTGATCGCGGACCCCGCGCTCGCCCGCCGGCTCGGCCAGGAGGGACGGCGCCGCGCGCTCGGGTTCACCCCGCGGCACGTCGCGGAGCGCTTCCTCCACGCGGTACACTCGATGGATCGCCTGGGACAGCGGGCGCGAGGAGGCTGAGCCGCATGGTGTACGCGACCAGGAAGTTCACGTTCTCGGCGGGGCATCGCTACTGGCGGCCGGAGTGGAGCGCGGAGGAGAACGCGCGCACCTTCGGCTCGCTCACGGTGGCCCACGGCCACAACTACGCGCTCGAGGTGACGGTGCGCGGGGCGATCGATCCCCGCACCGGCATGGTGATGGACCTGGGCGAGCTGAAGCGGGTGGTGGGCGACGCGGTGATCAATCGCTTCGACCACGCCGACCTCAACCAGGACCCGCTCTTCCCGCCCGGCACGATTCCCACCACCGAGAATCTCGTGCGGGTGATCTGGGACCTGCTCGGACCCAAGCTCGGGGCGGAGCGCCTGTACCGCCTCCGGCTCTGGGAAGACCCCACCTTCTACGTCGAGTACCTCGGCGAATGAGCGCCTACGCAGTCACGCGCGTCTACCACTTCAGCGCCGCCCACCGCCTCGCCAACGACGCCTTCTCCGACGCGGAGAACGCGGAGGTCTACGGCCAGTGCTTCCGGCAGCACGGCCACAACTACCTGCTCGAGGTCACGGTGTCGGGCGCCCTCGACCCGGTCACCGGCTTGTCGGTCGACATCGGCGTCGTCGACCGGGCGGTGAAGACCGCGGTGCTCGACCGGGTGGACCACTACGATCTCTCCGCCACCGTGCCCGCGCTGGCCTCGGTGATCACCACCGGGGAGAACCTCGCCCGCACCTTCTGGGAGTGGCTCGAGGGCGCGCTGCCGCCCGGCGTTCTCCGGCGCGTGACCCTGGTGGAGACGGCCAACAACGTGTTCGAGTACTGCGGCGAATCCGCGGCCGCGAGGTGATCGGCCATGGGAGGTGAGGGCCCCACGATGGAGCGGCTCATCCGCGACCTGCTGAAGGAGATGGGGGAGGACCCAGCGCGCGAGGGGTTGGAAAAGACGCCCACCCGCGTGGCCAAGGCCTGGGAGTACCTGACGTCGGGCTACCGGCAGAACGTGCACGACGTGCTCAACGAGGCGCTGTTCACGGAAGAGTACGACGAGATGGTGGTGGTGAAGGACATCGACTTCTACTCCATCTGCGAGCATCACCTGCTCCCCTTCTTCGGCAAGTGCCACATCGCCTACATGCCCTCGCGCAAGATCGTGGGCCTGTCCAAGCTGCCGCGCCTGGTCGAGATGTTCGCGCGGCGCCTGCAGGTGCAGGAGCGGTTCACCACCCAGGTCGCGCACACCCTCGAGGAGGTGCTGCAGCCGCGGGGGGTGGCGGTGGTCGTGGAGGCGCTCCACATGTGCATGCTCATGCGCGGGGTGGAGAAGCAGAATTCCAAGGCGGTCACCTCGGCCATGCTCGGGGCCTTCCGCGAGAACGCGGAAACCCGCGCCGAGTTCATGGAGCTGATCCGGGCCCGCGGCGGGCTGCTCATTTGAAGCTCGCCGGCCAGGTCGCGGTCGTCACCGGCGCCGGGCGGGGGATCGGGCGGGCCATCGCGGGCGCGCTCGGCCGCGAGGGCGCCGCGGTGGTGCTGGCCGCGCGCTCCGGCCCCGACCTTCACGGGGCGGTCCGCGAGATCGAGCAGGCGGGCGGCCGGGCCCTCGCGGTGCCGACCGACGTGCGCCAGGAGGGCTCGGTGGAGGCGCTGGCCCGGCGGGCCCTGGCCGAGTGGCGCCAGGTGGACATCCTGGTCAACGCGGCCGGGGTGGCGACCTTCGCCCCGGTCACCGACTCCAAGCTCGACGACTGGGATCAGATGCTGGCCGTGAACCTGCGGGGCGCGGTGCTCTGCTGCCGCGCCGTCCTGCCCGCCATGATCGGCCGCCGGCGGGGCAGCATCATCAACGTGGGCTCGGTGGTCACGAGCCGGTCGCTGCTCGGCAGCGCCGCCTACACCGCCTCCAAGTACGGTCTGCTGGGTTTCTCCCGGGTGCTCGCCGAGGAGATGCGGCCCCACGGGGTCCGGGTGGGCGTGATCTCGGCCGGGGCCACCGACACCCCGCTCTGGGACGCCATGCCCGGCGCCCCGGCCCGCGAGCGCATGCTCCGGGCCGACCAGGTCGCGGAAGCGGCCCTCCTGATGGCCGGGCTGGGCCCCAACGCGACGCTCGAGGAGGTCACGCTGCTGCCCGCCGGAGGCGTCCTCTAAGACGGGCGGCGGGTCGGGTGGGAGCGCCCGGCAAGCCCTTGGTCCTTCTGCTATAATGAGGCCGACTCGACAATTCGGCACGCTACCCAAGGAGGCATTGGATGATCACGTTGACTGAGACGGCCGCCAAGAAGATCTCGGACCTGCGGCTCGAAGAGGGCAAGCCCGAGTGGGGGCTGCGGATCCGGATCGTCGGGGGCGGTTGCTCCGGCATGTCCTACGAGCTCGGCTGGGACGATACCGCGACCGACGGCGACAACGTCGTCGAGACGAACGGCGTGAAGGTCTTCGTGGACTCGCACAGCGCTCCGTATCTCCAGGGCAGCGAGATCGACTACGTGGACAACAACATGCTGGGCGCCGGGTTCGCCATCAAGAACCCGAACGTGAAGTCGTCCTGCGGCTGCGGCTCGTCGCACCAGTTCTAGCCCGCCGCACCGGGCCGAGGCTCGCTCGATGAAGGTGCTGGTCCGGCTGTTCGCCCGCTACCGCGAGGCGGCGGGCCGCGACTCGCTCGACCTCGAGCTTCCCGACGGGGGCACCGTCGAGCGGGCCTGGGAAGCGGTGGCCCGCCAGCTTCCCGCGCTCCAGCCCTACCGTCCGTTCACGCTGTTCGCCCTCCGCAACGACTACGTCGACGCCGATCATCCGCTGGGAGACGGCGACGAGCTCTGCCTCTTCCCCCCGGTGAGCGGCGGCGCCGCCGAGCCGGACTGGATCGAGGTCACTACCGAGCCCCTCTCCGAGCGCGCGGTGGCCCAGGCGGTGGAGCATCCCGGCGCGGGCGGCATCGCGCTCTTCTCCGGCGTGGTGCGGGACCAGACCGGCGGCCGCCGCGTGAAGTTCCTGGAGTACGAGGCGCACGGCCCGATGGCGCTCGCCAAGATGCGCGAGATCGCGGCCGCCATCCGGGAGCGCTGGCCCGCTACCGCCCGCATCGCGCTCGTGCACCGCGTCGGGCGCCTCGAGATCGGGGAGTCGAGCGTGATGATCGCGGTCTCCTCGCCGCACCGAGGACCCGCCTTCGAGGCCTGCCGCTTCGCCATCGATACCCTGAAGGAGACGGTGCCGATCTGGAAGAAGGAGTACTTCGAGGACGGCGAGGTGTGGGTGGGGCTGCAGTCGCAGTGTGACCATCGCCACTAGCCTCGTCGACCGGGTCCAGGACACCATTCGCCGTCACGGAATGCTCCGTGGCGGCGAACGCGTCTTGGTGGCCGTCTCCGGCGGCCCCGACTCGGTCGCGCTCCTCGACGTGCTCTGCGCGCTCCGGACCCCGCTCGCGCTCGTCCTCTCGGTGGCCCACGTGCACCACGGCCTCCGGCCGGAGGCCGACGCGGAAGCGGAGGCGGTCGAGCGGCTCTGCGAGCAGCTGGGGGTGCCTTGCCACGTCGAGCGGATCACCGTCCGGCGGGCTCCGCCCTGGGACGGGCTCGAGGCGGAGAGCCGGCGCGCCCGCCACGGAGCGCTCGCCCGCGCGGCGCGCGCCGCCGGCGCGGGACGCATCGCCACCGGCCACACCGCCGACGATCAGGCCGAGACCGTCCTGATGCGGCTTCTCCAGGGCGCAGGCCCGCGCGGGTTGGGCGGCATCGCCCCGGTGCGGGGCCTGCTCATGAGCCCGCTGATCGAGACCCGGCGGGCCGAGATCGTGGCGCATCTGGCCGCACGCGGACTTCGCGCCGCCGAGGATGCGAGCAATCGCGACCCGCGCTTCCTCCGCTCGCGCATCCGCCACGACCTGCTGCCGTTCATGGCCGAGCTGACCGGGAGCTCGGCGGTCGAGGCGCTCGCCCGCTCGGCCGCCGCCGCGCGCGCCGTGGTGGCCGATCTCGAAGCGCGAGCGCGCGCGGATCTGGATCGGATCGCCACGCGGGAGCCGGCCGGATTCATCCTCGAGGTGGCCTCGCTCGAGGCGCAGCCGCTCGAGCTGGCCGCGGAGTTCGTGCGACAGGCCGCTGCGCGCCTGGGCGAGACGCGCCCGCTCCGCGGGCCCGCGCAGCGGGCGCTGCGGCGGCTGCTCGGCGCGGCGCCGCGGCGCCGGGCGGTCCGTCTGGGCCGGCTCGTGGTGGAGCGGAGCGGCCGTCGCCTGCGCGTCGGCCCGCCCGACCTGGCCCCGGTCGTGACGCGCGCGTGGCCCGCGGCCGGTGTGCTCGACCTGCCGGAGATCGGCGCGCGGCTGACCGCGCGCGTCCTCCCGCGCGGCGCCGACTACGTCGTCCCGCGCGAGCCCACGCGCGCGGCCTTCGACGCCGACGTGCTGACCGTGCCGCTCACGGTGCGGGCGCGCCGGCGCGGCGACGTCTTCGCTCCCTTCGGCGCCCCCGGCCTGCGGCGCCTGAAGTCGTTCCTGATCGACGCGGGCGTCCCCCGGTGGCAGCGGCCTCGCACGCCGCTCGTCGAGATGGAGGGCGACATCGTCTGGGTGGCGGGCGTGCGGCGCGGACGGCGCGCGCCGATCACCGCCACCACCACCCGCGTGCTGGAGCTGGCACTCGAGCCGACTGGCGAGGTCCCGGACCCGGCGGTAAGATCGTTCACGGAGGCCTCCGAATGACGACGATCCGACGCGGCGTGCTGCCCCTCGTGCTCCTGCTGGCGTCGGCCCTGCTCCCCGCCGCGCCGGTCGCGACCGCCCAGACGCGCCCCGCCGAGCCGCCGGCCGCGGCGGCCCCCGCGCCCGACTCGAAGGCGCTCCTGCGGGCGCTGGAGGACGCCTTCGTCTCGGTGGCGGATCGCGCCACCCCGTCGGTGGTCAACGTCAGCGTCAAGCTGAAGCCGGAGGCGGGGCAGGAGGAGGGGCCGTCCCCGGAGATGGAGGAGCGCTTCCGCGAGTTCTTCGGCCCGGAGCTCTTCGAGCGCTTCTTCCGTCGCCGCGCCCCGCGCGAGGACGGGCGCGCCGCCGGCTCGGGCGTCATCGTGGACCCGCGCGGCTACATCCTCACCAACAACCACGTGGTCGAGAACGCGTCCGCGATCGAGGTGCGGCTCTCCGACGACCGGAAGTTCAAGGCCACCCTGGTCGGCCGCGATCCGCGCACCGACCTCGCGGTGCTGAAGGTCGAGAGCCCCGCGCCGCTGCCGGTCGCGGACCTGGGCGACTCCGACCGGCTGCGGGTGGGGCAGTGGGCGATCGCGATCGGCAACCCGTTCGGCCTCGATCGCACCGTCACCGCCGGCATCATCTCCGCGACCGGGCGCACCCACGTGGGCGTCGCCACCTACGAGGCCTTCATCCAGACCGACGCGTCGATCAACCCGGGCAACTCGGGCGGTCCGCTCCTGAACCTGGACGGTCGGGTGATCGGCATCAACACCGCGATCGTGTCGAGCGGGCAGGGCATCGGCTTCGCGATCCCGATCACGATGGCGCGCGACATCATGACCCAGCTCATCGCGCGCGGCCGGGTGGTGCGCGGCTGGCTCGGCGTCGTGATCCAGGACCTGACCCCCGAGCTGGCCGCCGGCTTCGGGGTGAAGGAGGACGCGGGCGTGCTGGTGGCCGAGGTGATGAAGGACGGACCCGCCGCCGCGGCCGGACTCAAGCCGGGTGACGTGATCACCGGGTTCGGCGGCAGCCCGATCAAGGACGTGACGGATCTGCAGAAGCGGGTGGCCGCGGTGGAGCCCGGGCGTCCTTCGCCGATCGTGGTGATCCGCGATCACCAGCCGCTCGCGCTGAGCGTGAAGGTGGGCGAGCAGCCGACCGAGGAAGCGCTGGCCGCCGCCGAGAGCGGAGAGGACGTGCTGGGGCTCACGGTGGAGCCGCTCACGCCGGAGACCGCCCGGCAGAACCGGCTCTCCGCGCGCCGCGGCCTGCTCGTCACCGAGGTCGCGCCGGGGAGCCCGGGCGCGGAGGCCGGCATCAAGCCGGGCGACGCGATCGTGGAGGTGAATCGCCGGCCGGTCGCCGACGCGACCGCGTTCCGGCAGATCGCCGCCGCGCTCAAGCCCGGGGAGTCGATTCCGGTGTATCTCCAACGTGGCGGGGGGCGCAACGAGTACGTGATGCTGACCGCGCCCCGCCCCTGACCCGCGCGGCGACGCAGTAAGGGTAGGAATCCGCTTGACAGCGGCCTCGCCACTGCCTAAGGTGCCGGTCACTTCGTGACGGCCGAGGGCATGCGAGTGACAGGCGAGCAGCGCGCACGGAAGGATACGGACGGGTCGGGCGACGGAGCGGCGGTCTACCGGCCCCGTCCGGTGGTGCTCGCCATCGACGACGAGCCCGGGGTCCGCGAGTCGCTCCGGCTGATCCTCGGTGAGGAGTTCGAGGTGTTGGAGGCCGCCGACGGCGCGGCCGCGCTGGCGATCCTGGGCGCCCGGCGAGTCGACGTGGCGCTCCTCGACGTGCGGATGCCGGGTGAGCCCGGCTCCCGGGTGCTGCCGCAGATCCTCGCCATCGACGAGTCCATCCCGGTCATCCTGATCACCGCGGACCCGCACGTGCGGATGGCGGTCGACGCCATGAAGGCGGGCGCCTACGACTACCTGGCGAAGCCGTTCGACGTGGACGAGATCCTGGGCCTGGTCCGCGAGGCGGCCCAGCGGCGCGGCATGGAGCGCGAGCTGCACTACCTGCGGGCCGAGCTCGATCGCGCGCACGGCTTCGATCAGCTGGTGGGCCGTCATCCGCGCATGGTCCGGCTCTACGAGCTGATCGCCCAGGTGTCGCAGACCCACGCCACCGTGCTGATCACCGCGGAGAGCGGCACCGGCAAGGAGCTGGTCGCGCGCGCCATTCATAATCAGAGCCCGCGGCGGGCGCAGCCGTTCGTGGCGGTGAACTTGGCCGCCATCCCCGACTCGCTGCTGGAGTCGGAGCTGTTCGGCCACGAGAAGGGCGCCTTCACCGGCGCCTACGCGCGCAAGCCCGGGAAGTTCGAGCTGGCGCACGGCGGCACCCTCTTCCTCGACGAGGTCGGCAGCCTGCGCATCGACCTGCAGGCCAAGCTGCTCCGCGCCCTGCAGGAGCGGGAGATCGAGCGCCTCGGCGGCACCCGCACCATCCAGGTGGACGTGCGGGTCATCGCGGCCACCAACACCGACCTCCGCCAGGCCATCCGGGACCGCACGTTCCGCGAGGATCTGTACTATCGCCTCCACGTGGTGCCGGTCGGGGTGCCTCCGCTGCGGGAGCGCAAGTCGGACCTCCCGGATCTGGCCGCCCACTTCGTGCGCAAATACGCGCGCGAGTTCAAGAAGGACGTGCGCGCGCTCTCGCGGGGCGCGCGCGTGGCCCTCGAAGGGTACGACTGGCCGGGCAACGTGCGCGAGCTCGAGAACATCATCGAGCGTGGCGTGGCCCTGGCCACGCGTCCGGTGATCGGCCTCGACGACCTGCCGCTCGAGCTGGCCATGCACGAGGTGGGCCCCGCCCATGGCGAGAGCGAGCCGGGTCCGCTCACGCTCCGCGAGGCGCGCGACCGTTTCGAGCAGGCCTACGTGCTGCGCGCGCTCGAGCGCGAGAGCTGGAACCAGAGCCGCGCCGCGCGTGGTCTCGGCGTGCACCGCAACACGCTCCTCGCGCGCCTCGCCGCGTGGGGAATCCGGCGCGAGGCCCCGGCGCCGACGCCCGCGCGGCCCGCGATGGGCGGGGACGGCTCCGGCCGCGCCTGATCCGCTCCCGCCGCGCCTCCGGCGCGCGCGCATTGCGCGATCCGCGGATCGCGTGCTACGGTCGCCTCCGATGCCTCTTCGCTCGGCCGCGCTGCTCGTCGGCCTGCTGCTGGCCCTGGGCGGTGGTCTCGACGGCTGCACGCGCCAGGAGGCGCCTCTCACGCTGGTCTTCACGCCCTCCCGCGACCCGACCGCGCTCAAGGAGGCGGGCGACGCCTTCGCCCGGACGCTCACCCAGGTCTCCGGCGTGCCGATCCGGGCCCTCGTCGCGTCCGACTACGCGGGCGTCATCGAGGCGCTGCGCAGCCGGCGCGTCGATCTGGCCTTCGTACACCCCGTCGGCTACGTGCTCGCCAACCGCGAGGCCGGCTGCCAGATCCTGGTGCGTGACATCTGGCAGGGCAAGGTCGCCTACACCGCGCGCTTCTACGTGCGGAAGGACCGGGGCATCCAGCGGGTCGAGGACCTGCGGGGCAAAACCATCGCGTTCGTGGATCCGGCTTCCTCCTCCGGCTACATCTACCCCATGGTGCTGCTGATGAAGCTGGGCCTCGTGCGGGATCGCGATCCGAAGAGCTTCTTCAAGGAGGCGCTCTTCAGCGGTACCCACGAGGCGGCGCTCCAGGCGGTGCTCCACGGGCGCGTGGACGCGGCCGCCTCGTTCGACAAGGCGCCGGAGCTGCACCTCAAGGATCCCGCCCTGGTGGCGCAGCTCGCCTGGGTCGGCGAGACGCCGGAGATCCCCGAGGCCGGCATCTGCGCTCGGCCCGGCGTGCCCGCGGAGCCGCTCGCGCGGATCAAGCGCGCGCTGCTCTCGATCAAGGCGCCCGAGCACGCCGCCCTGCTGAAGGAGATCTACGGGATCGACGGCTTCGTCGAGGCCTCCGACGGCGACTACCAGCCGGTGCGGGACGCGATGGCCCTGATGGATCTCCGCCCGCCCAAGTAGGCCGCTCAGCCGCCCCCGGTCCGCCGGAACGCATAGAAGGTCGCCCACAGCCGGAGCAGATCCGCGAGCGCGCCGGCGCGGGGGCCGGCCTCGACGTGGCCCACCGCGCCCACGATCGCGGCGCGGACCGGGCGGCCCGCCGCCCGCGCCGCGGCCTGCAGGCGCAGCGTCTCGGTGAAGGGGACGGCCGGGTCCTGACGGCCGTGGACCAGGAAGAGCGGGGCCCGGAGGCCAGCGAGCGCCGGGCCCGGGGACAGGGCGTCGAGCAGCGCACGGGTCCGGCCCGGCAGGGCCTGCAGCAGCCGGTCGAAGCCGGCCGGATCGCGGTTGTCGACGAGACGCCGGCCCGCCTCGTCGACCAGCTCGGTGTTGGCGCGCGCGAACTGGGCGATGGCCGCCTCGTGCACGGGCGCGCGGCCCGCGACATCCGCGAACGCGAAGGCGCCGGTCAAGGTGTAGCGGAGCAGCTCCGCGGCCGAGGCGTAGCCCCCGAGGGCGAGCAGCGCCGATACCTCCGGCGCGACGGCTGGCTCCGATGCCGCGAGCAGCGCCGGCCCGGCTCCCAGGCTGACGCCCAGCACCGCGACCGGCGAGTACCCCGCGGCGCGCAGCGCCCGGACCGCCGCGCCGACGGTCGCCGCGTCGTCCGGCCGGAGCCGGAGCACGGCGAGGCCGGTCACGGTGGGCACCGCCACCGCCCAGCCCGCGCGGGCCAGGAGGGCCGCGGCCTCACGCAGGCGCGGCTCGTCCTTGCCCTCGGGTGAGAGCCCGTGCACCAGCACCAGGCCGGGGGCGCGCCGGAGCGCGGGGCACGCGTAGAGGTCGATCGCCGACGGGCCCGCGGCGGTGGCTCGCGAGGGAAGCGGGCGCACCGTGGGTACCCGGGTGATCGCCGACAGCGGGCGCCACCGTCCCTGGCCGAGGAACTCCACCATGAACGCGGTCGTCCTGATCAGCGACGACGCAGTGGTCCAGACCGGCAGCACGAGCAGGCAGGCCAGGGCGAGCCGCGCCATCGCGCTCACCGGTCGCAGAGCTCCCGGGCATCGGGCAATGTGCCACCGGCTTTCCAGGCAAGGTGCCCACTTCGATCACCCGAATCGCAAACTTTGCGCGTCATTCCAGCATGTTACCCAGTGGCACCGGCGATGCTATGTCTGTCGCCCTGAACGGTGGAGTTTAACTCCAAACGCGCAAGCGAGGAGGACACGGAGATGATGACCTGGGTAAAGATCCTGGTCGGTATCTTGGCGGCGATGTGTCTCCTCGCCGTCGGCGCCCTCGAGGTCGTGAGCGAGCGCCGCTCGAGCAACGTGTATTCGGATCGGGTTGGGGATGTCCGCCCGGAGACATGGGACACCGGCGTCGCAGAGCCGGTGTTCACGCCGGACCTGGACTCACCGGTCGTCAGGCCTGGACCGCGCATGAGCCCACGTCCCCTGACCGTGCTCGAGGTCGACGAGGCGGCCGACGGCCAGGCGCAGCGCATCGTCTTGATGCGTCGGGGAGGGAGAGAGCTGGAAGCCGCGGAGAAGTGAAGCGCGCTACTTGGGGTTGACGCAGCGGATGAGGCGCCAGCCGTTGAACAGGTTCACCTTCGCGGTGATGTCCGGGACGAGCCCGACCTGCTTCAACAGCGGCTCGAGGGGCAGGTTCGACTTCCAGCCCAGGCGCGTGCAGACCGGGGCGACCAGGTCCTCGAAGCGCCCGACCGCGGGCCGGTCGCTCCGGAAGTGGTTGAGCACCACGATGTTGCCGCCCGGCTTGACTACCCGCTTCATCTCGCGCAGCACCCCGACCGGGTCCGGCACCGCGCTGATCGTGTAGGTGGCGACCGCGGAGTCGAACTCGCCCTGCCCGAAGTCCATGGTCGTGGCGTCCATGGTCTTGAGCGTCACGTTCCCCAGGGCCAGCTCGACGACCTTGTCCTGGGCCTTCTCCAGCATCTCCTCGGAGAGGTCGATGCCGGTGAGGTGACAGTGGGTGGGATAGAGCGGGAGGTTCAGCCCCGTGCCGATGCCGACCTCGAGGACGCGATCACCCCGCTTGATGTCGAGCAGACGGATGGCCGCCTCACGTCCAGGATGGAAGATCCAGTCGAAGACGAAGTCATAGGCGGGCGCGTACAGCTTGTAGGCCCTCTTGACCTGTCTCTTCTCCAGCGCAGCATCCAATCCGGGCAGCCCTCCGGGATAGAGTGACACTTCCTGCCTCCGCACTTTTAGCATAGGGTGACGCGGGTTGCCAAGCGCTTTATGACTTATTGATCTTCAAAGAGAAAGCGGACTTACGAGACGCGTCAGGCTAGAGATCCGCGCCGCGGCAAAGCTCGGCCAGGACCCGGTCGGCCGCGAAGTATTCCTCCGCCAGCCGGCGGGCCTCCCGGCAGTGGCGCGCGTAGTCCCGATTGACCTCGTCGAGCGCGGCCGCGGCTTCCTCGACGGTGTCGAAGGCGAGCAGTCCCGCGCCCGCGGGGATGTACTTGCCGAAGCCGGTGTCCTGGGTGACGACCGGCTTGCCGGCCGCCAGGTAGCAGACGCTGCGGTCGCTGAACCAGCCGCTGCGGGTCCGGGCGACGAGATCCTTCGCCACCGTGAACTCCCCGCGCGACTGCTGGATGTGCCGCCGGTAGGCCATCGGATCCCGCGAGACCGCGAGGGCGTCGGCCAGGCGCCAGCCGTGGCCGGCCAGCAGGTCGCGCGTCGCGTCGTCATCGACCTGGAACGCCATCTCGAGCGGCTGGCTGGTGCGGGCCGGCAGGTCGATCACTTTCAGGAAGTTGAGGTGCTTGGACCAGAGATACGTCTCGCCCTGGAAGTGGATGTCCTTGCCCGCGTTCCGCCAGGTGGCCACGGTCGTGAACTGCTGGGCCCGCGGGTCGAAGGGCGTGTCCCACAGGTCCAGGAGCACGGGCGGCCGGGTGGTCTGCCAGGCGAACTTCTCGAGGGGGATCGGGCAATCCGGCTGGCCGAGGTTCTCGCCGTAGGTGAAGTGGTGGGTGTGGTCCTCAAGGGCCATGATGGCCTGCCGGTCGCCCTCCGCCACCCGGACCTGCTCGAAGACCGGGTCGGTCTCGACGTAGACCCGGATCGGGCAGCGCAGGTGCTCCTCGTGAAGGCGGGTGGCGCCGCACACGTTGAAGAGCGCGTCCGCGTGCCGGTAGAGGTCGGCGAGCCGCCCGCGCGAGAGCCCGTGGTGGACGCCGGTGACCGGGTCCACGTACGCCCAGCGGTCACCGAGCCCGAACCGCGCCATCACGTCGGCGAGGAAGGCCACCCCGTAGCTCGAGTCCTCCACCACGCTCCTGACCCGCGGGTCGTACGGGTGGGCGCCCGAGTCCTCGACGTAGTACACGTCGTGGCCGAGGCGGGCCAGCCCCAGGAGGTAGTGGACCGCCTGCCACCCGATGCCGCCGAGCGGGTAGCGCCCGGCCAGGTGCAGGACCACGATCCGCCTAGGGGATGGCAAGCGGATCTTCCTCGTAGCTCGTGGCGGGCGCGCCGTACATCGCGGCGAACGGGCCCCGCCGGGACAGCAGCGTCTCGAGTGGACCCTGCTCCGCCACCCGCCCGTCCTTGATCACCACCACCTGGTCGGCCATCCGCACCGTGGAGAGGCGGTGGGCGATGATGAACGTGGTGCGCCCCTCCTGCAGCTGCTCGAGGGCCTCCATGATCAGCCGCTCCGTCTCCGGATCGAGCGCGGAGGTGGGCTCGTCCAGGATCAGGATGGGCGAGTCGCGCAGGATCGCGCGGGCGATGGTGAGGCGCTGCTTCTCGCCCTCCGAGAGCGTGACGCCGTGCTCGCCCACGACGGTCTCGTAGCCCTGGGGCAGGCGAACGATCATGTCGTGGATGCGGGCCGCCTTGGCCGCGTCCACGATCTCCTCGAGGTCCGCCTCCGGCCGGCCGAAGGCGATGTTCTCCCGGATGCTCACCGGGAAGAGCAGCGGCGGCTGGAGCACCATCGCCACCTGGCGTCGCAGCGACTCGAGACGGTACTCGCGCGCGTCCACCCCGTCCACCAGCACGCGGCCGCGGGTGGGATCGTAGAAGCGCGGCAGCAGACTCAGCAGGGTCGACTTGCCGGCGCCGGTGGGGCCGACCACCGCGACCCGCTGCCCGGGGGTCACGCGCAGGTCGATGCCGCGAAGGATCGGGACGCCGGGAGCGTACTGGAAGTCCACGTCCTCCCAGACCACCTCGCCGCGCGCGCCCTCGGCCGGGAAGCTCCGGGTGCCGTCGGCCACGTCGCGCTCCACGTCCATGACGTCGAGCACGCGCTGCACGCCCACCCGCGCGCTCTGGGCGAGCCCGTAGACCTGGAACATGTTGTTGATGGGCCCGTAGAGCGAGGCCAGGTAGGAGATGAACACCACCAGGCTGCCCACCGTGAGGGTGCCGTCCATGACGTGACGGGCCCCGACCCACACCACCGCCGCGGTACCGAGGGCGATCACGAGGTTGACCACGCCCGAGTAGAAGGTCTGCAGGGTGTAGAGGCGCAGGCTCGCGTCCAGGCTCCGCTCGCTCGCGCTCATGAAGCGGCGGTGCTCCTCGTCCTCGCGGGTGAACGCCTGGATGACCCGCATCGCCTGCATCGCCCGCTGGACGACGCCGTAGACCTCGCTCTCGCGCTCGCGCATCTCGCCCGCCGCCACCGTGATCCGCCGGTTGAGCCGACCGATGGCGAGGAGGAGCAGCGGGCACACTCCGAGGGCCAGGAGGGTGAGCTGCACGTCGAGATGGAACATGATCACGGACATACCTCCCAGCAGCGCCAGCGCGGTGGCGGCCGGGAAGAGGCAATTCATCGTGAGCCCCTGCAGCGCGAAGGTGTCGGCGGTGACCCGGTACAGGAGGTCCCCGGCCTGGGCCCGGCTGTGGAAAGCCATGGAGAGCCGATGCAGGTGCGCGTAGAGGTCGCTGCGCAGGTCGCGCACCATCCGCTGCCCGATGCGGATGGTGGTGAAGTTGGTGAGCACGGTGAGGCCGCCGAGCGCCGCGTAGATCAGCACGAGGGCCACGCAGGCGAGGAGGATCAGCGCGCCGGGACTGAAGTGGCCACCGACCCCGCTCGCGACGGGCTGGCCGCTCAGCACCGAGTCGATGATGAACTTGATCGGCCAGGGCTTGAGCAGCTCGAGCGCGCTCGCCAGGCACACCTGGACCAGCGCCCACAGGATGCGCCCGCGGTGCGGCCAGAGGTACCCGGAGACCCGCCGAGCGAAGAGGCTCACTTCGCCTCGACCGTGCGGGCATCGAGCGGCGGCGCGTAGTGCAGCCGCGCCCGCCGCGCGACGCCGTGGAGCGCGTCGTAGAGCATGCGTCCGAGGCGCAGCGAATCCCGCAGCAGCGCGACCGCCCCCACGAGGACCGCCGCGACGCCGGCCGCGGCCAGCGCCGGCACCGCGAGCTCCAGGCCGAGCGCGGTCGCTACCAGTCCCCCGATCAGGACCCCGCGGCCGAGCCGCGAGGTGCGGAACGCGCACTTCACGCGCAGGACGCGCCGGTCGCCGCCGTGGTTCTCGGCGCACACCTTGATCCGGCCGCGCGACCAGACCCCGTGGTGCACCTCCAGGTCCCACTCGCTCCAGCCCTGGTCGACCAGCACGAAGTACTTGCGGGCGGTGAGG
>Ga0075434_100001351_pt1 | contig 20583 bp, 26 predicted proteins | sample RhiMethybrSRZTD3_FD_75298 | JGI IMG/M metagenome (GOLD analysis project Ga0075434, IMG submission 75298) | Populus rhizosphere microbial communities from Tennessee, USA - Rhizosphere MetaG P. TD hybrid SRZTD3 | ecosystem: Host-associated > Plants > Roots > Rhizosphere > Soil | place: USA... | reverse complement strand
TGCGAGACGAAGTGGTCGCCTATGCGAAGGACGGGCGTCCACACTTTGACGTTGAGCGCGGCGTCCCGCAGCGCATTGGGGTTCGTCGTGAGACTCGCTGGCGTGTCCGGCCAAGGTTTGGGATGGTGCAAGAGCGCGATCGGTGTGTCGAACACCTCCGCAGGCCGCAACGTCGTTTCAAGCAATGTCGATTCACTGGTGTTACCCGCCAGGTAGCGCTCGACGACCACACGAATCTGCACGGTGTGCCACTCGGTCTCCGGAATCGATGGCGCATCGCTGGTTGCGCTCCAGTCGCTCGTCTGCGCAGCGATGCTGAGCGCGTCGCCTGGCTTCGCATCCGGCTTGAGGATGTCCATTGCAATCCACTTGCCGTTGTCTTCGATTTCCACCCACCAATGATCCCGAAGCGCCGCGATCACCGCTTGGTCTGCCATGTCGGTGTCTTCGGCCGCCGCATCGCTGACGGCCGCGTACAACTGCTCGGTCTGCGAGCGAACGAGCGCCGCGCCTTTTTCAATGCGCTGCCTGGACTCGACGGACTGTTGTTGCAGGGTTTTCGCCAGGCCCGGAACGATTGCCTCGGCTGCGCGAAGACGTTTCGCGCTTGGCTCATACGCCGCAGCCGTGTTTCGACGCCGGTCTGGAATCAGCGGCAGGCTTGTGAGCAATTGCCGCGCGAGGGATTCCGGTAGCTGAGCGCGTGCCAGACGTACTGTATGGCCCGACCGGCGCAGCAAGTCCCCTAGCAGAACCGAGCGATCCAGGTTACTGCCAACCCGATCCAGCAAGACACCGCGTGATCCGCGCAAGAGGCCGCGATAGGGTACCCACCAGGTATTGTCCCGAACCCACTCGAAATGCGCCTGTGGGTTTTTCCCAAGCTTGGCGGCGAGCGCGGCTGGATCAAATTCCGCTCGCGGCAGGTCAGCGGATTCGGCGACGATTATGTCAACGATTTTGCCGAGGTCCTTGACCTGGGCAGTCGGCAATTTCTCACCGGAGGCGATGACCGGCGTTTCTTCTTGCGCCGAAGCACTGCCGGGCGCTCCCGCGTCTTCCTTCTTGCCTGAACAGCCTGGGAATGCAATCAGCAGCGCAAGGATCGAAACTCGCCATTCATGCGAATTCATGTCGAACCCCCTGCCAGCTTGCCGTCGTCGTTTTCAGTTCGTTGGGCAGTTCTTTTCGGCCGGAGTATATTCCTCGCGCAGGGAGTCAGCGCGGGATGCGCCGCGCCAACGTACACCACGGCCGTCGAAGTCGCAGTGGATGCCCGCGACTTGACAGTGTTCGGCCGGCGGGCGCATACACGGCCTCACAGGGGGATAATCGCATGAATAGTTCGTCTGTCGGCCGCTTGGCGGCCATTTCTGCCCTACTTGTCCTGTCTATGGCACCCGCCCGCGCCGAATCGCCGGGCGTGCTATGGCAGTCCACCTCGCAGATGACGATGGCAGGCATGCCGTTCACGCCGCCGCCGAACACGGTCAAGTTCTGCGCCGCGCGCGACTCGAATCAGCCGCCACCGCCGCCTCCGGGCCAGAGCTGCACGGTGTCGAACATGCAGCGGACCGGCAACAAGGTGACCTGGGATACGGTGTGCACCGGCCAGATGGATTCGACCGGCCACGGCGAGATCACGTACGACAGCCCCGACTCCTACACAGGAGTCATCGAGCTCACCGCCGAGGGCACGACGATGAAGATCAATCTCACGGGAAAGAAGATCGGCGACTGCGACAAGCCGATCGGCTGAGGGGATCACCATGAATACGCGAGCCTTCCTGGCGGCCGCCGTCGGCGGCCTGGCCTGCGCGCAAGCGATGGCCGCGGCACCCGCCGCGGCGCCCGACGCCTGGTCCAAAGTGCCGGCGCTGCCCACGGCCTGCCTGTCGAGCCAGGACCAGCAATGGATGGAAAGGAACAACGCGGCGATCGCGGCCGTGCAGGAAACGAGGGCTGCGCAGAACGAAAAGAACACGGCCCTCGACCAGCAAGCGAACAAGGCGTTGAGCGAGAACCCGATGGCGATGGCGCAGGCCGTGCAGCAGGCGATGATGGAAGACCCGGCGAACGCTCAAAAGCTGATCGAGAAGATGACGCAGACGGGCACGCAGGCAGCCGCCGAAATGCCGGAGCGATCCGAAAAGGAAAAACAGATCGAAGCGGAGTCGAAGACGCTTTTGAGCCAGTACAACGCGGCGCTCAAGACGGCGATGGGACCCGCGGAGGCGCGCTGGCATGCGTTCCAGAAGAAGATGGGTTGGGACACCCAGGACGATTTCGCAATTGTGGGTGAACCGTCGTGGCCACAGGAGGCTTGGCAGGAGTGGGCGGCCGTCCAGAAGATCCGGGACTCGGCCTATACGGCGACCTGCGCGCAGTGGTGGAGCGCCACCGGCCAGTTCCAGGGGTATATGAAGCGCTACAAGACCTACCTGGTCCAGGAGCGCATCCCGTACGAAAAGAAACTGGTCGACGAGTCGAAGCTCGACAACTACAAGTTGCTGAACGTGCCGGCTGGTGATTACCGCACGACGACAGACATGGACGCGGCCATCGACTACATGAATATGGCCTCGTCCGTCTACGCCGCGCGCATGTCAGATCCGTACTGCCGGAAGGACTACGGCTGCGAGTAGGCCTCGCTAGCGAACGACCGACGCGACCTTCGCAAAATCGATCGCCGCAACCGTCTCGGTGACGCGATCGGGATATCCGGTCACCTCGATCGAGAGGGCATGGGCGGCCGAGAACGGTGCGCCCTGGCGGACGGACGGCTGGAATGTCCCGTCCGGCCGCTTGAACCACGTGCCGAAGTAATAAAGCGCGTGGTCGACGTTCTGGCTGTCGTCTTCCTCGTGCCATCGGTAGGCGGAACCTGAGCCGGCGGGGCGCGTCGTGGGCTTTGCCTCGTCCGGGGTGCGCGCCGTCATCGGGTTGACGTACACCGTGATCCTGAGGTCGAGGTCGCGGTTCATCTCCTTGCCGAGCGCCGCCGCGGCCGCCGGGTCATTGCCCTCGTTCGCGAGCGTCTGCATTTCCGCCTGGAGCTTTTGGATCTCGGCGTCGTATTTCTGCGCGCCGGCGATGTCGCCTTTCTGGAAGTACGGGACCTGCTTGGCGACGAGTGCCTCGATCTGCGCCTGCAGCGCCTCGATTCGCGGCTGGTTCTTCTTGTAGATCTCGACCTGGCTCGCGGTCCGGTCCTCGAACAATTTCTTCCGCTGCTCGGCGTCGCCCACTTGCTGGTAATAGCGCGTGTAACCGTAGGTGAGGGGGACCTTGGCAAAGTCCTGGCAAAACGACTGCGGAACGGAGACCGCGTCATCGCTCAAGAGTTGCCAACCGGCGGGCGGCGCCGGCAGGGCACTCTTGATCGTCTCCAGCACTGACGTCATCTTCGCCCGCTCCGCAGGCGTCGTGTCGCGATAGTCCGCGTAGCAGGGTGAGTCGCCGAGCGCCGCGGGCGCGAAAATGGCGATCGCAAGCAAGCCGACGCATCCCCAGGTACAGCGCTTGTTCTTCATCCGAAACTCCCCCGCGAACCACGCCCTGCCGCGAGCATATTCCTCCAAGCGGCCAATAGGGAGCGTACCCTTATGCCCGGTCGCTCGTCGGCACGGAAGTTTGATGTTCAAGCACGCAATGGTACTGGCGGTCGTGACGGCCACATCGCCGGCACTTTCGGAGGAGCCCGCTGCCAAGCAGGGCGAACTCTGGGAAACGACCGCGCAGGCATCGGTGCCGGAAATGCAGGTGAGCATGCCGCCGTACAAAGCGAAGGTCTGCAAGAAGAAGGAATGGACCCTGCCGCCGCAGACGACGCAGGACCCGAAGCAGAACTGCAAGCCGTCGGACTTCAAGCAAGTCGGCAACAAGATCACCTGGAAGATGGCCTGCGACAGCCCGCCGATGTCGGGCGAGGGCGAGCTCACCTTCAATGGTGCGGACGCCTATGAGGGCAAGTTCACCATGCATGCGGAACAGTTCGACATGCAGATGCACCTCTCCGGCAAGAAGGTCGGTACCTGCGACAACCCGCAATAGGAAAATAAAGGGGACAGCCCCCTTTATTTCTTTCAGATTTGTTAAAGGGGACGGTCACATTTAAATGTGACCGTCCCCTTTGCGGTGTGTGACAGCTGCGTTGCACGCGCTGAACCGCGCGAATGTGCTCCGGTCTACGACGTCCTCAAGTCAAGGAGGACGCCCACATGTTCAACCCGGACACTTCGCACCTGAGCCGCATCGCGAGCGCCATCGGCCTTGCCACGGTCATCGCCATCAGCATTCTCACGAGCCCGCGCCTTGGGGGACATGCGCCGGCGGGCGTCAATGGCCCTGCTGCCGACCTCTCACCGACGGCCGTCACAAGATTGCCGGAGGTCGTCGTGGTCGCGACGAGGCTCGAGTCCGAGGGCCCCCGCGCAGCGCATTAGTTTCGCTTAACGGTGTTTCAGAAAGCCGGTTTGTTCCGGGGCGCTTAACGCCTCAAATTGGCACCCACGGAAAACTCATGACGAAACAGCAGAGAAAGGACACTCCCATGAACGCCAGCAACATTTTCGAGTACCGCGGAGCCTTCGCAGCCGCGCTCGCCGCGGCAATCGTCGGCACGAGCGGCCTTGCCCTGGAGAAGGGCCACCCGGGCCACGGCCCCAGGGCCGTCATCGAGATCGGCGAGCTCACGCCGATCGACGTCCTGCCACAGACCCAGTTGGCCGAGCTGCCTGAAGTCGTCGTCAGCGCGCCGCGCGTGGCGATGGCTGACCGGCCGGCTCGGAGGAAGGGATGAACATGCGCCACATCTTTCACCGCATCCTTGCCCGCTACCTCGACGAGGGACAGATCTCGTTCGACTCTTCGCCGCGCGAGCTCTGGCCGGAACCCAGGCCTTCCTGGCACCCGCCCGTCGAATCGCAGGCCACGCATTGGCCGTCCGAACCGACGGATTACCACCGGGTCTACGGTGAGCTTGAACCCCAAAATTGACCCGATCGATCGGTCGCCGGCGCCGGGGCTCGTGACGCTGCGCCCCGCGACGCTGGCCGATGCGGCTCTCCTGCAACGCTGGGACCGCGCGCCGCACGTGATCGCGGCGAAAGGCAACGACGACTGGCAATGGGAAACCGAGCTCGCCATCGAGCGCGACTGGCGCGAGCAGTTCATTGCGGAGGTCGCCGGGCATCCGATCGGCTTCCTGCAGATCATGGACCCGGAGCGCGAGGGTCAGTACTGGGGCTGCATCGATTCCGGCCATCGCGCGATCGACATCTGGATCGGCGAACGCGACTACCTCAACCGCGGCTACGGAACGCAGATGATGGAGCTCGCCATCGAGCGCGCCTTCGACGATCCGACCGTCCACACCATTCTGATCGACCCGCTAGAGGCGAACAGGTCCGCTCACCGCTTCTACGAGCGCCTCGGCTTCGAATACGTCGTAAACCGCTGCTTCGGCGACGACCGTTGCTGCGTCTACAAGCTGTCCCGCCCCGACGACACCCGCGGCCACGCCTGATTAAAGGGGACGGTCACTTTTAAAGGTGACCGTCCCCTTTAAAAGTGACCGTCCCCTTTTGATCGCAATTGATTTCGGTCAAGGCAGCCGCCGCCGGCCGGTCACAGACTGGCGCCATGGTGGCGCTCAACCCCGTCGGAGCGGTCGAATTCGACCCGGAGCTGCTCGCGCGCTACGACGTCGTCGGCCCGCGCTACACGTCGTACCCGACCGCGCCCAACTTCCGCGACGACTTCGGTGAGCGCGAGTACCGCGAATCCTTGCGCGAAAGCAACGAGGAGCCGATCCCGCGCCCGCTCTCCCTCTACGTCCACGTGCCGTTCTGCGAAAGCCCCTGCTTCTACTGCGGCTGCACGCGGCTCATCACGCGCGACCACGGACACGCGGCGCGCTACCTCGATCGCCTCGAATACGAGATTGCCCTGCAGGGCTCGCTGTTCGACGCCGACCGGGCCGCGATCCAGCTTCACCTGGGGGGCGGCACGCCGAACTTTCTCGACAATGACGAGCTGTCCCGGTTGATCCGCGCGCTCGGCACCGGCTTTCGCCTGGAGACCGGAGACAACCGCGACTTCTCGATCGAGATCGACCCGCGTTTCGAGAATCCCGATGCGATCGTGCAGCTCGCCGGGCTCGGCTTCAATCGCGTGAGCCTGGGCGTGCAGGACTTCGACGCGGAGGTTCAGCGCGCGATCAATCGCATCCAGACGGTCGCGCAGACACGCGCCTGCATCGAGGCGGCCCGGGAAGCGGGCATGCGCTCCGTCAACCTCGACCTGATTTACGGGTTGCCTAAGCAGCAGCCTGACAGCTTTGCCCGCACGCTCGAGACGGTCGTGGCGCTCCGTCCGGAGCGGATCGCGCTCTACGGGTATGCGCACCTGCCGGGGCGATTCAAGGCGCAGCGCCAAATCAAGGCGAGCGACCTGCCTTCGCCAGCCGTGAAGCTCGGGCTGCTCGGCATGGCGATCGAGGCCTTCACCGACGCGGGATACCGCTACATCGGCATGGATCACTTCGCGCTTCCGAGCGACCCGCTCGCGCGCGCCCTCGACGCGGGCACGTTGCAACGCAATTTCCAGGGCTACTCGACCCACGGCGAATGCGACCTCGTCGGCCTCGGCATGAGCGCGATCAGTCACGTCGGCGGCTGCTTCGCGCAGAACACACGCACGCTCCCGGCCTATTACCAGGCACTCCAGGAAAGGCGGCTGCCGATCGTGCGGGGAATCGCGCTCAACGATGACGATGTCCTGCGCGCCGAAGTAATCCAGTCCGTCATGTGCCGGAACGGCGTCGAGTTCGAGCCGATTGAGCACCGATTCGGGATCCGCTTCGGGGACTACTTCGAGGCCGAGCTGGACCGGATGGCCGAGCTCGAGGCTGATGGCCTCGCGGAGCTTGGCGCAAGGCAAATCAGGGTGACGGCGCGCGGGCGTCTCCTCTTGCGCGTCGTCGCGATGGCTTTCGATGCCGGCTGCCGCCAGCCGGCCGTCGACGCCGCCCGCTACTCCCGCGTCATCTGAATGCGCCGCGGTGCGGGCGGCGCCGCGCGATGATCCATCGCCGCTGGCGGGTGACCCTGTCGTTGTAGTATTCGGCTTCCGCCATCGGTGGGAGTGGAGCATGCACCGCGAATCCCGCAGGCCCGGAAGCAAGCTGGCCCGCCGCCACATTGGCCCGGCCGGCGCCAATAGCACCGCCGTCCATCCCGGCTTCGAAGGCGGCCAGTACGCGCCGCTCAGCGTGCGCGATATCGAGCGCATCTACGACACCGCGCTCAAGCTTCTCGAGGAAGTCGGCATCGGCGAGCCGATCCCGGAGATCCTGAAATACGCGATTCCGGGCGGCTGCATCCTCGGCGACGACGGGCGCCTGCGCTTCCCGCGCGCGCTGGTCGAGGACCTGATCGCGGCCTCGGCGCGCCGCTACACGCTCTACGCGCCGGATCCCGCGCTCGACCTCGAGGTGCACGACAGGTCCGTGCTGTTCACGACCTCCGGCGAGACCGTGAACATCCTCGAGTACGAGACGCAGACCTACCGGCCGACGAAGCTCGTCGACCTCTACGACGCCGCGCGCCTCGCCGACCACTGCCAGCACATCCACGTCTTCGGCCAGCCGTTCATCGCCGCCGAGTACAGCACCGAAGTGTACGTGCACGACATGAACATCGCCTACGCGGAGCTCGCGGGCACGCGCAAGCCCTTCGCGCTCGGCATCGCGGTCGTGGACCACATCGAGCCGATCATCTCGCTGTTCGACACCTACCTCGGCCGCGAGGGCGCGTTCCTCGAGCGGCCCTTCTGCACGTTCGGCGGCTGCCCGATCGTATCGCCGCTGCGCTTCGGCAAGGACAACGCCGAGGTGCTCGTGAAGCTTGCGGAGCTCGGGCTTCCCGGCGACGTCGCCATCGCGCCCCAGGCCGGCGCGACTTCGCCGGCAGCGCTCGCGGGCACGCTGGTGCAGAGCTTCGCGGAGACGCTTTCGTGCTTGTGCGTCATGAACCTCGTCCGCCGCGGCAGCCGCATCAACTTCGGCATGTGGCCGTTCATCTCGGACCTTCGCACCGGCGCGTTCTCCGGCGGAAGCGGCGAGGAGGCGCTCGTCACCGCGGCGTCGATCCAGCTCGGCAGCCACTTCGGGTTCATGACCAGCATCGGTGCCGGCATGACGGACTCGAAGACGATGGACGCGCAGGCGGGTTACGAGAAGGCGCTCACCGTCGCCGCGGCCGCACTGGCGGGCTGCAACCAGGTGTCCTCGTATCCGGGGATCGTCGGCAGCCTCATGGGACAGTCCTTCGAAGGCATGCTGATCGACAACGACATGATCGGAAACGTGCAGCGCATGTTGCGCGGCATCGAGGTGAATGAGGAAACGCTCTCCTATGAGGTGATCAAGGAGACCGTGACGGGCCCCGGCCATTACCTCGGCCATGCCCAGACGCTCGCGCTCATGAAGAGCGAATTCCTCTACCCGGAGCTGGCCGACCGCCTGACGCCCGGCGCCTGGGCCGAGGCGGGCCATCCGACCATCTACGAGCGGGCGCACGAGCGCGTGCACAAGATCCTCTCGGAGTACTACCCCTCGTACATCCCGCCGGACGCCGACGCGCGGATCCGGGAACGGTTTCCCATCAAGCTGCGGCCCGAGGACATGCGATCGGGCAATGGCCGCTGGGGGAAACCGTGATTTGGAGGGGGCAAGCACGCTGTCGAATATGAAGGGGTCCAGCCCCTTCATCGATGCGCCTAAGATCCGGTAAAACCAGCGTTTTTTGACATTATTCGCGGTTGTGCCGGGCAGGCCGCGCCTCTATAATGCGCGCGGTTTTGGCCGCCTCTGCGGCTTGCTAGCTGCGCGTGAAAACGCCACGGACCGCCCGGAGGGCCACGTGGCGTTTTTGTTGCCTGAGACTGGTTGATGAATACCGTCCGCAACATCCTGCTCGCGCAGGCAGCGACCGCAATCGGACTCGCACTCGCCGTGTGGATCTGGTTGGGATCGGAGCGTGCCATCCCCACCTTGTTGGGTGGGCTGATCGGCGTCGTGCCGAACGCATTTCTGGCGGCGAGGGTGATGTCGCCGCGGGCCGGCAGCAGCGCGAAGAGCCTGCTGCGGGCGGGATGGCTGGGAGAGGTCGGCAAGCTTGCGATCGCGGCTGTCATGTTCGCCGCGGTATTCGTGGCTTTGAAGCCGCTGCACCCGGGATTCCTGTTCACCGGGTACATCGCGACCCTGCTGGCTATGCCGGTGGGGTTGCTGTTCGACAGAAAAGAAAGCTGAGGGCGGACGTCAGGAATCATGGCGGAAACGGGTCACACGGCCGGCGAGTACATCAGCCACCACCTCCAGCACCTTACCGTCTGCAAAAAGGACGGCGCCTGGGTCTGGAACGAATGCCACGGCAACTTCTGGGCCTTGAATGTCGACTCGATGGTCATCTCCTTCATGCTCGGCGTCTTCCTGCTCTGGTTCTTCCACCGGGTAGCGAAGAAGGCCTCGATCGGAAAGCCCACAAAGACTCAGGCCCTCATCGAGGCCACCGTCGAAATGGTGGACACAAGTGTCCGCGACACCTTCAGTCATCCTCCGAAGAGCACGGTCATTGCGCCGCTCGCGCTGACGCTCTTTGTCTGGATTCTGCTGATGAACAGCATGGACTTGATTCCAGTCGATTGGCTGCCTTGGGCGGCACAGGCTGCGGGGGTCGAGCACTTGCGCGTGGTACCGACGGCGGATGTGAACGTCACGTTCGCCATGGGAATCGGCGTCTTCATCCTGACCCTCTACTACAGCATCAAGATGAAAGGCGGCCTCGGCTTCACCAAGGAGCTGACGCTCACGCCTTTCAACCATTGGGCCGCCATTCCATTCAACTTCGTGCTCGAGGGCGTGAGCCTGCTCGCGAAACCTATTTCCCTTTCGCTTCGGCTCTTCGGCAACCTCTACGCGGGCGAGCTCATTTTCATGCTGATAGCGCTGACCGGTCTGTACCAGGTCGTCGTGCTGCATCCGCTGTGGGCGGTTTTCCACGTACTAATCGTGCTGCTGCAGGCATTTATTTTCATGATGTTGACGATCGTGTACCTCAGCCAGGCGCACGAGCATCACTAGCCCGGATTCAAGACCAGGAGACGTTCGATGGAAACTGTGATTGGTTTTACCGCGATTGCTGTCGCGATCCTCATCGGCCTCGGCGCGCTGGGCGTCGGCATCGGCATGGGCCTGCTGGGCGGGCGCTTCCTTGAAGGGGCCGCACGCCAGCCGGAGCTCGCCCCGATGCTCCAGACCAAGATGTTCATCGTCGTGGCGCTGCTCGACGCAGTCGCGATGATCGGCGTGGGTGTCGCGCTCTTCTTCGCCTTCGCAAACCCTTTCGTGGGCCAGCTGCAGGCGGTGACCGGCGCGGGCGGCTGATCGACCTCATCGGAGTAGATCGATGGATTTCAATCTAACGCTGATCGGACAGACGGTCTCGATGATCGTCTTCGTCTGGATCTGCATGAAATGGATCTGGCCGTACATCACCGAAGAGGTGATAGAAAAGCGCCGGCGGATCATCGCGGACGGAATTGCGGCGGGCGAGAAGGGCCAGAAGGAACTTGCCGAGGCGAAGCAGGGCTCCGAAGCGTTGCTCGCGGACGCGCGCCAGAAGGCCGTGCAGGTCGTCGATCTAGCGAACAAGCGCGGCAACGACCTCGTTGCCGAGGCGAAGGCCACCGCGACGGCCGAGGGCCAGCGGATCGTGACCCAGGCCCGGGGCGAGATCACGAACGAGCAGAACAGGGCGCGAGATGGCCTTCGCAAGGAAGTCTCGGCGCTCGCGCTCGCAGGCGCCGCCAAGGTGCTCGGCCGCGAGGTCGACGCCAAGGCGCACGCGCAGCTCCTCGACGAGCTGGCGGCGGAACTCGAGGATGGGGCGCCCGCCCGTGGCTGAGCGCGCCACCATCGCGCGGCCGTACGCGCGGGCGGCCTTCGCCTACGCGCGCGAATCTAAGGGCTTCGACGCCTGGTCGAAGCTCCTCGGAACGGCGGCCGTCGGCGCCGCGGACGAACGCGTCGCGCGCCTGATCGGCAACCCGCATGTCACGAGCGACCAGCTCGTCGATCTCCTGGGCGGGCTGTCGAAGCAGGCGGCGGGCGAGCACGGCCGCAATTTCCTGCGCGCGCTCGCGGAGAACCGGCGCCTCGCGCTCCTGCCCGAGATCGCGGCACAGTTCGAGGCGCTTCGCGCCGAGACCGAGAACGTGGTGGACGTCGAGGTCGTCGCGGCCCGCGAGATCGCGGCGCCGCAGGAGAAGCGGCTCGCGGCGGCACTCAAGAAGCGCCTCGGCCGCGAGGTGCGCATGCATACGCGGATAGACCAGAGCCTCCTCGGTGGCGCCATCGTGCGTGCGGGGGACCTCGTGATCGACGGATCGCTGAAGGGCCGCCTCGAGCGGCTCGGCTCGGCGCTGCAGAATCAGTGAAGGAAAGCGGATATGTCCATCAAGGCATCTGAAATCACCGACCTGATCCAGGCGAGGATCAAGAATTTCGAGGCCGCGACGGAGGCGCGGAACGTCGGCACCGTCGTGTCGGTGACCGACGGCATCTGCCGTGTGCACGGCCTCGCGGACGTCGCCTACGGCGAAATGCTCGAGTTTCCGGGCGACACCTTTGGCCTCGCGCTGAACCTTGAGCAGGATTCGGTCGGCGCCGTGGTGCTCGGGGAGTACCAGCACATCTCCGAGGGCGCGACGGTCAAGACAACCGGCCGCATCCTCGAGGTGCCGGTCGGCCCCGAGATGCTCGGGCGAGTCGTGGACGCTCTCGGCAACCCGCTCGACGGCAAGGGCCCGATCAAGGCCGCGAAGCGCTCCCCGATCGAGCGCGTCGCCCCGGGCGTGATCTGGCGCAAGAGCGTCAGCCAGCCGGTGCAGACCGGCTACAAGGCGATCGACGCGATGGTGCCGATCGGCCGCGGCCAGCGCGAGCTGATCATCGGCGACCGACAGACCGGCAAGACCGCGCTCGCGATCGACACGATCATCAACCAGAAGGGCACGGGCATTAAGTGCATCTACGTCGCGATCGGCCAGAAGCAGAGCTCGATCGCGAACGTCGTCCGAAAGCTCGAAGAGCACGGCGCGATGGCGCACACGATCATCGTCGCCGCCTCCGCCTCGACGCCGGCCTCCCTGCAGTTCATCGCGCCCTACTCGGGCTGCGCGATGGGGGAGTACTTCATGGACAACGGCGAGGACGCCGTCATCATCTATGACGACCTCACCAAGCAGGCGTGGGCGTATCGCCAGATTTCGCTTCTGCTCAAGCGCCCGCCGGGTCGCGAGGCCTACCCGGGCGACGTGTTCTACCTGCACTCGCGCCTGCTCGAGCGCTCGGCGCGCGTGTCGGCCGAGTACGTCGAGAAGACGAGTGGCGGCAAGATCAAGGGCAAGACCGGCTCGCTGACGGGACTCCCGATCATCGAGACGCAGGCGGGCGACGTGACCGCGTTCGTGCCGACGAACGTCATCTCGATCACCGACGGCCAGATCTTCCTCGAGACCGACCTCTTCAATTCGGGCATCCGGCCGGCCATGAACGCGGGCATCTCCGTGTCGCGCGTCGGTGGCGCGGCGCAGACTGGTGTCATCAAGAAGCTGGGTGGCGGCATTCGCCTCTCGCTCGCGCAGTACCGCGAGCTCGCGGCGTTCTCGCAGTTCGCGTCGGACCTCGACGAGGTGACCCGGCGCTCACTCGAGCGCGGCCAGCGCGTGACCGAGGTCATGAAGCAGAAGCAGTACGCGCCGATGTCGGTCGCCGAGCAGGCGCTCTCGATCTACGCGGTCAACGGCGGCTTCATGGACAAGGTCGATCGCAAGAAGATCGTGGACTTCGAGGCGGCGCTCCAGGCTTTCGCAAAGACCGCACACTCCGACTTCCTGAAGAAGCTCAACGAAAAGCCCGAGCTCAGCAAGGAGACGGAAGAGGGCCTCAAGAAGATCTGCGAGGCCTTCCTCGCGACCGGAGCGTATTGACCCGATGGCCGGCACGAAGGAAATCCGGGTCAAGATCGCGAGCGTCAAGAGCACGCAGAAGATCACCAAGGCCATGGAAATGGTCGCCGCGAGCAAGATGAGGCGTGCGCAGGACCGCATGCGCGCCGCGCGTCCCTACGCGGACAAGATCCGGAGCGTGATCGGGCACCTGCGCGTCACGAACCCGACCAATCACCCGTACCTCGTCGAGCGCGAAGTGAAGTCGGTCGGCCTCATCGTCGTGAGCTCGGACCGCGGCCTCTGCGGCTCGCTGAACGTCAACGTCTTCAAGACCGTGCTGGCCCAGGTCCGCGAGTACCAGGCGCAGGGCGTCGAGGTGCACCTCTGCCTCATCGGCGCGAAGGCGCTGCAGTTCTTCCGCCGCCTGAAGCTCCCGATCGTCGCGTCGATCACGCACCTCGGCGACAAGCCGCACATCGCGGACCTCATCGGCACCGTCCGGGCGATGCTCGACCTCTTCGAAGAGAAGAAGATCGACAGGCTCCTCCTCATGAGCAACCGCTTCATCAACACGATGACGCAGAAGCCGATGCCGCTGCAGCTCCTGCCGGCGGAGACAGTGGACCAGGCGGACCTGCAGGAGCGCTGGGACTACATCTACGAGCCGGCGCCCGATTCGCTCATCGAGTACTACATGATGCGGTACATCGAGAGCACGGTTTACCGGGCGGTGGTCGAGAACCTCGCCTGCGAGATGGCCGCGCGCATGGTCGCGATGAAGAGCGCCACCGACAACGCCGGCAAGCTCATCGACGAGCTCCAGCTCATCTACAACAAGGCCCGCCAGGCCGCGATCACGAAGGAAATCTCCGAGATCGTCGGCGGCGCGGCAGCGGTCTAGCACGAAGGAAAGTCAGATGGCACAGGCACAGGCTCAGGGCAAAGACGGCCGGATCGTCCAGATCATCGGCTCGGTCATCGACGTCGAGTTCCCGCGCGAGGGCATCCCGTCGGTATACGAGGCGCTCAAGCTCGTGGACGGCGGGCTGACGCTCGAGGTGCAGCAGCAGCTCGGCGACGGCATCGTGCGCACGATCGCGATGGGCTCCTCGGAGGGCCTGAAGCGCGGCCTCGCCGTGAAGGCGACCGGCGCCCCGATCACCGTGCCCGTCGGCGCCGGCACGCTGGGCCGCATCATGGATGTGCTCGGCAACCCGCAGGACGAGCAGGGCCCGGTCAAGACCAAGGACATGCTGCCCATCCACCGCCCGGCGCCGTCGTATGCCGACCAGGCCGGCGGCCAGGACCTGCTCGAGACCGGCATCAAGGTCATCGACCTGCTCGTGCCGTTCGCCAAGGGCGGCAAGATCGGCCTGTTCGGCGGCGCCGGCGTCGGCAAGACCGTCAACATGCTCGAGCTCATCAACAACATCGCGAAGGCGCACTCGGGCCTTTCCGTGTTCGCCGGCGTCGGCGAGCGCACCCGCGAGGGCAACGACTTCTACCACGAGATGATGGAGTCGGGCGTCATCGACAAGAAGGACCTCTCGAACTCGAAGGTCGCGATGGTGTACGGGCAGATGAACGAGCCGCCGGGCAATCGCCTGCGCGTCGCGCTCACCGGCCTCACCATGGCCGAGTATTTCCGCGACGAGAAGCAGGCGGGTGGCAAGGGCCGCGACGTGCTGCTCTTCATCGACAACATCTACCGCTACACGCTGGCCGGCACGGAAGTGTCCGCGCTCCTAGGCCGCATGCCGAGCGCGGTCGGCTACCAGCCGACGCTCGCGGAAGAGATGGGCGTGCTCCAGGAGCGCATCACCTCGACGAAGACCGGCTCGATCACGTCGGTGCAGGCGATCTACGTGCCCGCGGACGACCTGACCGACCCGTCGCCGGCGACGACCTTTGCGCACCTCGACGCGACCGTCGTGCTCAGCCGGCAGATCGCCTCGCTCGGCATCTACCCGGCGGTGGACCCGCTCGACTCGACGAGCCGCCAGCTCGACCCGCTCGTGATCGGCGAGGAGCACTACAACACGGCGCGCGGCGTGCAGGCGGTGCTCCAGCGCTACAAGGAGCTGCAGGACATCATCGCGATCCTCGGCATGGACGAGCTGTCGGAAGAGGACAAGCTCACCGTGACCCGCGCGCGCAAGATCCAGCGCTTCCTGTCGCAGCCCTTCCACGTCGCCGAAGTGTTCACCGGATCGCCCGGCAAGTACGTCGCGCTCAAGGACACGATCCGCGGCTTCAAGGCCATCCTCGAGGGCCAGTACGACAACCTGCCCGAGCAGGCGTTCTACATGGTCGGCGGCATCGAAGAGGCGGCCGCGAAGGCGAAGACGATCACCTGACCATGGCCACCGCCGAAAAACACACGATTCACGTCGACATCGTCAGTGCCGAGGGCGAGATCTTCGCCGGTGACGCGACGATGGTGTTCGCCCCGGCCTCCGGGGGCGAGATCGGCATCGCGCCGCGCCATGCGCCGCTCCTGACGACCATGAAAGCGGGCGAAGTGCGCGTGCAGGACGCCAGCGGCGAGGAACACCTGTTCTGGGTCGGCGGCGGCGCGCTCGAGGTGCAGCCGCACAAGGTCACCGTGCTCGCGGATACCGCGGCGCGGGCGAAGGACCTGGACGAGGCGGCAGCACTCGCCGCCAAGCAGCGCGCGGAGGAGGCGCTACGCGATCGTACCGGTGCCATGGAGGTGGCCGAGGCGCAGGCGGAGCTCGCACGCGCCGCGGCGCAGCTCCGCGCAATCGAAAAGCTGAGACAGTTGCGAAAAGGTGGCTGACCCGCGCTCCTATTTGCGGCTATCCCCGATTGGGACTAGTTTAAGGATCGCTCGATCTTTGAACGCCCAAATCCAGGGAGGGGCCGCCATGTATCGACATTTATTTACCTCATTGACGATCGTGACCGCACTTCTGCTTTCGGCCGTGCCGCAAGCTGAAGCGCAACAGGTCAAGGTAACGCCCACTCGCGAAGTCGCGCCGCCGGGAACCGAGGCTTACTCAACGATATTTTCAGTCACCGTAAACAGCGGCAACGGCACCAATTTCTTCTCACCCGACGTGATCCCGGCGAATCGCCGTCTCGTCATCGAATTCGTCAGCGTCAGCGAGATCCTGCAGCCGGGCGAGAAGCCGCTGTTCACGCTCGACGACTCCGTGGCCGGCGTCTCGCATCCCTTTTACTTGCCGCTGCAATTTTCGGGGTCCGGCTCGGTGGGCGACCAGTATCGGACCACGCAGCTCGTGAAGCTCTACTTCGATAGCAATGGAGCAAGCGGCCCGGGCGCTACCTGCGGACGGGAGCAGAACTCCTTCGCTTTCATGCAGTGCACCGTCGTGATTTCGGGTTATCTGATACCGCGATGAGTCGTCTCGGGTCCGCACGCAAGATGGCCGCGCGCCAACGACGCCTATGATCTGCCATATCACGACCCAGGGTGCCTGGAAGTCCGCCCAGGACAGCGGCGTCTTCCGCTCGCCCGAGTTCGACGACATCGGGTTCATCCACTGCTCCTCGCCCGAACAGGTCCTGCTCGTCGCGAACTCGCTGTTCGCTGGCCGCTCCGGGCTCGTGATGCTCCTCGTCGACCCGGCCAGGCTGACGTCGCCGATCCGCTGGGAGCCGGCCCACCACGCGACCGGCCGGCTGCCGCCGGTCACGCGTGAAGGCTTCTTTCCGCACGTCTACGGGCCGATCAACCTGGACGCCGTCATGCGGACCGTGGACCTCGTGCCGAACGAACAGGGGAATTTCATCCTGCCGCAACCGGCCTGACCCCTCCGGGAACTGCGAGTCCCTCGGCGGGTCTACGCCTGAGCCGGGATCGAGGAGACCACCATGAACGCGTTTACTCGCTTTGCCGCACTGACGGGCGCAACCGTCCTGCTTGGATTCGCAGGACAGGCGGGCGCCGCAACCCTCACGCAAGATCAGGTCAAGGCCAAGGTCAAGGAGGCCGGATACACGAATGTCTCGGATATTCGCCTGGAAAAAGACCACTACGACGTCACGGCCATGAAGGATGGCAAAAAAGTGATCATCGACGTCGACGCCAAGACCGGGGCAATCAGTCCTGAGGAAGAACACGAAGAGAACGAACACCACGGATAGGTAGCAAACTCCGCATGGGGGAATCAGTACGCCCCACGGCCGCGAGGCCGCGGGGCGTCTCGATTTCTGGAGCCATCGAAGGAGAGGGTCAGTCCAGGAACCAGGAGAGGAAGATCGCGAGCGCGCCCGGAGCCACGACCACCGCAGCGGCCAGGATACTTTCCCAGGGCCCGAGGCTCGGCGCCGCGGACTGGACGAGGCTCACATAGGCTGCCGCGCCGATGATCCAGAGCCAGGACGCACACCGGACACCTGTCGCCAACCGATGACGCGCCGTCGAATGCCTGGCCGCACGATGAATCGACATTGAACGTTCTACCGTTGCCATGGCGTACTCCCGCAACCGAAAAGTTAACGCGTCTTTGTCTTGCTGATCCTACGCTGGCAGGAACGGGAAGGGATTGCGCCCGCGGGAGAGGAATGACCGCAAACCCGAGTCGGAAATTGCCGACAAGTCACTCGTTATGAAGCTCCAGGCCGCCCTGTTCGTGGTTCAGGCGACGCAATTGCTCGCCGAGGGCGTCGACGTTCGCCTCGGTCCCATCCAGCGCGCTCAGTCGCTGCGGTGACAACCACGTTCGCGCCTCGCTTCGCAGCCAGCCGCTCTGCTCCCGCCATTGCGCGGCGAACACATTGCTTTCCTCGGCGAGCGTCTGGCGCTCGCTGGCCTGCGGCAGGCCGTAGCCGGTCTGCGACAGCAGTGCCGCCGGGCGACTGAGGTAGTTCTCCAGTCGCAGCAGGTCCTGCAGGGCGACGATCGGATCCGCGGCGTCATCCCGCCGGTCCGCGTCATGGCCGAAGAAACGTCGCTTGAGCTCATCGCGGGACAGCAGTTGCTGGCGCCGCAGCGCGGCCTGCTCGAGCAGCAACAGTGCGGCACTGGCACGCAAGTCAGCACGCTCGAGCCAGGGCGCCCGCTCGCCGGGGGGTAGGTCGAGCCATTCCTGCACGCGGGTCTGCGGCAGGTTCAGTTCCTGCCGGGCCACGTCGAACATGGCCTGGTAGCGCGCACTCAACGCATCGAAGCGATAGCCGAGGCGCAGCGCCTCGTCACGATCGTCGAGCACCGAGGCATCCGCGACGCCCGCCTTCCGCAAGTGCTTCAGCAGGCCCGTGGGCGTGATGCTGGACAGGTCCTTGCCGGCGAGCCGCGGCACGCCGTCGTGCAGCAGCTTGAAGGTCTCGACGGCGCAATTGTTGCTGAGGAAGTAATAGCGTCCGTCGTAGCTCCAGTGCAGCCGCGCGGCGCGCTCCATTAGTCCGGCGACCTCGGCGGGGTCCAGGTCCAGGGGAATCGACTGCAGGCTGCGCAGCTCGACCTTCGTGTACTCCTCGATCACCTGGTCGAGCGGCAGCACGTACAGGCGTGAAGGGTAGGAGCCTGTCAGCCCGCGCCAGCTCGAGATCTGGACGTCATCGACGAACGCGCGGAACGAAAGCACCTGGTGGTACGGCAGGTCGAGCCGGCAGTCGGGCCCGCGCGCGCGGCCCGGCGCGCAGATCACGAGCCGCAGCATGCTGTGGCCCCAGCGGCTCAGCGGCCGGTCATTTTGTTCGGCGAACAGATAGTCCACGGCGTAGACGCGCTCGGGATCAAGCTGCAGCACGGGCGGCACGCCGGTGTCGGTGCTGACCTGCATGTAGACGTAGTCGGGCGGACAGTCCGATGGCGTCGGTGCGCTGCCGAAACGCACCGCGAAGTACTGGTACAGGGCCGGCCGGCGACAGGCGTAGGCGGGGTCCAGCAGGAAATACTCGAGATTCACCGCGACGAACTCGACCGGGCTCGCGAGCTCGTACCGGTCCGGGCTGCGATCACTGAATGCATTGCGGGAGCTGCGCAGGCCCATCTTCATCGGGCTGACCTGCCAGCCGGCCAGGTCGAGCAGCCGCGGGTCGCGCGACAACCCGCCCTGCGGCGTGCGGTCGTAGAAGTGGGCGAGTTCGTGGATGACGGCCGCGAGCGCCGCGCGCGTGGCGGGATCGTCGATGCCGGCGCCGGGCGGACGCGCCATCCAGCCGTCGAGGAGTGGTCGCCGGAGCAGCATCTGCCGAGCCTCGGCGCGGCCGTGCACCTGGGCGGGCAAGTCGTCGCGCCACTCGACGTCGATGCGCTCGTCGAGGGCGTCCGCCCAGGCGGCGGGCAGGCGCCGGACGGCGTCAGCCAGGATCTGTCGCGTAGCGTCGGCCTGGGCGGGCGTCAACGAAGCGTCGATCGGCGCCAGCTGCAGCGCCGCCTGCGCCGTTCCCGTGCAGGCCAAAAGGCAGAATGCCGGCCACAACCGCGTGGTGCGCGGCCGGCGACCGGGGTTCACAACGCCAGGATCGCCTGCGCCAACTGCATGTCGCTGGCGCGTTGCGCTTTGACATTGCGCTCGCGCAGGTAGTGCAGCGCCGCTTCCAGCTGCGCGCCGCGGATGCGTCCGTCGCTGGCGACGAAGCTGGCGGCGTCGTCCCGGGCCTGCAGCACGACCTTGTTGTCGTCTCCGGAGCTGCTCCCGGAAGACTGCGAGGTGCCGGCGGCCGAGGAGCCCGCCGTGGTGCCGGAGAAACTTCCGGCGAAGGCAGGGGTGGCGGCGAGACACGCGAGCAGGGCGGAGATCAAGGTCCGGCGGATCATGGGGTTCTCCGTCTGAGAGGCGTATCCGGGCAGTCTATCGCACGGTGAGGACGGCGTTGTCAGGAACCGTCCTACGGCTTGCGATCGGGCCCCGCCTTGCGCCGCGCAACCGCATCCCGCAGCAGGAACTCGATCTGCCCGTTGACGCTGCGAAGGTCGGCGGCGGCCCATTTCTCGAGCTCCTTCCAGAGCCCGGGCGGCAGCCGCAGCAGGAACGGCTTGCGTTCGTCCGCCACGAATCAGGTGTACAGCGTGCCGGTGTTGATGACGGGCGCGGCTTCCTCGGTGCCGCAGAGCACGACGAGCAGGTTGCTCACCATCGCGGCCTTGCGCTCCTCATCCAGCTTGACGACCTCCTTGCGCGCCAGCTCCTGGAGCGCCATCTCGACCATGCTCACGGCGCCGAGCACGATCTTCTCGCGCGCGGCGATCACGGCCTCGGCCTGCTGGCGCCGCAGCATCGCGGGCGCGATCTCCGGCGCATAGGCGAGGTGCGTGAGCCGCGCCTCCTCGACGACGACACCCGCCTTGGACAGCCGCACCGAGAGCTCCTTCTTGAGCGCATGCGCGACTTCGTCGCCACCGCCGCGCAGCGTCACTTCATGCTCCTCGGCATGGTCGTAGGCGTACTCGCTCGCGATGCCGCGGATCGCGGCCTCGCTCTGTACCTGGATGTAGCTTTCGTAGTCCTCGACGTCGAACACGGCCTGGGCCGTGTCCTCGACGCGCCAGACGATGACCGCCGCGATCTCGACCGGGTTGCCGCGCTTGTCGTTGACCTTGAGCTTCTCACTGTTGAAGTTGTGCGCGCGCAG
>Ga0075434_100001350_pt1 | contig 20603 bp, 18 predicted proteins | sample RhiMethybrSRZTD3_FD_75298 | JGI IMG/M metagenome (GOLD analysis project Ga0075434, IMG submission 75298) | Populus rhizosphere microbial communities from Tennessee, USA - Rhizosphere MetaG P. TD hybrid SRZTD3 | ecosystem: Host-associated > Plants > Roots > Rhizosphere > Soil | place: USA... | reverse complement strand
TCAAACCATGTGCATTCGCCACTGTTCGTGGCATGCACGGTGCCGGTCGCTCCGCTGCGGCAAAGTTGGATGATGACCCGAGCCAGATCGATTGTGTAGGTTGGACACCCCTGCTGGTCGTTCACGACGTCTAGTTCCTTACGCGTCGCGGCCAGCTTTAAGATCGTGTCGGGAAAGCACCTACCGCCGACTCCGAATACCCAGGACGTGCGGAGAATACAGGCGGCCGGAAGAATCGCACGGATCTTTGCTTCTGCTTCGGCCTTGGAGTGTCCATACACACTCTGGGGAGCGATCGGGTCGTCGATTTCGTACGGACTCTGTTTGCAGCCGTCAAAAACGTAGTCCGTACTCAGAAAGAGAAGTTTACTGCCGCTTTCAGCAGCGGCCTGCGCAACATTGCAAGCGCCCTGGCAGTTAACGGCGAAAGCCAGTTCTCGATTTGTCTCACACCCGTCTACATCCGTGTAGGCCGCAGCGAGCACGACCCACTCGGGCCGGTGCTGAGCGATTGTTCGCTGAACGTCATGATTGGAGCGGATGTCTGCATCGCGGGAGCCCAGACCAATAACGTGATCTGCGTGCCACTCGTGCATTAGCGTTTTCCCCAGCAGACCAGTGGCGCCGAAAATTGTGACCTGCATGATCCTGTTTTCCGGTTAGTCGAATGTTTCGGCTTGGCGGAAGGGAACTCCCTGCTGATCTTTTGATGAGACCACGGGATCGCCCTCCAGTTGCCAGTCGATGTTCAACGTGGAGTCATTCCAGGCAAGGGTCCGTTCGTAGAGAGGCGCGTAGAAATCGGTCGCCTTGTAAAGCACGTGTGCGCCCTCCGATACCACGCGAAATCCATGGGCAAACCCCGGAGGAATCCAAAGCATCCGCTTATTCTCGCCCGACAAGATCACGCTTTCCCACTTTCCAAATGTGCGCGAACTTTTTCGCAAATCGACAACGATGTCGAGAATCTCGCCCATCACCACGCGAATCAGCTTACCTTGCGGTTGCTGAATCTGATAATGCAGCCCGCGCACGACATTGCGGGTTGAGTAGGAGTGATTGTCCTGCACGAAATCGTCGTGAATGCCATGCTCCGCCATAACGCGCTCGTTGTAGCTCTCGAGAAAGAAGCCGCGAGCATCGCCGAACACCTTCGGCTCAAGAACAAACACACCGTCCAGCGATGCCGTGACCTTATTCATGCGAGCTTGTCCTAAGCTGTTCCCTAGAAGACTCTTTCGCGAAGCAGTTGCAGCAAATACTCACCATAGGCGTTCTTCATGGAGCGCCCGGTCGTTTCAAGTTGCTCTTCGGTGATATAGCCCGACCGGTATGCGATCTCTTCTGGACAGGCAACCATCAGTCCTTGCCGCTTCTCAATTGCCTGAATATAGAGTGCCGCATCCATTAGCGATTCGTGCGTCCCTGTGTCGAGCCATGCCATCCCCCGGCCCATGACCACGACGTCCAATTGACCGCGCTGCAAGTAGGCCTTGTTTACGTCCGTGATCTCAAGCTCCCCGCGAGCGGATGGTTTCAGGCCCTTCGCGATGTCCACGACTTGGCTATCGTAGAAATAGAGTCCGGTCACGGCATAACGGGACTTTGGCTGTTTGGGTTTCTCCTCCAAACTTAAAGCACGCCCGTTCTGATCAAATTCCACAACTCCGTAGCGCTCAGGATCGTGCACTGGATAAGCGAAGACCTGGGCTCCGCGCTCCTTTTGTCCGGCGTCCCGCAAGTCTTTGCCGAAGTCATGACCGTAGAAAATATTGTCTCCAAGCACGAGGGCGCTGGGCTTGCCATCGATAAACTTTTCACCTACCAGAAAGGCCTGCGCAATTCCCTCGGGCTTGGGTTGCACTGCATATTGGATTTTGATTCCGTACTGGCTGCCATCATTGAGCAGGTGGCCAAATTTCGGAGTGTCATCTGGCGTCGAGATAATTAGGATGTCGCGAATGCCCGCCAGCATGAGCGTGCACAGCGGGTAGTAGATCATCGGCTTGTTGTAGATGGGAATGAGGCTCTTGCAGGTTGCGTGGGTCACCGGATAGAGCCGGGTCCCCGATCCTCCCGCCAGGATGATTCCCTTGTATTGTCCGCTGCTCGCCGAAATTTTAGACATGTGCAGTTAATTCCTCGGATCGTACTGAAGACCGTCCGCCTAACTTGAATACTGTCTCTCAATCCACTGCCGGTAAGCGCCACTTGTTACTTCGCGGGTCCACTCCTCGTGTTCGAGGTACCAGGAAATCGTCTTACGAATGCCCGTCTCGAAAGTCTCAGCAGGTCGCCAATGCAGTTCGCGCTCAATTTTTCGCGCGTCGATCGCGTAACGTCGATCGTGGCCCGGACGATCCTTTACAAATGTGACGAGCTTTCGATGGGGAACGACTGGATCCTTCGGGCATAACTCGTCGAGCAATCCGCAAATCGTCTCAACGATGACGAGGTTCTTCTTCTCGTTCCATCCACCGATGTTGTATGTTTCTCCCGGCTTGCCGTTGGCGAGCACAGTCCGGATCGCGTGGCAGTGGTCTCCCACATACAGCCAGTCGCGGACATTCAATCCGTCGCCATAGACGGGCAATGGTTTTCCGCTGCGCGCGTTCAGGATCATCAACGGAATCAGTTTTTCCGGAAACTGATACGGGCCGTAGTTATTCGAGCAGTTGGTCGTCAGTGCGGGTAGGCCGTACGTGTGATGATAGGCGCGTACCAAATGATCAGACGCAGCCTTGGATGCAGAATAAGGACTGTTCGGGGCGTAGGCCGTCGTCTCGCTGAATGCTGGATCGTTCGGGCCGAGGGAGCCGTAAACTTCATCGGTGGAGATGTGCAGAAAGCGGAATTGCTGACGCTGTGCTTCGCCCAACTGCGACCAATATCCGCGAGCCGACTCCAACAAGCTAAATGTTCCGCCGACGTTGGTTCGGATAAAGTCATCTGGCCCGAGGATGGAGCGGTCCACATGACTCTCAGCGGCAAAATGGACAATGGCTCTAGGCTGATGGTCCTGAAGAAGCCGCCCGACCAGTTCCCGGTCCCCTATGTCGCCGTGCACAAACCGATAACGACTATCGGCCGACACGCGTTCCAGGTTTCGGAGGTTGCCAGCGTAGGTCAGTTTGTCCAGGTTGAGGACTGCCATTCGTTCCTGGTCGATGCACTGAAGAATGAAGTTCGACCCGATGAAACCTGCGCCTCCAGTCACCAAAAGCGTATTTTCCATAAGAGTTCGGGTCTTCCTCAACTTGGACGAACGTCGTCGAAGCGGGAAATGAAATTCCCGCTCGAAGTGTACGAACTTCGATTGTAAAGGAAAAGGCGGAATCTCAAGTCCCGCCTCAGGGTTTCTACGTCAGTGAACCAACTTGGGCACCGACATGCTTACGCGTGGTGTATCTGTCTAGGCGGCGTTGTCGCGTTTACTGGGGAGAGTTGCAAAATCGTGCAATCCCGCCGCAGGACCTTTCTTCCAGCCGTAGAGGTTTGGATGACTTGCCACAGCCCAGTAATTCCCGGTGCTACATCCACGCGTCGCATGTGGTCCAACTCATAGCGCGCGAAGTCATCCAGTGGATGGGGTCGCGGGCCAACAAGGCTCATGTCTCCTCTCAGGACATTCCAGAGCTGAGGAAGTTCGTCCAGGCTGTAGCGGCGGAGCCGGCGCCCCACGCGCGTGATACGCGGATCGTCCACGATGTTGAAGCAATGGCCTCGCCTTTGGTTCTGTCGGCGTAGTTCTTCCTGGCGGTCATTAGCGTCCGCCACCATGGTCCGAAACTTGAAACACCGGAACCGTTTTCCTTTTCTGCCGACCCGCAACGCGGCATAGAAAATCGGACCCGGCGATTCCAACCTGATGAATGACCCAATCAGGATCAGAACGGGGAACGTCAATAACAAAAGTGGTCCTGAAATCATCACGTCCAGAATGCGTTTCATCATCAATCGAGCCACCGGTATTTCTTCCCGATGGAGGGTTACCAGCGGCACAGTTCCCAGGTTTTCGATCCGGGGTTCGTGAGTTTCGCTGCCAAACAACTCCGGGACAATTCGTACGTCCAGGTGATTCCTGCGCGCTTCCCGGATGACGACCTGTGTGATCTCGCGGGGATGCGGGATGGCAACAATGACTTCGTCAATGAGGGCGACAGTCACTTGAGGTTCGTGGAGGATTTTTCCGTAGGCTATTTGGATGACATTTTCGAGGTCCGCTGCGGTTAACCCTTTCGCGACCAGCCGGCCAACATCCCGCAAGGTGATGTACCCATCCGGTTGCACGGTGACGGTCTGATTGAACTCTGGCGCAAAGGCGAAGGTCACAACCAGAACATCGCTCTTGCAGAGCCGGTAGAGCGGGCGGCGTTCCCTTCCGAGCCCTGGGTTTCCCTTGCCGTCCGCTCCATCGGGTTGAGAGGTTGCCTGCCCAAACTTCTCCGGAACGCTCTCTTTCACGTCCGGAGTCACAGGTTTGTATTGAACCCCCCCGCTTCGGCCCTGGTTCCTGGGCGTTTGCAACCGCAGACACTGGGTACAGAACTATTGCAGCGAAAACCGCGAGCAGATATTAGGAAGAGGGCTTCATTTACATCGCGTCGATTTTCGCTGCCTTACGCGAACACCTTACGGAAACTCACTATCGTCGACAAGACTTAGGACGTTGTGTCTACCGAAGTATCAGGGAAACCTGCATCACATACAGGCTGTGTAACCATCACAGCATCTGCACACACTGACCGACAGAACAACAAGGTACTCGAAGATGATTCGCCGCCCGGACTTGCTCACCGGCGACCAATAGTCCACGGCAGAGCGGTCTCCAAAAGTAGTCTTGGCGTCGGCAGAACTCACACGTGCAGGGCGACGTTGCTTCAATCGACATCGACAAGCCGAACTCCCTAAAGCATTTCGTTGCTGCCGCAACTTTCTCGGACTGTGGGGCGAGTGGCGATTTTCCATTCACTTTTTTCGCAGCATGCCTGTAGAAATCGTCACTCAAATAAGTGACCGTTGAACATGACGAGTTGCACCATGATTCCTACAATCGGAGTACGGCTTCGGTTACTGCGCCACTTACGATATGACCGACACAATGACTGCCACCCGCCCGGTATCCGTCGTTCTGGCCGACTCCAGCCAGATGCGTCTCCAATTACTTACCAGCGCGCTGCGTCGCCGCCCCGAATTCAAAGTCGAAGCGCGGCCGCTCGACGTGGACATCTTCCTGAAAGCTCTTGAAAGTCCCACAGATGTTCTGGTTCTTGCTGTCAACACGCAGAGTGGGAACTGGAAGGATATGGCCCTGCTGCGCAGGCTGCACATCACCTATCCCGCCGTCGCAAAGGTCCGGTTACGCGAATCCTTTGACCGCGAGGTCGTCGTGAACGCATTTCGCTCCGGAGCCCGGGGGCTGTTCTGCTTTACCGAGTCATCTTTTCGGCTGCTCTGCCGCTGTATCCAGGTGGTGCAGCGTGGCCAGGTGTGGGCCAATGCGGAGCAGATCGACGACCTGCTTGAACTAGTAAGCCAGGTACCTTCCCTGCGCGTGGTCAACGCCCGCGGCGCCAGCTTGCTCACTCCCCGCGAGGAACAGGTCGTCGCGCTTGTAGCCGAGGGCCTCTCCAATCGTGAGGTGGCGCAGGAACTCGGTCTGAGCGAGCACACCATCAAGAAATACCTGTTTCGGATCTTCGACAAGCTGGGCATTTCGACTCGGGTTGAGCTCGTTCTCTACGCTGTCAGCCACGGCGATCATCGCCCGGCGGAGTGGCTTCCCGCAGTTTCGGAGTGACGGCATTTCGCACTTGCCCTAAAGGACACTCGCAAACTCCGTCGCGCTATGTCTACAATGAGACATTCTCAGGAGGCTAATTGCCAGAGACCTCGTTGATCGCCTCTCGCCGATGGACGGTCATTGCTTCTGGATTCCTGCTTCTCGCGCTCGCCTTGGTAGTCCTTTACGCGGGCAGCACAGCCTTTCATAGCCCTCTGGCCGTGGTTGTCCTGGCTGCCATAGGTTTTGTGGCTGTCTTAATCCAGCTACGCCTGCGTCCAGATTCGAAGGTGCATGCTCCGCGCTGGCTGAATGTGGTCGGGATCCTGTGTGCTGTGTGCGCGCTTTTCGCGGACCGTCTGCGCCTGGCCGCGAATATTGCTCAAGTGGCGGCGTTGGGAGCAGTCGGATGTTTCGCGATCAGCAGTTTTATTGTGCTGGATGGAATCAGGAAGAGCCGAGTGGCTCCGAAATAGTTTTTCGGACATTCAATGCCCGAAAAACTATCGTTTTGCCAGAACCAGCTAGCGGAATTGTACCGTTACCGTCGTTTCTACTTCCGCCGGTTCACCGTTCAACTGATAGGGATCGTACTTCCACCACTGTACTGAGTCCATTGCGGCACGCGTCAGGACGTCTGGCCCACTCACCGGCGTCAGGCTGATCACGGTACCATCTCGGCCGATCACGGCGTCGAGGACGACATCGCCAGTAATCCTCGTTCCTACGGGAGCGATAGGATCCGCGCGATGGATCAGCAGGCGCTGCATTACATCCGCGGGGACTTTAGCGCGTGGTTGTGCCGCCACTGCATTGTGTCCCGGGAGGTGTGCTTCCAGTTCCTGCCAAGCTTGTTCCCATCGCCACCATCCCATGCCCGCTGCAACAATAACTGACGCAATCAGCAGCATGAGGATCTTTCGTGTCTGGTGACGCGCAGCGGGAAGCTTCTGTTCTTTCGCGGCCGGTCGGGCAGAGACTGGCGGGGCCGGCGGAATGGCCACTCGCTCCTCTTGTTTCGATGCGGGCCGCATCGTTGCTGCATTAACCGACGCCTGAGAGGGCTGGCGCGACTCTCTGGCCCAATAGTCGATCATGGCCCGCTGTTCGGAAGGGATCGCGAGAAACTGCAGGCCGTAGCGCAAACGCTCGTGATAGCACACGCGAGCTTTCGCCAGGACCGGTCCTGCATGAGGCAGTTGGAACTCCACACCGACCAGTTCCCCTGGCACTAATTCCGCGGCCAGAACTGCACCCATTCCTCCTGTACACAAATCGATGGATCTTCCCGGAATATCGTCGGGAACTCCTGAACGCAAGACGGTGACACTCAACGGTACTGCCAGATGTCGGCGTCTTCCAAGGCGTGGTGGATATGCAGGCTGAAGGTTTTGTAAGGCTCTGGTTGCAGCCGTGCTCATTGGGGGACCCTCGCGTACAGAAAATAGACACCTCGACCAGCGTGTTCTAAGGCCAGAACGCGACGAATAATGGCGTTTGTAAGAGGGGTTGGTGAGGGGCAGTATATCACTCTGAGACAAGAGGACATAAAGACTTTATTTTGCTTGAAATTGCATTTTGGGTACTAAGGTAACCTCAGCCTAACGTCCCAAAACGCGAACGGCCTGGGGGTTGACCCCCAAGCCGTCGAAAATCTTGGTTCGTTGTCGCTCTACTTACGGCCAGCGCTTTGCCGTATCTTCCCATCCGGCGACGCGGGCCGGTTGAGGGTTCTGGTTCACAGCCGTCTGCGGAATTCGAATCGGTTGCTGCGTTGTTTGGGTCGCCAGAGTCGGTTTTGGAAGCTCGTTCCCCATCTCTTTACCTTCCTCCGGGGAGAGCAATGGAGCCACCACACGTAGGGCCTCAACTTCCTTCTCCAGTCGCGCTAGCTCAAGCTCTTTCTGTCTTAGAACCTCATACACATTCTTCATATCGTGGGCACCTGTGGGGATTCGAAGTGAAGCAATAATTCGAACTCTAGCAGGCTGCGATTGTTTGTCAAGCACCTAGAAGGTGGCACAAACGGTTGAAAACCGTTGCAAATCCCGTTCCGGTAAGTTGAGACAAGCTCAATATTTGTACAGGAATAGCGGACTCCTAGCGGACCAACAAGACGGCCACAATCCCGGCTACGGCCACTGCGATCGCGCCCAGCATGTACTTGTGACTCGAAAGCCAGGATGCTTGCTCCTGATCCGGGCTCCCGAACAGCGAGCCTGCGTGCGATCCCGAAAGGGGGATCGCCTCCGAGGCTTCCGATGATTCGAGTGGAGCGGGAGCAGAGAGATCGAGCACTTTAACAAACGCTTCGGGATCGAGAGCTTTTTTCTTTTCGCAGTCCAGGCAGAGCTGTCGGCCCTCGGAAACCGGGAAGCCGCATCCCTGACATTTCCCCAAATTGGCGACGGCACCTCGCAGGCACGGTGCTGCAACCGGCGGCTGTTCCGAATCCGAGAGTTTGCTCCCAGTACTAGCATCTGACGACTCGGTCGCGGGCTCGTGAGCATCAGAAGAGATCGGGTTCTCGGCCACTGTTGCCTCTGGATGGAGCCGTATTGTCCCAGCCCCAGTCTCGAGAATTTCATCGGCCTCCGCAGAGGAGACAAGGCTCTCCGGCTGTCCTGGCTCGTTTCCGGTACTTGTCCCCGGTACATCGCTGGGGAGGGGAATGGCCGTGTCCCCACCTTCGATTAGGCCTTCCGATTCGGGCTTCGCTTCCGTAGAAGGAGCAGAGCCCGCTCTCTCCGACTTCGGCGCAAAAGCCGCAGCCGATTGTTCGAGTGCAGTGAAAACCATGGCGCCCATGCGCTCCAGAGCAGCGATGTCACGAGGGTCAAAGACGTTCGGTTTGTCCGAAAAAAGTTCGAAAACGCCGATAACTTCCTCGCCCTGTACCAATGGCATGACCACGACAGACGCAATTCCCAAGGCCTCGCAACTCTCCCGATTGACACGAGGGTCGGTGGATGCGTCATCGCAACGCAGGGTTTGCCGGGTGCGGACGCTCTCCCCGGAGAGTCCCGAGTTGACTTGAAGCTGGGCGCCGACCTCCGGAGCGGACGTTCCTGCACTCGCCCGGCAAAACATTTGACCGCCATCGCGCAACGCAATAGCCGAGCCCGACGCGCCTGTAATGTATTGAGCTCGTTCCGCTAGCAGTTGCAGAGTAGCGACCAAGTCGCGCTGCGCCATTTCGGCCAACGACTTGCCGCCATCTTCACCGGGAAATCGAACCTCCCCAGAATTTTCCTGCTCTGAACCCGGATGTGTCCCGGGCCACGCTTGCGGGGATGACGCGGATCGCGAATGCTGGCGCGCCGTAGCGTCGAGAATGGGTCGCTGTTCCATGGAACTTCCGTGGGCTGCTTTGGCGGCCTCTCGTATGCAGACTGTGTTCTAGCTTCTCGCTCGCTGCGTCCGGGTGTCAAGCAGGCTTGGCCACGAAGGTCGGATCCCCGACGATAGCGGGACGAGGAGGACCGAATTCCCACATGACCGAAATTCTCCTACTTATTCTTCGCAGGCAGATATTTCTTCTCGATCGAAGCTACCACCACGTAATTTGGGTCAACCATCTCGGTCAGATGAATCTTTGCCACCTTGCCCAACAGTTCGTAGGCATCTAGCTCCGATAGACCGTAGTCGGAATGAATCCACGCGACCAATTCTGTGAAGGCAATGCGCAGCGCGTCATCGACTGGACGATACGCTCCAACTGCCATAATCGTCTGATCGTTCTCGAAGCGCGGCCAGTTGATCTTGTGGCCCTTGATCAATTCCACCTGAACCCGTGCGCGTAAAGGCACTTCGATCGCAGCGCCTGCTACTTCGCCGTCCCCCATAGCAGCGTGCCCGTCGCCCAGGTAGAGCAGCCCGCCCTTCACATTCACAGGAAAATAAACCGTATTCCCAACGCTTGCTTCCGGCGCATCCATATTTCCGCCAAACTCCGCAGGAACGATGGAACTGCGGGCCTCTCCGCCTGCCGGCGCAACGCCAATGCAACCGAGGAACGGATGCACTGGAATCTTCACGGAGAACTTTGAATCGAGAGCCTGAAACGTGGCTGTGTTGGTGGCATGATCGATGGGATAGAACCAGATCTTCTCTGGCAAAGCAGGATTCAGCATGGGCGTGTAATTGGTGGCGTTGAGGGCGCCGAATCCCGGTCCCAGCGCACCGATCCCCTGATCGCCATTCACCTGAAGATCAAGAATTTTCACCGCGAGCGTATCGCCCGGCTCGGCTCCCTCGATAAAGAACGGCCCGGTCAACGGATTATCCCCGGGCGCCATGCTCAACGTGTCTCCGGGCTTCTTGATGGCGTCGCCGAAACAATCGAGTGTGTTGGTGTCGAGCACGTCTCCGGATTTCAAGTGCGCGACAGGCGCTACGGTCGCGTAGACGTATTTCACATTGTTGAGGGTACCTTGGTACTTGACGACATTGGCCGAAGGCGTCTGAGCGGAAATCATGCAGGATGAGCCAAGGCATGCAACTAAAGCCAGAACTCGAATCATCGAATTGCTCCTAGCTTGAGGTCGTGTTCCGAAGTCCGGTCTGCTTGACACTATTGAACACCAGCCCCTTCCAGCGACGTTCTTGTACGAGGTCCACGAAACGTTTAGAAGTTGTTGTCAGACGAAACGCGAGGGCGCCCGTACCAAACCATTCCTCGGTTTGAAACAGGTCTGGAGCTTGTGTGAGGGTGCCTAGCTTCAATTCAAGTCTCGTAGGCGCGTGGTACTTCACACGGCCGCAGTACGGCAAGGCTCTGAACTTCTCTCCATCTTTACGAATCTTCTCCAGCAAATCAGGGGAAAGAACAGAGTTCCTCTGATGATTAGCGAAGGGTTCTTCTTTGGGGATGAGCGATTGAACTGCCAGTTTTTCCTCGTTGTCCGGACGGCAGGTCACAGTAGACAGCTGAGATCTCTCGGCACACGCCAAAATCGCTGGAAAGAGCATCTGGACGCGATCCCCAAGTTCGTAGCTCAAAACCCGTAGCGCGTGGCTCCTATCTCACCCACGACACCCATCCACACCCCACGAGCAGCGTTATAACGGTAATCGCCACGCCCACCCGCAAATAATCCCGATACCCGATCTCCACGTCGGGCTTGGCGCTCTCGACAACAATAATGTTCGCCACACTCCCCGTGATTGTTAAATTGCCGGCCAAGGTGGAGGCCATGGCCAGCACGAGCCAGGCGGCATGCGGATCCGCGAAGCCCGGTACCAGCGACTTCACCAGCATCACCGCCGGCACGTTGCTCGCGATGTTGCTTAGGACCGCCACAGCAATCGTGAACACACCGGTGCTCTGGAGATTCCAATGCCGAGCCACATCCAGCAAGCGTGCGGTAATGCCGGCATTCTCGGCGCCGCCTACAATCAGGAACAGCCCCACGAAGAATACTAGAAGACCCCAATCCACCTCTTTGTAGAGCTTCTGAGGCTCGAGCGTTCGCGTAATTAATAAAACTGCCGCCCCGAGCGCAGCCATCAATGCTGGATCGACTCCTGCGAAAAATCCAATGACAACGGCAGTCACAACCACTGCCGGCTTCGCCAGTCGCGACAGGTCGAGCGGAGGCAGCGGAATCCTGTCTTTCTCCTCGATCCATTGCACCTTCCGCATATGCACCCAATGCAAAATGCCCCAATTAACAAAAAGCCCGATCACGGCTACGGGGCCGAGATGCCACAGAAAATCCCGATATCGAATCCCCGAGAACGACCCGATCAACATGTTCTGTGGATTTCCGGTGATGGTCGCGACGCTCCCGATATTCGACGCAGTCGCCACCGCCAGCAGATACGGCAAAGGGTTCAGCCGCATGCGCCGGGTGATGTTCAAGACGAAGGGCACCATCACCAGGCAGACGATGTCATTGACGAAGAATGCCGAAAGAATCCCGCAAGTGAAGATCACGGCCGGCAGAAGCTGATGCGGCTTTAACCTCCGTAGCACTGCTTCGGCAGTCCATTCAAAAAAACCGACCAGGTGTAGATTTCCGACGATCAACATCATGGAAAACAGCAGCACAATCGTCGAGAAATCAATAAAGCGGAGCGCTTCCCGTGGGGCGACAACGCGAAAGCCCACCATCGCGACCGCGCCAATGATGGCGGCCCCGGTCCGGTCGATCTTCAGACCTGGAAACTTGCCGAGAGCAAAGACGACATAGCTGGCCAGAAAGATGATGTAGGCCGCGAGGATGCGGGCGTCCGACAGTGCGGCAGGAGAAAGAACGTGCATTGAGACGCCACAGGATAACAAGCCCTGCCAAAGGCCGCTCGGCCGGCGAAAAATATTCCACTTCGGGCCGTAACCTTTCGCCCTCGCCGCATCATTAGTTAGATAACAGGCGTGATTCAGCAGCAGGTCTTCCGCGGAGAACGGATTGAAAGCCATTGAGCCCGATGCCGACGAGCGGCAGTTGATTGAGGCAGCGCGACGCGATCCCAGCCGCTTTGCCGAGCTATATGAGGCGAACTTTGACCGCGTGTATGCCTTCATTGCGCGCCGCGTCCCAACGCGCGAGGAAGCGGACGACCTAACGGCTGACGTTTTTCGCCAGGCGCTTTCCAGCCTGCCGAGTTTTGAATGGCAGGGCATGCCCTTCGCGGGGTGGTTGCTGGGAATTGCGACGCACTTGATTGCACGCCGCTGGCAGCGTGCAGCGAAACAGACCGCGCTTCCAGTCGAGGCATTAGAGTCGGTCGGCGTGCCGGAGCAAACCGAGCGGCGGGCGATATTTTCTCAGCTGGTTGAGCGCCTGCCGGAAGATCAACGCTATGTCGTCCGACGGCGTTTTATCGATCATCGCAGCATTCGCGAGATCGCACAGGAACTCGGACGTAGCGTTGGTGCGATTAAGCAACTCCAGTTTCGTGCACTGGAAACATTAAGAATGCAAGTCAGGAGCCGCCATGAATAGTTCGCTTGCAGATCAACTCGACGAAGCGATTAGCGCATTACTTGCTGGTGGAAAAACCGCACCACATTGGGTTCGAGAGATCCACCAGTTGCTTCCAATTGCGGACGATCTGTGGTACCTGCCGCGGCCAGAATTTCGCGCAAGTCTCCGCGACCAACTTCTGCAGAGGGCAGGGAACCACGTTTTCGGTGCTCTGGCTCAGGCTGCTCAACGAAAGGCAGCAACGCGACCTGAGTCCGTCGTTCCGCCACTCTTTATTACCGAAAGTGGCGCATTTCCCGTCCGCGGATCGCACCTGGCGCTTTCATTTGCCCTGCATGTGGCTGCGCTGGCGTTGGTAGTAGCGTCAGGTTGGTGGATGGTCGAGAACCACGCGGTGGTTCGCAACACCATGGCCCAGTTGATCGCCACCGACAACTATTCCTTGCCTCCGGCCCCGACGACTGCAAGCGGCGGAGGAGGGGGTGGGGACAACGACAAGATGCCAGCCTCGCGCGGCAGTGCGCCGCGCTTCGCCACCCCACAGCTAACACCACTTACTGCCATCATCCGCAATGAATCCCCAATACTTCCGGCGGAGCCGACGGTCGTTGGTCCGCCTGAGGCAGTCCTGCCTGAGTTCCCGCGGGCGGGCGACCCCATGGCGGATGTCTCCGGGCCACCTTCGAACGGCACTGGTACGGGCGGTGGAATCGGAAGCGGTCGCGGTGGCGGAGTCGGCAGTGGCGAAGGCCCTGGAGTTGGGGCGGGACGAGGCGGACGCACCGGTGGGGGAGTCTATCGTCTCGGAGGAGGCATCCCAGCGCCGCGCGCGATTTACGCTCCCGATCCCGAGTTCTCCGAAGAGGCACGCAAGGCAAAATATCAGGGAAGCGTCATCCTGTCCGCAATCATCGGCTCTGACGGCCGCCCGCGAGACCTCCGCGTCGTGCGCTCTTCGGGCATGGGCCTCGACGAGAAAGCCACGGAAGCGGTCGCCCGCTGGCGCTTCGAACCCGCACACATGGGAAATCAGCCGGTCGCAGTGCAAGTCAACATCGAGGTGGTTTTCCGCTTGTATTAGTGTTTCGCAATCAGAGTTGTTGTGCGGGTTCGTCGTTGATCCAAGCCTCGGACCTCAGGGGCTGAAGCCCCTTTCCAGAGGGAATGCGTACGGCCCGGCTAACAGCCCGCGGAAAACCTCATGTGCCCGTCAACAAAGCGAACCTCAGGCGCTAAAGCGCCGACGGTTTTCAACCCCTCACGGCACGAATAAATTCGTGCCCTTCCCTTTTGTGTTGCTGCAGGACTTTTTCAGCAGCCTGTAAAGTCGGGCCCTTTCGAAGCAGGTTCCGAATTCTTTCGAACCACGCAAATACACCGCTGCAGACTTGGCTTCGGGGCTGGAAGACGCGTTGCGAGATCTAACTCTTCAGAATTTCGACAATGTCAGACTTGGATCTGAAAAACCCTCGTGCGGGCGCACGATGTTCTTACCGTCCTTTTTGCGATACACTGCCGCTACTCACCCCGGAACGCGCCGCCCGGCTCGTCGCTTCGCAGGAGGCCGTAGATGTCGATCCGTAGGTTCGTCGCGATCCTTCCAGCCCTGCTCTGCTCTGCCGCTTTGCTGGCGGAAGACAAGCCTGCCAGCATGCCCGCGGTTAATGAATTTCCAGTTACTCTCAAACAAAACGTTGCCGCGGGCAAAACGCCTGTTGGGACCAAGGTCGAAGCGAAACTCGCTGTCGCCACGCTGATGAATGGGACGGTTATTCCCAGAAATGCAGTCTTTTCCGGAGAGGTCATTGAGTCCTCAGCGAAGTCTGATTCCGATCCGTCGCGCCTCGCGATCCGTATGGACTCGGTGCGCTGGAAAAACGGATCTTCACCCGTCACGCTTTACCTCACAAGCTGGTACTACGCGGTACGAATTACGCCGGCGCAGGACTTGATGTACGGACCGCCCGATGGGCCGATCAGTAAGACATGGAACGGATGGGGCACGTATCCGGATCCGGGTTCACCAACGTCGCAGCAACTTCCTGGTAGGCAGCCCGCCAAAGGGCCGGACATCACCACTCCGGACTGTACGGCTTCGTGTATTTCGGATCACCCGTCTGTGATGAAGGATATTGCGTCCACGACTAAGCCAAGCGGAGAGATTGCGCTCAGTTCCACCCGCTCCAATATCAAGCTCGACAAGGTCACGACCTACGTGCTGGCAGCGCGCGATCTGAAGCCTGGGAAGTAATCTGCGCAAGTTCAGGAGCGAGCCGTATCGCAACGTCGACTTTAGCGCACAGCTGCACTACTCAGTCCACGAACTGAAGAGATTGTTCAAACTCTCCGCCAGGGTTGGATGAGCAAAGATCCCATCGCGCAAGGCCGTATACGGGACTTTACCCATCATCGCCATCTCGAAAACTGCCATGAGTTCACCGCCCTCGATCCCGAGAACGGTCGCGCCCAGGAGTTGCTCGGTCTGCACGTCCACAATCGCCTTCATAAATCCACGGCTCTCGTCCAGTTCCAAGGCGCGTGCTACGTAGCTCATCGGCATTTTGGCGACGCGAATCTTGCGATTAGTCTTCCGCGCCTCCATTTCACTCATGCCGATATGCCCAAGCTGCGGGTCCATGAAGACAACGTAGGGAACGAGGCGCCCTGCGATCGTGACATTTTTCTTTTCGATCACGTTCGATCGAATGATGCGGAAGTCGTCGTAGGAAATGTGAGTGAAGGCAGGGCCGCCTTTGATATCACCAAGTGCATAAATACCGGGAACGTTGGTTTCCAATCGATCGTTAGTCTTGATGAGTCCCCTTAGGTCGGTTTCGATTCCTGCGGCAGGAAGATTGAGGGTATCCGAGTTAGGCACGCGTCCCGTCGCTATCAGAATGTGAGAGCCTTCGATCGTTGTCTTCTGTCCTCCGTTGTTCATCTCCAGTTGAATTCGTCCATTTGCCGCGCCCACCCGCTCTACTTTGGATTGGAACAGAATTTCAATGCCATCCTGTTGAAAAATGTTCGCTACTTCTTGCGCGACGTCTGGATCTTCTCGGTCCAGCAGCTGTGCTCCCGACTGCACAATCGTCACGCGGCTTCCAAACCGGCGGAACATCTGCCCGAACTCAACACCAATGTAGCCTCCGCCCAGGACCAGCAAGTGCTCAGGCACGGTTTCCAATTCCATAATCGAAATGTTGTTGAGAAACGGAACGCGGTCGAGTCCTTCGATTCGCGGCCGCGAGGCCCGGGTCCCTGCGTTGACAAAGATCTTGTCGGCGCTCAGCGGTCGTTCGCTGCCGTCCTTGCCCCGCACTCGTAAGGTTCTCGTTCCCGTAAAGCTGGCGGTCCCAAAAATAAGGTCCACATTGGGTGTCTTCTCGATCCGAGTCTGGCTCCCATTGCGAAAGCTGTTGACGATATCCCGTTTGCGCTGGCGCACACGCTTTAAATCAACACTCACGCCGCCGGTTTGCACACCATAATCCGCCCCGCGACGTGCCAGGTAAGCGACGCGGGCGCTGGCAACCATCGTCTTCGTGGGAGTGCACCCTTCGTTCACACACGTTCCGCCGACGTGTTCCCGCTCGACCAAGGCTGTATGGAGACCGGCCTCCGCGAGCGCCCGGCATAGCGGCGTGCCAGCTTGTCCGGCGCCGACCACGATGGCGTCATATCTCTGCTCTGGGCTCACAAAGTCCTCCTCGGAAATTCTGTAGGATTCAATGACGGCAAAGAGGTTTCAGAGTACGTCACGGAACGGCTGCTCGTCATCTCGGTCCGATAAATTGATTCGCGAATCGAATCAGCCGCCTGTCGAATCTGATGCGTATGATTTCAATGCGGCTGGTTTCGGTCAATGTCGGTCGGCCACGCCTTGTGCTTTGGAAGGGTAGTCAAGTGAGCACAGGGATTTTCAAGGAACCGGTGGAGGGGCCGGTAGAGGTGAAGAAGCTCAATCTGGTCGGCGACCGGCAGGCCGATCTCTCGGTCCACGGCGGACCTGAAAAAGCTGTGTACGCCTATCCGTCAGAACACTATCCTTACTGGCGTAACGAACTCCCATCTGCGAAGCTGCCGTGGGGAGCGTTCGGTGAAAATCTCACAACGGAAGGCTTATCGGAAGACACTCTGCACATCGGAGACCGTCTGCGCGTTGGTACCGCGTTGCTGATGGTCACCCAGCCCCGCGTCCCCTGCTACAAGCTGACCATCCGTTTTGACCGTGACGACATGATCAAGCGATTCATCGCCAGCCATACGAGTGGGTACTACTTCGCTGTGCTTGAAGAAGGCCACCTTGCCGCTGGCGCAGCCATTGAAATCATCGACCGCGACCCCAATGCGGTGAGGGTCTCGGACATCAACCGTCTGTACTATGGCGAGTCGCACGATCCCGAACTCATTCAGCACGTTCTTAACGTCGAAACCTTGCCGGAAGGTTGGCGCGAGCACTTGCGGCAAAAGGGCGCTCACTTATTGAGCAAAGCAGAATAGAGCGACACTCCGAGTGTGGACATAGCGCGATCGAGAATTGACTTCTCTGCGATCTTTGCGTCTGTTCTTTGCGATCTTCGCGGTTACAAGCTTTTGACCGCAAGTTTGCAAAGGACCCGCGAAGGTCGCTAAGTTAATTCATGAGGTCATCTATGTTCTGCAAACCGCAATAAGACTACTTTACGCCCTTCTCGGGGTCCCAAGATCCCTGCTGCCGTCGGATGTAGATAATTTGTCCCGTGTGATACGCGTTATGCGCTCCGACGTGCGCAATGGCCGACGCCCATTCCTGCAATTTCTTCTCATCCGCGGATTCGACCGCCTTCTCCCAGGCCACCATCACCTGATCGAGTTGATGAGCCGTATCGCTCCATCTCTTGGCGTCAAAATTGTTGAAGGTCTCATTGTTGTCGCCGCTGTACTTGGGCGGCGTTTCACCCTTGAAGCGTGCCAATTGTTCGGTGTTCCAGAAGAGCATGTGATTGGTTAGTTGTCCGACGGAGTGATTGCCGTGCCCGTCTGTCCAGCTGGCTTGTTCCGCTGTAAGGCCCTCCACGGCAACGTTGATGGGAACGAACCAATCCTTCTGATCATGCGTGGTGCGCAGTTGTTCCAGCAGAACGCCTCGTAGAGTTGTAGGTTTCTTGTCTTGCGCGTAAACCGTCAGCGACAGGGTGAGTAGCAGAAACGTGACGATGAGTTTCATCATGCCCTCGTGAGTGAATTTCTTGAACTTGGGTATAGACGTTACGATCGACGATGTGATGCGGATCGCACAACGTTAGACTGGCGCGCTACACCCGGGTGAGCAGGAAATGAAGCTCGTCTCCGCGATGTCAGGCTGTGCGTCAAATTCATGGTTTGGCTTCTTTGGCTTTCCGAGCTATCCGCACGAAGCCCTTCGCATGCGCATCCTTTTGCAATGCAGCCAATCTGGCGCGTCCGGCCGAAACGAGACCGGATTTGATCTCGATGGTGCCCAGAGCCAGTCGAATCTCGAATGCATGCGGCTGATATCCGTTCTTGATAGCGTCGTCCAACTGGCTTTGAAGCGTCTTCAAAGCTTCTGCTTGGCGTCCGTTGGCTGCCTTTGTCTTGGCCTCCATCATGCTACTAACCAGCTTCGGTGCGTGGTCGGCGGCCTGCTGGGCGAGGGACAGCGCATGTTGGGCGGTGGTTTCAGCTTCGCCGGCCTTACCCATGGTGAGAAGGACTTCGGCGAGCAAGGCATTCGTGACCGCTGCGCTTTGCACCACCTTGAGCCGCTCAAACGTTGCCGCGGCTTCGCGAGCCAGACTCTCCGCTTCGGGCAGTTTCCCCTCATCCAGAGCGATGTCGGCAATCTGCAGTTTGCTCACCGCCATGTTGTTTTCATCCGAGATTGCCTTGCGCAGCGTGAGGGCCTCTTCCGCGGCGTTGCGAGCATCTTGCAGTTTGTCCTCCTCCCGGAACAGGTCCGCAAGACCTAACAAGGAGAACGCACGTCCCCGCTTGTAGCCGATCTGCTCCTGAACAGCCAAGGATTGCTGGTAGGATTTCCGGGCGTTTTGCAGATCTCCAAGTTCGGCAAGGACATTTCCGAGGTTGTTCAGGGTCGAAGCTTCGCCGCGCCGGTCGCCTACGTCACGGAACGCTTGCAGACCTTCCTTTTGTTTTTGCAGTGCGAGCGTGAGATGGCCCATGCTGTCGTAAACATTGGCGAGATTGCCCAATGCGCCGGCGACGCCCCTCCTGTCGTCGATCTCTCTGTGGATTTTCAGCGACTGGTTGTAGTAGTCCTCTGCGGCCTCGAGTTTGCCGGTTTCATAAAATACGTTTCCGATTTCATTCAGGCTACGCGCCACATTGCCCTGCGCACCGATTTCGCGAAAGACTTTCAGTGCCTCCTGTGCAGCTTGCAAATCGCCCTCGAAGTCGCCCCGGTCGTAGAGCACGGTTCCTCTCAAAGCCACCATGTTGGCGGCCGCCCGGCGGTCCCCGGCAGTGAAGTAAAGGTCCTCGGCTTGTTTGATGAGGGCCGCTGCCTGGTCAAGGTGGCCGAGCCGCTCGTGAGCCCAGCCCTGCACCGAGAATGCCTCCGCGACCGCCAACCGCGCACCTTGCGCTTTTCCCTTTTCAGCGGCTCGTCCCGCGGCCTGCAACTGGCGTTGAAAGTCTCCCAATGCCTCGGCAGCATGTGCTTCGGCCATGTCAATACGGGCATCGTCCCCCGTTGGAGGAGGCAGACGCCGCATTTGGTCAACTGTGACAAGCGCGTCCTTGCCCTGCCCACCAGAGGTTTGCACGGATGCGAGACGCAGTCCGTATTCCAGATTGTCAGGGAAGAAATTCCAGAGCGCCCGGTAATTCTCGGTGGCCTTCGCCCAATCGCGTGTCACGGATCGATATCGTCCTTCAATGGAAAGACGGTCTTCGCGCGACAAGTTCTCCGAGAAGTCGAAGGCTCGCTCTGCTTCGTCGCGAGCCTTCGCGTCATAGCCCAGCGCGGACCACGCGGCCGACAGAGCAGAATGGGCGAGTGCGTGATTCGGGTCGGCAGCAACGGCTTGTTGTAACAGGTCACGCGCTGCGAGCGCCTCAAAAACGCGCAGTTTTTCCAGACCCTGTACATAGAGGCGGGCCGCTTCCGGATTGGTGGGCAGGGAAGCGCGCACGGCCGAACTCTGTTCAGGAGTGACTTCGTTGATCGCAAGCTTCTTTCGAAGGTTCGCACCAGTACGCGAAACGAGATCCAATAGTTCAGACGGCTGCCCATTTTCGGAGAAACTGGCGATCGTTTGTCCAGCGACGGCGTCTTGCAGGCGGAAGTCGAGCCGAATCTGATTGCCGGATTCAAGGAACGTTCCCAGCACAACCAAGTCGCTGCCGAGGTGTTTGCGAATGCGCGCCAGCGTCTCGCTACTGAAGCTGTCCGCCTCGGGCAGCGAGAGATCCCGTTTCATGCGCGCGACGTTCTCCCCGGGAATTGTGCGCAACTGCTCGCCGGCGGCCAATTCGGTCGTGAGCATTTCCGCGAGGGCGGTCGACAACCAGGCGTTGTCGGATTGGCCGGAGAGATTCCGAAAGCCGAGAACCGCCACCGAACGGCGGGGGGTGATGCCGGGCATTACTTCCGCCGCTGGTGCTTGTGGCCGTGGGAATATGCGGACGCGAGCGTTGTAGAGAACCGCCCCGAGTGCGATCAGCAGAGCGATGCTGATGCCCACCATCCATTTCAATTTCGCATTTGATTTCGGACGAACCGCAAGGGGAACAACGCCGGTGCTTAATCGCTCCAGGTCAATACGCAATTCGCGCGCGGATTGATAGCGACGATCCGGATCCTTGTCGATGGCCTTGACAATGATGCTTTCCAGCGCAGGCGAGATTTGATGATTTCTGGAACTGGG
>Ga0075434_100001349_pt1 | contig 20608 bp, 18 predicted proteins | sample RhiMethybrSRZTD3_FD_75298 | JGI IMG/M metagenome (GOLD analysis project Ga0075434, IMG submission 75298) | Populus rhizosphere microbial communities from Tennessee, USA - Rhizosphere MetaG P. TD hybrid SRZTD3 | ecosystem: Host-associated > Plants > Roots > Rhizosphere > Soil | place: USA... | reverse complement strand
ACCTTCAGCTTGACCAGGATGTGGTGGACGTGGTTCTTGACGGTGGCGAGCTCGATGCAGAGCGCCTGGCCGATCTGCTTGTTCGAAAGCCCGCGTGCGATCAGCTCGACGATCTGGGATTCCCGCGCTGTTAGCCGGACATCGTCCGGCATCGGCAGTCGCTCGGCGGCGAGCGACCCGACGCGCTCGAGCAGCGCGGCGGTGACACGCGGCGAGGCGAGGACCTCGCCCCGGGCAGCCCGCCCGATCGCGGCGACGAGGTCATCGAGCGACTGCTCGCTCGTCACGTAGCCGGAGACGCCCGCCTCGGCGAAGGCGAGCAGGTCGTCGATCTTCTCCGGGACGCCGAGCGCGACGATCTTCGCCGGCGGGAGCGCCGTTCGCAGCGCACGGACAGCCGCGGGGCAGTCGACCGTCGCCGTATCCACAACGAACAGATCCGGCTCGACCGCTCGCAACGCCGCGAGGGCGCTCGGGGCATCCGGCGCGTGCCCGATGACTTCGAGCTCCCCCTTGCCGTGCAACAGCCGCGTGAGCGCATCACGATGGATGCGAACACCGGCCACGATAAAGACGTGGACCACCGTGCCATCCCTCCCCTGGCAACGTTCCTCTCCCTGGCGCGCTGCGGCGGCCAATCTGCCAAACCCCGTCCGTTGATGTCAAGCCTGAAGCGGTCAAGCTCGCCTAACCATCAGGATCACGGCTTGACAGCGATAGTAAGTGAGTGCTAACTTTCTCCCATGAGCGCAGTGTCGACCCGGATGACGGCCGACGAGCGGCGGGCCTCCGTGTTGCACGTTGCCCGGGAGGAGTTCGCGAAGACGGGCTTCCACGGCACCTCGACCGAGCGGATCGCCGAGCGCGCCGGCGTCTCGCAGCCCTACCTCTTCCGCCTCTTCGGGACGAAGAAGCACCTCTTCCTCGCCTGCGTCGACGCCGGGTTCCAGACCGTGCGGGACGCGTTCGCGCAGTCGGCCGAAGGCCTCACCGGAGAGGAGGCGCTCCACGCAATGGGCGAGACCTATGCCGAGCTGCTGCAGGACCGCACGCAGCTGCTGGCGCAGATGCAGGCGTACGCCTCCTGCGAGGACGACGAGATCCGGCAGCTCGTTCGCGATCGCTTCGGCGACATCGTCAAGTTCGTCGAGAGGACGTCGGGCGTCGATTCCGCTCGCCTGAGCCGCTTCATGGCGCACGGCATGCTCCTGAACGTCATCGCCTCGATGGACCTGCTCCATTCGGACGAGGCCTGGGCACGCAATCTGATCGAGGGGTGCCTGGAGGAGTCGCAGGCGTGAGGTCGATTTGTCGTGTTTTTTTCGACAGTTTTGTTAGTGATCGATCACTAGTGAAGGGAGGCCGGCAGATGCCAGCCAAAGGAAACGCGAAGCTGCTCTGGACATTCGCAATCACGACCGTCGCGCTGTTCATGGTCACGCTCGACAACCTCGTCGTCACCACGGCGCTGCCGGTTATACGCCGCGACCTCGGCGCCTCGCTGTCCGACCTCGAGTGGACGGTGAACGCCTACACGCTCACGTTCGCTGTCTTCCTCCTCACCGGCGCGGCGCTCGGCGACCGGTTCGGACGGCGCCGGCTGTTCTCGATCGGGCTCGGCATCTTCACCGCGGGCTCGATCGGCGCGGCGCTCGCGCCGACCGCTCAATATCTCGTCGCCTTCCGCGCCATGCAGGGACTGGGCGGCGCGATCGTCATGCCGCTGACGCTGACGATCCTCTCGGCCGCCGTGCCGGCGCACCGCCGCGGGGCGGCGCTGGGCGCCTGGGGAGGCATTTCCGGCCTCGCGGTCGCGCTCGGCCCGCTGGTCGGCGGCGCCGTCGTTCAGGGGATCGCGTGGCAGTGGATCTTCTGGCTCAACGTCCCGATCGGGTTGCTCGTGCTCCCGCTCGCGCTTCGTCGCCTGGAGGAGTCCAGAGGCCCGGACCGGTCGCTCGACGTGCCCGGTCTCGTGCTTGCCAGCGCCGGCCTCTTCGGTCTCGTCTGGGGTCTCGTGAACGGGAACTCGCACGGCTGGGGAAGCCTGGGCATCGTGTCGGCGCTGACGGTCGGCTCCCTGCTGCTCGTCGGATTCGTCGCCTGGGAGCTCCGAGCGCGCGAGCCGATGCTCCCGATGCAGTTCTTCCGGCAGCGGACCTTCGCCGCTGCCAACGGCGCCTCGTTCTTCATGTTCTTCGGCATGTTCGGGTCCATCTTCCTGCTGGCGCAGTTCTTCCAGACGGCGCAGGGGTACTCACCGCTCCACGCGGGGCTTCTTGTTCTGCCGTGGACGGCGGCGCCGATGATCGTCGCCCCGATCGCCGGCGCGCTCTCCGATCGCATCGGAGGCCGGCCGCTCCTGGCGACGGGACTCGCGCTTCAGGCCGCCGGATTGGCGTGGATAGCGGCCGCCTCGAGCGCAACCGTCCCGTACATCGACCTGGTCGGGCCGTTCATCCTCTCCGGCATCGGCATGGGCCTGTTCTTCGCGCCGGTGGCGAACGTCGTCCTGAGCGCCGTGCGGCCCGAGCAGCAGGGCAAGGCCTCCGGCGCCACGAACGCCATCCGCGAGGTCGGCGGCGTCTTCGGCGTCGCGGTGCTCGCCTCGGTCTTCGCGCACTACGGCGGCTACGCCTCGGCCGAGCAGTTCGGGAACGGCCTCGTCGTAGCGACCTGGATCGGCGCGGCCGTCGTAGGCGTCGGCGCGCTGACCGCGCTCGCGATCCCGCGCAGGCGCCGGGCCGAGGTCGTCGAGCTACAGCCCGAGTTCGCGCTCGAAGAGGCCGCCTGACTCGCGGCGGAGCGGGGCTTTTGCGTGAGGCGTTAAGAAGGGGGACCGTGGGGGAAACCTGGTTTCCCCCACGTTTTAGACGACGTCCCAGCCCGGCGGAAGGTCGAGTGGGGGCGTCGTCGGCGGGGGGTGCCAGTCCTCCCAGCCGGTAGGCCACGGGGGGTCTGCGAGCACCCGCGCCGCCTCGGCACGCACGGCAGCCTCGTCGACGAGGCCGCGCGCGGCGGCCTCGGCGAGCTCGTCCTCGTCCTTCCAGCGCACGGAACCGTCCGGCCGCACGATCAGATCCAGCTTCTCGTCCTGGTAGTCCCAGCCGAGCGGCGTCCGCGCCGCCGGGCGCTCGAAGTTGATGTACCAGTGCGAAAACGAGCCGTCCGGTGCCCAGAACAGCCAAACGGAGTAAAGCGCGCCCGGGCGCACGAGGACGAGAGCGTGGCCGGCCGCGATGCGCTCCGCGAGCGTCCAGCCGTCCGGCCGCGGGATCCGTACCTCGCGACCGGCGGCGTCGACCGGGTACCTGGCCGACGCGCCGGGCGGGCTGTGTAGCACCGCGAGCGCCTCGGTCTCCTCCACCACCCGCACGGCATTCACGCGCCAAACCCGTCCGAACCAGACCTCACGCAAGACCTGATCGGCGCCCTGCACGGGGGCGGAGTCTAGGTAGGCTCCGCACCACACATGGCCGAGATCGAAGCGCTGCCCGCGCAGAAGCAGGTGGATCCGGAGGCGGCGCCCGGCGTCTCTGTGGTCGTCACCGTCTACAACGAGGCCCGGAACATCGAGGAGCTCTACCGGCGTACGGTCGCGGCGCTCGAGGACGCCGACGGCACGTTCGAGCTGATCTTCGTCGACGACGGCTCCGTCGACGCGACCTGGGCCGCGCTCACGCGGCTCCACGAGCGGGACCACCGCGTTCGCGCCGTTCGCTTCAAGCGCAACTTCGGCCAGCACCCCGCGATGCACGCCGGCATCTCGCGCTCGCGCGGCGACGTCGTCGTGACGATGGACGGCGACCTGCAGAACGCTCCAGAGGACATTCCGCGCCTTGTCGACGCCGTTCAGGCGGGAACCGACGTCGCCAGCGGCCGCCGCGCCGCGCGGCACGACTCCTGGGGACGGACGATCCCCTCGCGGCTGATCAACGGGATGCTCCGCCGCTTCACCCGCGTCCCGATCTCCGACTTCGGCTGTGCTTTCAACGCCTACCGGCGTGACGCGCTCGTGCCGGTGCTCCCGGTGATCGGCAAGCAGAAGTTCACGAAGGCGCTCGTGCTGTCCGGCGGCGCGAGCGTCGTCGAGGTCGACGTGCAGCACGCGCCGCGGGAGGGGAGCTCCCGTTACTCGCCGCTCCGCCTCACCAGGCTCGCGCTCCACGTTCTGGCCGGCTTCTGGCCGCAGCCGATCCAGTGGATCGGGATCGGCCTCGGTGTCCTGTGCACGCTCGTGGCGACCGCCCTCGGCATCTACGGCGTCGTCTACTGGGTCGACCGCTCGAACTTCCCCGGGCCGCTCTTCGGCGGCACCGCGGTCCTGTTCGTCCTCGGCATCCAGGGATTCATCCTTGCGCTCGTCGGTGAATACCTAGGCAGAATCCAGCGCGACGTGGAAGGACATCCGCTGTACACGATCGACCAGGAGCTGGAGTGAGCCGGCCGAAGCGTGTTCTCGTCACCGGCGGCGCCGGGTTCATCCCGTCCAACTTCATCCGCCACATGCTGCGCGCGACGCCCTACGACGTCGTCTCGCTCGACGCGCTCACGTACGCCGGGAGTCTCGAGAACCTCGCCGACGTGATGTCGCATCCGCGGCTGTCCTTCGTGCACGGCGACATCCGCGACGCCGAGCTGGTGCGGGAGGTCGTGTCCGAGGTGGACGTGATCGTGAACGCCGCGGCCGAGTCGCACGTGGAGAAGTCGATCCGGGAGGGCGGCTCCGAGTTCGTGACGACGAACGTCGAGGGGACGCAGATCCTGCTCGATGCGATCCGTGAGAACCCGGTCGAGCGCTTCGTCCTCATCTCCTCGAGCGAGGTCTACGGGACGGCGCAGTCCGCACCGATGGACGAGGAGCATCCGCTGCAGCCGCGGAGCCCATACGCGGCCACCAAGGCGGGCGGAGACAGGCTCGCGTACAGCTACTTCGTCACGTACGGGCTGCCGATCGTCATCGTCAGGCCGTTCAACAACTTCGGCCCGCGCCAGCATCCGGAGAAGGCGATTCCACGCTTCATCACGCAGGCGCTCCACGACGAGCCGGTGACCGTCCACGGCGACGGCCACGCCAGCCGCGACTGGCTCTACGTCGACGACGACGCCGAGGCCATCGAGGCCGTGATCGCCGCGGACCTGGACGCCGTCGCCGGCCAGGTCATCAACGTGGCCACCGGCGTCGACATCAGCGCATCCGAGGTCGCCGACCTCGTGCTCCAGGCGCTGGGCAAGCCCGCCGACCTCAAGACTCACGTCGCGGAACGCCCGGGCCAGGTCGACCGACACATCGGTTCCACGGAGAAGGCCGCGCGCCTGCTCGGATGGCGAGCGCGCACGACGTTCGAGGACGGGCTCGAGCGCACGATCGCCTGGTACCGCGAGAACGAGGCCTGGTGGGACGCGATCCTGCGCGACCGAGCGGCCGCCCTGACGTCCTGACCCGCCTACGCAAGGCGCCGGTCTACCTACGCTCGCGCGGCCGCCGGGCAGCCAACCGCACGCTCGATCTGCTCGAGACCGCGAGCTCGAACGGCAGCGACGCCCCGCTCACGCACCCGCCGGTGCTGATCGTCGGCGCACCGCGGACCGGAAGCACCCTGCTCTACCAGCTGCTCGTGCAGGCCTTCGACGTCACCTACCTCTCGAATCGTCACTGCCGGTGGTACGGCGCCCCGTCGCTCGCAGAGCGTTTGCGGCCGGTCACCCCGGACACCTCCTTCGAGTCGCGGTACGGCGCCACGACCGGCGACGCCGCGCCGAGCGAGTGCGGCCCGTTCTGGTACCGCTTCTTCCGCCGTTCGCCGCAGTACGTGCCGCTGGCCGAGGTCGACCGCGCCCAGCTCCACCGGTTGCGCGCCGCCGTTCGGGCGCTGACCCGGGCCCGTGACCGTCCGGTCGTCTTCAAGAACCTCATCTGCTCGCTCCGGCTGGAACCGATCGGCACGGCGCTGCCGGAGGCGCTGTTCGTCGTCATCCGACGTGACCTCCTCGCCACCGCCTCGTCGCTCCTCGCGGGCCGAAAGTCGATCTTCGGCGACTACGGCCACTGGTGGTCGGCCGAGCCGCCGGAGATCGCCGAGCTTCGCGGCCTGCCGCCCGAGCAGCAGGTCGTCGAGCAGGTGCGCCGGATCGAGGCGCTGATCGACCGCGACCGCGAGACACTCGGCGCCGAGCGTTTCCTCGACCTCACGTACGAGAAGCTCTGCGCGGAACCCGACGCAGCCCTGGAGGCGATCGCCGGCCTCGTCGAGCGAAACGGGTCCCGGCTGACGCGCCGTCGGCACGTCGAGGCAAAGTTCGACCCATCCAACCCGGCATCCCTCCCTCCGGAGCTCCATGACCGGCTCGTCGAGTACATCCAGCGTGGCTGAGCGCGGGCCGGCGCCGGCGCTCCGCGACCGCTACGACGACTTTGTCGGCCGCTCGCCCCAGGGCTCGATCTTCGCGACGTCCTGGTGGCTCGACGCCGTTGCGCCGGGCGGCTGGCGCTTACACCATGTCCAGAAGGGTGACGACCTCGTCGCGGCGTGGCCGACGGTCGTGCGCCGTAGCCGCTGGGGCGAGGTTCACGGCGGCGCCCCGCTGACGCCGTTCCTCGGCCCGTTGCTCTCACCCGGCGAGGGAGCGCGGCGCCGCTCCCGGGAGATCGAGGCGGTCGAGTCGCTGCTCGAGCGGATCGGCGCCTTCGCGCACCTCGAGGCGCGCTGCCACCCCGCGTTCGACTACTGGACGCCGCTCGCGTGGCACGGCTTCGCGCAGACCACGCGGTACACATGGCGCCTTCCCGACCTCGAGGACGTCGAGGCGACGTTCAAGGGGTTCCGCGAGAACGCCCGCGGCCACATCCGCTCGGCCGAGAAGCACGGCCTCGCCGTCGAGGAAGCGGCCCTCGGCGCGTTCCTGGCGCTGCACGAGCAGCGGGCGGCCATGCAGGAGGACTGGAGCACGACCGACCGCCAGACCGTCGAGAGGATCGACTCGGCATGTGCATGGCGCGGCGCGCGGTCGGTGCTGGTCGCCCGCGACTCGGACGGCCGCGTCCGCGCCGGCGCGTACGTCGTCTACGACGGGCGCTTTGCCTACTACCTGATGTCCGCCACGGACGGCGAGGTGCGCGGCAGCGCAGCGCTCGTCGTCTGGGAGTCGGTCAAGCGCGCCGCGGAGCGCGGGCTCGGCTTCGACTTCGAGGGCTCGATGCTGCCCCACGTGGAGCCGTTCGTCCGCGGCTTCGGCGGTGTGCCAATCCCGTACTCGGTCGTGCGCAAGACCGCCTCGAGCGGCTTCCGGGCCGAGCGGACCGTGAAACGGGCCGCGCTCGCAGCCGCTGCCCGGGTGAAGCGCCGGTGAGCCGGAAGCGCCTGCTCGTCCTCGGCGCTGGGCCAGCGCAGATCGGGTTGCTCCGAGCGGCGCGAGCGCGCGGGCTCTACGTGATCGCGGCGGACCGGGACCCGTCGGCGCCCGGTTTTCCCTTTGCCGATCGCCGCGCGATCGTCTCGGTCGAGGACGAGCGAGCGGTCGACCGGCTCGCGGCGGCGGAGCGCGTCGACGGCGTGATCGCGCCGGGCATCGATTGGCCCGTCGCCGTTGCCGCCCGCGTCGCCGACCGTCTCGGGCTCTCCCACCCGATTTCGCCGTCGACCGCCGTCCTCGCGACCTCGAAGCTGCGGCAGCGCGAATCCTTTGCGGAAGCGGGCGTTCCGCAGCCACGTTACGAGCTCTGTCGCGGCCTCGAGCAAGCGAGCGAGGCGGTGAGCCGGATCGGCTACCCGTGCGTCGTCAAGCCGCCCGACCGGCAGGGCCAGCGGGGGCTCTCGGTCGTCGACGCAACGGGTGCGCTCGAACCGGCAATCGCTCGCGCGCTCGAGGCGGCACGGGGTGACGTTGTGCTGTTGGAGGAGCTGGTCGCCGGGCCCGAGGTCACTGTTAACGCCTTCTCCGCCGGCGGATCGTTTCGGCCGCTGACGGTAACCGACCGGCTGGTTGCGGAAGCGCCTGCGTTCGGCGTCGCCCTCGCGCACGCCTGGCCGAGCGCCACGGCCGTCGAGGCGGCCGTCGAGGCGGCTGTCGCGGCGGCGGCGTCGATCGGCGTCACCGACGGCCCGACCTACACGCAGGTGCGGATCGGGCGCGACGGCCCGCGCGTCGGGGAGCTCGCGGCCCGCCTCGGTGGCGGACACGACGCCGAGCTCTGCGAGGCGGCGCTCGGCGTCCCGCTGAACGACCTCGCGCTCGCGGCGGCGCTCGGCGAGCCAGTTGCGGAGACGCCCACCGCGCCGGTTGCGGGCGGGGCGTGCGTGCGCTTCCTGGTCGCACCGCCAGGCGAGCTACGCGACGTCCGTGGCGTCGACGACGCCGAGGCGATCGACGGCGTCCGCTGGGTGCGCCTCCACCACCCACGCGGCCACCGCTACGGCCCGCTGCTCCGCGGCGCCGATCGGGCAGGTGCAATCCTCGCCGTCGGCTCCGGCCGCGACGACGCTCTGGAGCGGGCCGCCCGGGCCGCAGCATTGCTCCGCTTCGACACCGTCGACGCGGAAGCGCTCGTCTAGGCCGACCCCCGAGGCAGCCGACGATAGCCTCCAGCGCGTGGCAGTCGGCTTTCAGCCTCCGGCGGTCGGTGACGAGGAGATCGAGGCGGTCGCGGAGACGATCCGCTCCGGCTGGCTCACCACCGGGCCGCGTGCGGCCGACCTCGAGGCCCGCTTCGCGGAGTACCTCGAGGCGAAGCACGTTCTCGCCGTCGCATCGGGGACCGCCGCGCTCCACCTCTCCCTCGCCGCCCTCGGCGTCGGGCCCGGCGACGAGGTGATCACGACGCCGATCACCTGGCCGGCGACAGCCAACGTCATTGTCCACCTGGGCGCGGTCCCCGTCTTCGCCGACGTGCGCGAGGACGACCTGAACATCGACCCGGTGCACGCAGCGAGCCTCGTGGGCGAGCGGACGAAGGCGCTTCTCCCTGTCCATCTGGCCGGTCAGCCAGCTGATCTGGAGCCACTCCGGGCGCTCGGCCTTCCGCTGGTGGAGGACGCTGCGCATGCGGTGGAGAGTGCGTACCGCGGCCGGAAGATCGGCGCGCTCTCGGAGGCGACGTGCTTCTCGCTTTACGCGACGAAGAACGTGGCCGCGGGGGAGGGCGGCCTCATCGCCACGAATCGCGACGACGTCGCCGCCGGGGTCGCCGACCTGCGGGTGACGCGGCGCGGCGACGGGAGGCGGTACGACGTCCCCGTCCCCGGCTACAAGGCGAACCTTCCCGACGTGCTGGCAGCGATCGCGCTCGTGCAGCTGGCGAAGGTCGAAGGTCATCGAGCGATTCGCATCGCCCAATTCGCGGCGTATGACGAGTCGATCGCGGAGCTGGACGGGCTAGACCCGCTCCGGCGCGACCCGCGTGATACGCACGCCTACCACCTGTACATCATCCGCGTTGATCCGGCGCGAGCGGGCGCGACGCGGGACGAGTACCAGCGTGCGCTGGGCGAGGAGGGAATCTCGACCAGCATCCATTTCCTGCCGGTTCACACGCTGACGTGGTACCGGCAGCGCTTCCCGGACCAGCCGCCGCTCCCCGTCGCCGAGCGGGCGGGCGAGGAGGTGCTCTCGCTGCCGCTCTCGCCGGCGCATTCCGAGGCCGACATCGAAGCGGTCATTGCCGCACTCCGCCGCGTGCACGCGCGATTCGCGCGCTAGCCGCAGCACCCCTCGCGCCACACTCCTCGGCTTGACGTCACTTTGTCGCGCAAGGCACAGTCTCGGTTGTGGGGGAGCAGCCCGTCGCGGAGACCGAGGACTCGATTCTCGAGTCTCCGGAGGAGGACGAAGGCGCAGCCGAGGAGGAGACTCCTTCGGTCACAGAGCTGGCCGTAGAGCTCGGACGTAACGTGAGCGTCCTGGCTTTTTGCGAGGGGCAGCTGGCCGCCTCCCGCAACATGCCTGAGGTACGGCGCGCGGCTCGCGACATCGCGGGTGCTCTTGTCGTTGGGCTCGGATTCCTCACCGCCTTCGTGTTCGTGAATGTGGCCGCCTTGGAGGGCCTTTCGGAGGTCGTGTCCTCCTGGCTCGCGGCGCTTCTGCTCGGCGCGGCATGGGCGGTCATCGCCGCTTCGCTCACGCTTGCGCTGATGATCCGCGCCGGACACGTGACGGGGTGGAAGTGGTGGCGGGTGTTCAGTGCAGGTCCCGAGGAGAGCATGAAAGACCTGGAAGAGGCCCGGGACGACGCCGAGGAGGCTGTGCGGGATACCCTCGAGCGGCTCGCGCCCGCTCTCACGATCGAGATCGCGGCCGCGGCCGTGCCCATGGCGGGCGACATGGCGGGCGACATGGCAAGCGGTGTGCTCGACGCGGGGCACGGCCTACTCGAGACATCCGACGACATGGTCGAGGCGATGGCTGAGGGATTGCCGGCCGGCGGCGTCGTCAACCAGGTGTGGGATGTCGTCCTCATGCCTGGACGCTTCGGCTTCAAAGTCGCGACCGGCGTCCTCAAGCGCGGCGAACCGCGTAGCTGAGTCGACACTGGCTGATCCCGGGCACCGAACCCGCTGCGCGGGCCGCCGACTACGCTTGGCCCCGTGAAACGGCCAATCCGGATCGCCGCGACGCTGACAATCACGGCGCTCTGCACCGCCTACCTCGTCTGGAAGATCGACTTTCGCGAGACCGTCCGCATCCTCGCGGACACGGACCTGCTGCTGTTCGCGGGCGCCGTCGCGATCATGGTCTTCACGGCCATCCCGATGGCCTGGCGCTGGCAGCGGCTGCTGGCCGCCCGCGGAACCCATGATCGGCTCGACTGGCTGACGCGTGCATACCTGGTGTCCTTCACGGCCGGGCAGATCCTGCCGACCGCGGTCGGCGGCGACGCCGTCCGGATCTACGAGACCTCACGCCGCCATCCGGGGCGCGGCGGGCTCGTAGCGGGCTCGGTCGTGCTGGAGCGCGTGCTCGGCGGCGCGGCCACGCTCGTCCTCGCGGCGGTCGGCTTCCTCCTCGCCGTCGGCCGGTACGACGTCGGCGCCTACCTCTGGCTCGAGCTCGGCTTCGTGATCGGCACCGTCGTGCTCGGCGTCCTCCTCTTCTCGCGCAGCGCCCGACCCCTGCTGCGCCGGGCCGTACCCATCCTGCGCCGCGTGCGACTCGAGCGCCCCGTGCGCGCCGTTTACGAGGGCATCCACGTCTATCGCGGACACGTCCGGCTGCTCGTCGGCGTCTCCGCGCTCACGATCGCGATCCAGGCGGTTCGCGTGCTCGCCATCTGGCTGTCCGGCAAGGCGGTCGGCATCGATCTGCCGCCCCGGCCCTATTACGTGATGGGGCCGCTGCTGTTCCTCGTCATGCTGCTTCCCTTCACGGTCAACGGGCTCGCCGTGCGCGAGTCGTTCTTCGTCAGCTTCCTCGGCGGGCTCGCGGTGAGCGCCGACGCCGCGTTCGCTGCCGGCTTCGTCTTCTTCCTCGTGACACTGGCGATGGCGATTCCCGGAGGCGTGATCCTCGCGTGGGAAGGGCTCCGCGGCACCGCCCGTCCCACGCCGCGCCCCGGACATGGCTGATGTCTCCGTCGTCGTCGTCACGTACAACGCCCTGCCCTGGCTCGAGCAGTGCCTGGACAGCGTCCGCGCCTACGAGACGATCGTCGTCGACAACGGCTCCACCGACGGCACGCTCGCCCTCGTGCGCGACCGGTTCCCGGACGTCCGGGTGATCGAGCAGGAGAACCGCGGCCTCGGCGCCGGCTGGAACGCCGGCATGCGCGCGGCCTCCGGTCGCTACTACCTCATTCTCAACTCTGACGCCTGGGTGCTGGACGATGCGGCCGAGCGACTGGCCGCCTTCGCGGACGATCGCCCTGACGCCGCCCTCGTCGGCCCGAAGCTCCGGAACCTGGACGGAACGGTGCAGCGCTCGGTCCGCGGGTTCCCGACGCTCTGGCGTCTGGCGACGGAGTACTTCTTCCTGCGCAAGCTCGCACCGCGGTCACGCGCGCTGAACGCCTTCTACGCCGGAGGGTTCGACCACGACGTCGTCCGTGAGGCCGACTTCGTGATGGGCGCTTGCATGCTCGTGCGCAGAGAGGCCGTCGAGCAGGTGGGGATGCTCGACGAGGACTTCTTCATGTTCAGCGAGGAGACCGACTGGTGCTACCGCTTCCGTGAGGCGGGCTGGAGGGTTTTTTTCTTCCCCGGTGCGGAGGTCGCGCACGTCGGCGGCGCGTCATGGAAACGCGACCATGACCCGATGTACCGGGAGCAGCTCCGAGGACACCTCCGCTTCTTCGCCAAGCACTACGGGCTCGGTCAGGCCGAGCGCGCGAGACGGCTCCTGCTGGCGTCGATGCGGCTGCGCTCGCTCGTGTTTCGCGGCGGCCGGCGACGCACGTCCCAGGAGGCGGCCGCCTGGCTTCGCTCGGCCGGTGCCCGCGAGCTGCTGCAGCCCTCGTGATCCCGGACAAGGTGAAGCGACGAGCCCGCTGGGTCCTCGACACGCTGGGCGCGACCGGAACGCGCCTGGGGGACGACGTGCCCTACGACTCGGAGGCCTGGGAACAGGTCGATCGCCGCGAGCGGCCGCGGCACGATCTCCTCGCGCAGGCGTTCTTCGACCTGGCCCGGATCGAGGAGCGCGGCGCCGCCGGAGACGCGCACGCACGGTTCCTCGGGGCCGCAAGCGTCCTCGATCCGCTCGACCCGCCGCTGGAGCGCCTGCGCGCGGAGCTCGGGATCGAGCCGCCTCGGTGGGGCGCCGCCCGCTTTGCGATCGCCCTCACGCACGACGTCGACGTCCCGTGGAAGTGGACGCCGATCGGCATCCGCGGCGCCGGAGCGCGGCTGAAAGACGCCGTTGCCGCCCGGCATGGCCGCGCGGCGGTGCACGAGGCCCGCGCACTCGCGGGCCTCCCGGTCCACCGCCTTCGCGGCACGGATCCGAACTGGAGCTTCGATCGCGTCTTCGACCTCGAGCTTGAGCGCGGTGCCCGCTCGACGTTCTTCGTCATGGCCGGCCACCGGCACCGCGCGGACGGCGCCGCTCCGGAGGCCTACGAGCGGCTCCGACCGCAGCTGATCGCCACGCTCCAGGAGCGCGACGGCGAGGTCGGGCTCCACGGGAGCTACACGGCCGCGGCCGATCCGGACATCCTCGCGGCCGAGCAACAGCGGCTCGAGGGGCTCGCCGGGCCGCTCGCCGGACAGCGCTATCACTATCTCCGGATCCGGCCGCACGAGAACCTGGCGACGCTCGCTCAGCACGGTTTCCGGTACGACTCGACGCTCGGCTTTCCCGATACGCCGGGGTTCCGCGCCGGGATCGCGCATCCCTTCCGACCCTGGGACCTCGCGTCCGACCGGCCGCTGGATGTGATCGAGGTTCCCCTGGCCCTCATGGACGTCTCCTTTGACGATCGCTACCTCGGCCTCCCCGCGCGCCAGGCCGAGGGACACGTGCTGGCGCTCGTCGAGTGGGCGGCGGAGCACGGCGGTGGCTTCGCCGTGCTCTGGCACACGGATCGGTTCGATCGGTGGACGGCGGCCGGCTGGGACCGCCTGTACGCTCGGCTCATCGACGCGGTTCACGACCACGGCGGCGCCTGCGTTTCGGCGGGCGAGCTGGCGCTGCAGGCCGAGGCACGCCTGTGAGAGCGGACGCTCTCAGCCGGAGCATGCCCCTGCGGGTCGGGAGCCCGGCCGTCGTCGGGGTCGCTCTCACCGTTCCCGTTCTCCTGCTGTTGAGCCGGCTCCTCCCCGCCTACGGCCTCGGCCTCGGCTTGCGGCTAGCCGCGGCGGCGGCGTGCGTCGTCCTCCTGCCGGGCGCGCTGCTTCTGCGGGCGATCGGCTGGCCCGCGGACCTCGGCGTGGCCGTCGCCGGTGCGTTCACCTGGAGCCTGGGACTCGTCTTCGCGGCCCTCGCGGTGACGTTCGCGGTCGAAGCGAGCCTCTGGGTCACGCTGATCCTGCTGGCCATCTTCGCGCTCGCCGCCGTCTTGCCGGCCGCGGTGGCGCCGGCCGTGGAAACCGACCGTCGCGACCTGGTCGCGGTCGCCGCCGTCGGTGCGCTCGGCGTCCTCTTCGCCGTCGTCGTCTGGGCTGCTTCCGGCCCGGCCGCCGGCGACGGGCTCTTCCACCTCGCCCGGGAGCGCAAGCTCGCCGACTTCGGCCACCTCTCGTCGCTCAAGGTCGTGGACGAGTTCCGCGACGGCGGCCTGCACCCCGGCTACGCGTTCCCGCTGTGGCACTCGGTCGTCGCGCTGATCTCGCTCCTTGCCGGCGTCGATCCCGCCGCCGCCGCGCGATACGGCGCCGCGGTGCTCGTGCCGCTTTCGTTCGCGCTCTCGTTTGCGGCGGGCCGCCTCCTGTTCCGGTCGAACTGGACGGGCTTCGCAGCGGTGCTCGCCCAGGCGGCGCAGATCGGTCTCGCGCCCGGCCACGGCGGGGCCTTCACGACCCTCACGCAGCCGGCCAGCGCCGCGCGGTTCCTGCTCGTCCCGGCGCTCCTCGCGCTGACGTTCGCCTACCTCCACGATCGCGACCTCCGTCTGCTCCCGGCACTCGCGGCCGGGGGTCTTGCGCTCGCGCTGATCCACCCGACATACGCGCTCTTCTTCGCGATCGTGATGGCCGGCTTCTTGCTCGCTCGGGCGCTTCTGGCGGGCCGCGACATGGCCGGCATCGCGGCGACGCTAGCCGCCGTGGTCGTCCCGGCCGGGGCAGCCGCCTTCTGGCTCCTGCCCATCGTTCGCCAGACGGCGTCGCACGAGCCCTCGTCGACGCAGCTGGTTCGCGACGTCACCCACTACCGGGGCCAGCTCGACGTCACGTCGATCGACAGCTTCCGCCTCGCCCCCGAGATGATCGGCCGCAGCGGCGCCGTCGCCGTGGCGGCCCTGATCCTCTTGCCGCTCGCCGCGCTCGCACCGCGCCGCCGGTGGGCGGCGTTCGTCCTCGGCGCGAGCCTGACCGTCCTCGTGCTGGTGCTCGTTCCCGAGCTGTTCACACGCCTCACCGACGCTGTCTCCCTCGCCCAGGCCCGGCGCCTCGCCGGGTTCATCCCCTTCGCGCTCGCGTTCGCAGGTGGGCTGGCCGTCCTCGCTCGGATCCTCGGCGTCCTCGTCGTGCCGACCGCCCTCGGCGCGGGCGTCGGACTGCAATGGGCCTTTCCGGGCGACTTCGGCACGCGGTTCGACGTCGGCGGCCCGGCGATCGTCACCTGGATCGCCGCCTTCGGCGCCGCCGCCGGCCTGGCGCTCGCGATGGCCTTCTCACGCCGCCTGGACATCGAGCGCCACGGGCCGATCGTCGCCGCCGCGGCCGCCTGTTTCGTGCTCCCGATCGCCGTCGACGGCCTCCGCGACTGGGGCCCGCGAACCCACGAAGGGATCGGGCTGACCCCCGGCCTTGTGCAGGCGCTCAGGAGCGACGTTCCGAGGGGCGCCGTCGTCTTCTCCGACCTCGCGACGAGCTACCGCGTCGCGGCCTACGCGCCGCTCTACGTCGCCTCCGCCCCGCCTGAGCACGTGGCTGACACGACGGCGAACAAGCCGTACGTGCGCCGCCGCGCGACGCTGACGTTCTTCCGCACGGCCGACCTGGCGATCCCGAGACGCTACGGCGCCACCTGGATCGTCGTCGATCGGAGCCGAACCACGCTTCGGCTGCACCTGCCGCGCCGCTACGCGGACAGCCGCTTCATCCTCTACCGGCTCTAGGTATGGCAGACTGTATGGTATGGAGAAGACGACTGTCTATCTGCCAGACGATTTGAAGCGGGCGCTAAAGCGCACGGCCGCCAGGGAAGGCCGTAGTGAAGCCGACCTCATCCGCGAAGGAGTCCGGCTCGTGACCGAGCGGCAGGCTCCGGAGCCACGAATACCACTGTTCTCGAGCGGTCAGCCGGACCTCGCCGAGAACGTGGACAAGTACCTCGTCGGCTTCGGCGAGACTTGATCCTTCTCGATACCAGCGGCCTGCTCGCTGTCGTCGACGATTCACAACCCAAGCACCACGAGGCGGCCGCTGTGTTGGCCGCAGCCTCGCCGCCCCGGCTGCTTTCCCCCTTCGTCCTGGCCGAGCTGGACTACCTGACCGCCAAGCGAGTCGGGCAGGCGGCCGAACTTGCACTTCTCGACGAGGTCGGGCGAGGCGTCTACCGCCTAGAGCCGTTCTCCGACGCGGACATCGCTGATGCTCGCGCAGTGATCGAGGCGTTCGCCGCGCTCGAGGTCGGCCTGACGGACGCCTCGCTCGTCGTTCTCGCTCGCCGCCACGGGACGACCGATCTTCTGACGCTGGACGAGCGGCATTTCCGCACACTGCCCGGGCCGAGGGGAGCGCCTTTCCGGCTGCTGCCTGCCGACACCGCCTGAAGCCGCCGCCAGTACCATCGCGCGCGGTGCGAGTGCTGATCGTCTCGGTGTACTTCCCGCCGTCAGGGGGCGGCGGCGTCCAGCGGCCGCTGAAGTTCGCCACGCACCTGCCGGCGCTCGGGATCGAGACCCACGTCCTCGCCCCCGACGACCCCCGCTGGATCCACCGCGATCCGGACCTGGCGCCACCGTCGCAGGCGCTCGTCCACCGCGCGCGCTACATCGGGCCCAAGGGGCGCAAGCCCGCCGAGGAGCTCCACGGCCGGACCGGGCTCGACCGCCTCGGCCGACAAGCGTCGCTGCTCGGCCGCAGGCTTCTCGTCCCGGACGAGGCGGTCGGCTGGAACCTGACCGCGATCCCGGCAGCGATCCGGATCGCCAGGGAGGAGCAGATCGACGTCGTGCTGACGACATCGCCGCCGCCCTCCGTCCACTTCGTCGGCGCCGCCGTCAAGCGGGCGACCGGCGCGCGCTGGGTCGCCGACCTCCGTGACTCCATCGTCCGCCATGCGCACCGGCGCGGCGACGAGCACCTCGGCGCCAGGATGAAAGAGGAGGGCCACCGCGCCGTCGGACAGCTCGCCGCGCGCTACGCCGACGCGGTCATCACCGTGTCACAGGCCATCGCCGACGAGGTTCAGGAGCTCGAGCCGACCGGCCGTGTGCTCACGATCGAGAACGGCTGCGACTTCGAGGACTTTGCGGGCCTCGAGTACCGGCCGTCCGATCGCTTCCGGATCACGCACACGGGTAGCTTCTTCGGGAAGCGGAGCCCGCGGCCGTTCCTCACCGCGCTCGCCGAGTCCGGGCTCGACGTCATCGCGCGCTTCGTCGGCGACTTCCGGTCGGCCGACCTCGAATGGGCGGAGTCGCTCGACCTCGGTGACCGGCTCGACGTGGTTCCGTACGTGTCGAGGCACCGCGCGCTCGAGCTCCAGCGCGACTCCGAGGCACTGCTGCTCCTCGTGCCCGACGCGGGCGGCCGCGGCCGCGGTGTCCTCTCCGCGAAGGTGTTCGAGTATCTCGCGGCCGAACGCCCGATCCTGGCCGCGGTGCCGACAGACGGCGCCGCCGCGCAGCTCATGCGGCGTACCGGCGCCGGCATCGTCGTCGGCCCGGAGGACGTCGGCGGCATCCGCGAGGCGCTCGCCGGCCTGCATGCGCGGTGGAAGGCAGGCGCGCTCAACGGCTCGGTGCTGACCGCCGAGCAGCGTGAGAGCCTGTCGCGGCGCGCGAGGGTCGAGGAACTCGCCGATCTCCTGCGCACGCTGGCATGACCGGAAGAAGCCGCCTGACGGATTTCCTCTTCTTCGCGACGCTGTTCTGCGTCACGTTCGAGAAGGTGCACTGGCAGATCGGCGGACAGATCGACCTCGCCGACGTCCTGACGATCCTCTTCCTCGTCGCGTTCGCGGCCGACCGCTTCTCCCGGGCAGACGGCCGTTTCCCGCGTACGGATCTGATCCTGCTCGGCTTTCTCGGTGCGTTCCTGCTCGTCTACCTGATCGGGTTCTTCAACCTGCAGACGCACCAGGCGCTATCGCAGTTCGGCAAGGGGATGGTGAAGTTCAGCATCCACTTCCTCTTCCTGGGGGCCGCGGTCGCGTACCTCGCCCGCAGGTCACGCGAGTTCTACTGGCGCTCGCTCGGATGGTTCTTCGCCGGCCTCGCCGCGAACGCCGTCTACGGAGTGCTGCAGCTAGCCGCGGCCGAGTCCGGCCACGACCTCGACCACGAGCTGCTCTCGCCGCTGACCGGCGGCGCGAGCTCGATCAACATCTTCGGCGCGGTCCACGGCACGAGCGTCTTCCGCCCGAACGCACTCACGGGCGACCCCAACCACCTCGGGATCATGCTGCTGCTCCCGCTGCTCGTCCTCACGCCCATCTACCTGCGACTCGAGCGGCACCACCGCCTCCGCATCCCGCTCGCCGTCCTGCTCGGCTTCCTGCTCGTGGTCGAGCTCGCGACGCTGTCGCGGAGCGGCGCGCTCGGCCTCGTCGCAGGCCTGCTCGTCCTGCTGATCCCGTACCGGCGGCGCCTGCTGTCGCGCGCCACGCTGATCCCGCTCGCCGGCGTCGCCGTCGTCGTCGCCTACGTCGTCAGCCGGCGGCTCAGCTTCTTCGAGCAGGTCTGGCGGGCGCGAACGCAGACCGGCGGCGCGTCGACGTCCGCCCACTTCAACGTCTACGGCTTCATCCCGAACATCCTCCACACGCACCCGCTGTTCGGGCTCGGTCTGAACAACTTCTCCGTTTACTACGAGTTCGTCACCGGCAAGACGAACTGGGGACCGCACTCCTTCTACGTCGCGCTCATCGTGGAGACCGGTCTGGTCGGGACGGCGCTGTTCGCGGCGTTCCTGTTCTTCGTCTTCCGGCGGCTGCACGACGGCAGCCTGGTCGCTCGCGCGCTCTCGCGCATCCGCGATCCCGAGGCGCACCGGGTCTGGCCGCTGGTCTGGGGACTGACCGCCGCGCTGATCGGGACGATGGCGGCGAACGTCTTCTACCTGACCATGCAGTTCTATTACTTCTACGCCTTCGCCGCGCTCGCCGTGGCGGTGCCGATCGTGTTCGGAAAGCGCTTGACGCGGGAGCTGGCCGTCTGAGCGAGACCAGGACCTACGTGCGGAGCCCGCTCTTCAGCGAGCGGCAGGACGTCTGGACGGCGGAGCGCCCCGGCATCGACCTCGGCGGCTACGCGCTCGCGCTGGCCGTCGGGACCGGCATCTTCCTCGTTGCGCTCGACCATGCGACGTACGGCGTCGTCAGCCGGACGACGCTTGCGATCGGCGTCTGGTGGGCGGTGGTCCTCCTCGCGGCGCTCGGACTGCGTCCGCTCGCCCGGCTGCCTGGCGCGGCACTCGTCAGCGGCGGGTTCCTGCTCGCGCTCTCCGGCTGGACGCTCGCGTCCACCCAGTGGTCGGTGAACGCCGGCGATGCGTTCGACGAGTTCGGCCGTACGGCGCTCTATCTCGGGCTCTTCGCGCTCGTGCTCCTCGTGTCGACGCGCGGCACCGGCGGCCGGTGGGCGGACGGCCTCGCGATCGGGATCACGGCAACGGCGCTCCTCGCGCTCGCGAGCCGCCTGTTTCCGGATGTGATCTCGACGAGGGACTACGAGACCGTTCTCACGTCCGCCTACAGCCGGCTCAGCTATCCGGTCGGCTACTGGAACGGCCTCGCGATCCTGACAGGCATGGCATTTCCGCTGCTCTTCCGGGCAGCGATCGACTCGCGCTACGCCGTTCTCCGCGGGCTCGCCTTGACCCCGGTTCCGGCTCTGGCCGGAGTGCTCTACCTCACGTCGTCGCGGGGAGGATTCGCCGTCGCGTTCTTCGGAACCGTCTGCTTCCTGCTGCTGACCACGCGCCGCTGGAGCGCAATCGCCGCGGCGGTCCTCGCCGGCGTGGCGAGCATCGGCGCGGTGGCGGTGCTCCAGGCCCGGAGTGACCTCGTCAACCATCCGGCGCTCCCCGTGGCCGAAGGGCAGGGCCACCACGCAGCGGCGCTGATCGCCGCGCTCTGCGTCCTGACGGGCGTCGTGTGGACGGCGGGCACGGTGCTTCTCCAGGGACGGCTTCCCGCGAGCGTCACGCTCGAGCGGGCAGCGGTTGTCCTCGTCGTCGTCGCCACGATCGCCGGGATCGCGGCGGCGAGACCAGTGCACCGGTTCGACCAGTTCAAGGCGCTGCCGACGACGGCAAAGAGCGGAAACCTCGTCACGAACCACCTCACGAGCACGAGCGGCAGCGGGCGCTGGCAGCTGTGGACGGCCGCCATGGACGAGTTCCGTGCCCACCCGCGGAACGGCGGCGGTGCCGGCTCGTTCGCCTCCTGGTGGCTCCGCAGCCCTCATTTCGAGGGGTTCGCCCTCGACGCGCACAATCTGTACGCGGAGACGCTCGGGGAGCTCGGGATCATCGGCTTCCTCCTGCTCGCGGGCATGTTCCTTACGGCCGCGATCAGCGGCCTCATCAGGTCGGTCACACGGATCGACGCAGCGCCTGCCCTGCTCGCGTCGTTCCTCGCATACGCGTCCGGCGTAGCAGTGGACTGGATGTGGGAGCTGACCGCGGTGACGGTTGTCGCGATCGTGCTCATCGCCCTGCTGACCGGACCGGCAACCAAGCGCGTGCGGCGCTACGTCGCCCGCGACGAACCGCGCCGCGGCGTTGCGATCGCCCTCGGCACGGCCGTGGCGTTAGTCGGGGTCTTCACGATCGGCGCCGAGGGCGTCAGCCTC
>Ga0075434_100001348_pt1 | contig 20609 bp, 16 predicted proteins | sample RhiMethybrSRZTD3_FD_75298 | JGI IMG/M metagenome (GOLD analysis project Ga0075434, IMG submission 75298) | Populus rhizosphere microbial communities from Tennessee, USA - Rhizosphere MetaG P. TD hybrid SRZTD3 | ecosystem: Host-associated > Plants > Roots > Rhizosphere > Soil | place: USA... | reverse complement strand
TGGGTGAGCGACAAGGTGCACCGGAGAAAAATGGCGCGGGAAGCGGCACGCAGCGTGCTGCCGAACGCGACCGAGGTGAAGATCGTGGTGTCCGGCAACGCGCGCGCGTGGCGCACGATGCTCGAGCTGCGGTGCGGTGAAGGGGCAGAGTTGGAAATCCGCCGCATGGCGGTCGGTATCTTGCGCGTGCTACAGACAGAAGCGGGCGCGCTGTTCTCCGATTTCGAGATCTACGTCGCCGACGACAAACAGGAAGCCGCGCGCGTCACCTACCACAAAGTTTGACTCGATTTTTTTTGCCGGAGTGTCTTGCGCATCTCGTGATCATTTCGTATTCTGTTTTTCAGAATGCGAATTGGTCTCGCATACAACGAGAAGCCTGACGCGCTTGTAGCGTCCGACGCCTACGCAGAATGGGATGACCCGTCGACGATCGACGCGGTCGATCAGGCATTGAGTCTCTTCGGCACCGTCGTGCGCCTCGAAGCCGACGAATTCTTCCCGCAAAAACTTGCGCTCGCGCATCCCGACATCGTCTTCAACATGGCGGAGGGATTGCACGGCCCGTGTCGCGAGTCGCACGTCCCCGCGCTGTGTGAGTTCCTGAACATTCCGTACACCGGCTCCGATCCACTCACGCTCGCGCTGACGCTGCACAAGGGACGCACGAAAGAGATTCTCGCGTACCGCGGTGTGCCGACGGCGCCGTTCCGAGTCATCGACAAGGTGTCGGATCTCGAGCGCATGCCCCTGCCCTATCCACTCTTCGTGAAGCCGGTCGCGGAGGGGTCTGGTAAGGGCATATTTGTCAATAATTTATGCGAATCGCCCGCGCAGCTCGCCGAGCGCGTCCCTTTCCTCTTAGATCGTTACGCCCAGCCGGTGCTCGTCGAGACGTATCTCCCTGGGCCCGAATTCACGGTCGCGATCCTCGGCAACAACGGCGACGTGCGGTGCCTCCCGATCGTTGAATTCGATTTCGCCACCCTCCCGGCCGGCGCGCCGCCCGTCTACGGCTACGAGGCGAAATGGATTTGGGACACGCGCGAAAATCCGCTCGACATTTTCCAGTGCCCGCCGACCGGCGTCACCGACTCGCTCTGCCGCGAGACCGAGCGCGTGGCACTCGACGCGTATCGCGCCCTGGGTTGCCGTGACTGGTGCCGCATCGACATCCGCGTAGACCGTTTCGGCGTGCCGAACGTGGTGGAATTGAATCCGCTGCCCGGCATCATTCCCGACCCGGCGATGAACTCCTGCTTCCCCAAAGCGGCGCGGGTCGCCGGCTACAGCTACGACGAGCTGATCCAGGAGGTCGTCCGGATCGCCTGGACGCGGATCTCGGGACACACGATTCCCTCCGCTCAAGCGGCGGCCAGCGCGTGAAGGTCGTCATCCTCTACGATCCCGGCGCCGAAGATTGGACGACCGAGGACATCGCGGGCGTGATGGAAGCGGTCGATGACATCGCCGCGATCTTCGGGCGCCTCAATCACCAGGTCCAGCGCGTTCCGGTCCGGCACGACATGCGCTGGTTCAACGCCTGCCGGGGGGGCCGCGCGGATCTCGTCTTCAACCTGTGCGAAGGCGTCCGTGGCGTAGCCCAGTGGGAGGATCACGTCGTCGCTACGCTCGAGCTGGCCGGCATCGCGTACACCGGCTGCGGGCCGTGGACCACGGGCGTGTGCCGCCGCAAGGGCGTCGCCAACACGCTGCTCGAACAGGCCGGCCTGCCCGTTCCGCGCTGGACGATTGCCCAGGGCAAGATCGACGATGACTTCCCGCTCCCCGCGATCGTCAAGCCCGCGGCGGAGGATGCGAGCGCGGGCGTCGACCGGTCGTCGGTCGTCACCGACCGCAAGTCACTCAAGGCGCGGATCGCCGCGATGACGGAGCAGTTCGACGAGGTCCTCGTGCAGCAGTACATCGCCGGACGCGAGTTCAACGTCGGAATCGTCGGCGATCGCACCTTGCCGGTCGCGGAGATCGACTTCAGCTCGATGCCCGAGGGCACCTGGCACATTCTCACGTACGCCGCGAAGTGGCAGGTGGGATCGCCCGAGGACCTGGGCAGCCGTCCGGTGTGTCCCGCCCAGATCCCGCAGCGCCTTGCCGACCGGCTGTGCCGGCTGGCCGAAACCGCGTGGCGGACCGTGCAGGGCAAGAGCTACGGCCGGATCGACCTGCGCCTCGACGACGCCGGGCGTCCCTGGGTTCTCGAAGTGAATCCCAACCCCGATCTCACCGACGAAGCCGGCCTGTCGCGCATGGCAAAGGCGGCGGGATGGGACTACCCCGAGCTCATCCGCCGCATCGCCGAGCAGGCGCTGCGCGAGGCTCAGGGCACGAAGGCCGCGCGTGAGCTGCTCGCTGCGCCCGCTCGGGCGCGCGCACCGCGCACGGCTTGAGCAGCTGACGCGGGTCACCGGTCTCTTCCGCGAGGAGGAGGTCGCCACCGCGGTCGAGCTGCTCGACGAGTCTTTGGCCGGCGACGAGGACTATCAGTTCGTCGGCGGGTTCGAAGGCGAGGAGCTGGTCGGCTATGCGTGTTGGGGTCCGACGCCCGGAACCGCGGCGACGCATGACTTGTATTGGATCGTCGTGGATGCCGTGCACCAGGGGCGAGGCATCGGCACCCAGCTGCTCGCCGAGGTGGAGCAACGACTGACGACGCACGACGCACGATTGATCGTGGTCGAAACCTCCTCTCGGCCTGATTACCGTCCCACGAGAGGGTTTTACGAAGCCCGCGGCTACACCAGAGCCGCAACCATCCCGGGGTACTACGCGCCCGGTGACGACCTGGTGATCTATACCAAGGAACTCATTGCTGGAGACCTGGCAAGAACTACTCCGTAAGAAGAGCATCGCGTCCCTCGAAGCTCTGGCCGCGCGCTTCGGCGCGGAGCACGTCGGGGATATCGCCCGGCTCCGGCAGGCCGCCGAGAACTTTGAATTCCGCATCTCCCCGGCGATGGTCGATCTGATCAAGTCGCCCGGGGACCCCATCTGGCTGCAATACGTGCCCACCGTGCAGGAGCTGGAAGTCCACGACGGGTTGGTCGATTCGCTGGACGAAGACGCCAACTCGCCCGTGCCCAACATCACGCACCGCTATCCGGACCGCGCGCTCTTCCTCGTCTCTCCGGTGTGCGCCGCCTACTGCCGCTTCTGTACGCGCCGCCGCAAGGTCGGCGACCCCGAAAAGATTCCGATGGCGCAGCTCGAGTCGGCGTTCCGCTACCTCGAGGAGCACCACGAGATCCGCGATGTCATCATGTCGGGGGGCGATCCCCTGCTGCTGTCAGACCGCCGGATCGACGACATCTGCCGGCGGCTCCGGGCGATCCCGCATCTCGAGGTCCTGCGGATCGGGAGCCGGGTCCCCTGTCACCTGCCCGAGCGGGTGACGCCAGAGCTGTGCGCCATCCTCAAGAAGTACCATCCGCTCTACATCAACACGCATTTCAATCATCCCGACGAGCTGACCCCCGCCGCCGTACGGGCCCTGGGCATGCTGGCCGACGCCGGGATCCCGCTGGGCTGCCAAACCGTGCTCCTCAAGGGCGTGAACGACGACCCCGAGGTCATGAAACTGCTGATGCAGCGCCTGCTCACCGCGCGTGTACGCCCTTACTACATCTATATGTGTGACCAGGTGGCGGGCGCCGAACACTTCCGGACCACCGTCGAGAAGGGGTTGGAGATCATCAAAGCGCTGCGCGGCTGGACGTCCGGCCTGGCGGTTCCCCACTTCGTGATCGACGCCCCCGGAGGCGGCGGCAAGATTCCGCTGCTGCCCGAATACGTCGTGAAGCTGACCGACAAGGAAATCGTCCTTCGGAATTACGCCGGCAAGGTGTACCGCTACCGCCAACCGCTCGAGCCGATTCTCGTCGGCTGACCCCCTTGCGGGGTTCGAACACCATCGTATATTTATGTTCAACAATGCATAAACATACGATTCACATCCCGCTGGCAAATACCAACGACGGACCCTCTCGGGGGAGCGGCGGGCCACGATAGTGCGACGAACACAGGCAACCACCCGGCCCGCTCCCTCAGCAGAGCGGGCTTTTCGCTTGTTGGACCCGTGGCGCGAGCGCGACGCCTGCGGCGTCGGCTTCGTCGCCCGCGCCGACGGCGAGCGCACCCGCGAAATCCTGACGATGGCCCTGACGGCCGTCGCCCGGCTCGCGCATCGCGGCGCCGCCTCCAACGACAAGTCGGGCGATGGCGCCGGCGTCCTCACCCAGATCCCCCACCGCCTGCTCGGCGTGGGCCCCGTCGAGCGCGTCGCGCTCGGCATGTTCTTCCTGCCGGCGACCGGCCCCGCCCGCGACATCGCGATCGACCTCATCGAAACCGTCGTCGTTGGGCTCGGCATGTCGGTGCTCGGCTGGCGCGTCGTTCCGACAGACGCCCGCGTCCTGGGCCCGCTCGCCGCGGCGAGCCAGCCCACGATCCAGCAGCTCTTCGTCGGCCCGCCGTCCGGTCCGGCAAACGCGCAGGCGTGGGAGCGGCGTCTCTACCTGGCGCGCCGCGTGATCGAGCGCCGCGCGGCGGCCGCCGGGCTGCCGGTGTTCGTCTGTTCGCTCTCGTGCCGCACGGTCGTCTACAAGGCGCTCTTGGTCGGGACCGAACTGCCGGCGTTTTACGCCGACCTCCAGTCCCCGCTGTTCGAGACCGGCATCGCCGTGTTTCACCAGCGCTACTCGACCAACACGCTGCCGAGCTGGCCGCTCGCGCAGCCGTTCCGGCTGCTCGCCCACAACGGCGAGATCAATACGCTGTGGGGAAATCGCAACGCGATGCTCGCGCGGGAACCGGCACTCGCCGCACCTGTGTGGGAGCGAGACGTCGAGCTGCTGAAGCCCGTCATCTGGGAGGACGGTAGCGACTCGACGAGTCTCGACAATGCGTTCGAGCTGCTCGTCCGCTCGGGACGCGATCCGGTCCACGCCCTGATGATGCTCCTCCCCGAGGCGTGGGAACGCATCCCGGATATGCCTCCGGCCCTGCGCAGCTTCTACGAGTACCACGCCGGATTGATGGAGCCATGGGACGGACCGGCCGCGCTGGCCTTCAGTGACGGCGTGGTCGCGGGCTCGGCGCTGGATCGCAACGGCCTGCGCCCGTGCCGCTACAAGGTGACGCGCGACAACGTCGTCGTCGCCGGATCGGAGGTCGGCATCGTCGACCTCGATCCCGCTGACGTCGTCGAGTCCGGCCGGCTCGGTCCGGGCGAGCTGCTGGTGGTCGATACGCTCCGCAACGTCGTCCTGCGGAGCGCCGACGCGAAGCTCGAGGTCGCGCAGCGGTGCCCGTATCGCCGCTGGACCACGCGCGCCATCCGCCAGCTGCCCGCCGAGGTCCCCGCGCTGGGGCCCGCGCTCCCCGCCGACGAGCTGACCGCTCGCCAGCACGCGTTCGGATACAGCCACGAAGACTTGCGCTACGTCATCGAGCCCATGGCGGCCGAAGGGCGCGACGCGATCTGGAGCATGGGCGACGACACCCCGATTGCCCCACTCTCCCGGTCGCCGCAGAGCTTGTACGCGTTTGTGCGCCAGCGCTTCGCGCAGGTGACCAACCCCGCGATCGATCCGCTCCGCGAAGAGCTGGTGATGTCACTCGTCATGTACCTCGGCCGGCGCGGCTCCGTGCTGGCGCAACGGCCGGGCGGCAAGACCCTGCTGCGCATCGAGCACCCGGTACTCCTGGCCGAGGATATGGCGGCCGTGCGTCGTGTCGGTGGCTCTGACCTGACGACGCTGAGCGCGGTGTGGGAGGCCGCTGCAGGCCCCGCCGAGCTGGAGCGCGCGCTCGAGAAGCTCGCGTGCGACGCCGTCACGGCCGTACGCCGCGGCGCCACGATTCTCGTCATCAGCGACCGCGACGCCGACAAAGCGCGCGCGCCGATTCCGATGCTCCTCGCCATCGGCGCCGTACACCAGCGACTCGTGCAGGCCAAGCAGCGGATCCGCGTCGGGCTCGTCGCCGAGGCCGGTGATGCGTGGGATGTCCATCACCTGGCCGCGCTCTTCGGCTACGGCGCCGAGGCGGTGCACCCCTGGCTCGCGTTGCAGTGCCTCCGCGATGTCGAGTCCTCAGCGGAGAAGTATCGGAGCGCGTCGGAAAAGGGGCTGCTCAAGATTCTCTCGAAGATGGGGATCTCGACGCTGCAGTCGTACGCCGGGGCGCAGATCTTCGAGGCCATCGGGCTCGGCCCCGCGGTGATCGACCGCTGCTTTACCGGCACGGCGTCGGTGATCGGCGGCATCGGCTTCACGGAAATCGCCGAGGATGTGCTGGCGAGGCACAACGGCTCCGGCGTCCTGCCCGATCACGGCCGGGTGCGCTATCGCCGCGACGGCGAGGACCACGGCTGGTCGCCGCCGCTCGTGCGCGCGCTGCAGCACGGCGAGTACGCCGGCTTTGTGGAAGGCACCCAGAAGCGCGCGCCCGCAGGCCCGCGCGATCTGCTCGACTTCCGCGCCCAGACGCCTGTTCCGCTCGACGAGGTCGAGCCTGCCGAAGACATTCGGCGCCGCTTCATCTCCAGCGCGATGTCGCTCGGCGCGTTGTCACCGGAGGCGCACGCGACCCTGGCGATCGCAATGAATCGCATGCACGCGCGGTCGAATTCAGGGGAAGGCGGCGAGGACCCGGCCACCTATGTCACGCGCCCGGACGGCGATCGCGCCGACAATCGGATCAAGCAGGTCGCGTCGGGCCGCTTCGGCGTCACGGCGGAATACCTGGTCCGCGCGGACGAGCTCGAGATCAAGATCGCGCAGGGCTCGAAGCCGGGTGAGGGCGGCCAGCTTCCCGGCCACAAGGTCACCGAGCTCATCGCGCGGCTGCGCCATGCGGTCCCGGGGATCCCGCTCATTTCTCCGCCGCCGCACCACGACATCTATTCGATCGAAGATCTGGCGCAGCTGATCCACGATCTCAAGCAGGTGAATCCGACGGCGCGGGTCGGCGTGAAGCTCGTGGCCGAAGCGGGCGTGGGCACCGTCGCCGCCGGCGTCGCGAAAGCGTACGCCGACTATGTCCTCATCTCGGGCCACAACGGCGGGACGGGCGCGTCGCCACTGTCGTCGATCAAGCACGCCGGCTCGCCCTGGGAAGTCGGCCTCGCCGAGACGCAAGCGATTCTGATGCGCAACAAGCTGCGCGAGCGCATCGAGGTCCGGACCGACGGCGGGCTGCGCACGGGGCGCGACGTCGTGATCGCCGCACTGCTGGGCGCCGAGGCGTTCGGGTTCGGCACGGCGACGGTCGTAGCGGTCGGCTGCGCGATGGCGCGCCAGTGCCACCTGAATTCCTGCCCGACGGGAATCGCGACCCAGCGACCGGACCTCCGCGCGAAATTCAAAGGCACGCCCGAACAGGTGATCGCCTACTTCACGTTCATTGCCGAGGATGTCCGGCGCATTATGGCATCGCTGGGCGTGCGCCGCATGGACGACCTCATCGGCCGAGTCGAGCTGCTCGAGCGCATCGAGCGCGCTGAGACGCCCCGGGCCGCCCTGCTCGATCTGTCCGCGCTCCTGACGCCACCGGACGGTCCCACCGAGGCCCGCCGGCGCACGATCGCGCGAAATATCCGGCCCGGCATCGTGTCGCTCGACGCCGACATTCTCGCGCAGCAAATCACCGCGCCTCACGTCGTGTCGATCGGGAATCACCACCTCACGGTCGGTGCGCGGATCGCGGGCGAGCTCGCGCGCGCGCACGGGAGTCAGGGACCCACCACGCCGCTCAAGCTCCGGTTCCGCGGTAGCGCGGGTCAGAGCTTCGGCGCCTTCACGCTGCCGCGCATGCACCTGCAGCTCGAGGGCGAAGCGAACGACCACGTCGGCAAGGGGCTGTGCGGGGGCGAGATCGTCATCCGGCCGTTCCGCGGCGCCGCCTACGCGTCGGGCGCACACGTGCTGCTCGGCAACACCGCGCTCTATGGGGCGACGTCGGGCCGGCTGTTTGCCGCGGGCGCCGCGGGCGACCGGTTCGCCGTCCGGAACTCCGGCGCAGTCGCGGTGATCGAGGGCGCCGGCGACCACTGCTGCGAATACATGACCGGGGGCGTGGTCGTCGTGCTGGGACCCGTGGGCCGGAATTTCGCCGCCGGGATGTCGAACGGCCTCGCCTACGTGCTCGACGAGCGCGGCGTGCTCGAGGCGCAGTGCAACCGCGAGATGGTGACGGTCAGCGGCCTCAATTCGATGGACGAGCGCGTCCTGCGCAAACTGGTCCAGCAGCATTTCCACAAGACGGGCAGTGCCCGCGCGCGAGCGATCCTGGCGCAGTGGGAATCGTATCGCACGCTCTTTCGCAAGGTCGCGCCGCCGGTGTCGGCGCTCGAACCAACGGCTCACCTCCAATCGACGGGGAGTACTCCATGAAGCTGATCACGACAATCGTTCGTCCCGACCGCGTCCCCGAAGTGAAGGCAGCGCTCTTTCGGGCCGGCATCACGGGAATCACGCTCAGCCGGGTGAGCGGGCACGGCGGTGAGCACGAGCGGGTTGAGCAGTACCGCGGCACCGCGCTCGTCATGGAGTTCCACGAAAAAGTCAAAATCGAAATGGTGTGCTCTGAGCCCTTCGTCGAGCCGTGCGTGCAGGCGATTCTGTCGGGCGCCCGCACCGGCGAGGTCGGCGACGGCAAGATCTTCGTGCAACCAATCGAGCGGGTGATTCGCATCCGCACCGGTGAGGTAGACAACGCCGCGTTGACCGCCGTCAATGCCGACGCGATCCAACGCGCGGCGATCAACGCCGCCGTGTCGGAGGTGTAGCGTGCCGCCAAGCACTGTTTCTTCGGGGGATACTGCCTGGGTTCTCATTTCGAGCGCCCTCGTGCTGCTCATGACCGTGGGCCTCGCGTTCTTCTACGGCGGGCTGGTACGCCCCAAGAACGCGCTGAATACGATGATGATGAGCGTCGTCGCGCTCGGCGTAATCGGCGTGCAGTGGATGCTGGTCGGGTATTCGATCGCATTCTCCCCCGGCAACGGTTGGTTTGGCGGTCTCTCCTGGTTTGGCCTGAATAACGTAGGGCTCGAGCCCAATCCGACGTACTCCGCGACGATCCCGCTGCAGGCCCACGCGATGTTCCAGGGCATGTTCGCCATCATCACCCCCGCGCTCATCTCGGGCGCGATCGTGGAGCGGATGCGTTTCCGCGGCTACATCGTGTTTCTGGTCCTGTGGGCGACGCTGATCTATGATCCGCTGGCGCACTGGGTGTGGGGGTCGGGCGGGTGGCTGCTGAAGCGCGGTGCGCTGGACTTCGCCGGCGGAACGGTGGTCCACATCAGCGCCGGCGTGTCGGCGCTCGTCGCTGCCTGGTTCCTCGGACCCCGGCGCGACTACCGCCGCGTTCCCATTGCCCCGCACAACGTCCCCCTGGTGTTGCTCGGCGCCGGGCTGCTGTGGTTCGGCTGGTTCGGATTCAATGCCGGCTCCGCCCTCGCGGCGAACGGCCTCGCGGCGGTGGCGTTCGTGAACACCAATACGGCGGCGGCCGCCGCGCTGGTCACCTGGGCGGGACTCGACCTCTTCCGCACGGGTAAGGTCACGGCGGTCGGAGCAGCGACCGGTCTCGTCGTAGGTCTGGTCGGCATCACGCCAGCGGCCGGCTATGTGACTCCCATGTCGGGACTCCTGATCGGCGTCATCGCAGCGGGCGTTAGCTACACGGCGATCCAGATTCGGTCGCGAACCAAGCTGGACGACGCGCTCGATGTGTTCTCGTGCCACGGCATGGCCGGGATCGCGGGCGCGATGCTCACCGGTGTGTTTGCGACCAAACTCGTGAATCCGGCCGGCGGCGACGGACTCCTCGCGGGGAACGCCGCGCAAATGGGCGTTCAGCTGCTCGCCGTGCTGGCCACGATCGCCTTCGTCGCACTCGGTACGCTCGGGATCCTTGCGCTCGTGCAGATGACGGTCGGCGCGCGGGCTGACGTGCGGGAGGAGAGCGCCGGTCTCGACCTGAGCCAACACGGCGAAGAGGCGTATTTCGGAAACGACCTTGGCACAATGGCCGGCGCCGGGAACTCACTCGGCGGCAGCGTCGTGGTCGATGCGTTCAGCGGGGAGTCGACCTCCGCGCCCGAGCCTGCCGGCTGACCATCGTCTGGTCGGCAAGCAGGGCGTTCTAGGCTTATTCTTCATCCCCATGAGTACGTCGTTACCGTCGAAGTTTAAGGTCGGGCTCGTGCAGATGCGCATGAGCGACGACATCGAGGCGAACCTGGGTAAGGCCATCGCCCGGATTCGCGAGGCTGCGCAGCAGGGCGCGACGCTCGTGTGCCTGCCGGAGCTGTTCCGTACGCAGTACATCGGCCAGCGCGAGGATCACGCGCTGTTCGATCTTGCCGAGGCCGTTCCGGGGCCCACGACCGAGACGCTCGGCAAGATCGCGAAGGAAAACGGCGTCGTCGTGATCGCGTCGCTGTTCGAGCGCCGCGCCGCCGGCCTGTATCACAATACGGCCGCGGTCATCGACGCCGATGGGAACGTGAAGGGCATCTATCGCAAGATGCACATCCCCGATGATCCCGCGTATTACGAGAAGTTCTATTTCACGCCGGGCGACCTCGGTTTCCGCGCCTTCGACACGAAGGTGGGCCCGATCGGCACGCTGGTGTGCTGGGACCAGTGGTATCCCGAAGGCGCACGCCTCACAGCCCTGCAGGGTGCAAATATTCTCCTCTATCCCACTGCCATCGGTTGGCATCCCTCCGAGAAGGAGAAGTACGGCGAGCAGCAGCTCGATGCGTGGAAGACGATTCAGCGCAGCCATGCGATCGCGAACGGCTGCTGGGTCGCCGCCGTGAATCGCGTCGGCCTGGAGAAGCTCGATGGCCAGGGTCCCGGGATCGAGTTCTGGGGCCACTCCTTTGTGTGCGATCCGTTCGGCGTCGTGGTGGCCGAGGCCGCCGAAGACGAAGCGCTCGTCCTGGCCCAGGTCGATCTTGCCCGTATCGAAGAAGTTCGCCGCAACTGGCCGTTTCTCCGCGACCGCCGCGTAGACGCGTATTCCGGAATTCAACATCGGTTTCTCACTGACTGACGGCTGATGGCAGATCGCTTCATCATGCCCGCCGAGTGGGAGCCGCACGCGGCGACCTGGATCGGCTGGCCGCATAACGTCACCGATTGGCCGGGCAAGTTTCCGCCGATCCCCTGGGTCTACGGGGAAATCGTCCGCGCGCTCACGCGGGGCGAGGTCGTCCGGATTCTCGTCAATTCCGCGCGCCACCAGGCGCAGGCGAGCAGAATCCTCAAGCAGGTCGGCGTCGATCTCGGGCGCGTGGATTTTCTGCGCTTCCCCACCAACCGCGGCTGGACACGTGACTTCGGGCCGATCTTCGTGCGAGCAGCGAAGGGCCGGGCGATTGCCCGGTTCCACTTCAACGCGTGGGCCAAGTACAAAGACTGGAAGAAGGACGACAAGATCCCGGCGCGCGCCGCGAAGCGACTCAACGTCCCGCTGGTCGATGCGAAAATCGTCCTGGAAGGCGGCAGCATCGACGTGAACGGCCGCGGCACGCTGCTCACGACGGAGGAGTGTCTCCTCGATCCGAAAGTCCAGACCCGTAATCCTGGGTTGTCGCGCTACGAGATCGAGAACGTTTTTCGCGACACCCTCGGCGTCACGAACACGCTGTGGCTCGGCAAGGGAATTGCCGGGGACGACACGCACGGCCACGTGGACGATCTGTGCCGCTTCGTGAAGCCCGGGACCGTCGTCCTCTGTCGCGAGGAAGACCCCAAGGACGTGAACTACAAGCCGCTCGCCGAGAACCGCGAGCGGCTGCAGGGCATGCATTTGGAAAGAGGGGCGAGCATCGAGGTGATCGACCTCCCGATGCCCGCCCCTCTCTACTTCGATGGCGTACGGCTGCCGGCCAGCTACGCAAACTTCTACATCGCCAACGCCGCCGTACTCGTCCCGACGTTCAACGATCCCAAGGATCGGATCGCGTTAGGCATCCTGGCCGAGCTGTTTCCCGACCGTCCGGTCGTGGGGATCCACGCGGTGGATCTCGTTTGGGGGCTCGGCACGCTGCACTGCCTCACGCAGCAGGAGCCTGCGGACCGTTAGGTCCGCAGCGCCACGTCGATCGCGTCGGCGACGCCGGCGAGGTCGGCGAGCAGGTGAGCGCGGGCGCCGACGCTGAGGCCGTCGGCCTGGCGCACCCTCCCGAGACAGGTATCGAGGACCTCGAGCGCGGCGCAGAGATACACCGTCGCCTGATCGGCCGCCTGCCAGATCCGTTCTAATGCGCCGAGCGAGAGACCGGCCAGCTCGATCACGAGCCGTTCCGGGCTGCGGCGCTCGATGCCCGACGGCGGCGGATCCGGCGGGTCGAGTCGGACTGGAGCGATGTGCCAGATGGGGCCACCCGTCCAACACCCGACCCAGCGGCTTTCCGGCCGGGCCAGACGCCCCCAGGTGTGCAGCATTCCGCCGAGATCGAGGTTGAGCAGCTGCGGCGGCGCGTCGGCCGGGCTGACGCTCTCCACCACGGTCAGTCCCGCGTCAGTCAGACGCCACAGCCCGACGATATGACCACGGAGAGCGGCGCTCGCCTGATCGAGCAGAACGCGGCGGCGCTCCATGAGAGACAGCAATGAGGATTCGCGCATCGGTTGCGACCTCCTCTGCATGGGTGTCCTAGAAGAACCCCGGAAGCAGGAAGAGGTAACGCGCCGCGCGCCGGTCTGGCCGCGGGCCGTGTGACGACCCTCACCCGACAACCACAAATCCTCGGTGTCTGTTCGGTGCGCTCTACTTCAACTGCCAGATCTCGATTCGATTCCCCGAGAGAATCGGAATCAGGACCCGATTCCGTTTTGCGTCGTACCCGATATCGGCGGGGCTCGGCACGCCGGTGATCACCTTCACTTCCTGCCCGCCTTCGTACGCGGACACGGTCGAGTCGGCCCAGCTCGACACGAGGATCCGCGTGCCGGCCACCTCGACGCCATCGAATCCACCGGCGCCCTTGGCGATGACCTTCGGCGCTTTGTCCCCCGGCTTCCACGCCAGCACCGATTTTGTCGGCCCGAACGAAACGATGATGAACCGTTTGCCGACCGGATCGACCGTGATGCCGTTGGGCCAGCCGAGGCTATCACCCCGCGCGGCAACGGTGATCTTGCGATCGGGTCCGATCCGGAACACGCGGTCGGGTCCGGGATGCAGCACGTTGCCCACGTCGTCGAACTTGATGCCGGTATCGGTGATGTAAATCGCGCCGGACGCGATGGTCAGGTCGTTCAGGAAGACGGCGCCTGCGCTGTCGAGCTTGAAGCTGTCGAGCGGTGCCCCGGTCCGCGCGTTGAAGGCGCGCAGGGCGTCGATATCCGCAACCCACAGCGTGTCTCCGGCAAGCGCCAGGCCCTTCGGCGCATTGAGCGTGACGCCCGCCCGGCCGCCCTCGATGAACTTCAGGTTTTCGATCGCCCCATCGGGCCGCACGCGGCTGATGAAACCGTTGCCGTCTTTCGCCGTCGGCGACCCGTTGATGTTCGAGACGAAGTAGATGTCCTGCGTCGAGTCGTGCAGGACCGATTCCGGCGTGGAGAAGCCGGGCACCGTCAGCGTCCGCGTGGCCCCGGGCGCCGCAGGGGCGGGCGGGACCAACGCGGCGGTGTCCATCGCTGCCGCCAGCGTGTCGATAACGTTGGCAACTTTCTTGCGATCGACGGGCTGGCATGCTGTCGCGACGGCAAGGGTCGTACAGAGGACGGTCGCTCGCATCAGTGCACTTCCTCCTCGGCCAGGGCTGCGATGTGCCGCAAGACGCGCTCGTGGATGGCCGCGACGATGCGGCCGGCAGGCAGGGTCCAATAGCGCTGCGGGAACATATCTACGACGTACGTCGTCCGCCCCTCGAGACGCGTGTGGCCCCCCGGCAGGGGCGTCAGGCGGAACTCGCCGTGGGTCGCACGGAAGTACCCGTCGAGGTGCGGCGGGTTCACATTCCGGTACGGGCTCAATTCGGTCATGGGCGGCGCCTGCGCCACGATGTCGAACGCCAGGCGCCGGTTGTCCTCCCACGCGATGATCGGCTCAACAAAGCTGCCCGTCGTGAAATCGCAGTAGCGAGTTGCTCCAAGGCCGTGGCCCTTGATGCGCGCGCGCAGGGGCGCGGCCACGCCGGCCCGGAACAGGAACTCCGTCGGCGGTGGCAGCTCCGGGAAGCTTACGACGTGCCGCCACACCACGTCGGGCGGCGCCGCAATGTCGACGACGGTGATGACTTCGTGCGCCGGCGGCGTGGCGCGCGGCTCGACGCTGATGAAGAGTGGGACGACCAGCGCCATCCCGCCGCCCATCGCCCCATGCATGCCGCGGCGCGCCACGATCCGGCCGAGCACCGCGCCCGGGAACGCGATCGCCAGGGCGATCGGGAGCGCCAGGACGGTGCAGACGCTGCCCTCCAGCGCGAACAAGATGAGCGCACCGGCCGCAATCGATACGCTCGCCAGCGCGAGCATGATGGACTGGCCCGCCGGCCTTTCATGCCCGTGGTTGTAGATGTAGGAGCTGATGTAGCCGATGGTGAATGGCACGCCGAGGAACAGGCCTGCGGAATAGCTGCGTCGCAGATACACCCCGATTCCCACCGTGAGCAGTGTGATTCCCACCGAAGCGGCGACGCCGAGCATCGCGCTTTTCAGCCGATCGTCGACCGCCGGCGGGGGTGGCTCGACCGGCCATTCTGCCGTCGACTTGGACGGCAGCACCGACAGCCATCCCATCAAGACGAAATTGATCGCCGGCACAAAGAAGAGCAGCGCGATCCACGGACTCTGGCCCGCGTCTACCGCGCGGCGCATCGACATACTCACGCCGATCCAGAGAAACGGCAGCGCGAACACGATGAGCACGGGAATAAGCCACTCCGCATCGCGCAGCACGTTGGCGCGTGTGCTCAACAGCGGCGACAGATAGTTCAGCGGGGTCCAGACTCGGCCGGCGTACTGCCAGATCAGCAGCGCGTCGATGCCGTACTTCACGGCCATCAACCCGACGCCATGACGGAAGTACGTTCCGCGATCGACGGGATCGCGGAACGTGAACCAGAGGCGCAACCAGCGGTCGACCACTAGGCCTTGGCTTCCTCGAGCTCCTTCTTCCGCGCTTCGGTCACCTTCGCCGCGATTTCCGGCGGCGTGTCCTGATAGACGTGGAACTTCATTCTATACGTGCCCCGCCCGTGCGTCACGGAATGCAGCGTCGTCGCGTAGCGATCGAGCTCGGCCTCAGGCACGAGCGCCTTGATCTTGGTGAGCTTGCCGTCCTTGTCGGTGCCGACGATATGGCCCCGCCGCGACGAGAGATCCCCCATCACCGAACCCTGGTATTCATCCGGCGTCCACACTTCGACGTCCATGATCGGCTCCAACAGGACGGGGCGCGCGCCGGGACTTACGTTCCGGAACGCCAGGATACCGGCCATCTTGAACGACATTTCGTTCGAGTCGACGTCATGGTAGGAGCCGTCGTAGAGCTCGAACTTGAAGTCCACGACCGGATAGCCGGCCACCGGTCCCTTGTGCGCTGCCTCGAGCACGCCGCGCTCGACGGCAGGGATGTATTGGCGCGGGATGACCCCGCCGACGATCTCATCCACGAACTGTACCCCTGAGCCACGCGGCAGCGGCGCGATCCGAATCCAGCAGTCCCCGTACTGGCCGCGCCCGCCGGACTGTTTCTTGTGTTTCCCCTGCCCTTCTGACTTGCCCCGGAACGTTTCGCGATAGGCGACCTTAGGCCTGGCCGTCTGCGCGTGCACACCGAATTTGCGCGCGAGCCGTCCCACCACGATCTCGAGATGGCGCTCGCCCAGGCCGCGGATGAGTGTCTGGCCCAATTCGGCGTTGTACTCGTGATGGAAGGTGGGGTCCTCTTCGTGCAGCTTGTGCAGGCCGGTCGACAGCTTGTCCTCTTCCCCGCGCTGCTTCACTTCGACCGCCACGGTGATCACCGGCTCGGGGAATGGGATCTTGGGCAAGACGAGTCCCTTGTCCTTCGTCGACAGCGTGTCGTTGGTGTGGGTGTCGCGGAGTTTGGCGACCACGCCGATGTCGCCCGCATTGAGCTCGGGAATCTCGATGCGCTCCTTGCCCTGGCCGACGCAGAGGTGGTTGAGCTTTTCCGCCGCGTCACGCGGGGCGTTCCACACGTCCTGCCCGTTCTTCACATGCCCGGAGAAGATCCGAAACAGCGTGACATCGCCGACGTGGGGCTCGGAAACGGTCTTGAACACCTGCGCCGCCAGCGGGCCCGCATTGTCGGGCGTGAGTGAGAGGCGATCCGCGCTGCCCCACTTTTGCGCGTCGACCGGCGGCCGCTCCTGCGGCGCTGGGCACAGCTCCACGAGCTTGTTGAGGAGCGCGCGCGTGCCGTAGGTCAGCTCCGCGGCGCCGCAGAACAGCGGGAACAGCTCCCCCTTCACCATTCCCGCCTTCATCGCGGCGATCGCTTCGTCGCGCCCGATCTCTTCACCGCCGAGGTAGCGCTCGAGCAGCGTGTCGTCGGTGGCGGCGATGCTTTCGATCAGCTCCTGCGAGTACTTCTCGAACCGGTCCTTGTACTCGTCCGGGACATCGACCTCATCGTACTCGCCCGCCTTCGTGCCTTTCTTGTACAGGTGCGCCTTCTTTGAGAAGAGATTGATGATCCCGTGGAACTCGAGCCCTTCGCCGACCGGGATTTCCACCGGGATCACCTTGGACGTCAGCCGCTCTTTGATCTGATCGAACACGCGCTCGAAGTTGGCGTGCTCCTTGTCCATGAGCGACACGAAGAACAGGCGCGGGAGCGCGCGGCGCTCACAATAGTCCCAGACTTTTTCCGTTCCGACTTCGACGCCCGCCGTTGCGGACAGCACGACCACGGCGGAGTCGGCGGCGTACACGCCCGCGAGCGCATCGCCGGTGAAGTCCAGGTATCCGGGCGTGTCGATCAGGTTGATCTTCGTGTCCATCCACTCGGCAACGGCCAGTGCGAGGTTGATGGAGTACTTGCGTTCGATTTCGTCGGCGGTGTAGTCGGTGAGGGCGGTGCCATCTTTTACAGATCCGTGCCGTTTGCTCGTTCCGGCCACGAACGCCAGGGCGTCGACCAGGGAGGTCTTACCGCTCGCGCCGTGGCCCACGACGGCCACATTGCGGATCTCGGGAGTCTTGTACACGCGCATAAAGGCGCAGCACTCCTGCAAGGGGGGCAAGAAATATGCGCCCAAAAAGCGGGGGTCGGCAAACGGGGGTCAGGACAGAACGTCCCGACCCCCGTTGACTAAAAACCTGCCGAAGGCGTCAGTAGCCGACGGCCTCCATCTCGGCATCCGCGGTGGCATCATGATCGCGGTTGGCGAACATGATGTGCTCCACGAGCCTGTGCAGGATCTGCATTCCCCGCAGGTTGAGCGCGAGCGCCGTGACCTTGTCACCACCCACGAACGCCTGGTCGGCCTGCACTCTCAGGTCCTTCACGTGCGCCAGAATCGCGCGGATCCTCGGCGCATCCCGGCCGCCCAGGAACTTCTCGATCCTGTCGATCGCGTTGTCGACCGCGAGACCGGTGCGTTCGGGCGCGTTGGGGAAGATCTCGATCACGGCCGCGAGCACGAACCGGAACGCGGTGCGCCGATCGGCGCGCGCCGTTGCGGTGTCGCCCCGCTGAAATGCCGCCCACGCCGAATCGCGATACACATGGGCCGAATCGAGGTCCATGCGGGCCGCGGCGTTGTCAGTCGTGCGCAGCGTGTCGAGCAGCCGTCTGAACCACCCGTCGCACAGTGCGCTGGCGGAAGGCGACGTCGCCGCCGCCGCGTTGTCGGCGAGAACCTGGGCGTTCTGCGCCAGCATCAGCTCATTGGTGCTGGCACCTGTGGGATCCTGACTACAGGCCGCCGCAAAGGTGAGGGCGGCAAGTGCAATCGTCATTCGCTTGTGCATCAACGGCTCCATGAAAAAGTCTGGCCCTTTGACGCTGAAGCTTAGATGCCGTTAAGACTCGTGGGGAGTGGGCGGTGGGTGACTCACGGGCGCCATTCGGAATGCCGCCAAGCCGGCAAGCGTCATGACGGCACCCGAGAGCAGAAATGACGTGACGGGGCTCACAACATCGTAGACCGTGCCGGTGACCGGCGGACCCGCGGTCCTGCCCAGCGCCGCAATCGCCTGCGCGGCTCCCAGGACGGTCCCCTGTTCTGTCGCGTCTGCGTAGACCGACACCAGGCCCGTCGCGGCGGGCGCGAACACGCTGTTCGACACGGCCAGGACGAATGTCCATGCGTAGAGCAGCAGGGAGCTGTGCAAGAATGGAATGACCGCAATGGACAACGCCATGCCGAGCGATCCGGCGATCACCAGGGTACGCTCCCCTGTGCGTCGAACGATCTTGCCGAAGAAGTAGCCCTGAATTGATGCCGCCGTGACGCCGATGAGTGTAAAGAGGATGGCGAGCTCGCGTTTCCCCCAGCCGAGGGACGCGGCCGCGTACAACGGCAGCACCACGGTGTAGCCCGCAAAGGCAAACGGCGTGAGCGCCCAGACGGCCATCAGCGGGCGCAGGCGTGGGCGCGAGACGGCTTCGGCGATGTGCCCGAGGTCGAATAGCGGGCGTCTGACGCGATTCTCGGGCGCCAGTGACTCGGGCAGGATGAAGTAGGCCGAGACGAAATTCGCCAAGGAGAGACCCACCGCGATGAGCCCTGGCGCGGCCGAGCCGAGATAGTAGTCCGAGAATCCCGCGATCGCGGGTCCGAGGCTGAATCCCAGGCCGAACGCGGCCCCGACGAGCCCCATCGCGCGGGAGCGCTCGGCCGGCGTGGAGATGTCGGCCATGTACGCTTGCGCCGCGGAGATATTGCCGCCGGCGAATCCCGAGACCACACGCGACAGAAACAGGATCCAGTACGATCCCGCAAACGCGAACAGCGTGTACCCCACTGCGTTGCAGAGCATCGTGGTCAGCAGCACCGGCCGGCGCCCCACGCGGTCGGACAGTTTGCCGAGCAGCGCCGTCGCGACGAATTGCATCAGCGAGTAGACGCCGATGATCGCGCCGTAGCCTAGCCCGCCCGCGCCGAACCGCTGCGCGTAGGACGGCAGAATCGGCAGCACGATCCCGAACCCAATCAGGTCGATCAGGACGGTGAAGAAGATGACGCTGATGCGGGAGCGGGACGCGGGCATCGGGCGAGGAATATAGCAGATCAGGAATTGCGACTTTTGGCGCGCGCCGCGCAGCGCCACCAAACGGATGCCGCTACATCCCGCATTTGAGATCGTCGCCGCACGTGCGGTATCCCGCCACCCAGGGCAGATGCAGGAAGCCAGGTCTCATATCTACGAGTACGACGTCACCTTTGGCGCTCGAGTCCCAGTCATCCCAGCTGACATCGAGCCAATAATAATCTTCCACGAGCGTCGTTGTCGCAAAGGCAGGTCGCACGCCCAGGACGTATTGGTTTCGGTCTACGCTCAGCACCGTAAAGCGCACATACTTCACCGGTGACCGGTCCAGCGCACCGTTCGCGAAGTGCATCAGCGAGACGGCAAAGAAGGCGAAGAGCGCCGCCAATCCCACGAGGCCCAGCCACACCGTCGCAGCTCCCTCCTGCCACCCCCACGGCGCGAGTCTTTCCCGGGCGCCTGCGCCCCACACCAGCGTGACGACAAAGACGGCCGCTCCCACGGCCAATGTGACGGCCGGAAACATGTCGAGGTACGGGAATTCCCTGTTCACGGTGTTAAGCCCGAACGTGCCACCCAGAACCACAAGCACCAGAAAAAGATCGCGGGGCCGCGCGGGCTCCGGCGCGGGCTTGGGGATCTCGCGAAACGATGGAACGTTGAGACGGAGGCCCGATCGCCGTTCGAGCTCGCCGGCGAACCGCTTCCACTCCTCTTCGCGGAAAGCACGTGGCATGAGAATCGCCACGGGGCGATTCCCCGCCTTGAGACGAAGTACCAACGCGAACTGACCCTTCCGCGCCTCCATCCGCTCATAGTGGATCGATCCCAGATCGTCCACACGCACGCGAGTGGTTTTGAACAAGGTTCGATAAATGACTTCATCGCGGCGGAGCTCGAGCAGCAATCGCGACAAGTACAGGTAGTGACCGAGCAACAGTACACCGGCGAGGACGAGTGAAGGCCACACGAGACGATCGTTGGTCAACCCGATGATTCCTGAGGCGATGACCAGCGCGCAGAGGAATCCCCAGGCGATGAACCGTCTTTGGGACGATCGCAGGATCATGTCGACGGTCTCCCTCGTCAGCACGACGGGCGGGCATAGTATAGCATTGAGCCACTCTTCCCGGAGCGTCCCATGGCCGAATGGCACCGTCTGGGCTCGAAAGACGAGCTCGTCGCGCGCGTCCCGTTCGCGACGAAAATCGAGCGCCATCGCATCGCCGCCTTTCTTCACGAGGGCCGGCTCACGGCAATCTCCGACATCTGCAATCACAAGGGCGGGCCGCTGTCCGAGGGGCGGGTGAATGGCGAATTCGTTACCTGCCCGTGGCATGGGTGGGAGTACAGCATCGTCACAGGCAAGGGACC
>Ga0075434_100001345_pt1 | contig 20620 bp, 14 predicted proteins | sample RhiMethybrSRZTD3_FD_75298 | JGI IMG/M metagenome (GOLD analysis project Ga0075434, IMG submission 75298) | Populus rhizosphere microbial communities from Tennessee, USA - Rhizosphere MetaG P. TD hybrid SRZTD3 | ecosystem: Host-associated > Plants > Roots > Rhizosphere > Soil | place: USA... | reverse complement strand
GGCCGCGTGGGCACGTTACTCGGCGAGGCGGGAGTGAATGTCGCCAGCTGGAACCAGGCGCGCCGCGGCTCCGGCGGCGAAGCGCTCGCCGCCATTGCAGTCGATCAATCGATCGCGAACGGCGTGCGGATGAAGCTGGAGCAGTTGCCGGATTTGCTCGAAGTCCGGGTGGTGCATTTCGGTTAGGCTGATCCGGAAAGGATGGTGGAGGTCGATTCTGCCAACCTCCACCATCCTCCCGACTTTCCCTTCCTTAGTTCAGCTTGTGCAGCTCTACGCGCCGGTTCTTCGACCGGCCGACCGCCGTGGCGTTGGTGTCCACGGGGTCCTCGGAGCCGTACCCGCGCGCCACAATCTGCTCCGGTGCGACACCACGCTCGATGAGGTAGCCGCGCACCGCATCAGCCCGCGCCTGCGACAGCCGTTGATTCGATGCCGCGGCGCCGCGGTTGTCCGTATACCCGGCCACTTCCACCCGCAAGCCGGTGGCCGCCTTGAGACTCACGGCCACACGATCCAACGCGCCGCGCGCCTGGGATGTGAGCGTCGAGCGCCCGGTCTCGAACGTGGCCCACTCCAGGACCAGCGTGCGGGAGGTGCCGACGAACAGCGCCGGGCACCCGATCGAGTCCACGCTCTCCCCAGCGGGAGTGGCGGGGCACCGGTCGGTCGCGTCCACCACGCCGTCTTTGTCGGCATCCGTCGCCGGCGGGCAGCCGTTGACGTCCACGCGCTCACCGGGAGCGGTAACGGGGCATTTGTCGTTTGCATCGACGATGCCGTCGCCGTCCGTGTCCTTGGGGCATCCGGCGGCGTCCACGGCCTCACCCGGCGCGGTGTTGGGGCACTTGTCGAGGGTGTCCGTGACGCGATCGCCGTCCGAGTCCTTGGGCAGCGAGCAGCCACGAGCATCCACCTGATCGCCCGACGGCGTCGCGCTGCACTGGTCGAGCCGGTCGACGACGCCATCACCGTCGGTGTCTTTGGGTAACGCGCAGCCACGATCGTCCACCGCCTCGTGCGCGGGCGTGGCCGAGCATGCATCGAGCTGATCCACGATGCCGTCGCCGTCGGAGTCCTTGGGGTGCGAACGCCCCAGGAACGCGGTGAGTCCCGCCTGAAGCGAGAAATTCCAGTTATTGGCGACCGACGTGTTCTGATTGCGCGGTGACGGAATGAAATCCTCCACTCCTTCGATCCGCACCGCGAGTCCCGGGCCGCCGATGCGCATCCCGAACAGACCGCTGACGCCGTCATCGGATACGTTGGCGGTCCTGCCGTACACGTTGTGCACGTAGCCTCCGCCCACGAGCAGCGCGAGCGGCCCCGCCACCGGCCGCGCGTACACGAGACGAGCGTGCAACGGATACAGCGATCCATTGGGGGCGAGTGGTCCACCGGTCGGCAGGTAGCTACCGGCCCCTTCGATCGCCAGTCCCGAGGCCACGAACACGCCGAGCCATCCGCCGCCGCCGAACGCATTGTCGAGTCCCAACGAGCGGTCGAAGCGCGTGAATCGTCCGAACCCGCCGATCTCGAGCGTGCCCGCGGATTGCGCGGGGAGCGCCGGGGAGGCGAGCGCCATCAGGATGACCACTGCTGCCGCGATGCGAGTACGCATGACGGTCTCCTTTGTCGTTGTTAGGGGGCAACAGTCGGGATACCCCGGACACGCGCAGACGAGTCATGCCCCGCGCATCCAATCGTGTGGGCCGTCTTCACGTGATTCGAGTCACGCTTCTCGTGGCCGCGGGGGACCCAAAACGAGCGGGCCCCGCTGTGCGCGGGGCCCGTTAGGCGGCGATTCGCTTGCGTCGCTCAGCGCATGCGGTGCAGCTCCACGCGCCGGTTGCGCGCGCGGCCTACGGCGGTCGCATTCGGCGCAATCGGATTCGCGGCGCCAAAGCCGCGAGAGGTGAGCTGGTAGGCGGGCACGCCGTGCCCGATGAGGTACGCCCGGACCGTCTCGGCCCGCGACTGCGACAGCCGCAGGTTGGCGGCAGCGCCGCCGCGATTGTCGGTGTAGCCCGCGACTTCGACGCGCACATCCGGGTTGCCCTTGAGCGCGGCCACGACCCGATCCAGCGTGTTATGGGACTGGTCCGTCAGGTTCGCGCTTCCGGTTTCGAAGTTTACGCCTTGCAGGACCACCGTCCGCTGCACGCCGACGAACAACACCGGGCATCCGGCGGCGTTTACTCGCTGGCCGGCCGGCGTGCCGGGGCAGCGATCGACAGCGTCCAGGACCCCGTCCCGGTCCGTGTCCGTGGGCAACGGACAGCCGCTCGCGTCGACGGGCTCGCCCGCCGGCGTGTCGGCGCAGCGGTCGTTCTCGTCGGCCACCCCGTCACCGTCCGCGTCCAGCGGGCAGCCGGCGGCATCCACTTTCTGTCCACCGGGGGTGTTGGGACACCGGTCCGCCGCGTCGGCCACGCCATCCCCGTCCGCATCCCGGGGGAGCGTGCAGCCGTTCGCATCCACCGCGTCGCCGGCAGGGGTGCTGGGGCAGCGGTCGCTGGCATCCACGACTCCGTCGGCATCGGAATCCTTGGGCACCGGACAGCCTCGGAAGTCCACCGCTTCGCCGCGTGGCGACCTGGGGCAGGTATCCACGTCGTCGGTGACGCCATCGTGGTCGGAGTCTTTGATTCCCGTCCCGCCGGCCAGTCGGACCCCGATCCCGACGAGCGCCGAGAAATTCCAGTTGTCGCTCACCACAGCGGTCCCGTTGAGCGGCGACGGGTAGTAGTCCGCGATGACGTCGAGACGGGCATCGAGTTGGGGGCCAAGGCTCAACCGGCCGCCCAGCAAACCGGTGACGCCATCCTCCCACTGATGTGTCGGTTTGCGGTACAGGTTGTGGACCCAACCCGCGCCGACCAGGACCGCCGTGCGGGGACCGGCGGGCGCCGAGTACACCAATCGCAAACGGATGGGGAGCTGGCTGACGGTGATGTTGGCCTGGCCGGTCGTCGTCACGTAGGCGATGGTGCCCTCGAGCCCGATCCCCTGCCGCAGGAACAGGCCCAAGCGGGCGCCGACGCCGAGCGCATCGTCGAAGGCGAGCGAGGGATCGAATCGGGTGAACTGCCCGAAGGCTCCGAGCTCGACGCCACCACGACTCTGGGCCGAAGCCCCGGGCACGACGGTCGTGAGCGCCACGAGGACCACGCCATGGCGCCATCTCATGAGGTGCTCGGCTGTGCGGAAACCGGGAGGACCGGTGCTTCACTCCCGACTAGTGGTGGCGCCGGGGGGGCGGGGGGGGCCGACGCCATCCGCGGAGCCTCGTCGTCCGTCAGCCGGAACGATTTCACCGCTCCCTGCAGCTTGTCGGCCGCTTCGGCCAGCTGATTGGCCGATGAGGCGATCTCTTGCGTGCTGGCGGCCTGCTGCTCGCTCGACGCCGCGATCTCTTCGGCGGAGGCGAGCAACCCGTCGGTGCCCTGCGCCACGGTGGACAGACGCCCCGCGATTTCGTCAACCAATCGCCGCACCTCTGTTGCCGAAGAGGAAATTTCCTGACTCCACGCATCGTTCGCCTCGGCTTCGCCGGCGACCGAGGAGAGCCCTTCTGCGGCGGTCTGCGCCGCCTCACGCGCCACCGCCCCCATCTGGGCGAGGCGCTGCAGCCGGTCCCGGGTCGCCAGCACGCTGGTCAGCACCCCGCGCACGGTATCCGCCGTCTCGGTGGCGGCGGCGGCGGCGACCGAGGCGAGTTTGCGGACTTCGTCCGCCACCACGGCAAAGCCGCGTCCCTGCGGCCCGGCCCGGGCCGCCTCGATGGCGGCGTTCAACGCCAGCATGTTGGTCTGGGTCGCCACCGCCTTCGCCTGCCCCACAAACCGCTGAATCTCCGCCGACGAGGCCGCCAGCGCTTCGGCCTCTTGCGCGCCTCGCTCCACGTCCTCGGCGAGCTTGGCGAGCTGTGCGACGCTCTGATCCAGGACGCTGCGGTGATGGCGGGCGAGGGCCGTCAGGTCCGCGCTGCGCCGCACCGAGTCGGCGGCGCCTCCCTCCAGGGCGGTGGCGATCTGCAGGATGCGGCCGGCGTCATCCGCCGAGGCGCGCACGAGATGCGCCTGCTCGGCGGTCCGCTTGGTGAGGTCCTGCGTGGTCGCCGTCATCTCTTCGGTGGAGGCGCTCATTTGCTGCGTCGCCGCGGAGATCTGCGCCGCCATCGCCGCGGATTCGTCCGCCGCGCCGTGGATCGTGCCCACCAGCCGGCGCAGCGCGGCCACCATCCGTCGCACGGCCGACATCAGGTCTCCTACCTCGCCCGAATCGGTCTGGGCGAGGGTGTCCGCCTCGCTCAGGTCACCGCTCGCCACGCGGGTCGCGATGCTGCCCGCAACCCGCACCGGCGCGGCGATGCGGTCATTGAGCCAGCGCCCGACCCACAGCATCACGACCACGGTCAGGCCGAACACCATGATCGCGCCGAGCCACACGTACCGCTGCACGGCCCGGGCGACCGCGTACGCCGTCACCGTGGACTGATGAAACAGGATCCAGTAATGCCCCTGGTTGGCCGGAAATCGTCCACGCGGGGCGGGGACGGACACGACCAGCTCGGACCCGCGCGTGGTCGGGACCACGTGGTGCTGCGGCTGGTCCGGGTCGTACAACGTCCGGTCTCCGGGAACCTCGCGCAGCTCAGCTTGATCGGGACCGTATAGCAGGTTCCCGCGCTCGTCGACCAACTGCAGATACGCGCTGTCGCCGAGGCCCGTGTTGGACAGCAGCAGTCCGAGTCGATCGAGCTGGTAGACCACCTCGAGCACGCCGGCCGCACTGGTCCCTTCACTTGCTCGGATCGCCACGGCATAGCGAACGGACACTGACGTCGTCGCCGAATCGATCCGCGGGTCGGACTCGGCGACTCCCGCCTCCATGGCCCGCTGCCACAATGGGTCGTTGGCACGCCAGAAGATGTCGGGTCGCGCGGACCCCATCACGGCAAGCCCGTGACGCTCGGTGACCACGAGATCGGTGAAATCGGACCCTTCAGGATAGGCCCGGAATAGGCGCTGCACGTCCGGGTCGCCGCCGAGCGCGTGCGTCGTGCCAAACTGCTGCTCGAGCGCTTGGGGGGGGAGACGGTCCAGCTGGCGGTCGGTGACGGAGCGACCGGCGTCGAGCGTCGCGCGCACGAGGAAGGGATCGGCAGCCAGGCGATCGGCCTCCCGGTGTCGTTCCCGGATGTAGGTCGCCACGAGATCGGCGGCGCGGGCCGCTACTTCGGTACCGCGCCGGTCGGAGAGTCGCTCCAGAGTTGCCCGAGCCGCCCGGGCCGCGACCCAGCCGAGCGCCAGCAGCACGACGAGGGTGACCCCAGCGGCGGACAGCATGAGACGCTGGAGCTGGACTCGCAGGGTCGTTGCCATGGGCCGGTGGCGCAAAGTATTCCGGGTTTCTCGGCGGAGCAAGTCTGTGTAATTTCAAACACTTATGTCGCCCATCCCGAGCTACGATCCGCAGGAGGTAGAAGCCCGCTGGCAGGAGCGTTGGGTGGAGCGCCGCACCAACGAGCCCGACCTGGACCGGCCGGCTCGCCCGTTTTTCAATCTCATGATGTTCCCGTATCCCTCCGCCGAGGGGCTCCACGTCGGCAACATGTTCGCGTTCACGGGCGCGGACATCTACGGGCGATTTCAGCGGCTCCAGGGCAAGACCGTGTTCGAGCCGATGGGCTTCGACGCGTTCGGGATCCATTCCGAGAACTACGCGCTCTCGGTCGGGACGCACCCCGCGAAGCTGATTCCCCAGAACATCGCCACCTTCCGCCGCCAGCTGCGGCGCTTTGGCGGCATGTTCGACTGGCGCCACGAGCTCGCCACTACCGACCCCGGCTACTACAAGTGGACGCAGTGGCTTTTCGTGCAGCTGTTCAAGGGCGGGCTGGCCTACAAGAAGCGCGCGGCCGTGAACTGGTGTCCGAAGGACAAGACCGTGCTCGCCAACGAGCAGGTCATCAACGGGCGCTGCGAGCGGTGCGATACCCCGGTCGAGCAGCGGTTTCTCGACCAGTGGTTCTTCCGGATCACCGAGTACGCCGAACGGCTGCTCCAGAATCTCGATTCACTCGACTGGTCCTCCTCGACGATCGCGCTGCAGCGCAACTGGATCGGCAAGAGCGACGGGGCGGAGCTGGTGTTCCGCACCCCGTCGGAGCAGGTGATCACCGTATTCACCACTCGGCCCGACACCGTGTTCGGGGCGACCTACCTCGTGCTGGCCCCCGAGCATCCGCTGGTCGATCAGCTGACGGCCGCGGAGCAGCGGCCGGACGTCCGGGCGTATCAGCGGGACGTCCAGAGCCGGGACCTGGTCGCGCGCCGGGTGGGTGGGAAGACCAAGAGCGGGGTGTTCATCGGGTCCTACGCCCGGAATCCCGCCACCGGGGACGCGATCCCGATCTGGATCTCCGACTACGTGCTGATGGAGTACGGCACCGGCGCCATCATGGCGGTGCCGGCGCATGACACGCGCGATTTCGAGTTCGCGACCCAGTTCGGCCTGCCCATCAAGCCGGTGGTTCGCGTCGAGGGGGCGGAGCTTCCCAGCATTTCCGAGGACGGCGTGCTGGTGAATTCGGGCCGGTTCGACGGCCTCAGCTGCCGGGAAGGCGCGCGCCGTATCACCGAATGGCTCGTGCAGCAGCACCTGGCGACGCCCAAAGTCCAGTACCGCCTGCACGACTGGTGCATCTCGCGGCAGCGCTATTGGGGGCCGCCCATCCCGATCATCTACTGCGACACCTGTGGTCCGGTCGCGGTGCCGGAGCGGGACCTGCCGGTCGAGCTGCCGCTGATCGAGGACTTTCGCCCCGACGACACCGGCGTCAGCCCGCTGGCCCGGCACAAGGAATGGTTCAACGTGGCCTGCCCGCAGTGCGGGGCACAGGGCCGGCGCGAAACCGACGTGTCAGACACGTTCCTCGACTCGTCGTGGTATTACCTGCGCTACCCGTCCACCGAGTTCGCCGATCGCGCATTCGACGCCGACCGCACCCGAACGTGGCTGCCGGTGACCAGCTACATCGGCGGCAACGAGCACGCGGTGCTGCATCTCCTCTACTCCCGGTTCATCTCGATGGTGCTCAAGGACCAGGGACGGATCGCGTTCGAAGAGCCGTTTCCCAAATTCCGCGCCCACGGCCTGATCGTGAAAGACGGCGCCAAGATGTCCAAGTCGCGGGGCAACGTCGTCGTGCCCGACGCCTACATCAAGCATTGGGGGGCCGACACGTTCCGCATGTATCTGATGTTCCTGGGCCCATTCCAGGAGGGCGGGGACTTTCGCGAGGAAGGCATCACCGGCATTCGCCGTTTCCTCGAGAAGGTCTGGGGGCTGGCCCACGAGGCGGTCGAGGCTCCGGACCGGCCGCTCCCCCAGGCCGTCGCCCGGAAACTGCACCAGACGATCGCCAAGGTGACGACCGACACGGAGACACTCGATTACAACACGGCGATCGCGGCGATGATGGAGTACGTGAACGCATTGCGGACTGCGGAGTGCGGAACGCGGAGTGCGGTGGAGGCGCTCATCGTGATGCTGGCTCCGTATGCTCCACACCTGGCCGAAGAGTTGTGGGAGCGACTGGGCCATACGGGACGCACGGTATTCGACGAACCGTGGCCGGTCCATGATCCGCGACTGGCGACGGCGGGCGACGTCGAGATCGCCGTCCAGGTCAACGGCAAGTTGCGCGGCCGACTCACGGTGCCCCGTGGCGCTTCGCAGCAGGATGTCGTGGCCCGGGCCCTGGCCGAAGAAGGCGTGAAGAAGTTCGTAAATGGGAACGCGGTGAAGAAGGTGGTCTTCGTACAGGATCGGCTGGTGAACCTGGTCGTCTGAATGCGGAATGCGGAATTGAGGGTGTGACCGTCGGCGCGATCTCTCACGTTCCATTCCGCATTCCGCACTCCGCATTCCGCACTGTTACAAGAGCTTCGCCACCAACCCGCCGACGACGTACCCCACGCCTGCGACGCCCAACCCCACCACGAACATGTCGAGGCCGCTGCGGATGACGCCGCGCCCGGTGAAAAAGCTGCGCGCCGCCCCGACCGCGAAATGGGACACCATCGCGAGGGTGAAGGCCGTCCACACGGCGGCGGGTCCCGGGAGAATGAGAAACGGAGCCACCGGGAGAAACGCTCCCACCGCGGTCGCGATACCGGTGATCCAGCCTTCCCGCAACGGCGTGCTGCGGGCCGCGCCGATCTTCAGCTCCTCACGAACACTCTCCTCCAGCGCGCGCTCGGGATCGCGCATCACCTGCGCCGCAAGCTGGCGCGCCCGGTCGCCCTCGATGCCTTTCGCCTCGTAGATCAGCGCCAGCTCCTCGGACTCGATCTCCGGCATGAGCCGGATCTCTTCCTTCTCCATCGCGATTTCGTGCGCGTACACTTCCTGCTCGCTCTTCGCCGCGAGATAGCCGGACGACCCCATCGACAACGCGTCGGCGATCATGCCCGCCACGCCCGAGATCATCACCACGTGCGGTTGCACGGCCGCGCCGATCACCCCGGCCACGAGCCCAAAGTTCGCCGTGAGCCCGTCGTTGAAGCCGTACACGACGTTGCGCAGGAAGCCGCCGGATCCGGTCTGGTGCCACGGCTCGGCGCTCTCGCCCGTCAGGCCCGCCAGCGTGCCCGCATGCTCGGCCGATTCCTTGGCGAGCGTCAGGGAAACCTGCCGCGCGTCGCCGGTCGAGTCGCGGTGCAGGTCGATGTAGCCCTTGACCTCGCGCCCCTCCTCCCGCAACAGCAGCGGCAGCAGGTAGCCCGGCCCGAGTCGCTTCCCCACCCAGGCCATGATGCGCGCGTTCAGGGAGGGAGGGACCTGGGCGGACTGCGGGTGGCCGTGGTCCGCGAGCAGCTTGGCCCAGAGGTCGGTGTGGCGCCGCTCTACGTCAGCCAACTTGGCGTAAGTCGCTTTCTTCTTGTCATCGGGCTCCACGCTGGCCAGCACACCATAGAGGAATGCGGCGTCCGACTCGTCCTGGTGGTGGTGCAGCCATGTCTTGATCTCGGTGGACGACATGAGGGGGAAGATAGGGTCGCCGTCTCTAACCTCCAACCCTGCAACTATTTGGGTGCGTTGTGCGTGGTGCCTGGTATGATCCGGCGAAACTCGAGTACCGGCTCCGTAGGACGACCAGGAACCGTCAATACCACGCACCACGCACCGTTCTGCTGCGACCCTCCCACCGGGCTCCGCATCTAGGTTTACAACACGATGACGCTTTCTCTGACCATCCCCGACATCCTGGTAGCGCGCGCCAAGGCGGGAGATCTCGAGGCCCTCGAGGCGCTGTACCGCGCCTTCGAGACGCCGGTCTACAACCTCGCCCGGCGCATCTGCCGGACCTCGGAGGATGCGGAAGACGTGTTGCAGGAAACGTTTCTCGAGGTGGTCAAGAGCATCAAGACGTACCGCGGCGAGGGCCACTTGTGGGGTTGGGTGCGGCGCATCGCGGCCTCGAAGGCTTTCATGCGGCTGCGCCACGAGAAACTGCGGGTTACCGACGAGCTGCACGACGAAACGGCCGGCGGTCCTCCCGCGAGCGTCGGGACCCGGATCGATCTGGAGCGGGCGTTCGCCCACCTCTCCGAGACGTCGCGGTCGGTGGTCTGGCTGCACGACGTCGAGGGCTTCACGCACGAGGAGATCGCGGAGCAGATGGGCAAGACGGTGAGTTTTTCGAAGTCTCAGCTGGCGCGGGCGCACGCGCGACTGCGCGGGCTGTTGCTGGTGGAACCGGAGGTCTCATGATGCATTGCACGATGGATGATCTGCTGGCGCTGCGCGACGGAGAGGCATCCGTCTGGGCGCGCCGGCATGTGGAAGAGTGCGCGGCCTGCCGTGCCGAGCTGGACGGGTTGTATCAGCGGGTGGCGCAGCTCAAGGCGCTGCCGGCCCTGCGGCCGCCGCGCGACCGCTGGGGCGTCGTGCGCGACACGATCGTGGCACAGCGCACGCAACGCCGGCGCCGTTGGGCGGGCTACGGACTCGCGACCGCCGCGGCCATCGTCGGACTGATGGTCCTCGGCCCGATGTCCGGCAATATCGGAATCGCCGATGAGCTGGCGCAGGCGAAGCAGCAGTCGGCCCAGCTCGAGTCGACGTTGCAGGACTACGACCCGGAAAGCCGGGTCATGAGCGGCCGGGAGGCGGAGATCACCGCCCGGCTCGAAGACCAGATCGCCCAGGTGGACGGACGGCTGGCGGACCTCGACGCCCAGGCGGCGCGCGAGGCCCAACTGGTGGACTTGTGGCGGCAGCGGGTGCAGCTGATGGAGCAGCTGGTGCAGGTTCGAGTGACCCGCGCCAGGTACGTGGGCCTGTGAAGGCCCCTCGAGGAGAACAACAACCATGATTCGCAATGCAGTTCTGGCCGTGCTGGCGGCGGTCACGATCGTACCGGTGCTCGGCGGTCAGCAGCCGCCCCGGCCGCGGAAGGCGCCGCGCCCCCCTGAAACACGCGCGTTTTCATTCACGGTTGGCGGCAACCGCGCCCGCATCGGCGTGCTCGTCAACACCGCCGCCAATGCAGAGACCGACCGGCTCGGCGCCAAGATCGACGCGGTGACCCCTGGTGGACCGGCCGAGAAGGCCGGCCTCAAGGCCGGCGATATCATCACCCGCTTCAACGGGACGTCGCTGGCCGGCGCGTCCTCCGAAGATGAAGATGAGTCCGGCCCCGGCCACAAGTTGATCGAGCTGGTGGGCGATCTCGATACGGGCGATACGGTCCGCGTCGAGTATCGTCGTGGCGGCGAGACCAAGACGGCGAGCATCATCACCGACGAGTCGAAGAGCATGATCTGGCGTGGTCAAGAGCCCGGCTTCGTCGGCGGCTTGATGGGTCCCGAGAACGGGCCGTTTGCGTCGACGGAACGGGGGTTCGGTTTCTGCTTCGGAGATGCCTGGTGCGACCTCGACCTGGTGACGCTGAGCCCCGAGTTGGGTGAGTACTTCGGCACCCGTGAGGGGATCCTGGTCGTGAAAGCGCCCGGCGATTCGGCCCTGCCCCTGAAGGGTGGGGACGTGATCCTCTCGATCGGAGGCCGCAAGCCGACCTCCCCGGCGCATGCGATGCGGATTCTCCGCTCCTACGACGTGGGCGAGAACGTGTCGATCGAGATCATGCGCCACGAGCGCCGGCAGACGCTGTCCTGGACAGTGCCGCAGCGTGAGGGCCTTTGGCGCCACCGCGGGCCGCGGGGCCAGGGCGAGCAGGGCGAGCAGGGCGAGCAGAGCTTCTGGTGGGTGCAGCCCGGAGTAGAAGCGGCGACCGAGCGCGCGGCCGAGCTTGAAATGGAGCAGGCGGAGCGTGGGATGCAGGACCTGTTGCGCCTGCGGACCCTCGACGATGCGCTGCGTCAACAGGAGATCCGAGCGCGGCAGGGGTCGCTCGGGAGAGCCAGCACGTCGATCTAGGACGGTAGGGAAGCGGTTGTCATTCCGAGATTGCTCGATTCACTCGGGATGACAACCGTTTCTCGTTTTAGCGCCGGTTCGGTCCGATTAGAATCGCGTTGCTCACGAGCCGCGCCGTCCCCCGCCAAAACGCCCGGAACAGCGGGTCGCCCAGGAACAACACGACCCGTCCACTGCCCTGGTTCTCCACCACCGCCCAGGTCGTTCCCTTGAGCAGGCGTTCGGTGTTGTCGGGCCAGGTGAACCCTGACAGCGTGAGCGAATCGCCCGAAAAGACGACCGGATTGGCGCCGCCCTTGGACAGCTTCCAGAAGGCCGAGCCGTCCAGGAAGACGGGCAGCTGATCCTGCTCGTAGCCGAACGTGAGCCAGTGCGTGCGGTCGAGCGTGGCCCGGAAGATCGAGCCGGGGAGCCACTCCGGCTTGTCGCGCGCCGGCGCCGTGGGCGAGAGGAGCGGCGGCGCGCTCGCCGTCACCGTGCTGTCGGCTTTTCCGCTGTCCGCTCCCACCTCGCTGACCGTCGACAGTCCGACGTCCTTGTTGGCCGCGAAATCCCCGGCGCCGCCGATGCCGATCAGCACGCCACCGCTCTGGACCCAGGCCTTCACTTTGGCGACGCCCCCGTCACCCAGTTGCCGTTTCATCCGGCTCCCGGAGCCGTCGGGCAGAATGAGGACGTTGTAATCGCTCAGGTTCTCCATGTTGCCGATGCCGCTCAACGTGACCGGCGTGAACGGGAGCCCCAGGTCGCGGGACAGGAAGTGCCACATCCAGCCGTAGCTGGTCTCCGAGATACCGTCCCCGACTGCCACGATCACCTTCGGTGGGGAAAGACTGACGACCTGATCGGATCCCGTCCCCACGTTCCCCGTGTCGGCGAACGCGCTCTGCACCGCGGTCACGGGAACGCCGAGCGGAGGAGCCAGCGCGGCAATGCGCTCGGGCAGGGTGGCGGGGTTGCGCTGCAGCCGCGCCACGAAGCTGCCACGCGGGTAGTCCTGGCCGTCGGCGCGCAGCGGCTGCACCGCCACCGCCACGTTGAACCCCTCACGCTCGAGCGCCAGCGCCAGCCGCGCGGCGCCGAGGTTGTCGTTGCGGAACACGTACGCCGACCCGGCCCGGCCCGGCGCCGCGGGGGGCGCCAGGAGGGTGTCCGTCACCGCCTGCGTGGCGAGCGCACCGGCGTCCTCCGTCCAATACGCCTCCAGGTTGAAGGTGTAGGGGAGCGACCAGGCGGTGATGTCGTAGAACCCATAATCCTCTTTGTCGGCGTCCTCACCGCGTCGCCGGTTGCGATGGAACCGGTTCACCTGATCTTCGACGAACGGCCGTTCCAGCACGGCGTTGGGCTCGAGCAGCGCCTTGGCCAGGCGCCGCTGTGGCTGGCTCAGATCGACGACGTAGCTCCCGGCGGGGAACGTGCGCCGGCCGGCCGCGCCGCCCATGTACGAATGCGCCATCGCTGACGAGCCGCTCTGGGTCAGACGAGAGACCTCGATCCCGTTGCGCAGCAGCAGGCCGGCGACATGGGCCGCCATGCGGGCATCCGAACCGGGCACCACGACGACTCGTTTCATGCGATCGGTGGCCGCCTCGTCCATCGCCGACCGGCGGAACGCGTAATAGTCCTGCAGCCGAGCCTGCCGGTTGGACGCCGAGGTCTCGAGCGTGGCGAGCGAAGCGATGAAATGATGGGCGATGCCGTCCCGGAAGGTCGTGATGGTGCCGTCATCCCGCCGCTTGTTGAATTCGGGTCCACCGTCGGTCTCGTAGGTCATGCCCGTGGCGCCCTGGAACGTGGTCCACTCGTCCCAGTAGCCCACGTAGAAGAAATCGAACACCCCGCGCACGAAGTACTGCCACCCGTAACGGTCGAACGCCGCCGCGTTGCCGCGGCCGTACGTGTCGAACCAGCGCGTCGTCTGCGCCGGCAGGTTCTGGTTCACCGCCGGCGCCACCGGGGGGAAGAAGAAGGTCTGTGTCGTGGAATGGTGGTCCACGAACACCTGGGGGTGCCAGCGCAGGATGCCGTCCATCATGATGCGCGCTTCGGGTTGGCTCTGCGCCACCAGATCGCGATTCATGTCGAACCGAAAATGGTTGTAGCGCCCCGTGATGCTCCACGGCTCGTTCTGCTCGAAGGCCTGCGGGTCATCGGCGCCGACGGCGACCGAGTTATACCAGGCGGCAAAGCGCTCGTGCCCGTCCGGATTGGCGGATGGGTTGAGCACGAACACCACGTTCTTGAGGATGGCGCGCGTCACGGTGTCTTCGCCGGCCAGCATCTGGTAGGCGACCTGCATCGCGGCCTCGAATCCGGCGGGCTCGTCGCCGTGCACCGAATACTGGAACAGCGCGACGATCGGCTCTTGCGCGGCGATCGCGTTGGCGCGCGCGAGCGGCGTCTTGCGCGGATCGGTGAGCTCGGCGATGGCCGACCGGATCGCGTCGATGCGGGCGAGGTTGGCCGGGTCGGAAATGATCAGCACGCGATACGGCCGGTGCTCGACCGTCTCGCCCCACGTCTCGGCGCGGACCCGGTCCGATGCCGTCGCGATCAGCGTGTCGAGATAGCGCTGCATGACTGCGTACATGGTGTGTTGCTGCCCGGCCTGGTATCCCGTGATCTGCTCGGGTCGTGGCACGCCCGGGCGGTAGGGTCCACGGGCGTAAAAATCGAAGGCTTGGGCACCGAGCGGAGCGGCGAGCGACAACGCCAGGGCGAATCCGAACGCGGGCTTGTGCATAGGTCCGGGGATTGGGGGCGCGACAATCTACGCGTCGCTGGAACCGTTCGCCTGATCGAAATGTCATTGAAGTGTCACGACACTAGTATGTCGCAAACTGTTGCCAAATAGCGACTTTCACATATATTGACAAGATATATCTTGCCATAGTATCGTGACGATGCATCGTAACAACAAACAGGAGATCGATATGGCGCGGCATTTCGGCTGGGACGGCGTTGCATTCAGATTCGGGCCTCGCGGTTTCGCGTTTCGCGGGCCGTTCCGCGGCCGGCGCCGGCAGTGGTTCGAATCGGGAGACATGAAGTACGTGATTCTGAAGCTGCTCAAGGACAAACCGCGACACGGCTATGAGGTGATGAAGGAGCTCGAGGACCAGATGCAGGGGTGCTATTCACCCTCACCCGGGACCGTGTATCCCACGCTGCAATGGCTCGAGGACGAAGGGCTGGTGCGCTCGAGGGACGTGGACGGGAAGAAGATCTACGAGATCACCGACGCGGGACTCAAGTTCCTCGAGGAGCACAAGGATACCGTGGACGATATCTTCGAGCGCTTGCGCGACGCCCTCGATCAGGCCCTGGGCGGCAGCATGGCGGATCTCAATCAGGCCCTGGGCCGGTTGGTGAAGACGGTGTACCGCACCGGCTGGAAGACGCGGGAAGACGAGGTTCGAAAGAAGGTCGCGGATGTGCTGCGCCGGGCGGCGGAAGAGGTGGAAGCCGTAGCGCACTAGACGCCTCCCGCGCAGTTTGAGGGGCGGCTCCGATGGAGCCGCCCCTTTTCACGTTCGAGGATCTCCGGTGACCCACGTCCTGCTCGAAGCCTGTGTCGACTCCGTCGAATCCGCGCTCTCCGCTCAGGCGGGCGGGGCCGATCGGGTCGAGCTGTGCGAGGATCTGCTGGAAGGTGGGACGACGCCCAGCACCGGGATGATCGAGGTCTGCCGGGAGCGGCTCCACATCCCGATGCATGTCCTGGTCCGGCCTCGCGCTGGTGATTTCGTGTACACCGACATCGAGCTGGAAGTCATGAAGCGGGACATCCTCGTGGCGCGTCGTGTGGGGGCCGCCGGCGTAGTATTCGGCTCGTTGCAACCGGACGGCACGATCGACGTGGACCGCACCCGCGCCCTGTTGGCCGTGGCCCGGCCGATGTCCGTCACCTTCCACCGGGCGTTCGATTTCACGCCCGATGCGGACGCCGCCCTCGATACTCTGATGCAGCTCGGGGTGGAGCGAGTGCTCACTTCCGGCCAGGCGCCCACCGCCGTCCTGGGCATGCAGACGCTGCAGCGCCTAGTGACCCGCGCCGAAGGCCGGATTGCCATCCTCGCGGCCGGGGGGCTGAGCGAGGAAAACATCGCCAAGGTCGCCGAGAGCACCGGCGTGCGCGAAGTCCACGTGCGGGCAACCGCGTTGCTCGAAAGCCCGGCGTCATTCCGGCCGCGTCATCTGTCGCTCTTGAAACAGCCGCTGCCCAACGAGTTCGACCGGGCCGTCACGGACCCCGAGCGCATCCGGCGCATTTCGGGGATCCTCGGGCAGGTCGAGCCCGAGTGACCCTGACGCATTCCCCGAGATGACATCGTGACCCAGGGGGGGGGCGTCCAGGTCGAGCAGCGCGCCGGCGTCTGGATCGCCACGCTGTCCCGGCCCGAGGAGCGCAACGCCTTCGATCTCGCCATGATCGAGCGGCTCCTGTCGTTGCTCGACGAGGCCGCCGCCGCCCCGGAGCTGCGCGTGCTCATTCTGACCGGCGCCGGGCGGGCCTTCTCCTCCGGCAGGGACCTGAAGGAGCTGGCGGCGCCGGAGACGGACGCTTCGAACGAGCGGGCCGCGATCTACCGGTTGCAAACCGTCACGCGCCGCCTGGTGCAGATTCCCAAAGTCGTGTGCGCGGCGGTGAACGGACCGGCGATCGGTCTGGGAGCGGAGCTGGCGGTCGCGTGCGATGTCCGCTACGCCGCCGATACGGCGACGTTCGCGTTCCCCGAAGCGCAGCTCGGGCTGTTCTTCACCGGCGGCGTGTTGCACCTCCTGCCCAGGCTGGTGGGGGTCGGTCGAGCGACGCATTGGCTGCTGACGGGAGCACCGGTGGGGGCGGTCGAGGCGTTGCAGTCCGGACTCGTGACCCGAGTCACTCCGGCGGAGCGGCTGATGAAGGAAGTGCTTTCGTTTGCGGACACCATCGCGCAGACCGACCCGGGATCCGTCGAGCGGCTCAAACACGCGTTGAGACGGCTCGATGAGCGCGAGCTCGACGCGGTGCTGCGCCTCGAGGAGGACGCCGCCTGGGCCAGCGTGAACAGTGCGGAGGCGCGGATGCGGATACGGGCGTTTCTGGATCGGGGCAAACCGGAAGCTCGCGCCGGTGAGCGCGACTAGGTTGAACCGCGTGCCATGCGCACTCCTGACCGGGCTGACCGCCGTCGCCTGCGTCGCCTCGGCGGCGGCCCCGGCTCCCCGACCCGCCGCGGGGACGAGTGTGGTCCTGGTTTCCATCGACGGGTTCCGCGACGACTATCTCGATCGCTACCCCTCGCCCAACCTGCACCGCGTCATCGCCGCCGGGGTCCGGGCGCCCCTCGTGCCCGTATTTCCCACCAAGACGTTTCCCAATCACTATTCGATCGTCACGGGCCTGTATCCCGAGCGCCACGGCATCGTCGAGAACACCATGTACGATCCGGTGTTCGACACCGTGTTCCGGATCAGCGACACCGCTGCCGTGGCCGACGCGCGCTGGTGGGGCGGGGAGCCATTGTGGGTCACCGCGCAACGCCAGGGTCACCTGGCCGCGGCGTTCTTCTGGCCGGGCAGCGAAGCGGCCATCGGCGGTGTGCGGCCCCGGTACTGGGTGCATTTCGATTCGCGCGTCCCGGATGCGACGCGCGTCAGGCAGGTCCTGGATTGGTTGTCGCTCCCTGAAGAGACCCGGCCGACGTTCGTCACCGTCTACTTCGGCCAGGTCGATCACGCGGGACACGAGGCCGGCCCCGACAGTCCCGATGTGGCGGCGGCCGTGCTCCAGGTCGACAGCGCGATCGGATGGTTGCTGGACGGCCTGGGGACGCGAGGACTGTCGGACCGGGTCAACGTCATCATCGTGTCAGACCACGGCATGTCCCGGACGACCCCGGACAGCGTGATCGTGCTCGATGACTACCTCGACCGCCCGCTCGTGGCGCGGGTCACGGGCGGCAGTCCGGTGGTGGGCCTCTGGCCCAGGGCCGGAATGCTGGACAGCGTGTATCATCGGCTTCGGGGCAGCCATCCGCATCTCTCGATTTGGAACCGTGAGGCGATTCCGGACCGCTTCCATTATCGGGACAATCGCCGGATCCCGCCTCTGGTCGCGCTCGCCGATCCTGGCTGGTCGATTGCCATCACGCGGCGGGAGCTGGCGGATCACCCGGAGCGATTTCGCGGCGGGGCCCATGGCTACGACGACACCGTCGCGGTGATGCGGGCGATATTTCTGGCACAGGGTCCACGGTTCAAGAGCGGCGTCCAAGCGCTGCCATTCCGGAACGTGCACGTGTACGATCTGATCGCCGGCATCCTCGGCCTCACTCCGGCGGCTAACGACGGCAGTAGGGATTCCACCATGATGCTGCTACGCTGATGCCGACCCGTCGCGAGATGCTCGAGCAGCTGGCCGCGGCCGCCCTCGCCGTTCCGTCGCTCCGCGTGGCGCGCGGTGCGCTCGCCGCCATGGCACCCCGCCTCGCGTTGCCTTCAGCCGCGCAACGCGACTGGCTGGATTTGGAGCTCGGCATGTTCGTCCACTTCGCTCCCAACACCTGGCAGGAGAAGGAGTACGACGACCTTTCGCTGGCCCCGGCGGACATTATGCCCACGATCGAGCCCGCCCAGTGGGCCGATACGGCCCTCGCCCTGGGCGCCCGCTACATCGTCCTCGTCGCCAAGCACGCGGGCGGATTCTGTCTCTGGCAGACCGAAACCACCGATTACAGCATCAAGGGGACGCCGTGGCGGGGCGGCCGTGGCGACGTGATGGCGGAGCTGTCCGAGGCGTGCATCAGCCGCGGGTTGAAGCTCGGCGTCTATCTCTCCCCCCGGGACGACAAGCACGGGGCCGGATTGTCCGGCAAGTGCGCGACACCGGAAGCCCAGGGAGAGTACAACACCCTCTACCGGCAACAGCTCACCGAGCTCCTGACGCGCTACGGAGCCATCACCGAGCTGTGGCTCGACGGCTCGAGCGTCGTGCCGACCGGAGACATCGTTGAGCAGCGCGCGCCCGGGGCCATGGTATTCCAGGGTCCCCAGGCCACGATCCGGTGGGTGGGGAACGAAGACGGCTTTGCGCCCTATCCCTGCTGGAACGCGCTCGAAGTCCAGGATGCCGGGACGGGTGTCGCCACAGCACTGCACGGGGATCCCGAGGGTGACGCCTGGATGCCGGTCGAGGTGGACGTCTCCATGCGGCGGCCCAACTGGTTCTGGAGCACCACCAACGACAAGAACCTGCTCTCGCTCGACGCGCTGCTCGAGATCTACTACCGGTCGATCGGGCGGGGAGCGCAGCTGCTGCTGAACCTGACCCCGGACCGCACGGGGCGGATTCCGGCGGCGGATGCGAACCGCGCCGGGGAATTCGGTGACGAGATCCGCCGCCGGTTCGGGCACGCGCTGGGCGACACGGCGAATATCGGTCGGGACGTCTCGTTGAGCTTCTCCGAGCCGCAACGGGTGGATCACGTCATCCTGCAGGAAGAAGTGGGTCGCGGCGAGCGCGTGAGGGCGTGGCGCCTGGACGGCATGTCCTGGGGTCACTGGCAGCAGATCGCCGCCGGCACCGCGATGGGCCACAAGCAAATCGTGCCGATCCGTCCGGACGGCTACACGGTGCTGCGGCTGCGCGTGACGGAGGCGGTCGACGAGCCGGTGATCCGCCGATTTGCGGCGTTCAACGTCGGGAGCGCGCCGCCGCGCACCTGGCGCGATCCCGTCACGCTGTGGGCCGAGGACGCGGTCGGCGGGTGGACCGGGGATTCGCTGAGTCTCGACCTGACGGCCAAGGTGCCCATCGCGGCGAACTATCGACTGCGCCTGGTCGCGGAGGACGCCTCGGTGCCGCAGATCCGCGATATCGACCTCCGCGTCGACCAGGGACCGCAGCCGACGCTGGCTCGAACGGCGCCTGGACGCAGTGACGTCGTGCTCATCGACATGCCGGTCAGCGGCCGCACCGTGACCATTCGGGCGCGCGTGCGTGGCTCGGCCAAAGGCACTGTCTTGTTACGTCGACTCTAGCCCATCCTTATATGCGACGACTCGCCTTGCTCGCTCTCTCGACTTTGGCCGCCTGCCGTCCCCCTGCGCCCGGCGACCCCCCCGATAGCGCCGGCCAGCACTTGCTGCCCACCGGTCGCCGGCTCGATCCGGCCGGGGTGACGCGTCCCCTGGGCCAGATGCCGCTCGGCATGATCGCATCACCGGACGCACGTCGCGTGGTGCTGCTGTTGAGTGGTTGGCGTGAGCACGGCCTCCAGGTGGTCGATCGCGCCGGGACCATCATCCAGATGCACCAGCAGGCCGCGGCGTTCGTGGGCCTCGTGTTCTCGTCGGATGGCCGAACGCTGTTCGTGTCGGGCGGCAATACGGACGTCGTGTACCGCTATCGCTGGACAGGGGACAGTGCGCAGCTCCAGGACTCGATCGTCATCGCCCCGCGCGCCGGAGGGGGGGATGCCAAGGGCACCCAATACCCGGCCGGGTTGGCGCTCTCGACGGACGGGTCGCGGCTGTACGTCGCCCTCAACCTCGCCGATTCCCTGGCCGTCGTGGACCTCGGCTCGAGCTCCGTCGTCCAGCGGCTCCCGACCGGGCGCTACCCCTACGGGGTCGCGGTGGTCGCGGGCGGTCAGGTGATGGTGTCCAACTGGGGGGCGAACACCGTTTCGGTTTTCACACCGGCGGCCGACGGGCGCCTTACGCCCGCCGCGACGATCACTGCCGGGCGCCATCCCTCCGCCCTCGTCGCGAACGCGACGGGCACCCGGCTGTTCGTCGCCTCGGGCAGCACCGACCGCATCGCGGTGATCGACACGCGCGAACACCGCGTCGTCGCGACGCTCACCGATCCGCCTCCCGCCGGGCCGGACGAGGGCACGACGCCAGCCGCCCTGGCCCTGTCGCCTGACGGAACGCGCCTGTTCGCGGCCGAAGCCGATGCCAACGCGGTCGCCGTGTTCGACCTCGCCGCGAAGACCGCCGACGTCGCGAGCGCCACGGGCGGGGACCGTCTCGCCGGGCGGATCCCGGTCGGCTGGTATCCGACGTCGCTCCTGGTCCTGGGGGACACGCTGCTGGTCGCGAATGGCAAGGGTGCGGGCACGGGCCCCAACCCGGACGGACCGCAACCCGGCACCGCACGCGTCCGTCACGGCGGCGA
>Ga0075434_100001344_pt1 | contig 20621 bp, 19 predicted proteins | sample RhiMethybrSRZTD3_FD_75298 | JGI IMG/M metagenome (GOLD analysis project Ga0075434, IMG submission 75298) | Populus rhizosphere microbial communities from Tennessee, USA - Rhizosphere MetaG P. TD hybrid SRZTD3 | ecosystem: Host-associated > Plants > Roots > Rhizosphere > Soil | place: USA... | reverse complement strand
ACCTACGAGAACTTCATCCAGACCGACGCCTCCATCAACCCGGGCAACTCCGGCGGGCCGCTCCTCAACCTCAAGGGCGAGGTCATCGGGATCAACACGGCGATCTTCTCCCAGAGTGGCGGCTCCATCGGCATCGGCTTCGCCATCCCCATCAACATGGTGAAGCGCGTCGTTGATCAGCTCGTGGACAAGGGCAAGGTGGTGCGAGGCTGGCTCGGCGTATCGCTGCAGCCGCTCTCCCCGGAGCTCGCGGAATCGCTCGGGGTGACGGACAAGCAGGGCGCGGTGGTCGGTTCGACCATGGCGGGCAGCCCCGCCGCCTCCGCGGGACTCCAGCAGAACGACGTGATCCTCGCCTACGACAAGACGCCGGTGGAGAGCTCGCAGCACTTCCAGCGGCTCACCGCCGAGACCAAGGTCGGGAGCAAGGTGGTGCTCCAGGTCCTGCGCAAGAAGCACAAGATGGACATCACCGTCACCGTCGCGGAAGCTCCCGACGAGGGCCCGCGCCGCCCTCCCGCCGCCCCCAAGGGCTAGCGGGTCCGCCGCCCGCGCGCCTATGCGACGAAGGGCGGGATGGGCGGGATGTCCACCTGCTGGGTCTTCACCTCGCGCACGCCGCGAACCGCCCGCGCCACGTCGACGGCCTCGTCCATGGCTGCCGTCCCCTCGAGGGTGACGAGCCCGCTCTTCGCCTCCACCGTGATGCGGTACTTCCGCGTCTCGGGGTTGGTGGCGAGGGCGACCTGGATGCGCGAGGCGAGCGCGCGGTCCTCCACGAGTTGCTGGGCGGCCGGCGTGGTCTGCAACTCGGGGCGCTGGAGCACGCCCGCGACCATCTCCACGGCGGCGTCGATGGCGAGCTTGTCGGTGTTAACGACCATGTCGTAGAGCGAGGGATCGCGCAGGTCCACCTCGTACAGGTAGCGCATGCGACCGAGCTTCTCCTGGTCGTCCCGGCGCGCCATGTCGTGCACGGTGCGCGGGTTGGTCTGCTCGCCCATCTGCCCGGAGAGCTTCTTGCCGAGCCGCTTCACGCGCAGATCGAACGGGGCCATCACGCGCAGGCGCAGCACGTGGGGCAGCCCGCGCAGGAGCCACTGCCCCGCCCGCCCCATGAGCACCACGCGATCCTGCTCGGCGAACTCGAAGACCGCCGTCTGCAGCACGGTGATGTAGCGCCGCGTCTCCGCGTCGAAGCGCTCGAAGAGTGAGGGTTTGGATTCGTCGAGGCTGGAGAGCTTCTCCTCGAGCACGCCGTACCGCAGGGCGGCGTCCGAGATGAGCTCCTGGTCCACGTAGTGCCAGCCCAGCTGCTCGGCCACCTTCTGACCGATTTCCGGGCCGCCCGCGCCGATCTCGTGGGAAACGGTGAGGATGCTCATGGTGGTCACTCCTTCCGGTATTTGGTCCGGAGGGCGGCGGGCGCGATGGCGATGCGCTTGCCGCTCACGTCGTCTAGGACGTAGACCTCATCGGCCAGGGTACCGCTGGCGAAGACCTCGTACACCTCGAGGGCTTCTTCCAGAGTGGTTCCGGCTGGCTTTTCCGCCATCAGTGCCTCAACGGCTTCACGCTTGAGTCGCATGGGAGGGTCCTGAAAAATCGTGGTAAGGGAGTACCAAGAAAGAACGGTCAATACAAGAGGGCAAATGACCCCACCGGGCCCTGCCTCGAAGATCGGCAGGCCCCGTCCGGTCAGCGATCGGGGATGGTCGCCGGACCCCCCGGCCCCGACCCTTCCACCGTGACGGCCTCGGCCTCCAGGGCCTTCGCCTCGGCTTCACGTCCCCTCCCCCGGAGCACCCCCGCCTCCTGCCGGAGGGCGCGGACCAGATCGGTCCGAACGGGCCCGAACCGCGGCTCCATGCGAAGCGCCTGACGCAGCAGCGGGATCGCCTCCGCGTAGCGACCCTGATCCACGTAGAGCATGCCCAGACGGCCTGAGGCCTCGGGCGCCTGGGGGCTCAGCCGCAGGAACTCGCGCAGGGGGGCCTCCGCCTCAGCGTAGCGCCCCTGGAAAGCGAGGGCTCCCCCCAGGTTGTGATAGAACGTCGGCCGGCCGGGCCTCAGGGCGAGGGCCTGCCGGAACTGGGCTTCGGCCAGGGAGGGGCTCAGCGAGGTGCGGGCGGGCGAGTGAATGATGGCCGAGCCCAGATTGTTGTGACAGATGGCGCAGTCGGGATCGAGATCGACCGCCCAGGCCCAGAGCGTCTCCGAGTCGTGCCAGATCCTGCACTGGCGCCAGGTGTCCGCAGCCAGGGCGAGGACGACCAGCAGCGCGGTGGCGCTCAGTAGCGCGCCCAGCCAGGGAGCGATCCGCCGCTCCGCCCGGGCTCGGAGCCCGGCCACGAGGAGGCCGCCCGCCAGGAGGGCGAAGCCCAGCCCCGAGAGATAGCTGTAGCGGTCGTGGGCGAGCTGGAAGCCCGCGTGGACGATGCCGCTCACGGGCAGCACCATGAGCGCGGAATAGACCCACGCGGCCAGCGCGCCGGGCCAGCGGCGACGCAGCGCGACCAGCGCGACCGTGACGACCACCCACGCGATCAGCGATACCAGGAAGCGCGGCGCCCACGGATCGACCCGCACCGGCAACTCGTATATGGGGGAGAGGCTGACCGGCCACAGGAACTTCCACGGGTAGAACACGAGGCTGTAGGCGGTCATGGCGAGGCGGGCGGCGGGGCCATGGGCCTCGTAGCTCGTGACCGCCGTGCTCTGGCGCACCGCCCACAGCGCCACCGCCGAGCCCGCGGCGGCCAGGAGGAGATGCGGCACCTTCTCGCCGATGAGCCGACGAAGACCGAGGCCGAGACGGCGGAGCGGATAGACGTCGAGGATCAGGAAGACGACGGGCAGCATGACGCCGGAGGCCTTGGAGAGGAGCCCGGCCGCGAAGGCGCCCAGGGAGAGCGCGTAGAACGCGCGCGGCATCCGACCGTCTCCGGCCACGGCGCGGAGCCAGGCCCACGCGGCGAGGAGATACCAGACGCCGCTCAGCGCGTCGCGCCGTTCGGTGATCCACGCCACCGACTCGACGCGGAGTGGATGCACGGCGAAGACGAGGGCCGCGAAGGCCGCCCCCAGGTCCACCGCGGGGCCGGGAGCGCGGTCGCGCGAGGCGGCGGCGAGCAGTCGCCGGGCGACGAGGAAGAAGAGCACGGCGGCCGAGGCGTGGAGGAGCACGTTGCCCGCGAGATAGCCGCGCGGCCGCAGCCCGCCCAGCACGTAGTTGAGGCCGAGGCTGACCCACGTGAGCGGAATGTAGTGCCCCATGAGCGAGGTCGTGAACATCCAGCGGAGCTGGGCCGGGCCCAGGCCGCGGTAGCTCTCGTTGCGGAGGAAATTCTCGTCGTCGTCCCAGTTGAGGAACTGGCCGTCGAGGGCGGGCCAGAAGCTCAGCATGGTGACCACGCCCACGAGGAGCGCGAGAACGAGGACGCGCCGCGACGACCGGGACGTCATCGGGGCGGGCGACGGCGGGGAGCGGCGGCTCGCGCGAGCGCGGCCGTGGCTACTTACGGCCCAGGATGCGGGCCATTTCCTTCGGATCGAAGCAGCTCTCCAGGGCGTCGTCGGCGCTGATCCATCCCTTGTCCACGAGCGCCTTCAGCGAGTTGTCCATGGTCAGCATGCCCGCCGAGGCGCCCGTCTGGAGGAGGGACTGGATCTGGAAGGTCTTGGCCTCGCGGATCAGGTTGCGGATGGCGGAGGTGATGACCAGCATCTCCATGGCCAGGGCGATCCCGTCGCTGTCGCGCCGGGGGAGGAGCTGCTGGGTGATGACGGCGTGGAGCACGTTGGCGAGCTGCACGCGCGCCTGCTGCTGCTGGTGAGGCGGGAACACGTCCACGATGCGGTCGATACCCTGGGCGGGCGTCTTGGTGTGCAGGGTGGCGAAGACGAGGTGGCCGGTCTCCGCCGCGGTGAGGGCCGACTCGATGGTGGGCACGTCCCGCATCTCGCCCACCAGGATGACGTCGGGATCCTCGCGCAGGCAGGCGCGCAGCCCGCTCGCGAAGGAGAGGGTGTCAATGCCGACCTCGCGCTGCACCACGATGCTCGACTTGTGGTCGAAGAGGTACTCCACGGGATCTTCGAGGGTGACGATGTGGAGCTGGCGCTCCTGATTCATGCGGTCGAGGAGGGAGGCCAGCGTGGTCGACTTCCCCTGCCCGGTGGCGCCCGTGACGAGGATGAGGCCTCGTTTGAGCCGCGTCAGCTCGAGCACGTTTGGAGGAAGGCCGAGCTGCTCGATGGCGGGGATCTGGTAGGGAATGCGCCGGAAGGCTGCGGCCACGCTTCCGCGCTGGCGGAAGACATTGATGCGGAAGCGCGCGAGGCCCGGGATGCCGTAGGAGAAGTCGCAGTCGAGGCGCTCGCTGAACGTCTTCTTCTGGTCTTCGGTCATGATGGAGAAGACGAGGGCCTCGCACTGCTCGGCGGTGAGGGCGGGCGACGCGTGCGGCATCAGCTTGCCGCGCACGCGAAACATGGGAGGGAGACCGACCTGGACGTGGATGTCGGTCGCGTTCATCTCGATGGCGAGTCGGAGGACGTCTTCGAGAGCGAGGGCAGAGCCCGGCAGCATGCCCCGCACGCTAGCAAGCCGCGGGCGGCCCCGTCAACTGGTGGCGCGGCGACGCAGCCCCTCGAGCGTGCTCAGGGGAATGGCCATGAAGGTGGCCACCACCGCGGGATCGAAGTGCGTGCCCGCGCAGCGACCGATTTCCGCCCGCGCCACTTCCAGCGACACCGCGCGCGAGTAGGGGCGATCGTAGGTCATGGCGTCGAGGGCGTCGGCCACCGCGAAGATGCGGGCGCCCAGCGGGATGCTCTCGCCGCGCAGTCCCTCGGGATAGCCGTTGCCGTCCCAGCGCTCGTGGTGGTGGTAGACGATGGGCACCGCCCCGGCGAGGAAGGGAATGTTCTCCACAAGCCGCCGCCCCACTTCCGGGTGGGTGCGCATCACCTTCCACTCCTCCGGGCTGAGGGGGCCGGGCTTGAGGAGGATCGAATCGGGGATCCCGATCTTGCCGATGTCGTGGAGGATCACGCCGAACTCGATGTCGCGCAGCTCCGCCTCGCCCATGCCGTGAGCCCGAGCCAGGCACATCGCGTAGACGCGCACGCGCTCGGAGTGCGAACCGGTGGCCGCGTCCCGGGCGGCGATGAGGCCGTGGAGCGCGGTAAGGGTGGCGCGCTCCCCACGGGAGAGCGGGGGCAATCCGGAGGGCAGGAGATGGATCTCCGCGCTCCGCCAGAGGTCGGTTGGGGTGAGGCCGGCGAGCGAGCTCGGCGGCGCCGGCCGGAGGATCAGATCGTAGGTGGCGGCAGCGAGACCGTGGAGCGCCTCGCGGACATTCGTCCCCTCGTTCAGCACCACCACGCCACGCTCCTCGAAGTCGGGCGAGGGCGGCGGCTCGACCGCGGTGAGGCCCCTTCCCGGGACCCCGGGAAGCGGCGCATCCGAGCTGCCCGCGATGGCGGGCATGAGCACGGGCTCCTCGGCGAGGACGGGCAGGGCGGGCTGGTGGAGCGAGACGCGGTTCTTGCCCGCACGCTTGGCCGCGTAGAGCGCCTCGTCGGCGGCGCGGATCAGGTCCTCGGCGGCCGCGCCCACGTCCTCGGGGAGCGAGGCGATGCCGAAGCTCGCGCTGACCCGTCCGTGGGGAAACGGATGCTGGGCGAGCACGTGGCGGATGCGGTCCGCGTAGATCTGCGCCCCCGCCTTGGGCGTCTCCACGAGGAGAACGGCGAACTCGTCCCCGCCGTAGCGGCAGATGATGTTGATACCCCGCGAGTGCTTGAGGAGGAGCTCCGACACCCCGCGCAGGGTCTCGTCCCCCGCCGCGTGGCCGAGCTCGTCGTTGATCTCCTTGAAGCCGTCGAGATCGAGGAGCACGAGGGACACCGGGTGGTTGAAGCGGCGGTAGCGCGCCACTTCCTCCTCGAGACGAATCGAGAAGAAGCGGCGGTTGTAGAGCCGGGTCACCTCGTCCTTGAAAGAAACTTCCTTGAGCCGGGCGTTGGTCGCCTCGAGCTCCCGATAGGCCTTGTCGAGGCGCGTGGCGAACCGGTTGATCTCGCCGGTCTGCGTCTCGATGGTGGAGAGCATGCGCGAGAAGGAGCCCATGAGTACCCCAATCTGATCCGTCTTGTCCGCCACTGCGGACTCGAGGCCGCTGGTGGCCGCCACTGTCTCCGCCGTCCGTCGGACGATGGAGGCGAGGTCCCAGATGACGAGGCCGCCCGCGGACATCAGGAGGCCCGTGAACACGAGAAGTGTCTGCCCCCACAGCGCGTCACGACCGAACAGCGAGTCGTGACCGAGCCATGACATGAGGGCACCAAAGATCGAGTAGCCAAGGAGCAGCAGCGGAACGAGGGCGCTGAGGGTCAGCGCCAGCGAGATCTTGCGTCTGAACCACTGGCTCCAGAGACGCCCTGCCTCCGCCGCAGCCGCGGCGCGAAGATCCGGAGGCAGATCGGGCTCGAGAGCCATGTCAACCGGGGTTTCAACAACTGTGCCACCACCCAGGGTGCTGAAATCATTCACGTCGGGCGCCGTGCGTCCGGGAGCCGACGGACGAACGCCGGCGACGGGGACGACGAAAACTGGCACAGGAGAGGCGCGAACCCTACGGCGGAAAAGGAGGGGCGGAGGGCCCCGAGGGCGCGTCTAGGCCTTGGTGAACGAGACGAAGAAGGAGCCGAACTCCACGGGCTCGAAGCAGTCCGGGATCTCCCCGTGCTTCCACGCGCCCGGTATCTTCACCACGCGGAACCCTGGCGCGTTGCCCCAGCGCTTGTGGAGATCGGCCTCGCTGAAGACACGGCAGTGATCGGCGTAGCCGTGGACGGGGGCGTAGTCCGGAATCGGCCCTTTGACGCGGAACTCGTGCATGGGCACCACGAAGCAGAAGCGGCCGCCGGGGCGCAGCACCGTCATGATGGAGCGCACGGTGGCATCCACGTCGCGCACGTGCTCGAGGACGGCGAAGGAATAGGCGAGGTCGAAGCAGCCGGACTCGAAGTACTCGTGCACCTCTTCCGCCAGGCCTTGACGAAACGTCGCGGAGCGCCAGCGATTGAGCCGTCGGGCGATCTTGACGTTGGTCGACGACACCTCGACGCCGTCCACGCTGAGCTCGGGATGGCGCGCGCACAACGCCATGGCCACCCCGCCCTCTCCGCTGCCCGCGTCGAGCACGCGCCGCGGCTTGACCGCGGCCACCTCGCGTTCGAGCTCCTGGAACTCCGGATCGCGGCCGCGCCGCTCGATCATCTTGCGGGTCTTCTTGCCCGAGAGCATGCGCAGCTGCTTCTCCAGGAGCTTGAGCCCCATCTTCCAGCGCAGTCCCCGGTACTGCTGCTCCTGCGCGGCCACGTAGGCCTCGCGGCTGGCCAGATGGCCGAGCCAGGAGCGGATCCGCGCGGACTGCTCCTCGTAGCGCGCATGGGGGCGCGCGGCCTGCGCGGCGTCCAGGATCTCCAGGGCGCCGTAAATGTTCTCGCGGTAGAGCTCGAAGCGCACCGCCTGGATCACCGCGTCCACGTCGGCGGGATGGAGCGAGGACGCGGGCACGGTCGGCTCGGTCATGACGGCGTCATTCCCCTGCGCATCGTATCACTACGATGCCGGCGATTCCGCGCGCGGCCCGGTGAGGCCGAAGACCTCGGCGAGGAGCTGATACGAGCGCAGTCGAGCCTTGAAGTCATGGGTAATGGTCACCACCATGATCTCTTCCGCGCCGTGTTCCTGAGCGAGGGCGAGGAGCCGCTCGCGCACCTGCTCGGGATCGCCCGCGATGGTGCGGCGCCGGCCATGCTCGACGATGGCCGTCTCCTGGGGCGTGTAGGGATAGCTCTCGGCTTCCTCGACAGAGGGAAAGGCGCCGGGCCGCCCCGTGTAGAGGCGGACGATCCAGAGGTCGCGGCTCCGGGCGAGCCGCTTCGCCTCGGCCTCGGTGTCGGCGGCGAGGGCGAAGACGGCCACCGCGGCCCGCGGAGCGCGGAGGACCCCGGGACGGAAGCCCTCCACGTAGGTGCGGGTGGCGAGGACGCCGCCCTCGGCGGTGATGAAATGCGCGAAGGAAAACGCGGCGCCGAAGTGGGCGGCGATCGTCGCGCCGTCGAGGCTCGAGCCGAGTATCCAGAACTCGGGCATGGTCGGTCCGTCGGGCATGGCTCGGATGCCGCGGAAGGGATGCCCCTCGGGGAGCTGGCCCCGGAGATAGCCGAGGAGATCGCTCACCTGCGAGGGGAAGTGCTCGATGCCCAGCGCGCCCGGGCCGTGGGAGAGCGCGCGAGCCGTCCGCTGATCGCTCCCCGGCGCGCGCCCGATCCCCAGATCGATGCGCCCGGGGTGGAGGGTCTCCAGCATGCGGAAGTTCTCGGCCACCTTGAGAGCGCTGTAGTGGCTCAGCATCACCCCGCCGGAGCCGACCCGGATGCGCGAGGTGTGGGCGGCCACGTGCGCGATGAGGACCTCGGGCGTCGAGCCCGCGAGGCCGCGGCTCGCGTGATGCTCGGCCAGCCAGTAGCGGTGATAGCCCCAGCGATCGCAGGCCTGGGCGAGCTCCAGGGTCTCGGCCACGGCGTCCGCGGCGGAGCCTCCCGCGCGGATGGGCGACTGGTCGAGAACGCTCAGGAGCACGGTGGGCGAACGGTCAGCCCGTCTCCAGGCCGCGGCGGAGCACCTTGGCGATGCTCTCGGGAGCGAAGCCAAGCTGGAGGAGGGCCGCTCCCGTGTTGGCGTACTCGCGATAGGCGTGGATGCGCCCGCCCTGGACCTCGAAGAGGCTCATGCCGGAGAAGCGCACGCGGCGCCCCTCGCTGCGCGGCACGGCGGCGGAGGCGGTGTAGCCGAACGTCCACTCGGCGGCGGCGTGCCCCTCGTCCTCGACGATCACGTCCATGCTCCAGTGATAGTCCTGGCCCTCGCGGAACATGCGCTCGAACATACCGCGCAGGGCGGCCTGCCCCGCGTGGGGCCCGTAGAAGAGATCGCGATAGGTCGCGTCCGCGGTGAAGCAGTCGAGCAGGCCGTCCACATCGCGGCGGTTGAACGCCTCCGCAAACCGCTCAACCAGGTTCACGCCCGCACCGCCGCCGGGACCTTCTCGAGCTTGATGCGCATCGCGTAGAACGAGCGCCACACGAAGATCAGGGACACGACAAAGAACACCACTGCAAGGCCCCGGCTCAGGGCGGCGCCTCGCTCGGCGGTGAGGGATACCGCCAGCTCCACGGCGAGAAGGCCGAAGAGTGTCGTGAACTTGATGATGGGGTTCATGGCCACCGAGGAGGTGTCCTTGAAGGGGTCACCCACGGTGTCGCCCACCACCGCCGCCGCGTGGAGCGGCGTGCCCTTCTCCCTCAGATCGACCTCGACCACCTTCTTGGCGTTGTCCCACGCCCCGCCCGCGTTGGCCATGAACACGGCCTGGAAGAGCCCGAACAGGGCGATGGAGATCAGGTATCCGATGAAGAAGTAGGGCTCGAGGAAGGCGAAGGCGAGGGTGGCGAAGAACACGGCAAGGAAGATGTTGAACATGCCCTTCTGGGCGTACTGCGTGCAGATCTCCACCACCTTCTTGCTGTCCGTGACGGAGGCCTTGGTCACCCCTTCGAGCCGGATGTTGGCCTTGATGAACTCCACCGCGCGGTAGGCGCCGGTGGTCACCGCCTGGATCGAGGCGCCCGTGAACCAGTAGATCATGGCCCCGCCCGTGATGAGCCCGAGGAGGAAGGGCGGATGGAGGAGGGAGAGCTTCTCGAGGTTCTGAGTCAGGCCATGCGTCAGGACCACGATGATCGAGAAGATCATGGTGGTGGCCCCCACCACCGCGGTGCCAATGAGCACGGGCTTGGCGGTGGCCTTGAACGTGTTGCCGGCGCCGTCGTTCTCCTCCAGCATGTGCTTGGCCGATTCGAAGTTCACGTCGAACCCGAAGTCCTTCTTGAGCTGTCCCTTGATGCCGGGAATCTGCTCGATGACGGAGAGCTCGAAGACCGACTGCGCGTTGTCGGTGACGGGCCCGTAGGAGTCCACCGCGATGGTCACGGGTCCCATGCCGAGGAAGCCGAAGGCCACCAGGCCGAAGGCAAACACTGCGGGAGCGACCATGAGAGCGTCCAGGCCCTGGCGACTCACCAGGTAGGCCGTGCCCATGAGGCCCACCACCACGATGCCGAGCCAGTAGGCGCTGAAGTTGCCCGCCACCAGCCCGGAGAGGATATCGAGGGAAGCCCCGCCCTCGCGGGCGGAGATGACGACCTCGCGCACGTGAGCCGACTCGGTGGAGGTGAAGACCTTGACGAACTCGGGAATGATGGCGCCCGCCAGCGTGCCGCAGGTGATCACGGTGGCAAGCTTCCACCACAGGGTGCCGTCGCCCAGGCCCGGGATCAGCCACCAGGAGACGAGGTAGGTCAGCACCACCGACACGATGGAGGTGATCCACACCAGGCTGGTGAGGGGGTGCTCGAAGTTCATCCTCGCGGCCTGGGCGTAGCGGCCGCGCGCGAGGGCGTCGTTGATGAAGTACGAGGCTCCGCTCGCCACGATCATCATGACGCGCATCACGAAGATCCACACGAGGAGCTGGACCTGAATCACCTCCTTGGGCACGGCGAGGAGGATGAAGGAGATGAGGGCGACCCCCGTCACCCCGTAGGTCTCGAAGCCGTCGGCGCTGGGCCCGACGGAGTCGCCCGCGTTGTCCCCCGTGCAGTCGGCGATGACGCCGGGGTTCCGCGCGTCGTCCTCCTTGATGTTGAAGACGATCTTCATGAGGTCGGAGCCGATGTCGGCGATCTTGGTGAAGATGCCGCCCGCGATGCGGAGGGCGGAGGCGCCTAGCGACTCGCCGATGGCAAACCCGATGAAGCAGGGCCCCGCGTAGTCCCGGGGAACATAGAGGAGGATGCAGAGCATGATGAGCAATTCCACGCTGATCAGGAGCATGCCCACGCTCATGCCCGCCCGGAGAGGGATGGCGTACACGGGGAAGGCCAGGCCCCGCAGGCTGGCAAAGGCCGTGCGCGAGTTGGCGAACGTGTTGATGCGCATGCCGAACCAGGCCACCCCGTAGCTGCCCGCGATGCCAACCAGGCTGAAGAAGAGGATGATGGCGACCTGCGGGCCGGTGAAGTGCTGGAGCGCCCCGAAGTAGAACGTCACGATGATCGCGATGAAGATCCAGAGGATCATGAGGAACTTGCCCTGCGTCACCAGGTACGTCTTGCACGTCTCGTAGATCAGCTCCGAGATGTCGCGCATGGACTGGTGCACGGGCAGGCTCTTGAGCTGGCGATAGATCACCATGCCGAAGGCGCCCCCGAAGAGGGTCACGAGAAGGCCCCACTGCAGCAGCGTGCGCCCCGTCATGCCGCCGAAGCTCACCTGAGCGAGATCGGGGATCTTGAGATTGGCCTCGCCGCCGCCCTGATGCTGTGGGGCGGCCGCCGCTGTCTGCGCCCAGGCGGCGTCGAGCGCCGACCCGGCCAGAGCGGCCATGAGGACCAGGGCCAGGAGCGCCGGAAGGATCCCGTCGGCGCGCCGGTGCGTGTCGTGGGTTCCGCTCATGTGCAAGTCTCCTAGATTCGTGGGGATGTCGACGACGCCGCGCTGCGGCAACCCCTCACTTATGCCCATCTTTCGCGCGCGAGTCAAGCGTTCCGAGCTCGCTTGCCCGCCGCGGGGCCGGTCGTCTATCCTTCCTGACCATGCCCTACGACTTCGACCGGATCATCGAGCGTCGTCACACGGAAAGCAACAAGTGGCACAAGTATCCCGCAGACGTCCTGCCCCTCTGGGTCGCCGACATGGACTTCGCCTCGCCCGAGCCGGTGGTGCGCGCGCTCCGCGAGCGCGTGGAGCACGGTGTGTTCGGCTACGGCGTGGAGCAGCCCGAATTCCACCAGGTGATGCAGGACCGCTTCACGAAGCGCTTCGGATGGTCCGTCGAGCCCGAGGCCATGGTGCTGCTGCCCGGCGTGATCCCCGGCTTCAACACCGCGTGCCGCGCCTTCGGCGGGCCGGGCGACGGCGTGCTCATGTGCCTACCCGTGTATCCGCCCATCCTCCGCCTGCCCGACAACGTGGGCATGTCACGCGACGGCGCGAGCCTCGTCCGCGGCGCGGATGGCCGCTACACCATCGACTTCGAGGCCTTCGAGCGCGCCATCACTCCGCGCACGCGCCTGTTCGTTCTCTGTAATCCGCACAACCCGGTGGGACGGGTCTTCACGAAAGAGGAACTGACACGGATAGCGGAGATCTGTCTCCGCCACGATCTCATCATCTGCGCGGATGAGGTGCACGGCGATCTCGTGTACTCGGGCTACCGCCACGTCCCCATCGCCTCGCTCGATCCGGAGATCGAGGCGCGCACGGTGACCCTCCTCGCCCCGAGCAAGACCTACAACCTGGCCGGACTCAAGTGCTCGCTCGGCGTGATCCCGAATCGCACCCTCCGCGATCGGTTCATTGCGGCGCGCGCGGACATGGTGCAGGCCGTCAACATCCTGGGCTACACCGCGATGCTCGCCGCGTACCGGGACGGGAAGCCGTGGCTCGACGACCTCCTGCGCTACCTCGAGAGCAATCGCGACTTCCTCGTGCAGTACGTGCGGAGCCAGTTCTCCGGCGTGGAGATGGGCGTCCCCGAGGGCACCTACCTCGCCTGGCTCGACTGCCGGAAGGCGGGGCTGCCGAACAACGATCCCTTCACCTTCTTCCTGGACTCCGGCCGCGTGGCCTTCAACGACGGCGTCACCTTCGGGCGCGGGGGCGAAGGCTTCGTGCGGCTCAACTTCGGCTGCCCGCGCGCCCTGCTCACTCAGGGGCTGGAGCGGATGGGGGCAGCCCTCGCGCGCCTCGGCAGCGGCTGAACAAGGCCCATCTGCTTCGTTGACGCCCTCGGAGGACTAGGACGGCTTGGGGCAGGCGGCGAGCTCGGGCGGCGGAGGGACGTTGAGCAGGCGCACGGCCTCGCGGGCGTTGGCGCAGGCGCCCGGGCGGCCGGGATCGAGCCGCAGCGACTCGACGAGGAGTGGCAAGGCCTCGGCCACGCTCCCGCGGCTCGCGTAGAGCCAGCCCAGCACCTCGTACCAAGGCGCCTTGTCACGGGAGAGCCGGAGCACCTCGCGGTACTGCTCGATGGCCTCCGGAGTGCGCCCCTCCTCGGCATAGGCCGCGCCCAGGTTGATCCGCGCGAAGCGATTGTCCGGCTCCAGCGCCACCGCGTGGCTCCACAGCGTGATGGAGTTGCGCCACACCCTCACCTGCAGCGCCGTCAGCACCACGAGGACGACGAGCGCGCACGCCGCCACCAGCCGCACCGGTCGCGCGCCGGCCCACGGCCACGCGACGGCGCCGCCCACCACGAGGGCCCAGCCGAGACAGGCCAGATAGGTGTAGCGATCGGCCACCGCCTGTGGGCCGGTGGCGAAGAGGCCGAGGGTGGGCAGGAGCAGCGTGACGTAGACGATGCCGGCCGCGGCCACGGCAGGCCAGCGCCGGCGCATCGCCACCATGAGAAGCACGCCGGCGAGGACCCCGCCGATGATGGTCCAGCTCACGCCCGTCACGGACGCGTAGAGCGGGGAGAGCCGGAGAGGGACGACGGTCTTGGCCACGTAGAAGGCCAGACCGTAGACGGACACGAGCGCGCGCGGGCCGGGGCCCATTGCCTCCAGGCTCGCCTTCGCGGAGTCGGGCGTGGCGGCGAGGGCCACGAGCCCGGTCACCGCGGCCATGAGGACGTAGGGGACCTTCTCGAGCCACACGCGCCCCCCTCGCCAGCCGCGTGCGCCACCGAGGCGGCGGAGCGGATACACGTCGAGGACGAGGAGCACCACGGGCAGCCCCACCGTGAGCGCCTTCGAGAGCAGCGCGCAGGCGAAGAGGAGGATCGAGCTCACGTACCAGGCCCGCCGGACTCGCGCACGCACGGCGTCGACGTACTTGAGCCAAGCGAGCAGGGTGAGCATGAAGAAAAATCCCGAAACCACGTCGCGGCGCTCGGTCACCCACGCGACCGACTCGACGCGAAGCGGATGCACGGAGAAGAAGAGCGCGGCGGCGAGAGCGCCCAGGATGAGCTGGGCCGTGGTGGCGCGCGCGGGCAGGATGCGGGCGAGCAGCCGGTAGGCGACCAGGTAGAAGCCGAGGGCAGTGGCGGCGTGGAAGAGCAGGCTCGTGAGGTGATAGCCGCGCGGGTTCATGCCCCACAGCAGATAGTCGGCGCCGAGGGTGAGCCAGGTCAGCGGGACGTAGTGCCCCATGTGGAAGGTGGTGAACATCCACGCGAGCTGCGCCGGGCCGAGGCCGCGATAGCGTGGGTTGTCGAGGAAGTTCGCCGGATCATCCCAGTTGACAAACCCGCTCTGGAGGACTCCGAGAAACGCCGCGAGGGTGAGGATCACCACGAAGGCGCCGCATGCCGCCCGCAGGGCATGGGCGCCGGTCCGGCTGACCGGACTGGAGCTGGACGCGATCAGGGCGTGCGGATGGGCACCAGGTCGACGAAGACCCGCTGGGGCATCATGGAGTTGGTGACGACGGTCAGCGTGCGCGGGATGAAGCCGGGCGCCGTGATCGTCACCGTGTAGGCGCGCGGCCCGTAGACGGCCAGGCCCTGGTTGGCGATCTCCAGCGCGGTGCCGAGCCGGGCGCCGTTCAGCCGCACCTCGGCGTTGAGGGGAAACGCCTCGATGGTGATGAGGGCGTCGACCTTGTCCGAGATGCTGTCGACGCCGCCCCAGTACGCCCCGGCGGGCGCGCTCAGCAGGCCGAGCAGGGCCACGAGGGTTGCCGGCACGATGCGGAGCTTCATGGCGTCCTCCCGATTCCCGAGTCGCTCGAGGATCCCGACGCGACTAGCCTACACCAGGGCCGGCCATTCCGTGAGGAAGGCCGGCGCGTGGTCCCTCAGCGGACGGTGTCGTTCATCCCGAGCCGACGCTCGATCTCGACCACGTCGAGCGGCCGCTCGAAGGGCGCCGGCGCGGGCGCCCCCGCCTCCCGGGGCCGGCCGATGGCCTCGAAGAACTTCTCGAGCCCCGGTGGGGAGACGATCCAGAGCATCACGAGATCGTCGGGACCCTCGTTGATGATCTCGTGCTTGACGTCATAGCCGAGGAAGCACGCGGTGCCCGGCACCAGCCGGTACTCGGCGCCGTCGACCATGACCCGCCCGTGCCCGCGGAAGCAGATCTGCAGCTCTACCTGCTCGCCGTGCGAGTGCTCGCGGATCCGGCCGCCGGGCGCCACGCTCTGGAAACCCATGGAGAGGCCGTCGAAGCCCGTTCGCGCGGGATACAGCGCGGGATCGGCATGGCCGTTGGCGGGGACGGGCTGCCAGTAGGAAGGCCCCTCCCCGGGTTGCACGACGACGGCGCGTCCCCGGATCGACTCGTTCACGCTCATGGCTGGCTCCTGATGGCTCGGGTCTGTGATCCCGTGACTCCGCGGCCCATCTTCTCACGTCTCCGCCGCCAGCGATCCGCCACGAGAGCCCAGCGCTCGTGGTCCTCCCAGCGGCCGTCGATCTTGAGATAGCCGGGCGAGTAGCCCTCGCAATGAAAGCCCGCGCGCCGCACCAGGGCGAGGGACGGAACGTTCACGGGCAGGATGTTGGCCTCCACGCGATGGAGACGAAGCAGCCCGAAGGCGTGGCGGAGGGCGAGCGAGAGCGCTTCCGTCATGTAGCCCTGCCGCGCGTGGGCGGCGCCGATCCAGTAGCCGAGGAAGGCGCTCTGGGCCGGCCCGCGGATGATCTCGTTCAGGTTGATGGCACCCAGGATCGCGCCGTCGCCCTTCCGACAGATCAGGAGCTTCTCGTGTCGGCCGCCCTGGGCGCTCTCCAGCCACTCCGTGAAGAGGCGCCGGGGGGTCTTGCCGCGCGGAGGCGCCGGCTCCCAACGGCGGAGGAAGGTCGCGCTGCGGCGACGCAGGGCGACGTACTCGCTCTCGTCGCGCGCGGTGGGCCGCCGGAGGTAGACGCGCCGGCCGACCTGGAGCGCCCCGCGGAGCGATGACCGGCCGGTGTTCGCCATCGCCTCTAGCCTACCCGAAGGCGCGGGCGCGTGGAGCACTTGACGCTCGTCGCTCAAGGCCGCTACGCTCGCCCACCAACGATCCTTTCGGGAGGCGCGTGACATGCGGAATGCGATCTGCTCCCTGGTGCTCCTCCGGTCGCTCGGGCCCCTCGCGGCCGGTGCCGCCGGTGCGGAGTGCGCGCCTCCCAAGACGGTGGTGACGACGTCGGTGGGCATGAAGTTCTGCACGGATCCCGCCTTCGACGGCGCCATCGCTAGCCGCCTCCCGACCATTCGCCAGGGCCCGTAGGGCAGGAAGGCGTATCGGATCGCGGCGCGGCGACTCACGGCAGCACGACTGCCGCATCGGCTGGGAGAGGCGCGGGCCTTCCGAGCCGCGGGCAGCCGGGCGCCTCAGGCGATCTTCCTCGATCCGCCCTTTCGCGCTGTCTTCGGCGGCCGACGCGACTCCCGGCGCACGTGAGCCGCCGTGGCGCCGCGCTTGCCCGCCAAGCTCTGCTGCAAACGCTCCATCAGGTCGACCACCTTGCCTTCGTGCGCCGGAGCCTCCTCCTTGAGTCGCGGCGACGTGCCCTTGAGCTTCGCGCGGATCAGCCGCAGGAGATTGGCCTGATAGTCATCCTTGTAGTCCTCAGGCGACCATTTGGCGCTCAGCTGGTCGATGAGCGCCTTCGCCATCTGCACTTCTTTCGGGCGCTGCCCACCGGCGGACGGGAACCGGAAGTCCGACAGGTCGGCGAGCTCGTCGGGAAAGCGCATCATGGTCAGCACGAGCGCGTCCCCGATGGCTTCGAGGGCCGCCAGGTGCTGGGTCTCGCGCAGCATGATCTTGCCCACGGCGGTCTTCCCGGCCTGTCGAAGAGCTTCGCGAAGGACGACATAGGCCCGCTCCCCTCCCTTGGCCGGCATGGCGTAGTATGGCGTCTCGAAGAAGCGATCGTCGATGTCAGTGCCAGGAACGAAGTGGAGGATGTCGAACGTGCGTGTCTTCTCCAGCGCCGCCCGCTTCAGGTCCTCGGGAGTAAGGACCACGAACTTCCCCTTCGTGTACTCATAGCCCTTGACCACCTCGCTCCACGTCACCGACCGGTCCTCGCGCTCGCACACCCGGTCGAAGCGCACGGGCGACTTGTCCTTGGCGTGCAGGAGCCGGAAATGTGGTCGCGTCTCGCGCAGGGCCCGATGCAGCTCGATGGGGATGTTGACCAGACCGAAGGCGATGGAGCCCGTCCAGATCGCTCTCATGAGTGGCTCCTCACGATGGTCCAGCTTCACCGCGTGCGCGACCGCCGCGCGCCGAGCCCGGGCCGGTGCGTCGGGACGTCGGGCCGGCCCGTCGCACGTCGTCGACCACCTCGTGCCACGAATGCTGCGGTTCCTCGCGCGAGAGACCATCGAGACGCTGGCGGGTCTCGGCGAACTCGGGATCCTCGTGCCACTTTGCCCAGTCTTCCTTGGTGCGCCAAGTCCCTACGATGATGCGGGTATCGTTTTGACTCTCGGGCCGGAGGAGCTGCCCCCCGACCCAGCCCGTCTGTTTCCGCGCCGCGGCGAGCCGCTCGCGCATCACGGTGTCCCACTCCTGTTCCGCGCCTTCCTTGAGTCGTACGGTGGTCACGATGGTCATCATGGCAGGCCCTCCTCGTGCTGGAAGTCCGCACATCTCGTCGGACCTACCGGTCGAGCAAGGGAAATGCCACGGGCGCGCCCCGCTGAAGGGCGTGATCTTTCAGGAGGGATCAATCCACGCCGGGAGGAGCGCGGTCGATCCGACGCGGTAAGCTCTTCCCCTTGCAGGCCAGCGGCGCGCGGCGAGGGCACCGAGCGCCTCAGCCTGAGACGCGGCTATTCGCTGCGGCCGGCGTTCTTCACCTCCGCGCACCGCCAGTAGCTCCCGTCGTCCTTGCACCGGACGACCCTGCCGTCGCCCCCCACCCCATCCACCGGGCCCAGGAGGAATACGGTGTCGGGCGCGGGGGCGGCGAGAAACTTTGCTGCGTTCCCCTGGGCGCTGGACGAGCGCGCGGGCAGAAACGGGAACGTGATGGCGACGGCGAGGCCGACGATGCAGGAGACCGCGATACCCACGAGCTTTCGCATGGCATTCCTCCGTGTGGGCCCACCCGAGCCGGTGATGCTGCTCACGGGCGAACTCCGAGAGCCGTGTACTCCTCGGCGACCTTCGATGAGATCTTACTCGCCGCGGCAAAGTCGGCGGCGGCTCCTTCGGTGTCGCCCGCCCGTCGCTTGGCGACGGCGCGCCCGTAGAGGGCTTGGGCGCTCCGCGGATCGAGGCGGAGCGCGGCATCGTAGTCGGCGAGGGCGCGATCGGGTTGGTCGAGCTTGAGGTAGACGAGCCCGCGCACCACGAGCGCGTACGAGTCCTGAGGCTTGAGCCGGAGGGCTTCGTTGCAGTCCGCTAGCCCCTCCTGCGCCTTCCCGGCAAGGACACGCGTGAAGCAGCGGCTGCTACGGAGCTCCGGATCGGCAGGCTGCAATAGGATGGCCTGGTCGTAGTCCTGGATCGCCTGAATATAGGCACCCTTCCGGCTGAAAGCGTAGCCGCGCGCATCGAAAGCCTGCGCGCTCTTCGGATCAAGCCGGATCGCTTCGCCATAGGCATCGATCGCTTCCTCGATCTTACCGAGTCGCACGAGGGCCATGCCGAGCCCGATGTGGGCGGGGATCAGCTTCGGATCCAGGCGCACGAGCTCTCGAAACTCCCAGAGTGCCTCCTCCGGCCGGCCGAGCTCCAGGTACACGAAGCCGAGCCGCGTCCGCGCCTTCACCTGCTGGAAGTCCAGGGCCTTGGCCGTCCGAAGCTCGCCGACCGCGGCCTCGAGCTGGCCGCGCAAGATGTACAGCTCACCCAGGAGCGCGTGCGGACCGGCATAGCGCGGATCGATCTGCATCGCCTCCCGCAGGGCGGCTTCGCCTTCCGCGGTCCTTCCCTTCTTCAGGGATACCCATCCCGCACGCAGAATGGCCGTGGCGAGGGGGTTGGGCTCGTCGGGTGCGTGGCCTTCCGCGTAGATGGCGCTCCAGGCCTGCCGCTTCTCCGCGCTCACGCCCATCACACCCCGGGAGAAATCGAGATCGCGCATCAAGCGGATCACCCTCAGCGCCTGATCGTCGAACCTGTCCGCGGGGCCGCCCACCATCACGGAGTCCGCGGATCGCACGGGGTGAAACGCGCCGAAGATATGCGCGAGCTCGTGCGAGAGCACCACGTCGGGCGGGGCGAAGGTCTTGAAGATCGTCGTCTCGTAGCATCCAGTGGTGACCATGGCCACCCTGCCGAACAGCTCCGTCCCGCCATACGTGAGCCGCTCGCAGCGATGGCTGAAGCCCACGACGATGTCGGCCGGATCCGGTGGCACGTCGGCAGCCATCTTCTCGATCAACTCACCCACGCTCCCCGAGCGAAGGGCCCCCGCCGTCCACGGGACGATGTCGAGGACGACGAACCGGATCTGGAAGGTCTGCTCGTAGATGGTCGATACCGTGGCGACGGTGGCGCGGAGATTCTGCTCCCAGTTCGGCTGGGCGCGGTAGGTCTCATCGGCCGCCGCCCGCATGGTCACCGTGCGGACGCCGGCCGGTTGGGCATGAGCGACATCGGAGGAGGCGAGGCCGATGGTGGCCAGCGCGGCGAGGCCTGTCACCGCCAACTGCCGTCGTGCCGCGGGCCAGCGGCGGGAAAGGCGAGAAGTCCTGCCGTCGAGGATCCGCCTGAAGGGGTCCATGGGCTCCCTCCTGATCTGGTCGGTCGACTCGATTGGCATCCGGAAATGAGTCGGACCGCCCGTTCGCGGGCGGCAAGAAGCAAGCATCAGGGATGCCAGCGGAGGACGCCAGCGGCGACGTCGACTTGTCGCGCACGGCGCGCTGCGAGCGAGACACCTTGCCCGATGACGCGCGGGAGCGGGCGGGACACGACGCGTAGCTGGCGATCCTGCCCTTACTGGCGAAACGCCCTTGTCTTCGGCTCGTCGCTTCGACTAGGGCTCGGCGTCGTACTCGACCCCGTGGTCTGCCGAGCCACGTGCATCGGCGGGGAGGAACCCCGAGTGATGGACGTCGCCCAGCTCTTCTGCCATCTCGGCGCGCCCTTTGGGCTCGCCTCGGGCGTGCTGGCGCTGCTCTAGTCCCTCACCGTCGACAACAAGACCGGGTAACCGTCGCCTGACAGGGTGGACCGGGCATTCTACGCTCTGCTCGTCCTGAGCAGTCTGAATAGCATCGCCTCGGTGTACGTGGAGGGCCCCAAGCCTCGCGAGAGAGAACGCAAGCAGATCGCTCAAAGAACGCGCAGGCGGCGGGGCAGCAACTCACGATCATTTGGACGTTCAAGCACGCTCCCCAATCGGTCTGGAAGCACACGTGGGAGACGGCGGCTCGATACAAGGGGCCGGAGGAGGTGCGCCGGCGTCGCTACCATCAGGACGAGCTCTACTCGTTCCGCGCCTCGCTCGCCACCGGTCGCGGGGGTGCCCGAGCCCTAGTCTTGCCTCGACACCGCCATTGCCAACGTGCTCACACTGTGCTTG
>Ga0075434_100001342_pt1 | contig 20633 bp, 17 predicted proteins | sample RhiMethybrSRZTD3_FD_75298 | JGI IMG/M metagenome (GOLD analysis project Ga0075434, IMG submission 75298) | Populus rhizosphere microbial communities from Tennessee, USA - Rhizosphere MetaG P. TD hybrid SRZTD3 | ecosystem: Host-associated > Plants > Roots > Rhizosphere > Soil | place: USA... | reverse complement strand
AAGGCAGAAACCAAACCGACTTCATCGAGCAGCGGGGGATGCAGAAGGTGGGACATCGTGCGAACTTCCTGTATGGCTCGGTCAAGTCCGCTACTCGCCTCAGCTACGGCCACATCCGGGCTGCCGGGCGTTTTCAATATGATGCTGTCCAGCATCATTTTCGCCGCAGCCAGCTCCTGACCCACGCTATCGTGCAGCTCCCTGGCAATTCGCCGTCGCTCCTCATCCTGCATCGTCATCAAGCGGCTGGAGAGGCGCCTTAGAGCCTCGGTTCTTTCCTGCACCGCCTTCTCCAACAGAACGGTGTTCTCTCGTATCGATTTTTCCAGCAGCTTGCTGTCGTGGATATCCGCACAAGTCCCATACCACCGGCTCAGATTCCCGCCATCATCCAGCACTGGCACCGCTCGCGCGCGGAACCATCGGTACGTTCCACCCTTGTCGCGCAAACGATACTCGGATTCGTATGCTGAACCCGCCTCTACACAGGCTTTCCAATCTCCCCGCAAACGAAGCAGATCTTCGGGATGTACGTACTCCATCCAGGCGTAGCCGTTCGCGCTGCCCTTGACAGCGCCGGTGTATTCGTAAAATCGCTCGCTTAGGTAGTCGCGAAAACCTTCCGCCTGGCTGCTGAAAATTACGTCCGGGGCAGTGCGCATGATGGCGTCGAGTTCTGCATTGCGCACCATCAGCTTGCGATTCAACTCCTGCAGCATTTCCGCCTTCGCTTCAAGCTCCTGGGTTCGGTCGGCAACGCGTTGCTCCAGTTGCCGGTTCAGAGATTCAAGTTCATGCGCTTTGCGATGCAGTTCGGCAAATACGCTCACCTTCGCTCTCAAGAGCTCAGGCACAACGGGAACCGAGATGTAGTCGACCGCTCCTCGCTCATAGCCTTTCAGGCGGTCAAGATCGGTCAGGTGGATAGCGGATATAAAGATGATCGCGGTCCGACGAAAACGAGGGTGTTCGCGGATCATCTCGGCCAATTCGAAGCCGTTCATCTCGGGCATACTGACGTCCATCAGTACAACCGCGACGTCATTCTTCAAGAGGCACTCCAGGGCCTCGCGGCCTGAGGTCGCTTTTATGAGATTTTCGCCGAGTTCGCTCAGAATAGCCTCGTAACTGAGCAGCTTGGCAGGCTGGTCGTCAACCATCAGGATGTTGACTTTTTCACTCATGTCTTTCTAATCGGCCATCATCTCCATATGGTCATCTGCGATCGATGACTATCTGTGGAGCCACATACGAAGAGCCGAAAGCAACTGGTCAGTGTTGACAGGCTTCGCCAGATACTCCGACGCTCCTGCCTCCAAACATTTTTCCCGGTCCCCCTTCATCGCTTTGGCGGTCAACGCGATAATCGGGAGGCGCCCAAACGTTGGTTTTTGCCGAATGACCTGCATCGTCTCATATCCGTCCATCTCCGGCATCATGATATCCATCAGGACAATCGCAACGTCTGGCGTCGATTCCAGCGTTGCGATCGCTTCTCTGCCGGTACCTGCGGTCAGAACAATCATGCCGCGCCGTTCGAGCACGCTGCTCAAGGCGAAGATGTTCCGCACATCGTCATCCACCACAAGCACCTTCTTGCCGGTCATCGCCTCATCGGAATGATGTAGGCGATCCAGCATCCTTTGCTTCTCGGGCGGAAGATCAACTACCACCCGATGCAGGAACAAGGCAGTCTCGTCCAGCAATCGCTCGGGCGACTCTACACCTTTCACCACGACGCTGCGGGCCAAAGTATGCAAGCGCGCATCCTCTTCCGAAGACAGTTCTTTCCCGGTGAAAACGACCACAGGCAAGTCACTCAAAGACGGGGTGTCGCGAAGACGCTCGAGGACCTCGAAACCAGACATATCTGGCAATCGTAGATCGAGGACCACACAATCGAACGACTCCGATCCCAGCTTTTCGAGCGCCTCCTCGCCCGTGGCCGCAACTGCCATATCGATATCGTCGGATCCGAGCAGGGCCTGAATCGTGGTTTGCTCCGATACGTTGTCTTCCACCACCAGCAAACGTTTCGGCCTGGCACTTACGTATTCTCTGATCTTGCACAGTGCGGCAGTCAAACCCTCCGGAGTCGTTGGCTTCGTAACAAATGAAAAGGCTCCACGTGCCAGTCCATGCTGGCGATCCTCATCCATCGTCAACATCTGGACCGGGATGTGTCGCGTGCCCGGATCCTGCTTCAAATGATTGAGCACGGTCCATCCCAACATGTCAGGGAGAAACACATCCAACGATACCGCGGCCGGATGGTATTCCCGGGCGAGGGACAAAGCCTCCACGCCGCCACGTGCCACCAGCACCTTGAATCCATTGTCGTGAGAGAGATCGCACAATACGCGTGCATAGTGTGGATCGTCCTCCACGATGAGCAATACCGTGTCGTCAGGCTTTATGTTGTCGCGATCATCCAACAGCCGCTCGACCTCGTCCTCGGCGACGGTTGCGGCAGACAGTTGCAAGGGCGAAGTCGCGGATGCAATTTTGCGATCCCTGCTGGGCGCCGATGCCGACGGTCCAACGTATGTGAGGGGCAAATAGAGTGTGAATGTGCTGCCTTTGCCAAGCGTACTGCGCAGCTGAATTTCTCCACCCAGCAGGCTGGCAAGTTCGCGGCTGATCGCCAACCCCAGACCGGTGCCGCCGTATTTGCGGCTCGTACCCGCATCGGCCTGCTGGAAGGCCTCAAAGATGATGCGTTGCTTTTCTTGTGGAATACCGATTCCCGTATCCGTAACCTGGAACGCCACCACCGATGCGGCATTGCCCAACACCGGATGGTCCTCGCTCCAACCTCCATTGGCAACCGATACTGAGAGTTGCACGCCTCCCTGCTCGGTGAACTTGAATGCATTCGAGAGCAGGTTCTTGAGCACTTGCTGTAGGCGCTTGGAGTCGGTAACCAGGCTGCGCGCCAGGTGCGGATCTGTATACACTTCGAAGTTGAGACGTCGGTTCTCTGCCTCGTGCCGGAAGGGCCGCGCCACCATCTCCAGCAAACTGGCAAAAAAGACCTCGTCCGCCTGGACTGACACAGTGCCGGACTCTATCTTCGACAGGTCAAGGATGTCGCTGATCAGGTTGAGCAAGTCGGTTCCCGCTCCGTGGATAGTGCGGGCAAACTCGACTTGTTTGGGGGTTAGATTTCCGTCAGGGTTGTCGCCGAGCTGCTGTCCCAGGACCAATATGCTGTTCAGAGGCGTGCGCAGTTCGTGCGACATGTTGGCTAGAAATTCCGACTTGTACTTTGATGTCAGCGCCAATTCCTTGGCCTTGCCTTCAAGAGCGCGCCGCGCCTGCTCAATTTCCTCATTCTTACGCTCAACTTCCGCGTTCTGCTCCGCCAACTGCTGTGCCTTGAGAGCCAGTTGCTCGTTGGTCTGCTGCAGCTCTTTCTGCTGGGTTTGAAGTTCGGCAGCCAGCTGTTGCGATTGCTTCAGCAAGCTCTCGGTTTGCATCGTGGCTTCGATACTGTTCAGCACGATGCCGATGCTGGCTGTGAGCTGCTCCAGAAAAGCCAGCTGAGAGGCGGTGAAGGTTCCCAGGGAGGCCAGTTCAATCACAGCCTTGACCCGATCCTCAAAGAGCACCGGAAGTACCATCACACTTCTCGGTTTGGCCTCAAAGAGTCCGGAACGAATCGCGATCGTATCGGGCGGCAACTCCGAAATAAAGATCTTTCGTTTTTCGGCCGCGCACTGTCCGATCAGGCCTTCGCCGACTTTGAGGCGCCGCAGATGTCCATCTTCGCCATCGCCAGCGAAGGCGGATAGCAAAACCATGCCTGCTGACTCCTCGGAGTCCATCTGATAGATCACTCCCTGTTGCGCGTTCACAAGCGGAGCCAGTTCCGAAAGCAACATGCGTCCCACCGTCGCCAAATCCCTTTGCCCCTGCAACATGCCGGTAAACCGCGCCAGGTTGGTCTTCAGCCAGTCCTGCTCGGTGTTGCGGTCGGTCGTGAGCCGCAGGTTGTCGATCATGGTGTTGATGTTGTCTTTCAACTCCGCAACCTCGCCGCTGGCTTCCACCTGAATGGATCGAGTGAGGTCGCCCTTCGTCACGGCGGTTGCCACTTGGGCGATGGCGCGCACCTGGTTCGTGAGGTTGTCGGCCAGCAGGTTCACGTTTCCGGTGAGGTCCTTCCATGTGCCGGCAGCACCTGGAACGTTTGCCTGGCCGCCGAGACGCCCTTCCACTCCCACTTCGCGGGCCACCGTGGTCACCTGGTCGGCAAAGGTTGCAAGCGTGTCGGTCATGTTGTTGATAGTTTCCGCAAGCGCCGCAACTTCACCCTTGGCGTTCACGGTCAGCTTTTGAGTGAGTTCCCCGTTTGCTACGGCCGTCACGACCTTCACGATGCCGCGCACCTGCTCAGTCAGGTTGGTGGCCATGACGTTCACATTGTCGGTCAGGTCCTTCCATGTGCCGGCCACGCCGGGAACCTGCGCCTGCCCGCCAAGCCTACCGTCGGTGCCGACTTCGCGCGCCACGCGTGTAACTTCAGCAGCGAAGGCGTTTAATTGATCCACCATCGTGTTGATGGTGTTCTTGAGTTCGAGAATTTCGCCTTTCACATCGACCGTGATCTTGCGTGACAAGTCGCCACGAGCCACTGCCGTCGTGACTTCAGCGATATTTCGGACCTGAGCTGTCAGGTTTCCGGCCATAGCGTTGACCGAGTCCGTTAGGTCCTTCCATGTGCCGGCGACTCCCGGGACGTTAGCCTGTCCACCCAATCGGCCTTCGCTGCCGACTTCGCGTGCCACGCGCGTCACTTCAGCAGCAAACGAGCGCAGCTGCTCGACCATCGTATTCAGGGTTTCTTTGAGCTGCAGAATCTCGCCGCGGACGTCGACGGTGATCTTCTTGGAAAGATCGCCGTTCGCGATGGCGGTAGCAACCTCTGCGATGTTTCGCACCTGACCCGTCAGGTTCGAAGCCATGAAGTTGACGTTGTCAGTCAAGTCCTTCCATGTACCGGCGACTCCGGGCACCTGCGCCTGGCCGCCCAGCTTGCCTTCCGTACCGACCTCGCGGGCAACGCGGGTCACTTCGCCGGCGAACGCATTCAACTGGTCCACCATCGTGTTGATGGTGTTCTTGAGCTCCAGAATCTCGCCTTTGACATCGACGGTAATCTTGCGCGACAGGTCGCCGCTAGCCACGGCCGTCGTAACTTCAGCAATGTTGCGCACCTGGCCAGTCAGATTGCGGGCCATGGAGTTGACGGAGTCGGTCAAGTCCTTCCACGTGCCACCCACGTCGGGCACCTGCGCCTGACCGCCGAGCTTGCCTTCCGTACCAACTTCGCGCGCCACGCGTGTAACTTCGCCTGCGAACGCGTTCAACTGGTCCACCATCGTGTTGATGGTGTTCTTCAATTCGAGAATTTCGCCCTTCACGTCGACCGTGATCTTGCGTGACAGGTCGCCTCGAGCAACAGCCGTCGTGACCTCCGCAATGTTGCGCACCTGCGCCGTGAGGTTGCTTGCCATCGAGTTGACGGAGTCGGTGAGATCTTTCCACGTGCCGGCCACGCCCGGCACCTGTGCCTGACCTCCGAGCCTGCCGTCGGTTCCGACTTCACGGGCCACACGCGTCACTTCCGACGCGAACGAACGGAGCTGATCCACCATCGTGTTGATGGTGTCTTTCAGTTCGAGAATCTCTCCCTTCACATCGACTGTAATCTTGCGTGACAAGTCGCCCCGGGCAACAGCTGTCGCAACCTCAGCGATGTTTCGCACCTGGCCGGTCAGGTTGCTGGCCATCAGGTTCACGTTGTCGGTCAGATCCTTCCACGTGCCTGCGCCGGGGACCTGCGCTTGTCCGCCCAGCTTGCCTTCTGTGCCGACTTCGCGGGCCACGCGGGTCACTTCCCCGGCGAATGCGTTGAGTTGGTCCACCATCGTGTTGATAGTGTTTTTTAGTTCGAGAATTTCACCTTTGACGTCTACGGTAATCTTGCGCGACAGATCACCGCGAGCCACCGCGGTCGTGACTTCTGCGATGTTTCGCACTTGGCCAGTCAGGTTCCCGGCCATCGAGTTCACCGAGTCGGTGAGATCCTTCCACGTGCCAGCTACTCCTGGGACGTTTGCCTGTCCACCTAGCCTGCCTTCGGTTCCCACCTCGCGGGCCACGCGGGTCACTTCGCCGGCGAACCGGTTGAGCTGGTCCACCATCGTGTTGAGCGTTTCTTTGAGTTGCAGGATTTCGCCGCGAACATCGACCGTGATCTTGCGCGAGAGGTCGCCACTGGCGATAGCCGCCGCCACCTCCGCGATATTTCGAACCTGGCCGGTCAGGTTGCTGGCCATCAGGTTCACGTTATCGGTGAGATCCTTCCAGGTACCGGCGACACCGGGCACCTGCGCCTGGCCGCCGAGTTTGCCTTCGGTACCGACTTCGCGGGCGACCCGCGTCACTTCACCTGCGAACCCGTTGAGTTGGTCCACCATCGTGTTGATGGTGTTCTTGAGTTCGAGAATTTCGCCCTTCACGTCGACAGTAATTTTGCGCGAGAGATCGCCGCGAGCCACGGCGGTTGTCACTTCGGCGATGTTGCGCACTTGTGCTGTCAGGTTTCCGGCCATCGCGTTCACGGAGTCCGTAAGATCCTTCCACGTTCCGGCCACACCCGGCACAACTGCCTGGCCGCCCAGTTTTCCGTCGGAACCCACTTCGCGCGCCACGCGCGTAACTTCAGACGCGAACGATCGAAGCTGATCCACCATCGTGTTGATGGCTTCCTTGAGCTGCAGAATTTCGCCGCGGACGTCGACCGTAATCTTGCGAGAAAGATCGCCGCTCGCGACCGCCGTCGCCACCTCTGCGATATTGCGGACCTGGCCCGTCAGGTTGCTGGCCATCGAGTTGACAGAGTCGGTGAGGTCCTTCCACGTACCCGCCACTCCCGGAACTTGCGCTTGACCGCCGAGCTTGCCGTCTGTTCCCACCTCGCGCGCCACGCGCGTGACTTCGGCCGTGAACACTCCCAGCTGCTGAATCATCGTGTTCACAATGTTGGCCGACCGCATAAATTCGCCTTCGAGCGGACGGCCATCGACGTCCAGACGCACAGTTTGTGTCAGATTCCCCTGTGCCACGGCTGCGATCGCCCGGGTTACCTCTGCGGTGGGTCGCAGCAGATCCTCCATCAATGTATTGACAGAGACTTCCATCTCCGCCCAGGCTCCGCGCGATTCATGAAAGCGCGTACGCTCACGGGTCTTCCCTTCTTTGCCGACCGCCTTCCCAACTCGCTTGAGCTCCTGCGCCATCTGCTGATTAGCAGCAACGATTTCATTGAACGTGTCTGCGATTTTTCCGGAGATGCCTACCCACGCGCTGGGCAGTCGTACTGAAAAATCTCCATTGCGCATGGTCTGCAGCGCGCCCAGTATTACCGCGAGATCGGGCGATTGTGCGGTATCGGAATGTCCATTACTCTTCGCAATCGACCCGGTGCTCGAGTCAGGAGTGGCGGTGGCCACGCTTTGGCTGCTTCGCTTCATCGTCATCACTCTTGTATAGGGTGGGGAGGTGCGGGCGGACAGACTTTTCCTCGCAACGGGCTGGTAACGGCGAACCGGCCTGGTCTGTTATCGTTCGAAGCGAAAGCTCCGCTCTGTAGGTTCTGTACCACGAATTCGAGAGTGAAACCCTACAGTCTTTGCTGTATGGGTGGGACTCGTCCATCCAACAGAGCGGGTCTGAAAGTCCAAATTTTTGGACGTCTTACGATCAAAGTCGAAAAGGTATTCCGCCAAGCCACTTTCGAATGACCGGGAGTCACCAGGAGCCTGTGAAGTTTGCCGTCTTTTCGCTCAAAGCGGGTTTTCAGCCCCACACGGACTCCAGCTGAGAATGCTCTATTCCAAGTGAACTAGACTGCGCGCCTTCCCCACGAGCGTACCGACAGCGTCGTCTTTCGACACGAGGGCCGAGATCCCCACAGATTTCGCCTCTTCTTCCCTCAAAATCCCACCATGCCCACTAAACAAGATCATGGGCACCGCGGGCAGAATCCGATGCAGAACGCGGGCGGCGTCCAGCCCATTCATAACCGGCATCGACAAGTCTAAAATGATCAGGTCCGGCCGCAGTTGCTCCGCTTTCTGTATGCCTTCGCGACCGTTCTCTGCCTCTCCACAGACTTCAAAATCGTCCATGGCGTTGAAGAGGTTGCGGATGGTGCGTCGAACCGGCACCGAATCATCAACTACAAGGACATTGATCGCCATCTCCGCCCTCCTCAAGGTCTTGCCAGTCAGATGTGGCGATTGGGAGAAGTGGTTTTCATGAAAAGTCTGGTATGGCGGTCTCCCATAAGGCTTAAGTGAGATCTCGTAGGCGAGGCTGGGTTTGTTTGAAAACAAACACAACCTAGCGGCGACAGGCCTCGCTGAGGCCGGGCTCGCAGCGCGCATGAAAAATATGCGCCCCAATCAGATACCCCAGGATGCTCCCTACGAATATGTCCGAAGCGAAGTGGTTCCGGCCAACGAAGCGCCCTGCGGAAACAGAACTGGCGGCTCCATAGGCCAGCAGTTTCACCCAAGTACGCGGATACTCGTGGGCGACAACGGAAGCCATTGTCCACGTGAACATTGGATGACCTGCCGGGAACGAGGTGTTGAAACCCCCGTGAATCCAAAACCGCCCGTTGCCTGTCCCCTCTTCAGGACGCTCACGGCCGGCGGCAAATTGCATGGGCGTGTATATCAGAAAAGTGTTCGCGAGAGTTTCGAGTTCCAATTCTCCAGTTTCTTTCGCATGGCGATTGTTGGTTTTGATTCCATAAGCCCACAATCCCACCAGCGCGGCACTTGTGCTGCCTAGACAAATATTCGAGATATTCCTGGCTAAGTCCATATGATTCGTGGGAAGGGCCCTGCTGATCTGTCGGTCCGTCGCAAGAAAGGCTGCTGTGCCTGTAAGAAATAGAGCGTCCCATTTGAGATTGGATCGACGAAACGGTGCCAGGTAGAGTTGCTTCTGATCCTGTAATCCGCGTATCACGCTTCTCTGAATCAAACCAGGGTGCGATTCATCCGCATTTAACGAAGGTATCGCCTCATTACCGCCTTTCTCGTGGTCCTGTCCGTTGTCTGAGTTAACCGGCTGTAAGGACTTCGTCCAGGCATTCACGAAGTCGGAATCGCTCGGAGGGCGCACGAGAAGTGAGATGGTCGAATTTTTCTGCGCAGACGCCACCGTGGCGATGAGGGCGACACATGAAAATCCCAGAATGCGAATGAGCACTGCGACCGCCCCGGAAAAGTTCACTACATCCCCTCGTTATGCAACGTTGTTGAGATAATTCACTACTTGGGAGCAACTTGAACTTGGCTGCTAACTCGGTCCTCACCAGCAATAGCGATCGCCTTGGCTTCCACTGCTTTCTTCTCTTCCACCGATCGCACCGGTCCCTTCAACACAACATTTCCATCCTGCGTAATGATCTTCACGTTGTGTGCATACGCCGAAAGAGACTTGTCGCGCACAATGCTCTTCCGGATCTCCTGCGTGAGGGCTCGATCGGAAGCCGTTTCCTTCTGTCGATCCGCCGTTGCTTCCGAACGGCTCTTATCGCGGTCGTTGATGCGGGTGTTGTCAGCCGGTGATTGGGACGATGGGGTGGCGTTTTGTGCTCTCGCGATCCCGAGGCAAGCAATCAGCGTAAGTGTCCATGCTCCCCAGTGATAACTTTCCTTTATGTTCATAACCGAACCCTTTGTATGCCAGTCGTGAGATGACAGGCTGAAGCTACCTGCTCGTGCGCGGCCGTCACCATCGAGGAATTCCTGTAAGCCCTTGGCATTTGTATCTGACCCCGACGACCGTGAATACCGCGCGACAGAAGCACGTTCCCAGTCCCTACAGTGTTGACTGTATTCCTTGCAATGCCCGGGAAGGGCAACAATGGATGTTTGCTCGAAGGGCGATCTTTGCCTGCATTAGACTTTATCCATAAACAGCCCGCACTCTGAAAATTCACTTCGCCGAGGCGGTTGGTGTAAAACACCAAACTATTGGACCTCATGTCGACCCCGGTCACTTCGCTCGCGGCACAAACTCATAGGCATAACAGCCAGAGTGGCGCGCACGTCGTGCAGTTCTATTCTCGCGATCACTACCTCATCGACCAGCTAGACAGGCTGATCGGGAGTTCCCTTCTCGCCGGACATAGCACGATTGTGATTGCAACGGGCGAGCATCGCGAGCGTCTAAGCGAGCGCTTAAAGAAAACTGGCATCGATCTGACTCTTGCCGTCGAGCAGCAACGCTACGTGCCGCTGGATGCTGCCGACACCCTCTCAACATTCATGGTGAACGATCAACCAAGCGAAACTCGGTTTTTCGAAGTGTTTGATCGAATTCTGTTGAAGGCAAAGAAATCCTCGAATCGCATCGACCTAAGGCTGACCGTATTTGGTGAGATGGTCGCTTTGTTATGGTCAGTGGGAAAGACCGACGCGGCCATTCAACTTGAACAGTTGTGGAACGGTCTCGCCCGGCGCCACGAATTTGATCTGGCCTGCGCTTACCCTTCCTATTTCTTCGATCGTCCAGAACACGCTGAATCATTCTTGAAAGTCTGTAGTGCACATTCCGCTCTGATTCCGGATGAAAGCTATACGGGGCTGGACGGCGACGACGCGCGATTGCGAGCCATCGTGGCGCTGCAGCAAAAAGCTCGCGCTTTGGATAGCGAAGTAGCCGAGCACAAACAATTGCAACTGGAGCTCGAGGCCAGAATCAAGACGCGTACGCAGGAACTGGAGCAGGCGCAAGATCAGTTGCGCGCTCTTTCCCGGCGGCTGTTGCAGATGCAAGATGACGAGCGGCGCCGCATCGCCTTCGAACTGCACGACAGTACGGGCCAACTGTTGGCCGCGTTGGCAATCAATGTGGGGCTTTTGGAGCGCCACAAGGCTTCTTTTTCTCCACAATACTCGAACCTGATCTCGGAAAACAGTGCGCTCGTTCAGCGGCTGCTGACTGAAGTGCGCGCGCTTTCCTACACCTTGCACCCGCCGACTCTCGACGTCATGGGCGTTGCTTCAGCCCTGCAATGGTATGTAGAACAATTTGCGGAACGCTCAGGCATTCAGGTCGAGCTTGACATTCAAAAAGACCTTGGACGTTTGCCTCGCAAGATCGAAATCGCCATCTTTCGCATCGCCCAGGAGTCCCTAGCCAACGTGCAACGGCATTCCGGAAGTCAAACGGCTTTGGTGCGGATCCGTCGGTCCTCAGATATCAGCCTCGAGGTTTCGGATCGCGGTGGCGGTATATCTCCAGACAAAAAAATCGCGCGGCCTTCTGGCGTTGGTATTGGCATAAGCGGGATGCGAGAACGAGTGCGGGAACTCGATGGCACCTTTACTATCACTTCAGATCCGGTAGGCACCACAGTGCGAGTAACATTTCCCTTGGGTCGAAAAATCGTCTGACCAATCAAGAACCGCATCAGAGCTTCCAACTCAACAAAGTGCCCAGGCCAGCTGCGAACATGCCGATCGTTGCGGCCCACCCAAGAATCTGCAGCGGTAGCGATATGACAAATTTCCCCATCACTGTGCGATTGCGCGCGATGGCCACAATCAGCCCCATGAGTGGTCCCGCGGCTAGCCCGTTAAGGACGGCAGCCCAGTACAAGGCTCGCATCGGGTCGATGTGCATGAAATTAAGGGCGAGTCCAATCACGGTAGCTGCTGTGAGGGTTGAGTAGAAACGAATCGCGCTCGGTGGAGTACTCTCCAGGCTCACCCGCCATTTGAACGTCTCTCCGATGGCATAGCCTGCCGAACCAGCCAGCACAGGCACAGCCAGCAAGCCCGTGCCCAGAATTCCGCACGTAAACAAGGCGGCCGCCCACTTCCCTGCAAGCGGCTCCAGAGCCCGCGCTGCTTGAGCTGCGCTGGTTACATCGAGAATACCGTGTTCGTGCAATGTGGCCCCCGCGGTCAAAATGATGAAGGAGGCAACTAAATTCGACAGCGCCATACCTACATATGTGTCCATCCTTATCCGCTCGATTTGTACTTCCGCTTGGCCGGGAGCCCGTTTGAGGGGCTTCTCTCCATGATGATTCCTGACCTCTTCGACTTCCTGCGAGGCCTGCCAGAAGAAAAGATATGGGCTGATGGTCGTTCCCAAGACAGCGGTGAGCGCAGTCCAGTATTCCTTACTGAGGTGCAGGTGTGGCAAGAAAGCGTCTGCCAGTGCCGTGCGCCAGGACACGTGCGCGAAAAACGCTGCTCCCACATATGCGAAAAGCGAGATGGTCAGCCACTTCAGATATTTCACATAAGACGAATACGGCACAAACAAGAGCAGCGCGAGTGAAAGAATTCCGAAAATTACAATGTAAATCTCCCTGGGCCCTGGGACGAGCAGCTCCGCGGCAGCACCCATGGCTCCGATATCAGCGCCTAAATTGAAAACGTTGCAGACGGCCACCAACACAACCATGGCATACAACAGGGGCTTGGGATAACAGAGCCGTAGGTTCGCCGCGATTCCTTTGCCTGTTACGCGTCCAACACGAGCGCTGATCTCCTGCATCGCTCCCATGAGCGGGTAGGTAATCCACATCGTCCAGAGCAGTCCGTAACCAAATTGCGCCCCCACTTGCGAATATGTCGCGATGCCGCTCGGGTCATCATCGGACGCACCGGTAATCAATCCGGGACCGAGTTTTCTTAAAAAAATACCGACCCGCACTACGAATCCAGAGCGATTCGACGGCGCCGGCCCCGCAGTATGGCCTAGGTGTGTAACCGTCTCGACTCCCCGAGTCTGTGCCATCTTGGTAGGCCACCCTGAGGGGCCGGCAAAGCAAACGCTCAACCAAACAACGATGGATGCCGTTCCGTAGGCGGCTATTGGATGCGAGCACTGGCGATAGTTGCCGTCCCGATTTACATCTTCAAATTTCAGTGGTCGCTCGCAACACTCTGCCGAAGCATAAAACTACGAGTGGAAGTAGGCGTGGATCGCGAATCTTACAGTGTTTTCTGTATTGACCCGCCTGCGAGCGGAGAGGATAAGAACAGTAACCGTTCTTTGGTGTCCGAACGGCGCCACCATGGTATCGCGTTGCGCAAATCCCTCTTGCGAGACAGAATTCAGATATCTGCATGAAGGCCGCCTGTACCATTTCCCTTTGAGTGAGAGGAAGCCCGCAACCTCCGGCAGCCAGGCAGCTCCGACCGTGCCTTTCTGGTGGCTGTGTTCGCAGTGTTGTATCTCTTTCGTGTTGGTTCCCGACGATAATCTCGGCGTGAGAATCCTGGCAAAACATGAGAAGCGGCGCGCTTCCCAACAAAGCTCTGAGAAAAGAGACCTATTTTATGAACAAGCTTCGCATCTTGGTGGCTGACGATCACGAGATCGTACGTCATGGGTTGGTGGCGCTCATCAAGGCGCATCAAGGTTGGGAGATCTGCGCCGAGGCGGATAACGGACGCCAGGCGGTCGAGCAAGCCCGCGAGTTGAAACCGGACGTCGCTATCCTTGATATTGGGATGCCGACCCTCAACGGTCTGGAAGCGACTCGGTTGATTCTCCGCGACAATCCCCGCGTTCGAGTGCTGATCCTGACGATCAACGATACCGATCAGGCCGTCAGGGCCGTGTTAGACGCGGGAGCGCGAGGATTTCTATTGAAGTCGGACGCTGCCAAGGAGCTGGTGGCGGCCGTCGAGGCTCTGCAAAACAACAAGACGTTTTTCACCGCTCGCGTGGCTGAAATGGTGCTTTCCGGCTACCTCGATCGCGGTCATTCCGCATCTCGTCAACCCACTCTACCGGCCCTAACGCCACGGGAACGTCAGGTCGTACAGTTGTTGGCCGAGGGTAAGTCCACCAAGGAGGTCGCCTCCCACCTCGATCTCAGCGTTAAGACCGCCGAAACCCACCGCAGCAATATCATGCGGAAGCTCAAACTACACTCGGTAAGCGAACTGGTCTTGTACGCGGTGCGAAACAACATTATTCAGGTGGCGATTGGGCCGGATTCTTTGCCAGCGGAAATGGCTTCGCAGACGACGCTGCCCTAGCTTCCTACGGTGCCCACAACTCGTTTTCTGGAATTCTTATTGGCCGACTTCCACCTTGCCCACCGGATCGGGCGCTCGGTGGCTGGCTTCTCTGCGGCGCTGGGCGTCCGCCGTGCCCTCGTCCAACAGTTCAATAATCTTTCTCGTAAGCTCCATTAATTTCTCAGGATCTTGTTCGTGGGCTGCTTGCTCACAAATCTTTTTCCATTCCGCCTGCTCGCGCATGAGACTCCTGAACTGGGGCCGCTACAATCGAAGTCTGCCGAAAACGGCAACTCCACACGCGAGTATTTATGCGGAAAACCACGATCCGGGTCGGTTCCCCACCCTACACAACGGGCATGCCTTTCGGAGTTTCTTAGTTTGGCTCAGCAAGGCTCAGGAACGTGCCCCAGCAGAAAACCAAATACCACTCAAATGCCACTACGGTTGCCACGCATCGGAGAGGCCCAAATATGGATTGAACTGCGCGCCTGCAGCGTAGCACTCGCAAGAAAACTGCTCAAGCTGCTGCCGGTTCACGACCGTCATGTGGCCCCGCGTCGTGCGAATCAGGCCCTCTGTCTGCATTTTTTGTGCGGCCAGGGTAATGCTCGGCCGATCAGTACCCAGCAGGGTAGCAAGGAGATCGTGGGTCGTGCGAATCGTGTCTGAGGAAAGGCGATCCTGGCACATCAGCAGCCATCGGGCCAGTCGTTTTTCCAGTGGATGGAGGCGATTGCAGGCCGCCGTCTGGCATATCAGCATGAGTTGAATGACACAAAACCTCCTCCACACTTCCCGGAAGACGGGCGCTTGTTCCCGGAAGTCGTGCAGGCGATCTGCCGTAATGCGGAAAGCCTCGCCCGAAACCTGGACGACCGCGCTGTGCAGACTGCGTGACAGTCCACCCAGAAGGCCAACCCCCACCATTCCTTCGCATCCGGTTACAGTTGCTTCCGAGCTGCGTCCTTCACTCATCATGACCACAAGCGACACCAGTCCGCTATTCGGAAAGATTCCCTCGTTCACGTCGGCTTCCTGGCGCAACACGGTCATGCCCTGAGTTAAGTTCATGGCCTCAAGGTATGGACGGATGCTCTGGAACTCCTCCTCTGGAATACTGTTGAGTAATCCGTTCTGAATCAGGTTGCCGTCCGGCCCCCGATAATTTCTGGCGTGTTTGCAAGGCGATTCAGTAGTTGTCATCGCCGATGAGATGTTTCAAGTCTGCAGGGTGGCTTTAAGCCCTAGGCAGTAGAGTTGCCAAAAAAAAACACCATGACCGTGTAGGGCGCCAATTGCGGACAATCATGCGAAACCATCATGAGGTCGTGCATTTTCAGTGGCATCCGTCCCATGGTACAGGCAAGAATGTCCCCCTCTACAGCATGCATTCGATGCTGACTCCTGACGCCCAGAAATACACTGAGCGCGAGGTCCAAGTACATGCCGCTGAAAGAAACCATCGAGCGCGCGCAGGAAGATGCGAGGGAAGGAAAGTCGCCCAGTACCCAAGCTGGAGAATTTGTTCGAGAGGAGATCCACCACGTTCGCGAGGGAAAGCACGGGGCACGTTCCACCAAACAAGCAATTGCCATTGGCCTTTCCAAAGCCCGCCGTGCTGGCGTAAAGCTTCGCGCGCCACGAAAGGGAAAGACTTCGGCCAAGACGCGATCGCAGGCCCAGCGTGACTATCGGAAAGGCCAAACGAGCCGCGGACGAAAGCCATCGGCTCGGCGGTCAAGGGCGGTCTCCAAAGCCTTGCGAAGGGAAGGACGCCGCGCGGCTTCCCAAACTTCCTTGTCGAAGCAAGCGCGAGTTAGCGCACGCCAACGCGGTACGACTGCCCGACACCAGGCAGCCCTTCGGGCAGTTCGCACGAAAGGCAAGGTTGGCTTGAAGCGAGCGGCGCAGAAAGCCGCACAAACGCGTCGTGCTGCTTGAATAGGTTTCTTTGCATGGTTGGACTTCCCGTTTTCGGTTCAACCCCGTGCGCGGCCCTCGTCCCAGGTAGCTTCGATCTTCACATTTGGCTAGTCCCATCAAACTCGCGTGCGCCACGCTCTGTACCGTCATACTTCTCTTATTACTTTCTCCTGCCGTTTCAGCCTATTCCGTTCTCTCCCATGAGGAACTCATCGACATCGCATGGGACTCCGATATACGGCCAGCACTGTTGAAACGTTTCCCCTCAGCAACTCCGGATGAGCTTCAGGAAGCTCACGCCTACGCATATGGTGGTTCCATCATTCAGGACATCGGCTACTATCCACTCGGCAATCACAAATTTACCGATCTGCTCCACTATGTGCGCAGCGGCGACTTCGTCGCGGCGCTGGTGCGCGATGCCGAGACCATCAACGAATACGCCTTCGCTCTGGGAGCGCTCGGTCACTACGTCGCTGACATCTGGGGACATCCGGCCGTAAACGCCGGCGTGGCCCTCGAGTATCCGAAACTCCGACAACGATTCGGGAATTTGGTAACTTACGAAGAAAATAAGGAAGCGCACCTGAAGACAGAATTCGGCTTCGACGTCGCGCAGGTGGCCAAGAAACGCTATGTCTCGAAGCAGTACCACGACTTTATCGGGTTTGAGGTGTCGCAGTCACTCCTGGAAAGGGCGTTTGTCGAGACTTATGGCTTTGAGATCGATGACCTTTTGCCAGTTGAGGATTTGACAATCGGAACCTTTCGGTTCGGGGTCAGCCGGGTAATCCCAGAGATGACGCAGGTGGCGGTCGCAACCCGGGAAAGCGCCGATATTCGCGAGCACGACAATGCGGCGCGTAAGAAATTTCTGTACCACCTCTCGCGCGCTGACTACCAGAAACATTTCGGCACAAGATATCGGCGCCCAGGGATCTTTGCACGTTTTCTGGCATTTCTCTTGAAGCTGATTCCCAACTTCGGCGCACTCAGAGCACTGGGATACAAGAATCCGACAGCTCAAACAGAAGATCTCTATTTCAAAAGCATGAACGATGTGGTCGAACACTATCACCGTCTCGTAATGCAGGCGGAAACGGACCAACTTTCGTTCGCCGACCGGAATTTGGATACCGGAGAAATGGTCAAGGCTGGCAAGTATCGTCTTGCCGACGAAGCCTACGGCGAGTTGATTCGCCGACTGGCCAAGAGCCGTTTCGCGTATCTCACCGGCCCGCTTCGCTCGAACATTCTGGACTATCTCGGCAGTGGTTCGACGGTATACGTCATGAGGAAGAAACGTCACGAAACCGAAGCTGCCTTAGCTCTATTGAAAACCCAGGTCGCGCCCGCGGAACTACAGCGTGAGGGAAACTTGAGCGAGGAACCACCCATGGGAGCTACACAATCCCTTGTTGAAGGACCCTTCGACTCGATCTCTCTAACTCCCAATCGTGACCATTAACCGTCCTGGCCAGCTTCAAAGGACGCTGCCCACGCGGTTCTGCATTGTCCCCGTCCGGAAGCGTCCAACGAGTGCTCACAGCGCGCTCAAATTCCCAACCGGCTTGCTGCCTTATTCCGTCCGCAATACCAATTGAGTGCCACTATCCAGGTGCACATTGTTATCCGCCGAACTCACAACAGAACCCTCGCCAGACGAATTCAATTGGATTCCCTTCATCCCTACGACTCCCTGACTATGGGGATCCAAAACGGCCCCGGCAGGAGCTTCTGACCCCGCTGCACCCGAAGGCATCTGGCTGGGAGCATTGGATGGATAGGAAGAGGACGGTGAACCACTGTTCGAACGTTGGGACCCTGCCATCGTGCCCCGGGAATCGGAGGCACCGGAAGATGGCGCCCCTGCGGGAGGCATACCCGCAGACTCTCCCATGGGGCTCGCGAATGCACTTAACGGGCGCCCGATAGCCTGCACAGCGGCTTTTACAGGAACCTCACTTCCGTCTTTCATCGAGATTCGGTCGAATGCGAGTCCTACGCTCGAGTCAGGCGATTCTTTGCTGTGCGGTTTCGCGGCGGTCACATGGCCGATCACCTTGGTATCTCGCGGGATCACGACCTGGCCGTGGGAGAGCAGATCCATCGTGGTTTTTGCTTCGATCTTGTCGCCGGGTTTTGCTTTCTTGGCATCCACCGATTTCGATAGCTGCGCCGGGATCACAACTCCGGCTCCGATTTTTGACTGGGCTGCCCCGTTTTGCGCTTGAGGAGTCGCCGATGTTTGCGTGCCTGCTGGTGGGCTTGGGGGCGTCTGGGCGAATACCGGTACGATAAGAAAAGCCCCAGCTGCCACCGCTGAGAGAATGACACGTTCAAAATTCATAAATTTTCTCCTTTGAGATCATCGGAGTGCTTATCTGTTGAGATGCATTTCTCGATCGGGACTTTGCAGGCAAACAAACGCTTATCTTCCTAATTCCACCTACAGTAAACGCCTGAATGGCCCATTTGAGATGAGTGGCCACAAGGCCTTGAGCGACAGCACTGATTCGCCTGATCTACACGTCGAAATACTTTCCCGCTTGGGGCAACCGGGATTGACGGGGAGGCTCTGCTCTGGGAAGCTTAGTTCTTGCTGATCTTCGCCACTCTCGTGGAGCATTCGCAGTCACACAATTCTCCTTTTGGCTTGCATCTGGGTAACCGCTGAAAACTCCCGTTTTGCGTCTGTTGGGAAATCCGTTGTCTTTGCGTGGAGGAAGAACTGATGAGCTCTAAAAACAAGAAGACCGTTCGATACGCGGTGGTCGGCCTTGGACACATTTCACAAGTGGCAGTGCTCCCTGGATTCGTGAATGCGAGAAACTCGGAGTTAGTCGCCTTGGTGTCGAGCGATCCGGAAAAGCAGAAAAAGCTCTCTGAGCAATACCAAATCAACAGGGTCTACTCTTACGACCAATACGACGAGTGTCTGTCGCAGGGGGTTGATGCCGTCTATATTGCCGTTCCCAATCATTTGCATAAGGAATACACAATCCGAGCCCTCAATGCTGGAGTTCACGTCCTGGTCGAAAAGCCCATGGCAGTAACTGCGGAAGCTTGCGAGGCAATGATCGAAGCGGCACAAAAGAACGATCGCAAGTTGATGGTTGCGTATCGTCTGCATCTGGAGCAGGGCAATCTGCAGGCGATTCAGTGGGCAAATGACGGCACATTGGGAGATGTGAGATTCTTCAGTTCAGAATTCGCCCAACAGGTAGTCGAAAATAATGTTCGGGTTACAGAGGGCGTTGCCCAAGGAGGCGGGCCACTCTATGACATGGGCGTCTATTGCATCAATGCGGCCCGCTACCTGTTCAGAGATGAGCCGACTCACGCATTCGCATCGATTTCCAACAACGGCGAGTCACGCTTCCAAAAGACCGAAGAAATGACGACCGTCGTTCTTCGCTTCCCCAAAGAACGCATCGCTACGTTCACGGCCAGCTTCGGCGCGGCTGATGTCGGGCGCTATACCGTTGTAGGAACCAAGGGCATCCTGACTGCCGACCCTGCGTACGAGTACGCACAGGCAATTAAGCTGGAACTCACCAAGGATGAAAAGAAGACAAAGCGCACGTTTGCCAAGCGAGATCAGTTCGCCGCTGAGCTTGTGTACTTCTCAAACTGCATTCTCCGAAAGCAGGACCCCGAGCCATCGGGAGTGGAAGGGTTGGCGGACGTGCGAGTTGTCCAGGCCGCTTACGAGTCCGCCCGTACCGGGAAGATGATCGAATTGTCTCCCTTCCCGGAAAAATATCAAAGGCCCGGCTTGCGTCAGGAGATCCACCGTCCTGCTCAGGGAAAGCCGCAAACGACGAATGCAGAGTCACCCTCAGGAGAAGCAGCCTGACGTGGTATATGCAGCCTAACGGGCTGTACAAGAAAAGAAAAAGGGCCAGGACATGTCCTGGCCCTTTCCAATTCGGGATAAAGGTTTACTGTGGCGGTTGAGTGCTGTCTTTCGGCATTGACGTTTTCGCCGCGCCCTTCAGCATCTTCACGGATGAAACCTGAATCTGCCCTGCGCTGGCATCCGCGCTGCCCTTCAGTTCGACGTGATGGCCTTCGTGACCCTTCACGGCGTCCGGATTCGCGATGGTCCAGCTTTTGCCATCGGAATCGCTGACAAAGGTCTTACCGTCGTCGCTAATCGTTCCCTTCACACTCGACTTACCCGAGTGGCCCTGCTTCATGGTGTCGCTTTGACCCATCCTGCTGCTGTTTTGTGTGGTGTCGTTCTGCTGTGCCGGATCCTGTGCCAAAGCAATTACCGGTAGAGCCAAAAAGACGGAAATCGCAAGTGCCCATACTTTCTTCATGCTTTTCCTCCAGCTAGATTTGCCTACTTGGGTTAGATCTAACAACCGAGTTCTAACCCGCTTTGCGTCGATACGGCTCGTCTGTTTCGGACACGGAAGGATCCCAGGCAGCAATTTGTTTTTCTGCCTCCTCTTTCGTGATCCCGTAGCGTTGTTGCAGCACGCCAGCCAGTCGTTCACGCTCACCCGCGACGACGTCGAGGTCATCATCGGTGAGTTTTCCCCACTGCTTCCGTGCTGATCCTTTCACTTGTTTCCACTGCCCTTTTACCTGGTCCCAATTCATTACAACTGCCTCCTT
>Ga0075434_100001341_pt1 | contig 20645 bp, 17 predicted proteins | sample RhiMethybrSRZTD3_FD_75298 | JGI IMG/M metagenome (GOLD analysis project Ga0075434, IMG submission 75298) | Populus rhizosphere microbial communities from Tennessee, USA - Rhizosphere MetaG P. TD hybrid SRZTD3 | ecosystem: Host-associated > Plants > Roots > Rhizosphere > Soil | place: USA... | reverse complement strand
CTATTCCGTATGACATCTCATGCGGTAAACACATACACGCCCCCACCAAATTTTGCGCGCTCGCTGCGACCGCCCGAAATGGCGGATTATGCCGTGGCGCAGATGCAAAAATTGCAGGGCAAGGGACTACCGGACTAGAACGAGGCGCTGAGGAGGAGACGAACGCGGTTCTCGGTGTAATCCCGCCCGAGGCTTTGCGAGGTCGTTGCGCCAGAGGTCGTCGCCTCGGTATGTGCGAAGAGCGTCGTCAGCCTGAGCCAGCGGGTCAGCTGAAGGCCGATGCCGAGGGTGGCGCCCCAGGTCGTTTCTCGCTCGTCAGCCAGAGAACCGGCGGCGCCCGTGTTGTGGTTCTCCCGGTAGAATCCCGTGACCGAGCCCGTCAACGAGGGCGTCACCTCATAGACGAACGTGCCGGTGACGCCGCGAGTTCGAACGACCCCGAAGTTCTCGCCCTGGGAATAGGTTTCCGAAAACCCGGAGTCGAAGCCCAGGATGGCAACGGCCCGCGCAAAACGATAGCTGATCGACGTGACGCTGAAGAAGGCCGAATCATCGCCGGTGTCCCGCCGCAGGGCGCTGTAACCGACGCTCCCGGCGAGCGTGAGGTTGCCACTGGTGTACGTGTTGAACACCGCGATGTTCCAGAGCTTGAAGTCGGTGCTGGTTCCTCCATCGCTGTCTTCATGCCGGAAGCCGATGCTGCCGGTGACGCCCACCGTGGTCGACGTGGTGACCTGGCGTTGAAACGTGCCGGTCAGCTGGTGTCCACTGACGGACATGTCGGACGATGTGCCACCCAGCGTCGTCTGACCGTCGGTCCGGCTCGTCAGGTAGTCGTACCCCAGTGTCAGCGTGTTCGTGGCGTAGAGCGAGGTTCCGGCCGTCACCCCCACCGTGTGTGTCACGGTATTCCCACCGCCGCCGGATGTGCCCGAATCCGCCGAGAAGGTGGCGTACTGGTACGACGCTGAGGTCGCGACCTGGTCGATGCGGTAGTCGGACCGGATGCCCAGCGTGTTGCTCGTGTAGACGCGCCGCTCACGGCGAAGGCTGAGGCGGTCGGCGAGGGTGGGCTCGTCGCTGTGCGTGAGGTATTCGGACAGGGTCAGCTTGAGCCGGGGCGAGGCTTCCCAGGCGACATTCGCCGCCAGCTGGTGAAACAGGTTGATCTCGTCATCGCCCGAGGTGTCGTGGGTGGCGGCCAGCGTGTACCGGATGCTTCCCTTGGTGAAGGCGCCATTGATGTCCAGGACGCCGCCCGGAGCCAACACCGAGCGAAAATTCTCGACACGGTGGGTCGAGGTGAGGTTGAAGTTGTCGCTGTATTCCCCGCCTGCGGCGACTCCGAAGCTGAAGCCGAACGTCGCCTTCGGTGGCAGGCCGCCGCCGCCCGACGGCAGGATCACCGGCGCCGACGTCGACGGGATCGTTGGCGGAGGGACGAAGATCGAGAGAGGCGCGTCGGGGGTTACCGCGGGTCCCGGTGGCGCGGGCCGCGTCGGATCGATGGGAGTCGAAACCCCGGTGCCCGGTGTCGTCGGTATGGGGGGCGGCGTTTCGTTGCTGCTCTGGGCTCCGACGACGGCGGGCAGCGCGGCCAGCGACAGGAGCAGGAATGCCCCGATCCTCACAGGACGGGGGGAACGACGGCGACCGAGGTTAGGGCCGAAGCACGAGCTCAAAAGAGCCGTTGCGGCACGATCACAATGTCGTTCGCCTGCAGCCGGATCTCTGGCGCCGCTTTCGGATCCTTGATCATCTCGTCGACGTTGACGCGGATGTTCTCTTTCTTGGTGCTGTCAGCGCGCAGGAGCGTCACCCGCTTCGGCGCCGCGAGATCGGTGAACCCTCCCGCTTCGCTGATGGCTTTGACGATCGTCAGCTCCCGAGTGAGCCTCACGGTCCCGGGCTTTTTCACTTCCCCCTGGACGTAGATGACGTCGGCAATGGGCACGACCACCGTGTCGCCCGGCTCGAGGGCGAGGTTCTGGCTGACGTCCCCCTTCATCAGGCGGACGAAATCGACCGGGATCGACTTGCCGCCGCGCAGGACGAACGCGCCTTCTTGATCGGCGCTAGGCGCCAGTCCCCCAGCCAGGGAGACCGCCTGGAGGACGGACAGGTTCTGGGTCAGCTGCATGGGACCCGGTCTGCCGACACCGCCGACGAAGAAGACCGTACGGCTCCGGATCTCCTTGACGATGACCGTGACCTGCGCGCCCTTGATGGTCTGCCCATATTGCTGATTGAGGTGTTCGATGAGCTCACCGACGGTGAGGCCCCCGGCCTGGACCTCTCCGAGCAAGGGCAGCGAGATCTTACCGTCGGGACGGACGAAGACGACGTGGTCGACTTCTTTGTTGTCCCATACGGAGATCGCCAGAACGTCTTCGGCTCCGATGCGGTAGCCTCGATCCTGCGCGGCGGCGATTCCGAAGAACAGCAGCCCGAGAACGAGTCCGACGAGCCAGCCAGGCGATCTCATCGGTGCTCCATCGATGTCAGCCTCGTGACCTTGCTCGAGGGGCGGCTCAGCTCCGGCGCGTCGGCCAGCGGTGCCTGCTCCTCTGTGTACGCCTTGAGTTTGTACTGGAGCGCACGCAGGCTGATTCCCAGCATTTGTGCCGCGCGCGTCCGACTGCCGTGCGCGGCCGTCAACGTCCGGAGAATGTATCGGCGCTCCACTTCGCGCAGCGGGAGGCCGGGATCGAGGTCCAGGGTCTCGCCGGGCGGCGCGACGGGGGTCAAAACCATCGGCTGTTCGCTGACGAAGAGGTCACGCTCGCGCAAGATCTCGGCGTCGGTGAGGGCGACGGCCTGCTCGATGAAGTTTTGCAGCTGACGGACGTTCCCACGCCATGACGAGTTCACGATACGGTCCATCGCCCCCGGCGCGATCCCGTGGATCGGCTTGCGATAGGCCTTGGCGAACTTCTGCAGAAAGTACTGGACCAGCACGGGGATGTCTTCTCGCCGATCTCGAAGCGGCGGCAGCTTGATCATGATGACGGCGACACGGTAGTAGAGGTCTTCGCGGAACGCCCCGGTGTCGACCGCCTGCTTCAGATCCTTGTTCGTCGCGGTGACGAGTCGGATGTTGGTTTTGATGGGCCGGCTGCTGCCGACCTTCGAGAACTCGCGGGTCTGAATGACGCGCAGCAGCTTGGCCTGAAGCGGCAGGTTCAGCTCGCACAGCTCGTCCATGAACAGCGTCCCGGTATGGGCGAGCGCGAAGACGCCGTCGCGGCTGTCCACCGCCCCCGTGAACGCGCCTTTCACGTGCCCGAAGAGCTGGCTCTCCATGAGCCCGTCGGGAATGGCCGTGCAATCCAGCGTGATGAGCGGCGCGGAGGCGCGAGGGCTGGCGCTGTGCAGCGCGCTGGCGACGAGCTCCTTGCCCGTTCCGCTCTCCCCGTAAATGCAGACATTCGCATCGCCGGGCGCGATCTTTTCGATGAGGGTGAAGATCTGCTGCATGTGGCGGGACGCTCCCACGATTCCGTGAAACATTGGGATGTCGCCGCTGACGGGGAGGTGCGTCTCCGCCGGGGGAGCGGACGGCAATTCGAAGACGAGTCGCCTGAGCAGATCGTCGAGGGCGGCGCCGTCGTGCGGGCGGACCAGGCACCGGACGTTCGCCGCCTCCTCGAGGTAGGTGCGGCGCGGGTCGTCGGCGCCGGACATCAGGCCCACGATTCGCCCGCGTCTCGGAAAGCGGCGCAGGTGTTCGGCCATCGCCCAGCCGCTCAGCCCCTCGGACATGTTGAGCAGGACGAGTTCGTGCGGACCGAAGCGTTTGGCGGCAAGCTCGAGCTCCGGCAGGGACCCGGCGAACGTCAATCCGACCTCGGCACGGTTGAACAGCCCGCGCGTCCGCTCGATGAGGTCGAGCGTCTCGTCGAAAACCAGGGTACGAAGACACCGTTTTGAAAAGATTGTCACGCCTCCACGAAACGTTGGAGCTTATGCTTATATCGTTTTCCCGACGAACTTACAACCCCTGGGTCAGGAGCGATCGTTCGGAAGGCGCGGAGAGGTTCGGGGCGTTCCGACGATTCCCGCACTACTAATCTTGTTCAACAGCGTTTTATAGCTCACCTTCAGCAGTCTGGCCGCCTCGGCGCGGTTTCCGTTTGCCTGTTCCAGCGCCGTCAAGATCGCGGCGGTCTCGGCTTCACGGGCTGCCCGCCGGCCAATCTCTCGAAGCCCGATGTTCGTCGTCCGCTGGCCACCCCGCGCGCTGGCCGCAGCCAGGCGCGTCCGGGTCCCGAGCTCGTCGAGGAGCGTGCTGGCTGCCCCGAAGACCACGTAACGCTTGATGAGGTGTTCAAGCTCCAGCACGTTGCCGGGCCAGGGGTACGCTCGGAGCCGCGCCAGCATGCTATCCGACAGCGGTGGAGTGTCGCGCCGGTACTGCTCCATGAACCGCAGACGGAAGAATTCCGCGAGTCCCGGAATGTCGTCGGCGTGCATGCGAAGCGGCGGGATCGTTATCGTCGGCACGCGCAGGGATTCCCACCGGTCCCCGCCCGACATCACGGTGCTCGTGGTCGCGAGGATGCGGGCTCGCTTGTGGTCGGCGCTCTCCGCGATCAGGCGCGCCACCTGCTGCTGCAACGCCGGCGGCAGCAGGTCATATTCCGCGAGCACGAGCGTGCCATCCGTCGATGCCTCCACGGTGCGGTCCCGGATCTCGGGGCGGGGCTCGAGCGCCTGGCCCTCGGCTCCGAAGAGCGCATCCTCGAGCAAGTCAGCAGGGAGGGCGGCACAGTTGAGGTAGGTCAAGGGTGCCCCGGACCGGTCCGAAAGATAGTGAACGGCCCTGGCGATCGTTTTCTTGCCCACCCCGCTCTCGCCCACGATGGCGAGGCACCCGTCTCGTCGAGCGAGGCTCACCACGGTTCTTTCCAGCTCTCGACTCGTCGGGCCTCTCCGGAAGAGCGAGGCGTACGTACGAAAGAATTCGGTTCGTTGCTCGTCGACGACGTTGGATCGACGGTCGCCAGCGCCAGGATGCACGAGCGACGAGATCACGCTTGTGAGCTGATCAACTCGGGCAGCGGAGTGGACCACCTGGAGGGCACCGGCCCGCACCATCGCGCTCTCGTCGGTTGGCGGCGTGCCGCTGAGTACCAGGATCGGCAAGTTCGTGGCGGCGTCGTGAAACTGGCGGACCATCATCTCCGCCGGGATGTCCACGTCCTCGGCCACAACGACGAGCAACGGATCGAGTTCGGCAAAGGCGAGGAGGGCAGTGGCCGCCGACGGCACGTGGACGGCACCGATTCCGAGCGATTCTGCGGCCGCCGCGACGTTACTGGTTGTGACTTCGGAGGTTCCGACCACGAGGACGGTGGCCCGGCAGCGCTGACCACCATTGTGGATTTCTCGCGACATGGCGGTGCACCCCCAGCAATAAAAATACCAGAGGGTAGTTAAGTTCCTAAAACACCGAGAGATCGGAACTTTTCCTCTCTCACCAATGATTCGACACTGCTCCAAATGGCCCGAAAGTGGTCAACGACCGGTCAGATTCTGCTCACTTTCTCGGGCTTCAACGAGGCTTTTTGCCCAACATGAGGACACCGTCCCGTCCGCTTTCGTCTACCGCACCGACGGCGGCGAGCGGTGGGCGAGGCAAGCCGAAGTAATCCACCGCCGGCGTGTGACCGCCCACCGGGGATCGAGCCACGAGAAGGGAGCCAGGACGAGGCCCGAAGTTGAGCATCAGCGGCTCCACAAAGCAGGCCGAGAGTCGGCAATCGACGTTCCCGAAGCTCCTCAGGCCGGGCCGCGGGGCCGGCAAGGCGGGGCCGGCCACCGAATGTGACGCGTTGTAGGAAAGCTCAGCTTCGAGTCGGCCAAGCAGGGGCGTGCTGAGTCCGCCGCCGAACACCCCGTACACGGTGTTGTGAGCGACCAGGATGCCTCGCAGCAGGCCGCGGGATGCGTAATCTTCCAGGGCGATCCCGGCCTTTCCGCCGACGACGATGTTGTTCGACACCGAGGCGGGACCGCCGCCCAGCACGATGCCCGCTGACGTGCGGGAATTCATCACGAGGTTCTGCTCGAGCACGCTGCCCACGTCGCGAGTCCGGGCGCCGTAGATCATGATTCCAGGGCCCTTGGTGTCCACGACGACGTTCCCGCGGATGATGGCGGACGAATTCAGCTTGACCTGGACGCCGTAGCCAACCTGCCCAGCGGGCGCATCGACCCCGTGGATATAGTTGCCTTCGATGACGACATCGGTCGCCTGGCATTGTGCGCCGTCGTGACACCCCACGTAGATCGCCGTGGCCCTGGACGCGGCGATCTCATTGCGGGTGATCGTCAGTCCCCGAGTGCTGGCGTTGTTGCTGGAGACGGCAATCCCGCCCACCTCCTGAAAGTCGCAGTCCTCCACGGTCACGCCGTCCCCGGCCTTGATACGCACGGCGTCGACGTCGGCAGGGGTGGGGCCGAACTTCAGCTCGCGAAGCGTGACGTGGCCGCCGGTGACGTTGATCAGATTGTCGATGGCGCCGGCTGCGCTGAGCGTGGGCCGCGCAGCCGGATCAGCGGCCCGGACGACGATTGGCGCGCCGGCCTTGCCGCCGGACGCGAGCGTGCATGATCCCACGTATTCCCCGGGCGCCAAGCGCAGTTCGTCGCCGGGTGCGAGAGCATTCGCAGCGACGCACCAGTCCCGATCCGGACCGACGTGGCGGGTGGCCGCCATGGATGTCGACATCGCCACCGCCAAGCCGAACAGCACGACCGCGCCAAGGAACGAGCGGCACCGACAGCCACGCATTGCCACACCTTACGCTCATCGTTCGCCCGGGTTTAGCACTGACGCGACGAACGGTAGTCCAGTGCCATGCAAAACATGCGCACCGTACGTGAGGAAGACGGACCTTCCGGAGGGCGGCGCGCAAATTCTTGTGGCCTGTCAGCGACCTTCAATCCATGGCGACGTCAGCCCAGGCCGCCACTTAGACCTCCTCCGCCGGAACGGTATGGGGTTTGCCTGACGGCCACACCGGTATGATGAACAGGCGCTCCCCCAGGCTGTGGACCCTTTCGCTCGTCCTGTGCGGCGTGGTCATTCTGGCGGCCTGCACGCGGGACCCCAACACCCTCAAGGCAAAGTACGTCGAGCGAGGGGCGAAGCACTATGCGGCGGCCAAGTACAACGAAGCCATCATCGAGCTGAAAAATGCCCTGCAGATCGACCCGAAGTACGTTCCCGCGCTCCATGCACTGGGACGCGCCTATCGCGCAAAATCCTGGAACGCCGATGCGGTCCGGGAACTCCAGCGAGCCGCCGACCTGGACCCGGGAAACGTCGCAGTCCAGGGAGAGCTCGCGCAAACTTACCTCGATCTCGAAGCGTGGCGTGACGCACTGGCCGTAGGTGAGAAGCTGCAGGTGCTGGCCCCCGACGAGCCGGCGGGGCACTACATCGTCGGTGCCTCGCAACGCGGCATGGGACAGGCGAAGCAGGCGCTCGCTGCGCTCGAGAAAGCCACGTCGTCGCCCCACCCGCGCGCTGAGTACTTCAACACCTACGGCGACGCGCTGGTCTCACTGGATCGGACCGCTGACGCGGAGGCCGCGTACCGTCGTGCGTTGGCGCTCGACGCCAAACATGGGGACGCCCTCGTCGGCCTCGGACGCGTCCTGCGCGAGCGCAATCAGCGCAGTGAGGCGAACGCCCTGCTGCAGCAAGCCAAGACCCTGAACCCAGCCAACGCCAAGGTACGACTCGAGCTGAGTGGTATCCGGGTCGCTGAAGGCAAGCTCGAGGAGGCGATCAAGGAGCTGGAGGAGCTTCCTCGGCAGGCGTGGTCGCCGCGCTCCGTGCTCGTCCTCGGCGGCTTGTATGTCCGGGCCGGCCGTCACGACGACGCCGTTCAGATTCTCGGTCCCCTCGTCCAACGGTTTCCCGATTTTGTTCAGGCGCGATATGCACTCGGCCAGGCGTACATCGGGGCCGGGCGCACTCTGGACGCCGTGGCCGAGCTTCAGGCGGTCAAGCGTCGGGCGCCGGACAATGCGCTCGTTCGTTTCAGCCTGGGCAGTGCCTATGCGCGGGCGGGGCAGGCCCGCGAGGCGCTCGCCGAGTTCGAGCCGCTGGCGAAGCCCCTCGAGAGCTTGCCGGACTACCATCTCGCCGTCGCTCAGGCGCAGCTGGCACTGGGACGGACCGATCAGGCGCAGCGCGCCGCCGAAACCGCACAGCGGCTGGCGCCCCAGGATCCTCGATCCGCCGCCGTGGCCGGCGCGATCTATATCGCGAAAGGGGATCTTGCTCGGGCCGAGGCGATGTATGCGCGGGCCCTGGAGATCGATCCCAAGTTCATCTCCGGTCATGTGGCCCGCGGCTACGTATTCTCGATCGAGAAGAAGCCAGAGGAGGCGCTGCGCGAATACGACGCCGCCCTCCAGACCGACCCCACCTTCTTGCCGGCGGTCGCCGCGAAGGTGCGCACGCTCGTCGAAAGCAAACGAACCGACGAGGCCATCAGGTTCCTGCAGGAGACGCTCAAAGCGGATCCTACGAATGTCCGCGCGATGACGATGCTGAGCCGCCTCTATCGCGGGAAAAATGAGCCGCGAAAGGCGGAGGAACAGCTGCAGAACGCGCTGAAGATCAACGAGAGGTTCACCACCGCTCGCTATGAGCTCGCCACGCTGGCGCTCGCCGAGAAGAAGGAGCCCGAGGCCCTGGCGCAGCTCCAGCGTGTTCTGAAGGATCAGCCCTCTCACCTCGCCGCCGCGTTGCTGCTCACCAGTGTGCACGCACGCTCCGGCCGCTACGACCAGGGCATCGGCATCCTCGAGGCGGCCGTTCGCACCAACCCTGGCGCCACCGAGCTGCCGTTGGCTCTCGCGGAGCTGTACATCAAGAGCGGCCGGGCAGACGATGCCATCTCGCGCCTGCGTCCACTCGTCGCGGCCAATCCGAATGCCGTGCCGCCTCGTGTGCTCTTGGGCACTGCGTATCTGGAAAAGCGTCAGGCGGCCGCCGCCATCAAAGAATTCGACTGGGTGGCTCGCATCAACCCGAAACTGGCAGGGAATCACTATTTGCTCGGCCGTGCCCGACTGGCGAGCGGTGACGCGGAAGGGGCCAAGAGAGCGCTGGAGCAGGCGATCGAGGCGGACCCCAAGCTGAGTCAGGCGCGTCTCGAGCTGGCCGCGCTGTCGAGCGGGAAGGTGGACGATGCGGTGGTGGCCGGCCAGATCAAGGATCTCCGCGCCGCCGTCGACCGTGATCCCGGGAATGTCGCGGCGCGAAACGCACTGGCGCGGGCGTATGCCGTCAACAAGCAGCGGCAAGAGGCCGAAACCGAGTACAAACAGATCCTGACCCAGGTGCCGAACTTCGTCCCCGCCAATTACGGGATGGCCCTGCTCCGTATCGAGGACCGGAAGCCCGACGAGGCGGCTGAGTTCGTGAGAGCGGTGTTACGCGCCCAGCCAAACCACCTGACCGCGAACGCTCTCATGGCGGATTACTACTTGTCGAAGGGCAACCGCGAGCTCGCCCTGCAGCATGTGGAAACCGTCTACCGGGCGGAGCCGGCGAACGTCAGCGTGAAGCTGAAGCTGGCACAGCTCTACGGCTCCGTCGGCCGCGTCAAGGATGGGCTGGCGCGCGTGGAGGAGGTGCTGACCGTGAATCCGCGGCTGGCTTCCGCCCAGCTCTTGGCGGGAAATCTCTACGCCGCGGACGGCAATGCTGGTCGCGCAATCGACGCCTTCAGCGCGGCGACCCGGCTCGATCCGAAGTCCGGCGCGGCGCACTTCAGCCTCGGATCCCTCTATGACGCCAAGGGCGACGTCGATCGCGCCCTCGGCGCATATCGCAAAGCGCGCGAGCTCATGCCCAATGATCCCGGGCCACTCAACAACATCGCGTACTTGTACGCTGATCAGGGCAAGAACCTCGGCGAGGCACTGAAATTGGCCCAACGCGCCGCCGAGCTCGCTCCGTCGACGCCGGCGATCATGGATACGCTGGGCTTCGTCCATTACCGACGCGGAGAGTACGACAAGGCCGAGCCGATTCTTCGCAAGGCGGCCGAGTCGTTGCGGAACAACGCCGTCGTTCACTACCACCTGGGGATGACGTACTACCGACTCGGGCGCAAGGATGACGCGACCGTGGCTCTTCGACGCTCGCTTCAGCTCGACGAGCGGCTGGCCGAAGGCGAGCAGATCCGCCAGGTCCTGAAAGAGCTCGGCGCGTGAACGCCGCCGCCGTCGTCGGGCCGCGCTCTTCCGTGATGGCGCGTGTCATGATCATCGTGGCTCGTGACCGCCTCGACCTCTACGAATACTTCCGCATCGCCTTTCTCGGATTCGACGATATCGAGGTCATCCTGGATCGACGTCTTCCTGGTCCGGACAGCCAGGGCGAGGTTGCGGTCCCCACGCCGGGTCTACGCCGGCAACCCGACATCTACGACGAGCTGAGGCTTCGTGGCTTCGTCGCCAAGCGCGTCGACTGATTTCCGATCGGCCTCGAACTGAATGATGTCGGGCAGCAACATACGCCCCTTCCTCGGATCTCCACCGGGCGCCGGAACGCGATGAACGTCGTCGTCACGGGCGGAGCGGGGTTCATCGGTTCCCACGTCGTCGATCGCCTGGTCGATCGTGGCCACGGCGTCGTGGTTCTCGACAATCTCAGCACCGGACGCCGGGAACGAGTTCACGCGGCTGCCTCGATGCACGTGTGCGACCTGCGCAGCGTGAACGCAATGGAGCTCATCACGCAGGTCCGACCGGACGTCGTCGTCCATGCGGCCGCCCAGGCATCGGTCGTTCGCTCCCTCGTCGAGCCGCTGGAGGATGCCGAGGTCAATGTCCTCGGCACCGTCCGGCTCCTCCAGGCCTGCGCGTCCGCCCGCGTCCAGCGGTTCGTGTACGTCTCCACCGGGGGCGCTGCCTACGGCGACACCGACGTCATCCCCACGCCGGAGGACCATCCGCTGCGGCCCACGTCACCCTACGGTGTGTCAAAGGTTTCGGCGGAGCACTATGCTCACTGTTTCGGACCGCTGTATGGCCTCCGGACCGTGACGTTGCGCCTGGCGAATGTGTACGGGCCGCGCCAAGATCCTGCCGGCGAGGCCGGGGTCGTGGCGATTTTCGCCAGCCGCCTGCTGCAGGGCCACGACTGTGTCATCCATGGTGACGGCGGGCAGACGAGAGACTTCGTCTATGTGGGCGACGTCGCGGACGCCGTGGTGGAAGCGGTCCACAGCCGGGAGGCGACGGGGCCGATCAACATCGCGACGGGGACGGAGACGACGATCAACGTGCTCTACGAGCGGCTGGCCCAGGTCATGGGCCTCGCGCGCGCCGCCCGCCACGATGACGCGCGGGCCGGTGAGCAGCGCCGTAGCGCGCTGTCGCCCGCGCGTGCCCGTCTGCTCCTGGGCTGGGCGCCCGCCACGCCGCTCGAGGTGGGCCTGGCGCGCACGGTGGCGCATTTTACCGAGGTCCCGGCCGATGCAGGGGCTCAGAGAGGGAGGCGATGATCGTGCCTGCCGTATCGCCGAAGCGACGAGAGTCTGCTACACCTGAGAGCATGGCGCCCGGGGCGGCATCGGTACTCGTTGTCGAGGACGACGACGTCCTGCGACAGCTCATCAGCGACATCTTGACCCGCGCGGGTTTCAGCGTCACCGCTGTACGTCTGGCTGATGCCGTGTTCGACGTCCTTCGTCACATGACCCCCGGCGTGATCGTGCTGGATCTCGGCATGCCTGTCGGCACGATGCAAGGATTGGAGCTTCTCGCTCAACTCCGCGAAACCGAGCAAGGGCGCGTCATCCCGGTGGTGATCCTCTCGGGGCTCGGGGACGTCGTCAATCGCGATGTCACGACGCGACTGGGCGTGTCGGCGGTGATGAGCAAGCCCGTCGTCGCCCCGGACCATCTGGTCGATGTCATTCGGGGCGTCTTGTCGTAACTGTGCGCATGGAGGAGGGGTCGTGAAACATTCAGGGGCCTTGGTTCTCGTCGCAGTCGCGATCGTGCTGGTGACCGCCGCCGCCTGCTTGGCCGAGGATGTCGGGCTCATCACGGGCTCCGAGAAGGGCACGTACTATCAGTTCGGGCTCGATCTGCAGAAGCTGGTCAAGCCCAGCGGGTTCACCTTGACGGTCTATCCCTCGAAGGGTTCGGTCGACAACATCTTCGCCGTCTATCAGCGGCCGGGAGTCCAGCTCGGGATCGTTCAATCCGATGTTCTGGCATTCGTCGCGCGCGTACAGAGCGACGCGACGCTGACCCGGATCGCCAAGAAGACGCGGATGGTGTTTCCCCTCTACAACGAAGAGGTCCACGTCCTCGGCCGTCGAGGCATCGCGGATTTCGACGACCTCGCCGGCAAGCGGGTGGCCGTGGGTCGAGAGGGCAGCGGGACATATCTCACCGCGCGTCTGCTGTTCAAGCTGGCCGACGTGAGCCCGGCGGAGATGGTCTTCACGGACACCGATGAGGCGCTCGGCCAGCTGAAGGCCGGCCGGATCGACGCGATGTTCTACGTGGCGGGGTACCCGGTACGGTTGCTCAAGGAAGACGTGAGCGGCAAGGACGACCTCGCGCTGATTCCGATCAACAGCAAGAGCATCGTCGAGTTCTATCCCCGGGCCGAGATCCCGGGCGGCACCTACGCATGGCAGGACACGGCCGTCAATACCGTGGCGCCGAAAGCCGTCCTGGTATCGTTCGATTTCCGTCGTAAAGATTGTGACACCGTCGGCAAGGTGGCGCAGCTGGTCGCCTCACGAATGGACTGGCTGCAGAAGAACGGTCATCCGAAATGGAACGCCGTCGATCTCAACTACCCGCTCCGGGGATGGGAGCAGTACGACTGCGTGAAGAAATATCTCGGCAAGGCGGCGCCGGCGAGTACGTCCGGCACGAGCCGCGGCGGAATCAATCCGGTCCTCGACGCGATTCGAGGAATGCTGGAGGAGTAGGGGCGATGACGCGGCGCCCGAGCGTCAAGATCGGCGCGGCGATCGTCGGCCTGTCGGTCCTGGCGGTCGCCGCGCTGACGGTGCGGCCCCTGGTCTGGCCCGCAGACCCGGACGCCTCCCTGCGCGCGGACGACGGCCGGTTGATCGGAACCGCCATTGGCTACGTGGCGGGTATCGACATGACGGGCCGCACGCTCGCGGTCTCGGCGAGCGTCATCGGCCTGCGACCGCTCGAATTCCGCGTCATGCCCGACACCACGATCACGATTCAGGACAAGCAGGGCGGGCTCGGTGATTTGTCGAAGGACATGCCGGTGCGCGTGTCGTACGAAGTGCGGGACCACATCAGGCTCGCGAGATCCATCGAGCTCGTGAGCCGCGAGATCACCCGGCCGCAGCCATCGGCAACCGTCGAGGCGTCGACACCGCCGTCGGTCGCAGCCCCGGCGCCGGCGGCGGGCAAGAAGTCCGGGGGCCGCGAGGCCACCGTTCCGGTGGCGATTCCGGCTCCACGATCGGAAGCCGCGATGCCGGCGTCTACGGCGCCGAAGCCGCCCGCGCCGATCACACGACGCCCCGTCAACTCTGCCGTCGAGTCGCGGCCGACTCAAGGCGCGCCACGCGATTCCGATGCCGGTGACGGAAGCGCTGTCATCGACTGGCTGCTGACCGAGGGACGAAAACGGTAGCGGTCCTCATCGCGTCCGCCTGTGTGGCGCCGCGAGACTTCCGACGATGTTTCCGATGAGACGCACGCCTGGCTGATTGTCCGGAAGCGCCGGCGTGCGTGGCGGCGCCTGGACGCGATTGCGGACAATCGCCGCGTCCACGACGGCGCCGGTGACCCGGATGCCCCCCTGTCGATTGCCGAAGGCCGTGTTGTGCCGAACCTCGACGGCCCGGAGGAGGCCACGCCGGCCGTAGTCCTGGAGTGTGATTCCGGCTTCGGCGTTACCGGTGGTGATGTTGTGCCGGACGATCGCGGGACCTCCGCCAATGACGATGCCGGAGGAGCGACGGGAGCCGGCCACGACATTGCCCTCGACGAGGGTGACCATGTCAGAGTCGCGCGCACCATAGATCATGATGGGCGGGCCCTTGGTGTCGACGACGACGTTGTTACGGATGGTCGCGCTGGAGTTCAGCTTCACCTGGATGCCATAGCCGATTGCTCGCCACGGGGCCGTCACGTGCTCGATCCGATTGGCCTCGATGAGAATGTCCGAGACCGAGCAGCTGCCACTGTGACAACCGAAGTAGATCGCGGTCGCGCGGGACCGTCGGATGGAGTTGCGCCGCACCGTGATGTGCCGGGCGTCCATGGTCTCGACAATCGCCAGCCCGCCAATGTCGTCGAACTGGCAATCCTCCACCACGACGTCGCTCGCTCCGTGAACGACGATGGCGTGAATCCCCCGCGGCGTGTGCGCGAACGAGACGCCGCGGATGACGACGTCGTTGGCGCTGACATCGACGACGAACTCGTGGGCCGGCGACGGAACCAGGACGGCAGGGCGAGAGGGATCGGCCGACTGAATCACGATGGGGCGGCGTCGAGATCCTCCCCGCGCGATCGTCAGCCCGCCCGTATAGGTGCCCGGCGTCAAGGCGAGCTCATCCCCCGGTTCCAGGCCGTCGACCGCTCGATGCCAGTCGTCAGCGACACCCACCGTCCACATCATGGCGCGGCCAGAAATGGCGCCTGCTTTGCTTCATCGTAGGGTATGCGCGCCGGTCGTTCTCCCTGGCTTGCCGGGTATTTCATGGTCCTCACGATCGCGCTCCTCATGCCGGCCGACAGGCAATGGCACGCTCATCGCGCGCCGATCTGGTTGTCGCTGGGGACGGATCTCACGCCGATGGCGATCGCCCGTGACGCCGTGGTCAATGCAACGATTTTCCTACCGCTTGGCACACTTCTCTATCTGCACTTCTCGAGGGGCCGTCGGCGCTGGGGCGCCGCACTCGCCGCCACGACGCTGGTCGCCGCAGCCTTCTCGACGACCATGGAAACCGGTCAGTATCTGCTGGCATGGCGTGAGTCGTCGCTTCTCGATGTGATCAGCGATACGATCGGTGCGATCATCGGCGCGGGTATCGCCGTGGTGGTCACCCGGCTGCCACGGCCGGCCGAAGCCCTGTCCGCGGACCTCGAAAAGGAATCGGCTCGGCGGGCGGCCTGAGCCGCCGAAACTTTCTTCGAGTCTCGCTTGTTCGCTCGGGCGAAGAGAGACGCTCCGGGCGCTCACCGATGAATTCATCGAGCGCGGATAGAATCTTTACACCAGTTCCGCCATCCTGGCGGCGTATTCGCGACGAGAAGAAGGCATGGATCGGAAAGAACTGGAAATAGGCATCGTCACGACCATGCGACGCGTCGGCAGTCCGCTCTGCGCGCGCTGTCTCACCGAATTGGTCGGTGCCGAGCACGCGGCGGACAACGTCGACGTGCGTGTCGCCGTGACGCATCTGGGACTGCTGGCTGGCGAGTTCGTTTTCGGCGAGGCGTGTGGGCGGTGTGGCGCGGTCGAGCACGTTCGCAATCCGATTCTCCGGCTCCGAACTGTCCCGAATCCCGATTGATCGTCGGCGCGCGTTAGCCTGAAAGTCCGCTGACCGCGGCGCGGACGCGAAGGAGTACCGCCTCCGGACTCGCGCCCGCGCGCCATGGGAGTCCAACCGCGCCGAGGCCACGGGTGACCGCCAGTAGCGTCCCGCCGTGCGCGTACAGACCTTCGTCGAGGCAGAACCGGCTCTGGCGGACCATCGGCGGCCCCGCCGGAAACCGGATCTGACCCCCGTGGGTGTGGCCCGAGAGCACGACCGCAACCCCGCGGCGTTCCGCTTCGTAGAACTCGTCGGGATTGTGAGCCAGGAGCAGATGCGGTGGCCCATTGGCGGCGAGGAGATCTTCCCAGCTCGGTCGCCCGAGAACGAGGTCATCGATGCCCCCGATGACGAAGTCGCCGCGACCAGCACGCAACACCCGCGATTCGTTGCGGAGCGTCTGGATGCCGACTGACGCGAGCTGGTCGCGAATCCGCTCCGGAGCTCCCGTGAAGTAGTCGTGGTTGCCGAAGCAGTACCATGCCCCGAGCCGCGCGCCGGCGAGCAGGCCGAGCACCGGCAGAAATCCGTCGAGGTCCTCGACGCGGCCCTCGACGACGTCGCCGGTGACCGCGACGAGGTCAGGCTGCAGGCCCATCAACGCCTCGAAGATCGGTCGGAGTACGTCGGGATGCAGAAAGGCGCCGGTATGGATATCGCTCACCAGCAAGACCCGAAGATCGTCGACCTCACGTGGCCACGCGGGTGGCGTCACGGTGGCCACGGCCAGTGAGAAGCGTCGCGGCAGCAGCCAGCAGTATGGGTGCCACACCCCGAGCAGGTGGGGATATACGTAGCGCGACGCGATCCGATCCATGAACCGCTCCGCGCGCTTCAGGAATCCGCGGTTCGGATCGAGGAATCGCCGTTCGCGGCCGGTCGTGCGCCGTGCCGGTTGCAGCCGTCGCCACCGCAACACGAATCCGGCAAGGATGTCGTCGCAGTCGCGAGCCTCGGGTGTGCTCGATCGGTCCCTGCTCAAATCCGATCCTCCTCGTGAACGGCCCGGCCCTGTCGGAGATGTTTACAGCGCCAAAAGTGATCGCGACAGGCCGAGCTGCAAGACACCGTATTCTTTACGTTTCTTCGCTTGGCGCATCGCTTGCGTGCATCCGACGAACCCTCGAGGTGGGGCCGTGATTCGTAAACTAGACCAGTCGCGCGGGGCCCTAGAGCGTTTGAAGGCCATTGGCGCGGTGACGTTTTGTTTGCTCGCCTTGCCGGCGCTCGCCGGCGCCGCGACCCCCACCGTGAGCGGCTTCAGCCCGCTTGCGGGACCAGTCGGGAGCGTCGTTACCGTCAGCGGGGTCGCCCTGTCTGGCTCGTCCGCGGTCGTCTTCGAGGGGGGTGCTTCGGCCACGGCCACTCTCGTGGCCGCAACGTCTCTGCGTGTCGTCGTTCCGGCAGGAGCCACCACCGGCCTGCTGACCGTGATGACTCCGACCGGTCCGGTGACTTCCGCGAAACCCTTTCACGTGACGCCGAAGATCACCGGCTTTGCCCCCGTAACCGGGATCGCCGGGGACCAGATCACGATCAGTGGATTCAATCTCGTCAGTCCGGGCTCGGCGACGGTGGTGCAAGTCGGTGCCACTCCCGCGATTCTGACCGACGCGACCGCCACGGCCATCACGTTTACGATTCCAGCCGCCGCCATCACCGCACGCCTCAGCGTCCGAACACCCGAGGGTACTGCGACCGCTGTCGGGAATCTTGACGTGATCCGTCGGCCCACCGTGACGGGGTTCCAGCCGGCCGCCGGGACGGTGGGACAGGTCGTCACCCTCAGCGGAACGCAGCTCAAAACCGTGACGGGAATCACATTCAATGGGACTCCGGCCACCATTCTTGCCGGGCAGACGGTCTCGTCGCTCCGGGTCACCGTGCCCGCCGGGGCGACCACGGGGCCGATCGTAGCGACCAACCCGGCCGGCAGCGGTGGGACGCTGGCGCAATTCCGCCTCCTGCCGAAAATTGCCGGGTTCGCGCCGGACAGGGCCTTGCCCAACACCAGCGTCACGATCAGCGGATTCAATCTCACAGATGCCAACGTGTCGACGCTCGTGCGAGTCGGAGCCGTGGTGGCGACGGTCACCGAGGCAACGTCGACGTCCGTGACGTTCACGGTTCCTGCGACAGCGATCAGCGCGCGCGTGAGCGTGGCCACGAAGGCGACCGCGACGAGCGTCGCCAAGCTGATCGTCATACGAGCGCCGACGGTCACGGCATTCTCACCGGCCGTGGGCCCGGTCGGAGCCGTCGTGACCGCGAGCGGAACGAACCTCGACAGCGTGACGACCGTGACGTTCAACGGCACTCCCGCGAGTGCATTCACCGTGCTCTCCGCGACGTCGCTGAGGGCCACCGTGCCGCCGGGCGCGACGACGGGCAGCATCGGGGTGACGAACGAAGCCGGCAGCGCGGCGACGCTGCGGTCGTTCCGGACGTCGCCACGGGTGATCGGCTTCTTTCCGCCGAGTGCCGTACCCGGAGAGCCGGTGACGGTGACAGGCTTCAACCTTCAGGTCGGGACGACGAATCCCACGGTTCGCGTCGGGGCCCTCGCAGCCGGGGTGACGTCCGCGACACCGACCTCGATGACGCTCACGGTCCCGGTGAAGGGGACAACAGGTCGGATCACCGTGATCACCGCTGACGGCACCGGCCTCAGTCCGACGGCACTCACGGTCCTCCAGGCGACGGTGCCGCGGCCCCAGGCGATGGACCCCGGCGCCGCCACCGTCGGCAGCATGCTGACCGTCAGCGGTACCGGGCTGTCCCTCAGCAGCCGGGTCACGTTTACCGGCGGCGCCACCGCGACGCCCACGACGGCCATCGCGACGGTCCTCAAAGTGGTCGTGCCAAGCGGCGCACAATCCGGTCCCATCACGATCACCAATCCGATGGGAAGCGGCACCACCACGTCGAGCTTCACTGCACTTCCACGCATTACCGACGTCAGCCCGCGCGGGGCCGTCGCCGGCGCCGCCCTCACCATCGTGGGGACCAATCTGAAGGTCGCGGGTGACCATCCTCAGGTGACTATTGGCGGAGTGGGCGCCACGGTGACTGCCTCCTCGCCGACTGTCGTCGTCGTGACCGTCCCGGCCGGCGGGTTGACCGGACCTGTTCGTCTCACGACCGTTGACGGGACCGCCACGAGCGCCAGTGCGGTCATCGTCGCCCCGCTGCCGGTGGTTGAGGCCGCACTTCACAAGACGACGTCACGGACCGGGACGGTGGACGAGCGCGTGGTGGACGTGCGCTTCCGCCCTCAGCCCGGCGACTTCTTCAGGGTGACCGTTAGCGACGGGGTGTTGCTCGTGGATGAGCCGCTCGTGCTGCATGGCCAGTTCTCCGGCGGCGGGCGCCCGACCGATGACTTTCGCCTGCGTCGCGTGCTGACCGACACCGAGGACTATCCGCCGGCGGACCGGCAGTTCACGGTTGTCGCGACACCCGCAGGCGGTGGCGCGCCTCTCGTGTTTCAGACGACGCAGCAAACGCTCGGCGCCGTCGACCCTGTGACCATTTTCCAGCTCGACAACCCGCGCGTCAGCGCGGCGCCCACCACTACCGATGCGCTGGGCAGCCCTTCCTCCGCCGTGGTCGGGTTGGTCGATGAGGGCGCCGGCACCGTCATCGAGGTGCTGGGGTGCCTTGGCCCAGGGTGCTCGTTCACGAGCCTGGGCAGCGTGCTCTCCTCGCCGCCGTTCTGGGTATTCAACTCGCCGGTACCGTTGACGGCCGGCGACCGCATCAAGGCTCGCGCCACGGCGCCCGGCAAGTTCACAGGCCTCAACTCGTCGACAATCACCGTCCTGAGCACCGGTCAGCTGCGAGCGCCCACTATCATCGGCCCCATCTTGACGGACGCGACCAGCGTCTTCGGACTTGCGCCCAGCGGCAGCAGCGTCGAGCTCTTCACCCGGACCCCGGTGCCGACCTCGCTCGGTCTGGCGACCACCATCGCGACCTTCTGGCAAGTCGACGGCCTCAGCCCGCTGCAGCCCGGCCAGGAACTGTTCGCAGTCGCGCGCCTCGCGGGATTCACGGACTCGCCGCCGGCCGACCCCGTGTTCGTCGGTGCGCCTGTCGAGATCGCTCGCTTCGACGTCCCCGCGGTCGTAGCAACACCGATCACGATCGCCGTGGATGTCGGCGGAATCAGCACGCCGATCGTGACCGTCCGGCTGCTCGCCCATCTGACCAACTCCGACGGGACCTTCCTCTGCACGGCGCAACAGGATTTCGAGGTCCTGGCGGGACCGGCCTTCAGCTTGAATGACGTGACACTTCCGTCAGTCTGTATCGGCAGCAGCGGTCCGCAGGCCGCCGCCACCATCCGGGTGTGCGTCGAGGTGATCGATGATCAGGCACGCCAGAGCGATCATTGCCTGGTCTTCGATTGACGGCGCGCGCGGGCGTCGCGCGCCGTTCGACTCAGCCGTAGGTCAGGATGACGTGGGAGTAAGTCTCGAGCTCTTGCTGTACGTGGCTGCTGGTACGCCGCTCGCTGCGACGTCGATCGGAGTCGATGGTTCGAGAGTTCCGTCGACGGTCGCCGTATCGACGGTCGAGAATGACCTCCACCCGGTCGTCATCTGCGAATCGCGTCAGTAGATACTCGTAAAGCGCGCGATCTCTACGCGACACGATGAACAGGTGGCGCGGCACGTTCGCTCCTCTTTGGCATCCTGGCTGCCGGAGTTGCAACGGCTGCACACCACTACCGTCAATGGACGCATATGCGGCAAGTGTGCCAATGCGATCCGTCGTGGCTCGACGCGCACCACTACTGCCGCTAGACGAGCGGACGCGATGGTGTGTCAAAGCTGTGACGCAGACATGGCCGCTCGTGGACACTCGGAGACGTTGCCGTTTCAACGAAGAGGTTCCGAAATTTTGCGAGGAAAAACGTCGGAGCGTGCTAGGCGGCCGTCGCTCTCGCTTGAGCACCTATCAGTGATGGCCCGCCATGATGGCGCCCACACTCTGTGGTCGCCGGCCCGCGCCGTGGGGCTTCCCTCGAGAGGCCCACGAGGCCCAGCA
>Ga0075434_100001340_pt1 | contig 20647 bp, 17 predicted proteins | sample RhiMethybrSRZTD3_FD_75298 | JGI IMG/M metagenome (GOLD analysis project Ga0075434, IMG submission 75298) | Populus rhizosphere microbial communities from Tennessee, USA - Rhizosphere MetaG P. TD hybrid SRZTD3 | ecosystem: Host-associated > Plants > Roots > Rhizosphere > Soil | place: USA... | reverse complement strand
CCGCCGTCGCGCGTCCCGGCGGTGAATTCGAACGGCATGAACATGTCGCGATGGCCGGGCCGCGGCTTTGCGCCGACGCGCGCCAATTGCATCGCGATGTAATCGCCGGCCATCCGTTCGCCCGGCGATCCCGTATCACGTCCTTCCAGCCGGTCGGAGGCGAGAAATTCAACCGCGGCGCGCGTGCGCGAGGCGACGGCTGGCTGCTGCGCGCTGAGCGACGTCGAAAGGAGAACGATAACAAGCGCGACGCGTTTCATAAATTGCAACCTTGAGTCGACCCATCACCCGAGTCGGAGTCGCGCACAACCCATCACGCGACTCCGACTCGCGTACGAGCCGTCACCTGACTCCGACTCGCATGGGGGCCGACTTCAGGGCCTCCAAGGCCTTCTCGTGATTCCACTGCGCGAGGAAGATCTGCCCCTCGCTGCCGCCCGCGCGTGTCGACGTCCACGCCACCTGACGGCCATCCGGCGACGGCACCGGCAGACCATCGAAGCCATCCGCATACGTGATGCGCACCGGCTCCTTCTTGCCGTCGATGTCCACCATGTAGATCTCGAAGTTCTCGAATCCAAGCTTGTTCGACGCAAACAGAATGTACTGCCCCGACGGGTGGATGTAGGGCGCCCAGCTCATCGCGCCGAAATCCGTGATCTGCCTGACGTCGCTGCCGTCCGGATTCATCGTGAACACATTCGCGATGAGGCCGGTGGTGTCGAAACGGCGCCAGATGATCCGCTTGCCGTCTGGAGAGAAGAACGGGCCGCCGTCGTAGCCGGGCACATTCGTCAGCCGCTTCTGACCGGACCCGTCCGCGCGCATGATGTAAATCTCGGCGAAGTAGCTCGGATCAACGTCGAGCTGTTTCTGCTCCTCGGCGCTCAGCGTGCGGTTGTACGCATCCCGCATCGACGTGAAGACGATCCACTGGCCGTCGGGCGAATAGCTGCCCTCCGCGTCGTAGCCGCGCGCGTTTGTGAGCCGCGTGAAGGTTGGCGCGGCTGACGGCGTTGGGCCAGGCTTATAGACGTAGATCTCGAACTCCGGGTCGTAGTCCCACGAGTAGCGGCGCGTCTTGCCCGATGCTCGGAAATCGATCTCCTCCTGCTGATACTGCTTCGACTTCGGATCGTGATGCGTCGAGGCGAACTCAATCTCGTCGGTGCCGGGCCGGAAGAACGAGCAGGTCGTCTTGCCGTAGCCGGGCGAGACGCGTGTCGTGTCGCCGGTGGTCAGGTTGAGCGAATAAATCTGATAGAACGGATTGCCGGGCTCGCGCTCGCTCTGAAACACCAGCTTTTTGCCATCCGGCGACCAGTAGCCTTCACCCGCGCGCCGCCCCTCGACCGTCAGCCGTCGAATACGCGTGAGGAAGTCGCCTTCGTGATTCGCCGTTTGAGCCGCAGGCGACGCCGCGAGGACGAGCGCGGCAATCGCCACGCGGACCCATGGGCTCCGTGCCGCGCATGGCAGGGACCGCGCCGCAAGAGAAATCTGCCCAATCATCCGGCAAAGGTTAGCATTGATCCGTGCGGCTGTCGGCGCTGCGTGGCCTCTCCCTGCGCGACTGGGTCCTCGCCCTCGGCGGCGCGTTCGTCATCGTCTCGGCGGTGATGGTCCTGATGTGGACCGGCCGCCACGCCGTCTCCATTTATCGCCTCAACCGCGGCGTCGGCGGGACGATGTTCTATGACGCCGCCGGACGGCCCTGGTTTCCGCTCGACGAGCAGCGCCACGACGTCCCCTTCGAACAGATCTCGCCCTATTTCAAAGACGCAGTCATCTCGATCGAAGATCACCGCTACTACTGGCACCCCGGGATCGATCCGATCGCCATCACCCGGGCCAGTCTCTATAACCTGCGCTCGAACGAGGGGACCCAGGGCGGCAGCACCATCACGCAGCAGCTGGCGCGCACGCTGTACCTGTCCAACGCGCGGACGTTCGCGCGCAAGGCGCAGGAAGCCGCGCTCGCGGTGATGCTCGAGATCTTCCTGAGCAAGAAGGAGATCCTCGAGCTCTATTTCGATCGCGTCTATCTGAGCGGTGGTGTCTACGGCGTCGAGACGATGTCCGAGAAGCTGTACGGCAAACATGCCTCGGACCTGACGCTCGGCGAGGCTGCTCTGATCGCCGGCATCATCCGCGCGCCCGCAGCCTACTCTCCCTGGACGCATTACGACGCCGCCCGGCGCCGCAGCTTCGTCGTCCTTCAGCGGATGCGCGAGGAGAAGAAGATCACGTCGCAGCAGGAACAGCAGGCAAGGGCAGAGGAGATCCGCATCCGTCCGCAATCCGCGGTGTCGAACGCGCGGCAGGGTTACGCAAAGGAATTCCTTCGCCAGCAGTTCCGCGACATCTATGGCGGCGACAATCCTCCCGACTGGAAAGTCCAGACCAGCTTCGTTCCGGAGGTTCAGGACGCCGCCGAAGCCGCCGTGCGCAACGGACTGCGGCAGCTTGGCGGTGGAGGTCTTCAGGCGGCGCTCGTCGCGATGGATCCCAGCACCGGCAACCTGCTCGCCATCGTCGGCGGATCCGATTTCGTGCAGACGCCGTACAACCGTGCCGTACGCAGCCGTCGCCAGCCGGGCTCCGCGTTCAAGCCATTCGTCTATTCGGTCGCGCTCGAAAACGGGATGTCGCCCGTGTCGACGATCAGCGGCATCAAGCAGGTCGCGGTGGCCGCACCCGAAGGTGTCTGGATTCCGCGTGACGAGCGTGCCAGCGAGCAGGACACCCTGACGCTGCGCGAAGCGCTGCTCGAGTCGAGCAATGCGGCCGCGGTTCTCCTTCAGCAGCACGTCGGATCGCGCCCGGTGCTTCGACTTGCCAACGATCTCGGCGTGCGCGATCAGCCTGACGTGCCGTCGCTCGCGCTCGGCAGCGGCCTCGTCACGCCCTTAGATCTCACCGCCGCGTACGCGGTATTTCCGACGCTCGGCTATCGCGTGCGCCCGCGAGGCATCATCGACGTCGAGAATGCCGACGGCGAGCGGGTCCATCGCACCAACATCGAGACCGAACAGGTGCTCTCGCCGCAGGTCGCGTTCCAGATGCTGACGATGCTCGAGGATGTCATCGATCGCGGCACCGGCGCAGCCGCACGAAGGCTCGACGTGCACGGCGCCGTCGGAGGAAAGACCGGCACCACGAACGACTATCGCGACGCGTGGTTCGTTGGCTTCAACTCCGCCGTCGTCGCAGGTGTCTGGGTTGGCTACGACCAGCCGGAACGGATTCGCGTGGGCGGCACCGGCGCGCGTGTCGCGCTGCCGATCTGGGCGGACTTCATGCGCCGCACGGCGCAGCGTCTGCCCGCGCACGCGTTCGAGCCGCCGGGGGACATGCGGAGCGAGGAGCTGTGTCACGTGTCCTACCTGCGGCCCGTCGAAGGGTGTCCGACCTATGTGGAATATTTCAAAGAGGGCGACGACATCCCTTCACGCTTGTGCACAATCCATCAGGGCACCATCAAACAGCGTGTCCAGCGCGCGGTGCAGGGAGTTTTTGGTGCGATCGGCCGCGGTCTCAAGGGTATCTTCCGCAGGTAAAATTCATCTCGTGCCCGAGTCTTCCCCGAACTTCGCGTCGATGGTTCTCGAGAACATCGACGAGATCATCTTTACCCTCCATTCGGTGACGAACGGGGCGGCGCTCCACTTCGTGAGCGCGCGCGTCACCCACGTCCTGGGGTATACGCCGGACGAAATGATCGCGCTCGGCAACGCCATCATCCACCCCGGCGATCTCGAGACCGTTCAGCAGAAGACGCGCGAAGCGTTTCGCACGCCGGCGACGACGACGTTCCAGTATCGGATTCGGCATCGCGACGGTCGTTACCGGTGGTTCGAGAATCGCCTTCGCGGCGTCGGCCCGCACCGCGCCGGCGGCCGGACCGTGTTCGGCGTCGCGCGCGACATCACAGACCGCGTCGAGATGGAGAAAGAGCGGCGGCGCGGTGACGAGGACATGCAGCAGGCGCACAAGATGGAGGCGCTCGGCCGTCTTGCCGGCGGCATGGCGCACGACTTCAACAACCTGCTGACGACCATCGGCGGCAACGCGAGCTTTGTGCTCGAGCTGCTGCCGGCCGGCGAGAGCACAACGCGCGAGGCGCTTGGTGACATCCTTGCCGCCTGCGATCGCGCCGCACGCTTCACGCGGCAGCTCCTCGCGTTCAGCCGCAAGCAGGTGCTCCAGCCCGAGCCGCTGCAGATCGGCGCGGTCGTGTCCGACATGCAGCAGATGCTGTCCCGCCTGCTCGGACCGGAGTACGAGCTGAAGGTGGATCTGGCATCCGACCTCCCGCCCATCGCCTCGGATCGCGGCCAGATGGAGCAGGTCGTGATGAATCTCGTCGTCAACGCGCGCGACGCGATGCCGCTGGGCGGGACGATCTCGGTGCGTGCGCGTCTCGCCGCGCGAGCGGACCAGGAGGCTGTCGCGCGCATGCCGTCACAGTCGGGCAAGGTCGTTGTCCTTGAGGTAGCGGACAAGGGCAGCGGGATCCCAAGCGAGATTCGAGAGCGCATCTTCGAGCCGTTCTTCACCACGAAGGAGCGCGGCAAGGGCACTGGCCTCGGCCTTGCGATGGTCTACGGCTTCGTCCGTCAGAGCGGTGGGCACGTGGAGCTCGTGACCGGCGCCGGCATCGGCACGACATTTACGATCTATCTGCCGGCGGTCGCGGCGAAGCAGCCGTCAATTGCCATCTCGATTTCGTCGGATCCGATCGAAGACCGTGCGTTGACGGTCATGGTCGTCGACGACGAGCCGAGCGTACGGCATCTGGCATCGGCGATGCTGAGACGAGCGGGCTACACGGTGATTGAAGCCAGCGATGGCCTCGAGGCGGAGCGCATCGCGGCAGAGCGCAAGGACGGTGTAGATGTCCTGCTCACGGATATCGTGATGCCGGGAATGCGTGGCCCCGAGCTCGCGGCACGGCTGCGCAGGGGCCGGCCGACGTTACGCGTGGTTTACATGTCGGGTTTCCGCGATACCGCGCCGCTGGCCGACGTGGAGAGCGGCGAGGCGGTGTTTCTTGCGAAGCCGTTCGTCCGTGCGGCGCTCCTCGGGGCGATTATCGGAGTAGGGACGTCGGCGTAGAGTATCGGTAGGGTCCGCCTTCAGGCGGACGAATTGATGAACCCTGCAAGTCGCTTTTTGCGTCCAAGGTAAAATCCTCAACTTATGCGCCGCACTCTAGTCCCGCTCGTAATGTGTACCGCCGTGCTCGCCGCCTGCGGCGGCGGCAGCGATCAGCAGGCGGGCGCTGCCGGCGGCCGTGGCCGCGGCGCGTTCCCTGCGATGGACGTCAAGACCATCACGGTCACGCCAAAGCCCATCCCGCAAACCAGCGAATTTGTCGCGACCATCAAGTCGCTGCGGTCCACCAATATCCAGCCTCAGGTCGAAGGCTTCGTCCGCCAGATCATGGTGAAGGCGGGCGATCGCGTTCGCGCGGGGCAGCCGCTCGTGCAGATTGACCCTGACAAGCAGCAGGCAACGGTGGCGACGACGCAGTCGCAGCGCGCCTCCCGCGATGCGGATCTCGCATTGGCGCGCCAGCAGCTCGCGCGCATGCAGAAGCTCTTCGAGGCCGGCGCTGTCAGTCAGGCGGAGCTCGAGCAGGCGGAAACGAACGTGAAGACGGCCGAGGCGCAACTGGCGGCCGTCGCTTCTCAGATTCGTGAGAACGAGGTGCAGCTGCAGTACTACCGCGTCACGGCGCCTGCCGACGGCATCGTCGGCGACATCGAAGTACGGCAAGGGGATCGCGTCACGCCATCGACGCTGATCACGACCATCGACGCGCCGGAAGGGTTGGAGGCCTACATCAACGTGCCGCTCGAGCGTGCTGCGTCGCTGCGCTCCGGCCTGACCGTTGAGCTGCTCGACATCGACGGCAAGGTCATCGCCACCAATCCGATTACCTTTATTGCGCCGCGAGCGGACGACGCGACGCAATCGATCCTGGTGAAGGCCACGCTTCGCACCCGGCCGCCCGGCATCCGCGTGCAGCAATACGTCCGCGCGCGCATCGTCTGGACGAACGAGCCGGCGATTGCTGTGCCTGTCGTCGCTGTCAATCGCATCAGCGGGCAGTATTTCGTGTTCGTCGCCGAGCAGGGTCAGGGCGGTCTCGTCGCGCGGCAGAAGCCGGTGACCGTCGGGGATCTCATCGGCGACAGCTACATCGTCCGTAGCGGCGTCAAAGAAGGCGAAAAGGTGATCGTGTCGAATATTCAGAAACTGCAGGACGGAGTCCCGGTCAAGCCTGAGGCGTGAACGCTGAGACCGGCCATACACCTGAAACCTGATACCTGATACCTGAAACCTGATGTTTGTCGACACGTTCATTCGCCGGCCGATTCTCGCCACGGTCTGCTCGCTCGTCATCATCCTCGCCGGCGTGCTGGCGATTCCGCAGATGCCGATTGCGCAGTATCCGCAGGTCGCGCCGCCGACGGTCAGCGTCACCGCGATCTATACGGGCGCCAACGCCGAGACTGTTGAGACCGCAGTCACCACGCCGCTGGAGCAGGCCATCAACGGCGTCGAGGGGATGCTCTACATGACCTCCTCGAGCACGAACAGCGGCATCTGCAACGTCACGATTACCTTCGACATTACGCGCAACCCAGACATCGCCGCCGTCGATGTGCAGAACCGCGTCAACCAGGCGCTCGGCCGGCTGCCGGCTGAAGTCCGTCAGCTTGGCGTGACGGTGACGAAGTCCGCGACCAACTTCGTGCTGGCCGCCGGCGCGTATTCCGAGCAGGGTGAATACGATTCGCTGTTCCTGTCGAACTACATCGACGTCTACGTCAAGGACGCGCTGAAACGCGTTCCCGGCGTGGCCGACATCTTTATCTTCGGCGCCGGCAACTACTCGATGCGCGTCTGGCTGGACCCGGTTCGCCTCGCCGCGCGGCAGCTCACGGCGAGCGACGTGGTCAACGCGCTTCGCGAGCAGAACGTGAACGTCGCGGCGGGCAGCGTCGGCGATTCGCCGGCGCCAGCGGGGCAGGTGTATCAGCTCAGCGTTCGCGCCGCGGGCCGCCTGCACGAGCGCTCCGAGTTCGACAACATCATCGTGAAGGCCGGCAACGAAGGCGCGCTTGTGCGCCTGGCCGATGTCGCGAAGGTTGAACTTGGCGCAGAGAGCTACAACACCGTCCTTCGCTTCAATGGACGCGACGCAGTCGGCTTCGGCGTGATTGCGCTGCCGACCGCCAATGCGCTCGACGTCAACAACGCCGTCCTCGCCGAGCTGACGCGGCTGTCGAAGTCGTTCCCGCCTGGTCTTCAGTACGCCATCGCGTTCAACACGACGACGGTCGTGCAGGAATCGATCAGAGAGGTCGTCAAGACGCTGGGGATCGCCATTGCGCTCGTCGTGCTGGTGATGTTCCTGTTCCTTCAGAGCTGGCGCGCCACGCTGATTCCAACGCTGACGATGCCGGTGTCGCTGATTGGCGCGTTCGCGTTCGTCCATCTGCTCGGCTTCTCGATCAACACGCTGACGCTGTTTGCCATCGTGCTCGCCACGGGCATCGTCGTGGACGATGCGATTGTCGTCATCGAGAACATCGAACGGCACCTGCAGGAGTATCGGAAACCGCCACAGCAGGCCGCCTCCGATGCGATGCGCGAGGTGTTCAGCGCGGTCATCGCAACGGCACTGGTGCTGATCGCGGTCTTCGTGCCGGTTGCCTTCTTTCCGGGGACAACGGGCCGCCTCTATCAGCAGTTCGCGCTGACGATCGCGTTCGCCGTGGCCATTTCGGCGTTCAATGCGCTGACCCTCACGCCCGCGCTGTCGGCTCTGTTGCTGAAGCACGCGGACCTCGGCAAGGGAACCTTCTTTGGCGGTGTCGAGCGCGTCATTCACGCGGGCACCAACGGCTACGTGCGGACCGTCCGCGGCCTGATGCGCGTGCGCTGGGCGATGGTGGTTGTCTTCATCGCGCTGCTCGGCGGGACCTACTTTGTGTACACGCGCGTGCCGCAGTCATTTCTTCCCGAGGAAGACACGGGCTACTTCATCACCATCGTGCAGGCGCCCGCCGGCTCATCGCTGCAGTACACGGCGCAGGTCGCGAAGCAGGCGGAAGACGTGCTGCTGAAGATTCCGGAAGTTGATGGTGTGTTCTCCGTTACCGGTTTCAGCTTTGCGGGAAGCGCACCGAACCAGGGACTTATTTTTGCGCCGCTCAAGCCATTCGACCAACGCCAGGGAGAGGAGCATCGGCTTCCGGCGATTCTGCAGCGTGCGCGCGGTCAGCTGTTTGCCATTCAGAACGCGTTCGTCATTCCGTTCGCGCCACCGTCGATCCAGGGCCTCGGCGCGTTTGGCGGCTTCACGTTCGAAGTGCTCGACCAGGGTGGCGGTACGAATATCCAGAACCTGGCCGGTGCGACGTTCGGCATCGTCGGCGCCTCGCAGAAGTCACAGCGCGTCACGGGGCTGTTCAGCGCGTTCACCGCAAACGATCCGCAGCTTGCCGTCGATATCGATCGCGAGAAGGCGCGAAGCCTCGGTCTGCCGATCAGCGAGATCACCAACGCGATGCAGATTTACCTCGGTTCTTCATACGTCAACGATTTCGATTTCAACAACCGCGCGTATCGCGTCTACGTACAGGCCGACAAGCAGTACCGGGCGGATCCCAAGGCGCTTGGCCAGTACTACGCTCGCACCAACACCGGCCAGATGGTTCCTCTGGCCAGCGTCGTCCGCGTGCGCGAGACGACGGCCCCGCAGGTGATCAGCCACTTCAACCTCTTCCGATCGGCGGAGATCAACGGATCGGCGGCGCCGGGTGTGAGCTCCGGTCAGGCGATCCAGGAGATGGAACAGCTCGCGTCGCAGGCGCTCCCGCAGGGATTTGGCTATGCCTGGTCCGGCATCTCGCTCGAGGAGATCAAGGCGGGCCGCCAGTCGGCGTACATCTTCGGCATCGCGCTTCTGCTCGTGTACCTGACGCTCGCGGCGCAGTACGAATCGCTGGTCCTGCCATTCATCGTCCTGCTCGGCGTGCCGCTGGCGGTGCTCGGCGCGCTGTCGGCGCAGTGGCTGCGCGGGCTTCAGAACGATCTCTACTGCCAGGTCGGCCTCGTCATGTTGATCGGTCTCGCCGCGAAGAACGCGATTCTGATCGTCGAGTTTGCCGAACAGCTGCGCCGGCGAGGACTGTCGATCATCGATGCGGCGATCGAAGCCGCACGCATCCGGCTGCGGCCGATTCTGATGACGTCGCTTGCGTTCATCCTCGGCGTCATGCCGCTCGTGTTCGCATCAGGAGCAGGGCAGGAAGGCCGTCACTCGGTGGGCACGGCGGTCGCGGGCGGGATGTTGTTCGCGACGTTCCTCAACGTGCTGTTCATCCCGATTCTGTATGTCGTCATCCAAACGATTCGCGGCGGCGGTTCCCAGCCCGCACCGGTCGACACTGCAAATCATGCGTAAGCGGGTCTTTCACCACGAAAGCGCCCGTTGTTTTTCGTGGTCTTCGTGCATTGCGCGCAAAGCGCGCCTCCGCGGTTTAACGGTTATCGCGATCGTGCTTGTTGCCGCGAACGCTGCCCAGGCGCAGAACCTCGAGCGCCTGACCTTCCAGCAGGCAATCGACCGCGCGACGCGAAACAATCCGACGGTGGCGCAGGCGACCGCGGGCATCATGCGCGCCGAGGCCATCCTTCAGCAGGTCCGCTCTTCGTCGCTGCCATCGCTTGCGCTGACGACGGCGATCAACATGACCAATCCCGTGAAGTTCGGTGGTCAGACCGTCGTTCCCAGCGTGCAGACACAGACCGTACCGGCGCTTGGCGTCCCCATCCTGACGCCGGTCGCATGGGCGCAGCGCAACCAGGCGGGCGATCAGGTCGTTGTTTCGCAGCAGAACGAGAAGGACGTGCGCCGGCAGATTGCGGTCGCTGCGGGGCAGGCGTACCTCGCGATCATCGCGCGCCGCCGCGTCCTGGACCTCAATTCAAGGTCGCGCGACAACGCGCGCGCGCACTATGAGTTCGCCAACCAGCGGTTCCAGGGCGGCATCGGCAGCCGATTGAACATGCTCCGCGCGGAACAGGAGATGCTGAGCGGTGAGACGCGCGTTGAAGAGGCTCTGCTCGCCATTCAACTGGCGCAGGAAGCGCTTGGCGTGCTTGTCGGCGCGGACGGCCCCGTGGATGCGGTGGACTATCCGAACTTCGTTATTCCAGACGAGCTCGGCCAGCTCACGAACCGTACTGACGTGCAGTTGATGTTTGCGCGCGAGGCTGCCGCGCAGCGCGTCTACAGCGATTCATGGAAGGATCGGCTGCCGTCGCTGAACGCCGCGTTCACGCCGTCGCTGCTCGAGCCGCCCGGCCTCTTCGCCAAGGCGTTCTCCTGGCGCGCGCAGGTGCTCTTTGCCGTGCCGGTGCTGGACAGCGGATTCCGCTCGGGAGAAAAGGCTCAGCGGCTTGCCGATCTGAACGTCATCAAGTTCGAGCGCGCGAATCTCGAGCGCCAGGCGGCTTCCGAAATCCGCACCGCGCGCGACGCTGTTGCATCGACGACACGCGCCTTCGCGCAGGCGCAGCAGGCCGCTGACCGCGCCAACCAGGTCGTGCAGATTACGGACGTCGCGTTCCGCGAAGGCGCATCGACCAACATCGAGGTGCTCGACGCTCAGCGGCAGGCGCGCGACGTCGAGACGCAGGCGGCGATTGCCGAGGATCTCTTGAAGCGAGCGCAGCTTGACCTGTTAGTGGCGCTCGGCAGGTTTCCGCAGTAGGAGGGCTGGAGAGGCGGAGGGGCTGGACAGGCGGGACGGGCGGGAAGGCCTTTCCCGTCCGTCCAGCCCCTCCCGCCCTTCCCGCCTACTCCTTGATCACCGTCGTGCCGCTGCCTCGCGCGGCCATCGCAATGATGACGACGAGCAGTACGAGCGCGATGACGCCGATGGCAATCCAGATTGGATTGGTCCACCAGGCGGCGCCGCTGCTGTGCGTGTTGATGTCGATATTCACCTTCCCCTGCACGGGCGGCTGACCCTGCGCCAGCGCCAGCGCCGGCATCGCAATCGAGCCCAGACACATCACCGCGACAAGCATGAGAGACGCGATGAGAAATCGCATGCGAACTCCTCCTGTTCAGGTCGGTACGTGACCTGAATCCGGGTGAGCGCTATTGCAAAAGGTGTGAGCTGAGCGGTTCGCACGAAAGCGCGCTGCGCGCGCAAACACGAAGCGCACGAAAGAAATTTTCGTGTGCTTCGTGCCTGCCGATTGGCCTTCGTGGTTACCGGTCCGAAATCTGGATATTCTGCCGGACCTTGCGGAACGTGTCCTCGTAGGTGCCGGCCTCGTTGCGCGGCGCCACGCCAATCACGTAGAGCAGGCTGCCGTCGCGCAGCTCGGTCGTCGACAGCGAGATGTACTCCGGCTGGCCGGTAACCTCGGAGACGTTCGCGAGCTGGACGGTTATCCCGTTCCTCCCGCCGACGCTGTCGTTGCGCGCGCGGCCGGACTGCTGCAGTTGCGGGTTGCTCTGCGCGAAGTTGCGGAGCAGCGAGTTCGTGTCGTTCTGCAGATTGCCGGTTCCCTGCGAGACGCCGACTTCGACGCCGTGCGTAAACGCGCTGCCGCCGTTGTCGCCCTGGAAGTAGGCGCCCTGCGGGGCGTAAGTGATCGAAGTTCCGCCGCCTTCAACCTGACTCCAGTTCGCCGGCACTGCGATGCGCAGGCTATTGGTGGGCTGGTAGGTGCGGAAGCTTCCTGACGGCGGTTCCACGTTCACCGCGCGTCCCGTCGTTCCAATCGGCGTGCGCCGCTGGTTCTGCTGCTCGATCTGTTTCGCGGTCAGCGCAGGCGACATCCCCTTCAGCCGCGCCTGCACGCGCTGGAACTCTGCTGTGTTGCCGTAGGGGTTGCCCGTCGCGTTCAGCATCTTCGCTTCCTGCTGAATGCGCTGTTCGCGGTTGCCCGGGTTCGGGTGATCGCTGAGCCACTCGGGGCCGCCGCCGCCCTGCGCCGCCAGCGTCTTGAACATGTTCGCCATGCTCTGCGGGTTGTAGCCGGCGCGGGCCATCAGCTGGACGCCGAGGATGTCCGCTTGGCTCTCGTATTCGCGGCTGAACTTCATGAAGTAGGTGCTGATGCCGAAGTTCGAGCCCTGCGCGATGATGCTGCCCGCGGTGCCGCCGACAATCGCGCCGAGAATCTGTCCGGCGACCGCGCCAATCTCGTATTTCTGCGCCTTGGTCGCCTGCGCGGTGCCATGACGCAGCAGGACGTGGCTCAACTCGTGCGCCATGACGCCGGCGATTTCGCCCTCGTCATGGGCCGCCTCCATCATCCCGCGGTTGACGAACATCGGTCCGCCCGGCAGCGCGAAGGCGTTGATCTCTTTCTGATTGACGACGCGGAAGGTGTACCGGAATTCCTGGTGCTGATACTCCGCCGGAATCACGCGCACCAGCCGCTGGCCGATGCCGGCAAGGTACTCCTCGACCGACGGGTCATTGAGCAGCGGCAACTCTTTCTGAACCTGCTGCGCCGCTTCCTGTCCAAGCTTCACATCGTCTGACGGCTTGTATTTGTTCGGCGGCGCGACGATGTGGGTCTGCGCCGACGCGGTGCCGAGCGCGACCGTGAGCATCAGGACGGGAACAATTCGACTGTAGCGATGCGTGGACATTGCTGACCTCATGACGAAGGGTAGTGCAATGACATTGCCGAATTTATTTCAATAGCGAAGCACCAGTCCCGCGGTCAGCCGCCAGAAGCTGAGCCGTGTGCCCCCAATAGTGACCGCGTTGGAATCGTTTGTCAGATTTTTGAAATGGCGGAGCTCGAACCGGGCGCCCGCCCGAGGCGACACGAAGCCTATAACGCCGCCGCCGATATCCAATCCCAACAGATTACTTTTTGTATCCAGCAGACCGGCCGTCGTACTCACGCGCGCGTGCATGAGCCCGACGCCCGACACCAGGTACGGCCGCAGCGACTCCTGCGTGATGGCTTTGGGCACCGCAATGATGACGTTTCCCGTCAGGGTTGTGACGGCGCTGCCCGTGACGGTCTGGCGGAAGCCTGGCCCGAAAAACTGCGGCGTCTGTTCAACGTCAGCCTCCACGCCCAGAAACTTGTCGGTGAGGATGAGGGTGGAGATGCCGAAGGTGAGCTTCTTCTGACCGGCCGTCGGTTCTGCGAGGCCTATCGTCGTGTGACCGGCGAGTTTCACGCCTGCAAACGGGACGATGAGCAGGTCGGTCTGACCGAACGCGCGCGCGGGCACCAGGCACGTGAGCACGGCTATCGTACAAACGATGCTCCGCGACTCCGTGCCCCGGCGGCTCGTGTTATCCAACGAATAGACGGAGGAACGTCCTGGCGAAGAGCGACGCGTTGACATCGCCGTTCTGCAGCGCGAACGGCTCGCTCAGACCGTCGCTGTTGGCGAGAAGAATCAGCGTCAGGCGACGGGAAGGCACCTTCAGAATCAGAGACGAATAAGCGCCCGGCATGTTCCCGAACTGCCAGTAGATCGTCTCGCCGTTGTAGGTCTGCACGAACCAGCCGAGACCCGTCGGCATCCCCGACTGCCGGCTCCACATTGCCGCGAGCGTCTCGCGATGGAGCAGAAAGGCCCCGTCGAGAGCGGCATCGAATTTCGCCAGATCGTCAACGGTGGAGATCGCGCCGGTCGCCGCATTCACCGACTTGCTGACGTCCGTGTTCAACGCGACAGTGTTGCCGCTGACGCGATACGGAAGCGCCATCCGCTTCAGCACGCTGCCGAACCGATCGAGCTGACTGATGCTGAACTGCACCCGGTCGTCCGCCGACTCGTCGTCCACGTTCTGTGCAGGGACCGAATCGAACATTAACGCCCGCTCGAACACGCGCTGATTGAGCGCCTGGCGGAAGGGCATCAGATCTTTCTGGATGCACGTTTCCGCGACGCCGGTGAGCGACGCGTAGCGGCTCTGGTCGTACTTGAAGGTGCCGTCGCTCGAGCGGTGCGTCAGCGCATCACGAATCGTGATGTTCGGATCCGGCGACTGCATGGAGCGCTGCTGGATGCGATCGTCGAGCGTGAGGTGGCCCGTCTCGACACACCCCTCGAGGAGCAACGCGGAGGAGAGCGCCTCCGTCAAACCGGAGATGTGGTACGGGGTGTCAGGGCGCGCGCGAACCGCGTGCTCGACGTCAGCGAACCCAAGACCCGCATCCCACACGATCCGCTCGTTCTGCACGATGGCGGCGGACAGTGCCGGGATGTTGGCCTGAACGCGCAGCGCGTCGAGATATCGCTCGAACAGCGACAGCGTCAGGTCCTGCTGGGCGGACGCGTAGGGCGCGGCCGCGGCGGACACGAGGAGCGCTGAAAGCGCGATTCTGATATAGCGAACCATCGAATGGGGCTGGGAACCCTGGATGAGATCATAGCATTTCAGCCCGAAATCACTGTGCGGCACCAAGGTTCTGTGTTACATTTTCGGCAATTCACGGCCGTGACTGTTAACGCCCTGCGCCAGGTGACGCGATTGGCACGTACGTCCGATATGGGGATCGTGCGGAAGGTCGTTTATTCCTTGTTATTGGTCGCGTCGGTCGCCACTCTTCAAGCCGCCGAGGGCGTTCGCATCGTTCCCCTGGTTCGTGACGACGCGGTGCTGGTTTCCTTCGAGCTGACCGACGGCTACACGCCGGCGGTGAAGGACGCTGTTCACAGCGGACTGAAAACGACATTTACTTACGAAATCGAGCTGCGGCAGGACGTGCCCGCGTGGGTGGACCGGACGATTGCCACCTCGGTCATCACCAACAGCGTGCAGTACGACAACCTGACGCGCCGCGCGACCCTGACGCGGACGCTCGACGGCCACATCGAGTCCACCGAGACAACCGAAGACGAAGCGGTCATCCGGCAGTGGATGACGACGTTTCAGCGGATGCCGCTCTTCAAGACCATGGAGCTGGAACAGAACCGCGAATACTACGTGCGGGTGCGCGCGACCGCGCGGCCGGCCAACGGCTCGATGCTCTGGCCCTGGGGCAGCGGCATCTCAGGCATCACGAAATTCACCTTCCTTCGATAGACAACCCCCAACTTCAACCGCCAACTTCCAAGGCGGATCCGTACGCATGTGTTTCTTATGCGGTAAAGATGCCTTTGCGGTTGATTCGAAAGGCGGCGGGAGTCTCGGAGCCGCCGAAGTCGATCGTCTTCATGTCCTGTTTCAGCTTGTGGAAGTGGATGTACATCAGCTCGCGGCCATCGGGGCCGAACGTCCGGCCGTTCTTCCACCAGAGGTCCTGATCACCCAGCGCTTTCTGATACGCGGCGTTGGTGGCGAGCTCCGCTTCCCAGTACACGCGCGGGTCCGAGCGTACGTACTTGGTCAGCTCGCGCTCGTCGAGATGCTCGTAGTGTGACGTCGCAAGCAGGGCGCGCACATTTGGAATGCGCTCGAACAGTCGATTCACCTCCGGCGTGTTGCGATAGAAGGTGCAATGGCCGGAGAGCTTTTCCTTGCGTGAGGAGAAGATGTCCAGCTCCCGCAGCCGCGCATCGGTGGCAAAGCGCCTGATGTCGCCCCAGATGATGTCCAGGTCCGAGCAGCCCCAGAAATCGAACGGCGCCAGGTCGTCCTCGAAGACGATGCCGTAAGTGATCTTCAGATCGCACAGCTTGCGGCGCTGAATGTCGATGGTCGTGCCGAGCCGTTCGGAGCAGCGGCGATTCAGATCACCAACCGTCGTCGGCTTGATCGCGACGTTTGTCGGGACCGGGCCGGCCACCTTCATGTCGCTGTAGATGATCCACTGCGCGTCCGCGTTCGCGCGGCACGACAGCAGGAACGCCGGCATCCAGAACGGCGCCTTGCCGAAGAAGGTGACAACGATCGCGATGGAGGGAGGGCTAATAGCCGCCTGCTCGCGCGGTCTTCGCGCCCGCCCACATCGCCGCCTGCTCGGGCGGCATCAGCGAGATCAGACGGTTGATCGCCTTGGAGGTCGGGCCGAGGCGGAACTGGTAGATGTAGCGCTCGAGCGCCTTCGGCTGGTCGGCCGGAATGGACGCACCGTGCGCGCCCTCCGAGTTGAGGAAGACGAGCATGCTGTTGGCGCGGAAGGGAACGTCCTTCGCCAGCTCGCAGTTGTCCGGCTCGACGTAGTAGACGCGGCTGGTCGGCGCCGCCGAGTCGTCTCGAACACGATAGAGCTGCGTGCCGTGCGCTTCGCTGTCGCCTTCGCGCGCCAGGTAGACAATGCTGGTCACGAATCCCCATTTCGGATCGCGGTGCGGCAGCAGGCTGTAGCCGGGGCGGCGCAGCATGATGCGTCCGTCGGAAGGATGCAGCGTCAGATCCATGTCTGCCGGCAGCGCAGGGCAGAAGGATCGGACGTACTCGCAGATGACGCGCTGAAACTTCCGGTTCAGCGCGTCGTGGACCATCGAGCCGACGATCTCGTTGGCGACAAACGCCCATACCTGCCGCGAGTAGAGCGGTGCGACGCCGGACGGGACCGTCCAATGCTCGTCGCGATCGCTCGCAAAGAAGATCGATGCCGGCATTGCGTCTATGACCCGCTCGTACACATCGGCCGGGAGCCAGTTCTCGACAACAAGGTGAGGGAATGGCTCGAGCTCCAGCGGCGCAGCCTCGAAGGCGGCGGAGACATGCGCGGCAATCGCTTTCTCGTCGAGCCATCGGCCGAGCCGTGCCAGGTCGAAGCGCTTGTCCCAGTCCACGCGCTGGATGGTCAGGAGCTGCTCGCTCTGGATGCGCAGCGTATCGACCGCGGCGCTCAGCTCGCGTGTCTTGTCCGCAATCGTGTCCACGCGCGACAGCGTCCGGAAAAACGTTCTCGGGCGCAGCAGGTCGGCAGCCGCCGCAAGCCGCCCGAGGATTTGTCCAGGCATGGGTTTCAACATAACATGCGCGGCGCGGACCTTTCAGGTCCGCTAATGCAGTTGGTCAGGAGACTTGCATGGCCGACGCGGTCCGTCTCGTTGATTACTTCTATGTCAGTATCCCCAACAAGGCTGGCGAAGGCGCGCGCCTGCTCGACACGCTGCGGCAGGAGCGTGTGAACCTGCTGGCGTTCTCCGCCTTTCCGCAGGGACGGAAGGCGCAGGCCGATTTCATTCCCGAGGACGCGGCCGCATTCCGCCGCGCGGCGAAGAAGGCGAAGTGGAAAGTCGTGGGGCCGAAGAAAGTGTTCCTCGTGCAGGGCGACGACAGAGTCGGCGCCTGCGCGGATCTGATTGGCGCGCTCGCAGCCGCGAAGATCAATGTGATTGCATTGGATGCCGTCAGCGTGCACGGACGTTACGGGGCCATCTTCTGGGTGGCGCCGAAGGATCTGAAGAAAACGCAGAAGGTGATCACGTCGATGAACGCAGAGACCGACGCGATGGCTGCCGCGCTCGCCACGCTCGGTCCCTGACGCATTCGACGATTAGACGCGAAGTCCTTGACTTATTTCTTGCGCGCTCGAGGCGTTAAGGCCGCGACTTGCCTGCTCACGCCTGTCAATTGCGTGCTCAGCATCGCGACCTGTTCGGCAACCTTTTGGACGTCCGCAGCCATCGAGGTGACTTTGTCATCAACTTGCCTGACCTTGTGATCAACTTGCCTGACCTTGTCATCAACTTGCCTGATTTCGCCTCGCGTCGCCTTGATGAGATTCAGCACAAACTCTTTCGTGGCGAGCTCAGACAACAACTCATTGCGCAGGCGATCTGTGGCCGCGTGGACGTCCTGCTTGGTTGCGACGAGTTGCAGATTCTGCCTGACTTCCTCGACCCAGACGTTGAGGTTTTTGATCTCTTGTTCCATCTCAGAGGGTGTCATCTGCCGGATTCCTTCGATGATCGAGACTCCGGCGGAACGCCGGAGTCTACCATCGTCGACTGGGCAGCGAAGTCTTGATCCCGCGCATGTACGAGCGAAGTGTTCCTTGACACTACGGATGAGGTACCGAACGCCGGTCGAGGTGACGTTCCCGCTCGCGCAGGATCTAAAAGGGGAGTGGAGCCTTGCTGAAGGCGATCAGCGATTTGCGCAACCTCGGCGCGGGCTCGGTCGAACGGCAGCGGCTGCGCCCGGACGGCTCGATCGTCCCGCGCAACGCGTTCACGCAGCCGGCGCGCAACCGGACCAACGTCCGCATCCAGCAGAAGATTCCGCTTCCGCATCGCGTGGCGATTGACGTCATGGCCGAAGCATTCAACGTGTTCAACCGTCCGAACTGGACGATCACGACACAGGAGCAGAGCCCGCAGTATCTCAAGCGGACGGCCGCCGAGAATCGTACGATGCAGTTCGGGTTCAGGATCACATTCTGAGGGGACGAGCCTTCTGAGGAGACGAGCCGCAGAGACGCAGAGACACAGAGACATTCTTTCTCTCTGTGTCTCGTGGCTCGCCTTGATCGCCGCCACCACCATTGCGAGCGCTCAGGCGCCGCTGGCCAGAGCGAACATCCCGTTCGCGGAGGCGAAGCCGATCTTCGAGGCACTGCAGCCGCAGTTGTGGCCGGCGGCTCTGCGCTCGAAAACGCCCGCGCAGATTGAAGCGCTATGGTCCGGGTGGATCGCGCGCGAGGACGCGGCCATTCGTGCGCGCGTCGAGGCCGGTGACGAGGATTCGATCATCAACCTGCTGCTGTACGGAACGACGTTCACCAGTCAGCCGCGCATCTCTGAACAGCAGCTCGCCGGCATCGTCGTGCGTCAGCGCGAAACAGGCGCGACGACCTTTGTTCCCTCGCCGGTGCTCGAGGGGCGCATCGACGATTTCATGACCGCCCTTGCCCTGCCTGCCGGCAACGAGCGGATTCAGCTTGCCCGCCGGGTGATCGAGCGCAACGGCATGAACCCAGCGACCGCGCAGGGAAAGCTTCGCGTGCGGAAGTATCTCGAGGACCGGGCGGCGGTGGTCGGCAGCGCCGTGCACGCCGCGACGCTGCTCAACCCGGACGCGGCGCTCGTTGACCAGGTGACGATCTTCCGCGACCGGGGTCTCTCGTCCGACACGTCGATCCTGATCGACTTCGGAATTGAGAAGGCGCTGGAGGATCTCAAGTCGAACGGGATGCTCAAGCCCGCCGGCGTCCTTCGAGTCGCCATCGTCGGGCCGGGGCTCGACTTCACCGACAAGCAGGAAGGGCACGACTTCTACCCGCAGCAGACGATCCAGCCGTTCGCCGTGATCGATTCGCTGATTCGGCTCGGGCTCGCCGCCGCCGGACGTGTCGACGTTACGGCGTTCGATTTGAGCCCGCGGGTCATCCAGCATCTCGACGCCGCCCGCGCCCGCGCGCGTGAGGGCAGCTCGTATACGCTGGTGCTGCCACGCGAGGTCGATCGCATGTGGACCGCCGAGCTGACGAAGTACTGGCAGCGGTTTGGCGATCGCATCGGCAAGGATGCGAAACCGTTGGCACCGCCGCCTGCTGCCGGCCGGCTGGAGGTGCGGGCCGTCGCGCTTCCTCCGCCCGTCGTGCTCTCCGTGACGCCGCGCGACCTGAACGTCGTCGTGCAGCGCCTCGAGCCGCTGCCCGCGAATCAGCAGTTCGATCTCGTGCTGGCGACGAACATCCTTCTGTACTACGACGTGTTCGAGCAGTCGCTCGCGATGGCGAACATCGCCAGGATGCTGCGGCCAGGCGGCATCTTTCTCACCAACGATCGCCTGTTTGATCTCCCGTCAAGTCCGCTGCGCGCGGCCGGCTCGACCAGCGTCGTCTACCTCGAACAGCCGGGAGCGGCCGTCAAAGGCGATCGCATTGCGTGGTATCAGCGATAGCGCCGCGTCTCAATTCACCTTCCGGGCGCGTCCAATCCAGTAGGGAGCGCGCAGTTCGTGCTTGAGCAACTTGCCTGCGGGATTCCGCTTCAGGACGGCGACAAATTCGACTGACCTTGGAATCTTGAACCCGGCGATGCGGCCGCGACAGAATTCAATCAGTTCCTGTGCGCTCGCGTCCTGCCCGGGGCGCTTCACCACCAGCGCCTTCGGCACCTCTCCCCACTGATCGTCGGGCACACCGATGACGGCAACGTCGACGACCGCGGGGTGACCGGCGAGCGCACGTTCCACCTCCGCGGGATAGATGTTCTCGCCCCCCGAGATGATCATGTCCTTGAGCCTGTCGTGAATATAGAGATAGCCATCCTCGTCGAAGAACCCCATATCGCCCGTGTGCAGCCAGCCATCGCGAAGCATCGACGCGGTCTCGGCCGGATTGTTCCAGTAGCCCTTCATGTTCTGGGCGCTCCGGCAGACGATCTCGCCGATCCGCCCGGCGTCGCGAATCTCACCACCGCGCTCGTCCACGATCCGGATCTCGACGTGCCCCAGAGGTTTTCCACATGACTGCAGCCGGCGGGGGTTGTCCACGTCGTGGTCCTCGGGCGCCAGGTACGTAATGGCTCCGCACGTTTCGGTCAAACCGTATACCTGGCCGAAACGGCACGTGAAGGTCGCCATGGCCCGCCGCAGCAGCGCGACGGAAATGGGCGAGGCGCCGTACAGCACGAGATCGAGACTCGACATGTCGTACGCGTCGCGCCCCGGGGCATCGAGCAGCATCTGAATGACCACCGGCACCAGCAGCGCCTTCGTCA